>CENG01008967.1_pt1 | contig 50325 bp, 50 predicted proteins | sample 530131 | NCBI WGS metagenome assembly CENG01 (sample SAMEA2591057, study PRJEB7988) | marine metagenome | biome: marine biome (ENVO:00000447); feature: surface water (ENVO:00002042) layer; material: saline water (ENVO:00002010), including plankton (ENVO:xxxxxxxx) | depth 5 m
TCCGCCACGCCCGAACTAAGTGCGTTAGGCTGGATGGATGCCGCATGGCTCCCGTGGATAGCATACCTTTCCCTCGGCCCAGGACTTTGCGGACATACGGTCATAAACGCAGCACTTAGGTGGATTTCCCCGATTGTGGTGTCCGTCGCTCTGATATTCGAGCCAGTCATTGGAGGGGCGATTGGATGGGCGATAACTGGAGAGGCCTATATCGGAACATGGACATTAATTGGTGGCCCGTTAATGCTAGCGGGAGCTGTAATGGTCACCTTGGAAGAGAGTAGAAATACGCAAAATACAGACACGCATTCATGAACTCCCTGCCTGTCGCACGCACGTGAAGAAAGCGCATCTACTTGTAACCAACGATGATGGAATCGATGCGGATGGCCTAGTTTCACTAGTAACGAGGCTACACTCGGAAGGACATCCAGTAGTGGTGCTCGCCCCACAGAACGAGCAGTCTGCCACTGGAATGAAGCTGACTCTTTCAAGTGGCATGCAATTCACAGAGAGAAAAGATCTCTCTGAAGCTATCAAAGTGGAAGGAGGCCCCCCGCTCAGAATGTTCTCCCTGGATGGCAGTCCTTGTGATTGCGTCATCGTGGCACTCGAGGGGGGACTGAAATCATGGGCTCCGGAGATAGATCCAAAGCTTTGCATCTCTGGAATTAACCACGGTCCCAATCTATCTGTCGATGTACTTCATTCTGGTACTGTATCCGCTGCTAGAGAGGCGTCCCTGTACGGGATGCCAGCTATCGCCACCAGCCTAGCGACATACAGTCACAGAAACTTCGATGACACTCTTGAGGTCGTAATGGGACTTGTCTCCAAATGCGAAGAATCACTGCCCGCCCAACTTCCCAACTTACTCAGGCCCAACGGAACAGGGAACAAGCCATCTGGAGATGACGAAGGATCATTGTTGAGATCGGCCTTCCATCATGGGGACATCTTCCTCAACGTGAACCTGCCAGAGAAGTGGAATGGTTCCATCACTACAGTTTCATTGGGTGCGAGGTGGTACAGAAGTGCTTCAGATATGGATCAGGCGCCTTCAAAGGGAATAGAATTTGAGGTCGGAGCAGCCACCATAGTCGAGGAGGATATCCCAAGAACAGACTGTAATGCCATCAATGACGGAAAGGCGTCGATAACTCCTCTCGGTAGCTGGCCTTCCAACCATCCTCTAGGAATTAGTGAAAGACTGCTGGAGTCTTCCATCAACGAGTCTCCAGACGGCCTTCCCTATTGGATGTGAGAGTCGATGATGTGATGTATCACAGAGATACATGAATGCCCCTGCAGCCAAGTCCTCCCAAGCGACAAAGAACCGAGAGGGAAATCTACCTCCCCTAAGTCCAAATCCAAATCATCCGAAAGAACGAATCCACACTTCCCTGCAATATCAACACCTTCGAATATACTTCCTCCAGCATCCAGGACATAGGATTCCACGCCATCCATATTCCACTCCATTAGGGTCTGATGGATACCGCCACCGGATTGCCTTATTCCCTTGGAAACCTCCGTGAAATGTCCGATAGGGGGGACTGGGGTCTTCATCACTGATTTGAAGTGCCCTGCTATTGACCTCTCATCGGGCCTGACGCCCCTAAGCTCGCCACCATCGAAGAAAACTCTCCTAGGTATGTCACCTCCCATAAGGTGGACAACAATCTGTGTATCTTTCCTTATACCGTGAGATATGAATAGCGCAGAATTTACCGCTCTTGCAAGGACGTCCATCCGTCCACCATCGCCAGGCAAGTCGTTCAGGTTAAGCTTACCACTACTGGGTGCCCTATTGCCGATTATGGCAAATCTCCTATCCACGGAATCACCCCATGCCTAGTTCGGAATCATCGAAGTCCATCATGGACTGCATCTGTCTGCGGAACCTTCTGTCGCCCTTCATACCGCGCATCATCTTCCTGCTCCTATTCCACTGTGCGAGCAACTCTTTGACATCTTTCTCAGTCGCACCGGAGCCTCTGGCAATCCTCCTTATCCTACTAGATTTCAGTAACAAAGGCTCATCCTTCTCCTTCTGGGTCATCGAATCCATAATTATCCTGAATTTCTCAAGATTGTTCTGCATCTGCCTTTTCTGACCAGTGCTGAGATTACCCATCCCTCCAAACATACTATCCGGCAAGTGTGAAAGCAACTTATCCATAGTACCAATCTTGCTCATCATCTCCATTTGCGAGTACATGTCAGTCAAAGTGAATCTACCAGACATCATCCTCTGAGTGATCCTCATGGCTTCATCCTGATCTAAATCTTCAGGTGTGAGGTCAATCAGACCCTTGATATCCCCCATGCCTAGTAACCTAGAAATGAACCGATCCGACTCAAACTTCTCAAGATCTTGTATTCTCTCTCCCTCTCCTACGAAGACTATGGGGGCCCCGGTAGCGGAAACAGCGCTTAACGCACCTCCTCCTCTGGCCGTTCCGTCTAGCTTAGTGACAACAGTTCCAGTCACTCCTACTAACTCATGGAATGTTTGAGCTACTGGCCCGGCAGCCTGGCCCACCTGAGCGTCAATAACAAGAAACCTCTCCGTTGCATTGGCGATTTCAGCTATAGAAACGAGCTCTTCCCTGAGTGAGTCATCAAGACTATCCCTGCCAGCGGTATCGATAATTACCACATCAGAGTTACTGAATTCCTTCAGTCCATTCTTCACGATCTTAGAGGCGTCACTCTCACCGGGTTCCCCATATACACCCACACCAGTTCCCTCTAGTAATTGGCAAAGTTGCTCATACGCCCCGGGCCTGTGGGTGTCTGCCTCTATTACCGAGACTCTTACCCCATGACGCCGTCTCCACCAATCTGCAACTTTGGCAGTTGTAGTCGTTTTCCCCTGTCCGTATAGGCCAACCATCAATATGGTCTCATTATGGGGTCTGATATCTCTTGGAGGGCCCAACATCCTGACTAATTCAGTGTAGATGATATTCATCGCATGTGTTTCAAGCTTGGTACCAGGACGAGGCTCTTCCTCAACGACCCTCCTCTCAACCTTCTCAGTGAGTTCTTTGGTCTGTCTGACATTGAAGTCCGCCTCCAATAGAGCCCTGCGCAATGACTTACTGAGCTCCTTTAGCGTATCCTCGTCAATTTCCCTCTTGCCCTTCAGAAGTCCGGCTGAACCCAGAATACGCCTCTTCAAGCCGTCCAGCGCCATGTATGCGGGTCCCGATAGGGTGGTTTGAACATTGTCCGAGGCAGATGGACTCAAATGCCCAGTGCCATGGCGTAGCATGGCTACCGGTATGTGGCAAACCCAAGCCGCTTTCGCTATCGGCATAATCGGCGTTTTCATTGGATGGAGGGGGTCTATCGCTAGGATGACAGGTTTCTTCGACCTATCAGGCTCAGTCAAATACCTACTCTATGGCATCGTCTCGGGTATGTTATTGGCCTCAGCAGCCGATACTCTGATACTCTCAGGAATCATTACCGAGCAGGTGAATATTATCACGGCCAGCTCGTATGCGCTTCTTATTGCAATATGCGAGTCTGCGTTCGTTCTTTTCCTACTGGGGAGGCCAAGAAATGTTGCATTGAGGGCATCTCCTCCGTTCGGGTGGACTTTGGGGCTCGGAATCGGTGCTATGCAATCATCTGTTCTGGCATTCAGGCTATTCGACGAAGAACTGAACTCATCCTTTTCTGGATTTTCCATGTATTCAGTAGCTATCTGCCTACTGATATCAGTAACCGCCTGCACGGGGCACGCAGTTCTTTCCGCGTATCAAGGTGCGATGATTCTGGAGCCTAGAAGGTTGGGCCCCTTCTTCTCTACCTCTATACTCAGGGCGACACTGTTGATTTCCCTTATTCTTTCAATATACACCCCTCTGATACTTGTCGCTCCATTAACTGCAATTGTAGCTGCATGGGCCCCTTCGCAAGAGAGATGGCTACCTTCTGGACTCACACCAGCAGCCAGACAAGCCTATAGAAGGACAACTAGACAGTCAGAGCGTCACAGAATCGCTTCTAGCTCTAGGACACGTGGATCAATGATTGATGAGCAAGAATAGCCAATAAACCCTATATTGAGGATTTATCGGACATACGTATGGCGCATGATTATATTCATCCGTCCAAGGGTGTGGTCCAATGAGAGTCATCATTGCTGGGGCCGGAGAGGTCGGTAGAGGCGTGGCGGCAGCTCTCCGCCAAGAGCGAAGAAGCGTCGCCTTGATTGATCCTGACCCATCAGCCATCAATGAGTCACAATATTTGGATTGCCTTTTGATTACTGGGAGCGCACTATCCAGGGATTCTCTGATGAGGGCGGGAATTAGCGATGCCGAGATTTTCATAATGGCTACCAATGACGATATGATTAACTTACTAGGGTGCTCATTCGCCAAGAAGGTCTACAGCGAACTAGTGGGCGAAAGAAACGCCACTGGGCTGAGGACTATTGCCAATATCCATGATCCAGGATTAGAGCACCCATCTAGGGGAGCGGGGCCTCTCAGTAACTGGACTAGGGCAGATCATATTGTCAGCGCCGCAGATGAGATAGTCGGCCAACTTGCCGCTAGTCTCTTGGCTCCTTCAATAGATGAGATTCTTCCCCTTGGAGAGTCATCGTGGATCGCATCTACCGAGGTTACAAACTCATCTGCATTAATCGGGACCACCACAGGAGAGGTCGGAGGCATCTTCGCCGGGATGCCCTCAATTTACTCCATAAAAAAGTCCGATGAAAAGGGGGCACTTAGCAAGGGTGATGAAATAATCGAGCCGGGTGATATCTTAGTTTTCGTTTCCAATTCAACTGATCAGTTCTCTCAGATAACCAGAAGCGTTGGAAAGTCTGACCCCGAACTCAAGGAGAAGGCACAGATAGCAGTTTTTGGCGCCAGTCAGTTCGGAGTTAGACTATCAGATTACTACCTGAGAAGAGGGCACAGTGTCGTAGTAATAGAGCCAGAGCTAGACTTGGCCAATGAATTAGTAGGATCTAGCGTAGGAAATAGCAAGAGGCTCGATGTAATACATGGAGATCCCCAGGATGAGGATCTTCTCAGGGAGCTCGACATCCATAGCCATGATATCGCTGTGGCCGCTCTAGAAGACGACAATCTAAACATCGCTATATCGATGAGAGCTAAGGATAAGGGCGTATTGAGGACAGGGCTCGTCCTAAGGGATCGTGCTCTCGTAGATGCAGTCCAGAGGATTGGCTCAATAAACCCGGTCAGCAGAAGGCAGGTTGTAGTAACTGGAATTTTGAAATCCATCCACATGAATGTCCCAGGAACGTTCCAAGTCATACCAAACGTGCCAGAAGTAATCTCCATTTCAGCCGAAGTAAAAGCAGAGCAGGGTATCGAGGGATGGTCTATATCCAAGATCGAGTCAAAATTCGGAGCAAGAATTGCCATGATAGACAGGGAGGACTTCGATGGAAAGGTTTCAGTCCTCGATCCCAATGAAGTTGATACCATATTACTTGGAGATAGGTTGTACATACTCCTGCTGAAAGACGATTTGAAGAAACTAGAGAAGATCTTAGGGAGCTAACCATGCGCTGGGATGTCGTCGGTTTTGTCCTGGGATGGACAATTAGACTAGTCGCACTACCTCTAGCTTTGGTGGCCGCATACAGTTGCTACTTGCATTCTGAGGGATATGAGTTCGCAGCTAGGACGTATCTAATCCCTCTAATTTTAGCCGCATTTGTCGGACAGGGTCTAGTTTCGTTAGCCAGAGGGGCCGACACTGCCTCCAGACTCAGAGATCGTGAAGCCTTCGCCTCTGTAGCTCTAGGTTGGATTCCTGTTGTGGTTCTGGGTGCATTGCCATATTGGCTAGGAGGTGTTTTCTACGGGCCTGCTGATCTATCGATGGAATCCGTCGCAGTAGCTGACGTCTTCTCTGGGGCTATTCATTCATGGTTCGAGTCAATGTCAGGGTTTACCACTACAGGATCTACTGTGATAGACCACTCAACAAGTCCACGATGCCTTGAGGGAACAGATTGTATCAGTTCTCAACCGCAGAGTCTGATACTCTGGAGATCACTCACCCAATGGCTGGGAGGAATGGGGGTAATCATGCTAGGACTCCTCATACTTTCTCAGGCCCTTGGAGGCGGGATGTCATTGGCTAGGGCCGAGCTCACTGGGCCCTCTCTTTCCAGGTTGGGACCCTCTCTGCAATCCACGGCAAGGAGACTATGGGCGATATACATAGTCCTCACAATAATTGAGATGGTCTTGCTTAGGTTCATAGGCGAAATGAGTGTTTTCGACTCTGTTAATTATGCCTTGACTACACTATCCTCAGGCGGTTTCGGTACTACTGATGGAGGGGTTATGGCCTTCAGCTCGGCCAGGATCGAGGTCATCCTGATGGTATTTATGGTCCTCACCTGTATCAACTTCAGCCTCCTCCATCTAGTTCTAGTAGGCAAATCAAAAGAGGCTTTCAAAGACGGTGAAGTCCGGAGCTATCTATTCATCCTAATTGTTGCATGGATTGCTATGGCCTTCAACATATACAGTGCGGGATCGCAAGATTTGGGGTTCTTAGAAACGATAAGACATTCGATGTTCCAAGCTATTTCTATTTCTAGTACGGGGTACTCTTCAGCAGATTTCGCTACATGGCCACTATTCAGTCAATTTGTTTTACTATTGTTGATGATAATAGGGGCGACTGCTGGATCTACGGGTGGTGGCCTCAAGGTACTAAGAATTAGAATCGCCTTCGAGCTATCAAAAAGAGAAATATTGAAGATCATCCAACCTAGGAAAGTTGTTGCAATCAGATTCAACGATGAAGTCATTGATGAGAAGAGGATATGGACAGTACTTGGAATGCTAAGCTCTTGGACTGTTCTTGTTACAGCGTCGATATTGGCATTCTCATTGTTGGAGCCATCTTTGGATATGACCGATGTTCTTTCCGTTTCCCTGTCCCTCCTTGGAAATACAGGTCCAGCTTTAGGTGCGTTCGGCCCGACTGCGACTTGGGCGGCACTAGGCGAACCGTCTTTGATAGTGGCATCACTGTTGATGTGGCTTGGGAGGCTAGAGTTGCTAACCGTCTTGGTTTTGTTACACCCAAAGACATGGCGAAGTGACGTCTAGAATGAGTCAAGTGTGAATTGTTTGCCTTTAGTAGGTGTTTTCTCCTCTTCTGCCTCTTCTGGTGGCGGAGAGGGAAGTGGCTCAGATAATTTCTCTTGATCGTCGTACTTCTTCAAAATCAACTTCCCCTTTCTGCTACTCTTGGATATGCCGTGCAGAGAAAGATGCTCCTCAACACCCAGTCCCATCTTCTTAGAGATACTGAAATCGTCGGGATCTCCACCCAGTGAATCATCGTGGACAGCCAGCAAAAGTGGCCACAACTCCTCCCTGAATGATGATTTACTGGTAGAAACAATCTCCGACATAGTAGTGACAACATTAACGCTCCTCCAAGACTCAGACCCCCTCCTTAGAAAGTCGGGGTATCCCAGATAAGGATCAGTGGTAATCGGGGTCTGAGAAACCGCAGCTTGAGAGGTCAGAGCGGATCCCCAGTACCAAGACCGGAATGCACGATTTGTGAACTTGGTTGCCAGAGACCTATCAGCTAGCTGCATCGCAGTACTGATAGAAGCAAGGCCAGACGAATCGAAGACAGATTGATTATTCCACGAGAACCAAGCAAGCATCTGATCGGGATCCTTGTCGCTATTCCTGAGAATCTCTGACGCCTTAGAGCCATTCTTACTCGAGTATATCTCTTTCATGGCCCTGAATACATCAATCTGGGAGTCTCTTACAGACACCTCTCCGAGTCCCTTGACATGGTCTATGGTGATATGCCCTTCCACTATCGAGGAAACAGCCTGCAAATCCCTCACTAGCGCCCTGAGGTCACCCGGATTTCCAGCAGTCAACTCTTCTAACGCCCCAGGGTCAATAGATAGCCCCTCTCCATCAAGAATCCTGTAAGCTATTTTCCGCATGTCCCCACTGTTAACCCTCTTGAATTGTACCATATCGGATAATCTGAGGACCCTGTCTCTGTTCATCCTCCATCCTCTGCCTCCTCCCCAGAGCCTCATTGGATCATTACATGTCATAATTACGGGTTGCATAGTAACTGAAAGCAGGTGCATCAACTCGGCCTTTCCTCCTGAGTCACCTGAGATGCTCTTCGTCTCGTCATCCGAGGAAATCGACTTTCCAATCCTATCTTCTGATATTTTTGAAAATCCACCTGCGAGATGATCCACCTCGTCTAAGAGGATTATCGTCTTCCCATCAGGCTTGGAGTCTCCTGAGAATAGATCCAGAGAAATGTGTTGTGAACCTCTGGTCGCGGCCTTTCTGATGGAGGCTGCGTTTCTCTCCTCGGATGCGTTAAGCTCGATAATTGCCCATCCCATCTCCTTGGCTACGGCCCTGGCGATAGTTGTTTTTCCTACCCCTGGAGGGCCAGAAAGTAAGACTCCCCTCTTTTTTGGTATTTTCCCGGTCGACCATGTGTCCAGCCATTGTCTAATGGATCTAACCTGAGCCTCGTTACCCTCCATCTCGCGGATGCTTTCGGGGCGGTATTTCTCGGCCCAATCCTCACTCTCTCCCATAGCAGACACGTTTGCCGTCTAGTCGGGACTCCATGAAGATTGGGAGTCAGAAAAGAGATGAGATGTCCCTATTTTCTATGTGACTAATCAATTTCTCAGTAGCAACCCTGATCTGTTGTTGGTTGTCTCTGTTCCTTACAGTGACTGTCCCATCCTCCAAGCTCGAGTGATCCACAGTGACAGCCCATGGTACTCCTATCTCATCAGCTCTGGCGTATCTCTTTCCAATAGAGCCAGTAGAGTCAAGATTTACTTGAATTCCTCGTATATCAAGTACTTCCGAAAGTAAGGACTCAGCTAGATCGTCCATCCCGTCCTTGTCGAAGAGTGGCAGGATTGAGACATCATAAGGACACACTTTCTCATTCAGTCTAAGCGTCACGTAATCCTCTGAATCTTTTCCATCCTCAGCAAAAGCATGATCCAGAACATGCCAGATTATCCTATCTATACCGAACGCGGGCTCTATCACATGAGGAGTGAACCATTCTCCATGCACATTCCCCTCTTCTTTCTTCAGAGTAACCATCTCGGATGTTATCTCCACTTCAGAACCATCTTCTAGACTTAGTATGAATGGCATGGATGAAGGCGTACCCACCAGCTCGTTGATTGCAGATACTACTTCACCGGCTCTCTGCCTGAATATTGGCCCAATAACGGAACCATTAGGAGATAGAACTTCTTTCGATACCTTTCTTGGGGTTTCAAATTGCCTCCACGCCCTTAGAAGGTTAGTTCCCGAATGGGCCTCGTGGGATTCCAAGTCATGGCAGGTCCTGTTAGCGATACCTACGCACTCTATCCAACCATACTCGCCTAGTATCTCACAGTCCCAACAATCCGATGCATAATGTGCCATTTCCGAACCAGCATGCTGCCTAAATCTGATCTTACCTCCATCAATCCCAATTTTGATGAGGAAATCATAGGTTCTTTCAAGGAAAGATGCAACAGTTGGGTGTCTGACTATTCCCCTATCTAATGCATCTCGAAAAGAAATTCTATGTTTCCCCGGATATTCTCCTTCTGGGTCTGATATCATCTCAACCATAGTACCTTCATTTTCACCCAGTTCATTTCTCCCTGGTGGGTCTTCAGGATCTATGAAGTACTCCAGTTCAGCCATGTTAAACTCCCTTAGTCTAATCATGCCTTGTCTTGGACTGATTTCATTCCTATATCCTCTGCCAGTTTGAACTGCCCCGAATGGTAATTTCTGCTTGAAATGGCGATATAATGAAGGATATAGCATGAACATTCCTTGTGCGGTTTCAGGTCTCATGTACGCCTCCCTACCACTGCTCATAGCACCTATCGTTGTCGGGAACATCAGATTCATGGGGCGTGCATTGGACCAGTCGGACTCACCGCATTTAGGGCAAGAAATATTGTTAGAAGAAATTACCGAGTCTAGCTCTTCACCGCTAAGTGAATCAGGATTCTCATGCAATCCCTCAATCAAGTGATCGCTTCTAAATGCCGAATTACAGGATAAGCATTCAGACATGTAGTCATTGAACTCTCCTACATGGCCACTGGCAACTAAGACCGACTTAGGAGTGATCGTTGGAGAATCAACCTCTACAATATCTCCCCAAGAAGTCCAGTGATCAATCCAACTTTCGATAACCTTTCGCTTAATTGTGGCCCCAACGGGTCCATAATCTACCAAGCCAGCTACTCCTCCGTATATCTCAAAGGAGGGGAAAACTATGCCACGCCTCCTCATCATTGATGTGAGCCTGTCCAGCCTCCTTGATTCTGGCATCGTATCTCCGACTTGGCCACCCATCTTTCAAGCCATCCTTGCGAATGGGCTATGGATGTACGTACCGTAGGGTTATTGATAATGCCATTAACAGTCTTTAATGAGGTTCTTAGAGAAGCATTGATGTACTCATAGGTAGCCCAACCGAGTGATAGGTGCAACAAAAAATGCCTGAAATCGAGTATGTAGAGGACAGAATGGAGACTGAAGAGCTCCTAGAGAGACTATGTCCACCGGTTAGAAATTGGTTTATGGACAAATTTCCCGACTTCACAGAGCCACAAAAGGTAGCCATTCCAAGAATTCTGAAGGGAGAGCACCTCTTACTTTGTTCACCGACTGGCTCTGGAAAAACCCTTACAGCATTCCTCACGATAATAGATGATTTAGTACGTGGTTCTCTTGACGGGACTCTCCCAGATTCGGTCCAGTGCGTATACATATCTCCAATCAAGGCCCTTGCCAATGATATCGAAAAGAATCTTCTCGGCCCCCTGAGCGAAATCAAGGAGAGATTTCTCCCAAGCAGAGCCAAGGAAATCAAAGTTGGACTGAGAACGGGAGATACCCCTCAGAGCGAGAGGGAGAAAATGCTTAGAAAACCCCCCCATATATTGATTACAACACCCGAGTCACTAGGATTGGGACTTGCTTCCAAGAGGTTTAGACCAATTTTGGATCAAATGAAATGGCTCATAATTGACGAAATGCATTCATTAGTCCCCACAAAAAGAGGCACTCATCTGTCTCTAAGTATGGCTCTTATGGATACTGTAGTATCGTCCGACGTCCAGAGAATCGGCATCAGCGCGACCATGGAGCCTCTAGATGCGGTGGCTGAATTTCTAGTTGCTAGCGATTCAAGGGAAACCGACGCAGAGCCTCAAAAGGTCGCCATAGCGAAAATCTCAGGAGACAGGGAGCTCGACTTGGACATAATTCTCCCAACTCCCAGATTCAGCTCTATTCCAGTTAAGGAAATTTTAGATCACAATGTAGACAGAATCAAAGAATTAGCCGAGGCTCACACCACTACGTTGGTTTTCGTCAACACTAGGAATATGACTGAGACAGTAGTGCAGAGATTGAAGATCGCCGGTATGGAAGGTGTAGAGGGACATCACGGTTCAATGGATAAGGCAATCAGACTTGATGTGGAAAGCAAGCTAAAGAATGGATTACTGAGATGTGTTGTTTCTTCGTCCAGCCTTGAAATGGGTATAGATATCGGTTCGGTGGATTTAGTCATTCAAGTTGGATCACCGGGGTCAATCGCAACGGCCCTTCAGAGAATAGGTAGAGCAGGACATCAGGTAGGTGGACTACCAAGAGCTAGGTTCCTACCTACCTCGCCCCATGACCTGATGGAACTCGTTGCATTGCAAATGGCTATCTTGGAGGGAGAAATGGATTTACTAAAATTCCCTCAGAATTCACTCGATGTTCTGGCACAATTCCTAATCGGCCTCACTATTATCAAGGAGTGGGATATCGATGATGCCTACTCTCTTGTAACATCATCATGGCCATACAAGGCACTTCCTTACGATGATTATATCGAAGTTCTGGACATGCTTGACGAGGAAAGAAGAGTCTGGCTTGACTGGGAAGATAATAGATTCGGAAAGCGTGGATTTGCGCAGATGATATACTACACCAATATAGGAACTATTGCACCAGATAACAGTTACTTGGTTTTCACTGGAGACGGAACTTTGGTGGGACAGCTCTCATCCTCCTTCGTTTCAAGTCTAAGGAACGGAGACGTATTCCTATTGGGAGGATCCACCTACAGGGTAGCTAGTGTGAGGGGGACCAGGGTAAATGTCACTCCTGCAACCGGATACAGGCCAACAATACCCTCATGGACAGGCGAGGCAAACAGTCGTACACATGAATTAAGTCAGGCTGTCCTCAGACTACTGAGTAAGATTTCTGTAGGCGCAAGAATGGCAACCGATTATGAGCCAATCCTGACAGAAGCATTACAGCTCAACAGGCCCGTGGCATTGGCACTGAAACAGTTCCTCGACGAGCATGTTGCTACAACGTTCCAAGTTCCTTCTAATGACAGGATACTTATCGAGCAGGTAGAATCCCCTCTGCCGACTTATGTTGTGACTACCTGCAGAGGAAGAGCATTCAACCTGGCCTTGGGATATCTCTTCGCTGGAATCGCCTCTAAAGAAAATATAATCATTCACGAGCTTTCATTTGACGAGAATGGTTTTATGGCAAAATTGAGCCATGAGGTTGAAATTTCTAAGATTCCAGAGGTATTTAGGAATGACACTAGCGAGGAAATACTCCAGAGATATATGATGGATTCCCAACTGTTCTCAAAGAGGTTCAGGGAAGTATCATCCAGGAGTATGCTGAATCCTAGAAGAATCGGCGCTGAGGAAGTTAGTCCGAAGCAATTCCAGCAGAAGGCAGAGGCGATTATGACAAAACATCGCCAGATGGATGGCTCGGTAATAATTAGAGAGGCGATGAGTGAAATCCTAAATGGCGATTTAGATATGGAGCAACTACGCAGCTTCATCTCCAGAATGGATAGCGAGGATGTCAGGATTGTACATAGGCGCGTGAAAATGCCTTCTCCACTCGGAATGACGCTATTCATGTCCGCATTTGAGGATCTTCTGAGTCTAAGGACTAGAGCTTACCTGATTAAGGATGTAGATCCTGAGATTCTGAGACGTCTTCTGGGAGCTAGATCCCTGGCTACAGATCTGGATAAGGAGATGATTTCTGAGTACTATCAGTCAAAGGTAGCCACCCCGAAGAATGCTATTGATCTTCTGAGATTAATGGATATGGGAGGGGGGCTAGAGCGGAGCCTCACCAATCCACTTTACAATTCGAAGCTCAATGGAATCGAAATCCCCGTGATTCGACAATGGGTACACGAGCTAGCAGAGAGGGGGTTGATTACCAAGGTGAGAAATACAAATCACGAGCAAATTGATGATAAATGGTTCTCTATTAGAATGGCAGGAGTCCATGGTACGCTTGGCTGTCTTGCAGTTGCAGGCGCATCCGAGATGGAGGACTTACGGGCCCTCTACACCGGTGGGCTGACGTATGAGATAGCCGAAGACTTCTCAGGTGCCACTCCTTCAAAATGGGCTTCTTCAAGTCTTTCCGACCCTCTAGACTGTCTAAGGCTGAAGCTACTTGACATGCTTGGCTCGGAAGGTCCACAGACTCTTGACCAACTTAGTGATAGGCTACCATTCCCCGTGGGACAGGTAGAATCAGTCCTACAAGAGTTAGAGATGAGGAACTTGGTATCAATAGGCTTCTTCACCCAAACAGATGAAGGGGAGTTCATCCTAAGAGTAGATGAATATCGAATTACTGGTGGTAGCGTAGAAGTAGTTGATTATCGTACTCTTCAGACACTTCTCCTGCAGAAATCATTCACGGAGTTTTCTGAACCTTCTGAAGCGATAAAATCACTGGCGTTGATTCAGAGAAGGGACGAGCTACTTCATAGGGTCAGGAACTTCAGATTCAGAGACTGGAAAGACTTCAAGCACGACTCTGACGTTTACAACGGAAGACTATTGCACAACAGGGTAGGGTACACAACACTCGATCAGATACCCATGCTTCTTGGACTTCGTTCGGAACCTTGGCTGGGATCTTTGGAAGAAGAAATACTCGAGAAAATCCCTGAAGACGGCATCACAAGAACAGAACTTCTTTCTGAGTATCCCCGAGGTAAGGAAAATCAACATATTCAGAAAAGCATCAAGAGGGCCATATCTAATCTTGAGAGGCAACTCGTTGTTGCCAAGCAATATCTTGATGTCCCAAATAGAAAGAGATCAATAGCACTATTTAGGAGAATTCATGGTGTCGTCGAACCACTAGACTTTCCCGAAGCACTAGCCCAGTTAATAGCAAAGATAGGACCAGTAAGGTTGCACACACTGAGGTTTTTCGTCAGCAGGCCAGTTGAAGAGCTCGCAGAAGTACTAAGGGAATTAGAAAATGAGGGCACGATTTGTAGAGTGGTCGCATTACAGCCCGATCCCACAGACTATTACTCGTCTCATGTGGATGCTGAAAGGCTACTCTCGCCATTAGCTGAAGATAGAAAGATGAGAATTCTAGCACAGTCAGATCCGTTCTGTAGTCGCTTCATACAAGAAGTAAGGATGATACTGAAGCAAGGTTGGTATCATCCGGTTTTCAAAGGTGTAGACCCGATCGGTAGGATATTGATGTTCGTAGTTAACGACTATCTTGAGATTAAGGACGTGAATATTCCACATTCTTACCTAGACGAATTCAAGGACACATTCAATGAGCTCCTAGAGAACTATCGTGACAGATTAGTAGATGTATCTGTGATGCACTCTTTCAATGGAGTCCCAGTACATGACTGCGATGATAATATCCAAGGTATACTTTCTGATCTTGGATTCGTCTCCATGGGAGACGGAGAGAGATACATACGCGGGGGAATCGTTGAACCTAGGCCGAGAAATGAGGTGAATAGGCTTCTTTTCCATACGCACAATATTCATCAGATAAGTAGGTGGGAGAATGAAACCCATGCTCTGAAGGAAATTGATGAACTTAGGGATGACTTCGCACTCAGGGGACGTTGTGAAATGTTCAGAGTTGATCTACAATCTATGGCCGCAACCGAGCAACTTCACCAAGGTACTAATCTTAGGGGACATCAAGTTTGGGCCAGACTTCCTCACTTCCAGAGATTACTGGCAATTAGAAACGCACCCCCTAATGATGATGATTTCGGTGTTTTAGAATTCTTCAGGAACCATAACGATCCTTCGGTTTTCATGGAGAGGCTAGCAATGCGTAGGGCCGAATTTAGGAAGCTTATCTCACCCCTAGTGAGAAGTGGACACCTGGTTCAAGACTACAGAGGAGGCTTCAAGACCGTAGAGTCACTACAGAGCTCTGACCTTTGGTCAATAAAAAGGAAGTATCTAAGAGAACTGGTTGAGGAGTATCCTGTTATTTCGATGAAGCAACTTGAGAGACTGGCAGGAACTCCCTTCTCTCCTGAAGAGATTAGCGATGTATTACATGAATTCGAAGAGGACGGAACCCTAATCAAAGGATTCCTAGTTGACGATCAGCATGATATCAGCTGGGGGAGGAAGGAAATTTTAGATTCAAAACAGATTCCAAAAACTAGGGATTTGGTCATTCCACCTTCGGACCCATTGATTCACTATTTTGGATCAATCCTGAGGGAGAGATTCGGCTTCGGCTCGGCTTACTTAGTATTCCATAAGGAAGAGCCCATTGCAGCTTTCAAAGCCAATACAAGAAACTCGACAATAGAAGTTACGGACTTCGTAGGGGACTCAGATCTAGAGAAGGAGGCTCTCAGAGTCATGAAAGAATTCGCATGGGAACATCAAATGCCATTAACGGGCGAGCTTTATGAGAAGTTAAGGTCAAGATGACTTAGCATTCGCTCTCATGAAGATCTTAGTCACCGGTCTAGAGATTCTCAATATGTGACGGTGCAACTCTGGTAGCAGATCAAAAAGAGCCGTGGCCAATAGGAACATAGCGAATAGACTGGCTACCTTTGCAGCATAACTATGTGTGAAATCAAACATATCAATGTCAGAGCCAGGAAACAGCCTCCAGCCATTGTAAGTGTCACTTAGCCATACAATACCCGCATTTCTGAAAACATTTAGCACGTGTATCGTGGGTAATGCGATCAGTAAACCCCTCGTCTTACGCTTCCAGGAAACGCCCCTTAGAGCTACAATCGCACCTACAAAGATAATCATCGACTGCAAAGCCGAGCAGGCCAGTATGAAACTAACACTAACTGGAGTCCCATCAGAATAATTGAACGGAGCGAAAAATCCCTTGTCACCAAGTGGCTCAGTTAGAAAATATCTACTTCCATCCCATTGAGAAGCGGCAACCACTCCACTAGGAAGGTCCACCATTATTTCTCCAACCTCGAATGATCCCAATCCACAGAATTCTAACAACCACTCCGTACTATGTGCAGTCATCTCAACGAATTGCATATTCAGAACAGGTATGCTATATACAGCATAATATGGAATCACAGACCAAGCCACAGCTCCTCTAAGCCATATCAGAGACTCATTTTGGAGCTCCCAGTTCCTAACCTCCCAAATTCCTAGGGCGATACCAGCTGGAAGAGCTCCAGCAGTCATCAGAACTAGCAAGGGGTCTTCAATCTCTATGAAATGTCCAGATTGCATGTAGAAAAAGAGGCCAAGCAATGACCAGCCAACAGCCGCAGAGTACGCGGCCATGGGAGAATCTCCGCGATGAAAAGAGAATCCCAGGGATAGTGCACCAATCCAGCAAAATGACAGCCAAAGAGAGAATTCGGGCACCCCTATTGTGTCCGCGAGACCGCCCACCAAGACGACGATTGGGTCTTCCATGACGTTAACGAGCCATCAACCCGTAAATATGATGCCCCCAACCGATAGCCGGGTGAGCACATGGCTGACGACTTCACTGAGTTTGCAAACAGCTACCTCACAGATCTAAAAAGTACACTAGATAACCTACCGAAAACAGAAATTTCGACTCTATATTCGATGGTAATTGACGCCTGTAACAAAGGGGCCACTGTCCACTTCATAGGAAATGGGGGCAGCGCTGCTACTCCCTCTCACAGTGCTGGTGACTGGTCTAAGGAGCTTGGTCTGAAAACCATAGCCCACTCCGATAATGTATCTTCATTCTCAGCATGGGCTAACGACGAAGGTTACTCTCAGGTATTCGTAGGTCAACTTTCCACATTTGCCGATAATGGCGATTTACTAATCGCATACTCTGGTTCTGGTAACTCAGAGAACGTAATTAACGGGATTAAGTACGCTAACGAGATTGGATGCAAAACTGTGGCAATTACAGGAAATTATAATGGAATGGGAGGGGGTAAAATTGTAGATCTAGTAGATTTATCCATAATTATCCCTAGTACTTCCATGGAAAGAATTGAGGATGTCCAATTGGTGATTAACCATATCATCAAAGAGGCAGTGAAATCAAACCGCGAGCAGTGATCACATGTTCCCGCCGATGAGGGATAGGGAAAGTCTGTACTCTCCGCTAGAATTAGGGACTCTCCCAATCGAAGGAGATTGGCAAGGAAAGATAGCATATCTGGATAGGGATGGAGTAATTATCAGGGGGTTCGAAGATTATGTTAATTCTCCCGATGAGGTCGAGGTTCTCGCCGGTGCCCCTAAGGCTATTGGGGACTTAAGAAGAGAGGGATTTAGGATATGTATTGTTACTAACCAATCTCCTGTTGGGAGGGGAATTTGGAGTAGAGAAAATCTAGCTAATATACACGACAGAGTTCGTTCTGAGATTATTTCAGTAGATTCTGATGCGGTTCTGGATTTGACATTACACAGTCCTTACGCTCCTTGGCATAATTCTTGGGCGAGAAAACCCAATCCTGGTATGCTAGAAGCAGGCAGGCAGATTATTGATGCGGCAGAATCACAAATATTACTTTCCGAGGGTGACATAAAATTCGGCGATGAATGGAAACACCGACCCTCTGAGTCAACATCGGTAATGGTGGGTGACAGAAATGTGGATATGGAGGCTGCAAAATCATTCGGTGTAAGGTCATTCAAATGCGATCCAGACAAGGGATTGAATGAAGTCATCTCAGAAATATTGGTGAGGGAAAATGAGTAAAGAACTCATTACGGTTAGAATCGGTCTAGATGATACCGATCACCCAGATTCCGGTTGTACCACCCATTCCTTCAACAATCTATTGCATGAACTATCTAATATCAAGGGAGTAGATGTACTAGATAGGATGCTCATCCGACTTTGGCCTTATGCCACAAGGAGAACTAGGGGTAACGGTGCACTTTCATCCCGATTATCGTTACCTATTGCAGCAAAAGAAAATTTCATACAAACTTGCTCCGATTGGTTTAACGAACTTCTACGTGACATTATCGAGATCCCCCGAGATAAAAACTCACCATCCCCCGCTCTCTTGATTTCTTTTGGAAAGGTACCTGAGAACTGGTATTGGGAAGCCGTCAGGGGGGAGGTCGGACTTGAACACAGGGAGGAAGAAGTAAACTCATCTGGAATCACGGTCTTTTCTCATCCGGACAAGTGGGGGATAATTGGAGCTAGCTCAGCAATCTCTTGGAATCCTCCGAGTAATCATTCGTGGGAGCTAATCGCTTGGAGGAAACCATATCTAATTGGTACAAAAAGAATAGTTTCTAAGGACTCAGTGATTCAGTTATCCGAATTATTCACGGACACATTCATGAATAGAGATCCCACTGCAGATAAGGGGATTATCGCACCAAGAACTCCCTGTCCAGTACTTTATGGGATACGTGGCGCTAGTAAAGAAGCTGTAGAATCTGCACATATCTGGATGCAAGATGTTGAAACTAATGAGAAGTGTGACTTATGGGCTTCTCACATGTCAAATCAACTATCCGACGACCATCTTTTAGGGCCATCATTTGGTACAGTAATATCCGATCCAAGAGTAGTAAAGGGAGCACACGCCAGCCTAAGGGTAATCTCAGAGGGATTGGGAGAGACCTTAGTAGCTTTCAGCGAAGGAGGTCCTGTAAACAGACTTCTACGACAACTCTCTCCCGGAGATTTGGTTTCTTGGATGGGATTGAGATCCCCAGACGAGGCCATCCACCTTGAAAAATTGAAGATTGTCTCGGCATCTCCCAGGATTACTACCCGTCCTAGATGTTGTGGAAAGTCTATGAGGAGCAAGGGTAAAAATCAAGATCTATCCTGTGATAAGTGTAAGAGGAAAGCTCCAAAATATTGGCTTTCAGATGAATGGTCTCCAGATATTCCTACTTCATTCGAGGGTTGGACTCAACCGCCTCCTTCTCAGAGAAGGCATCTTTCCATGCCCTTAGAACTCGGTATCCCGTCTTAGGTGATTATTTATCTGACATTATAGTCAGACAGTCGTGGATACTGAATCAGTAATCCAGTTTGTCCTCGCAGTAACTGCAATTTTTCTGCTGTCTCTACTGATTCGTAATTTCAAGTCGGGCCTCAAAAATGAGAAACCCAAATACTCAGGATTAGCCAGATCCCCAGAGGAACTATACAACCCGTCAGAAGAGGCAATATCAGAAATGGAAGATCTAATTTCAAAGCTCAATTGACCAATTCCTCCAGCCCCTTTGAAGTCATCTTGGCTAGAATTACAATATCTTCACCAGAAATAATCCTTACACCGTCCTTTTTGGGATGCTTAAGAAGTAAAAAAGTTACATATGAACTCTCAATCTGGGTTCCTCCACGAGTCAGCCAACCACTGTCAGAAAATCCAGACGCGTCTTCGTATGATGACGAAGTAATGATTAGGTTTGTCTTATGGGTAATCATCGACAGTTTCTTAGCAGCATTGACGTCATCTTTCCTAGCCCTTCCATGACTTTCACACCAGTCATCTACAATCACAATATCATCTCTTCCGAAGTCTTCAGTCCCCGTGAGAATTAAGGCTAAATTTCCTGCAAAGTCTGTTGAGAAATTTAGAATTGATATGCTCATTAGCCCCTGCTCATCAATATCATGCAGAATCTCTCTAAATCTATCTGAATCAGGCATTTTTCTACAGGCCCAGATTGCCCTTCCTCCATTCGATACTGTGTCTGAGACAATCCCTAGGCAAAGTGAGGTTTTCCCTGCTCCAGGCGATGCCGAAATATGCACTGCCCTTCCTTCGAAGTCAATCACGAGTTACCGTATGTAACATAGTCAAAGAGCATTACTGAACCATTTTCCAGAGAAATATAATCAATCCTCTCCGTCGTCAGACATATGGGAGAGCCATGAATGAGAGAATTCCAAGGCGAGAAGCGCCTGATTTTAGAGACTCCGAAGATGGACTGATATCGTCAATAGTAGAGGATGGATTTCTGAACGTGGCTCTAGATGATGCAAATCAGTATGGGCCCCACGCAATGATCATTTTCCTTGGTTTCGCTTCAGTTCTGACAGGCTCTATTTTGGGATTAGCTATGTTCGATCCACTGATCTCGGCCGGGGCTTCAATCCTCCTAGTTGGCACCCTACTGATTGCAAAGTTTAGATTCTCTGGGAGATAGTTGGTTATTTATCTCCATTGAGTACTAATCTACATGAATCCGCGTGCAATTGAGACTGCATTATCTACGATTTCACCAGAAACTCCGAGGTGACTCTCAGGGGAGAATAGATAATTCAACTCATCTTCATCGAAGACAGAGCTAATCTGCTCATTCTCAGAACATACAGCCTTCAAATGCCTTCCAGAGCTCAATGCTTCCATCGAGCAACTCCTGAGGACCTCATGAGCCTCATCTCTGGGCATGTTACTGTCTACAAGAGCTAACATGATCTTCTCAGCCATAACTAGGCCTTTCTGGGATTCTATATTCTGCAACATCCTGTCTCTGTCGACTACCAGTCTAGACATAACTCTGTCACACTTAGCAATAATGTCATCAAGCAATATCATTGAATGTGAAAGCGTGAATCTCTCAGAAGAGGAGTTTGCAAGATCTCTCTCGTGCCAAAGAAGTGCATTCTCATAAGAAGGAATTATCATCGATCTAACAATTCTTGCTAGCCCACACGCATTTTCCGCCGTAATAGGATTTCTTTTGTGAGCCATAGTGGAAGATCCAACTTGCTTTTCAACGTCAAAAGCCTCTGCAACCTCTGCAATCTCACTTCTCTGGAGATTCCTGACCTCTTGTAGTATCTTTTCTACGGTTGTTGACACATTTGCCATCCATCCTACCCATTCAATGTAGCGATCCCTTCCGACTACTTGCGTGGTGGCCACTGGAACTTCCAGACCCAACTCCCCGAGGATAAGACTCTGTAGCTCTAGCGCATTTTCACCCTGTGCGGCTCCAGTGCCAACGGCTCCCAGGAACTTACCAGCAATAATCCTAGATCTCATTGAGTTGAGCCTTTCTAGATGCCTCCTAAACTCATCTACCCAAACCGCAACCTTGATTCCGAAGGTTATTGGTACGGCAGCCTGCCCATGAGTTCTGCCGATCATTATCGTATCCCTCTCCCTCTCTGCTAAATCACACAATGTACTCATTAGTGATTTTAGGGAGTCTAACTGTAGATCTACACTGTCTTTTATCTGAAGGGCAACAGCGGAGTCAACTATATCATTACTAGTAGCTCCCAAATGTATGCACCATCCCGCTTCACCAGCGGCTTCAGCCATTGCCTTGGTAAGTGCCATGATATCATGTTTAGTCTCAGCCTCTATTTCTTCCACTCTATCTGCTGTAACTATTCCCGGGTCTGAAATATCTGCAACTATATCATAGTGTTCAGCACTAACTCTTCCCATCCTGCAATGGGCCCAGACAAGAGCTCTTTCCACCTCCAGTTGTCTGGAGTGACGTCCTTCTCTTGACCAAATTGCTTTGGCCTCTTCTCGTCCATATCTGTAGTCTAGAGGTGAAACCGACATCGTATCCTCAAACATGCGACCGGTACTTCCGGTTTGAGCCTAGCGATTAGAAGTCAGCCGGCCTGAGGAAATATTCCAAGACCCTCTGTCTCTCTGCCACGACATTTCTCCATCCAGTATGATCCTTTTTTTCATGTGAGGGGAGTCCAGAACTAAGGTCTCGTACTCTCCTCCCTCTCCATCAGCATTGAACCTGAATTTTGATGAGATACTGATTAGCTCTTCCACATCTGAAACTCCCAATTTCCTCCCTATCCACTCACTATCAAGGCCATCGGATGTTACTGAAGAAATCCTAACATCAAAACCAAGTCTTGGCAAGGATCTAATATGTTCATTGGGACTATGATGCCACAGTGGTGAGAATGATTTAATGCCGATATTGGAGCACATCCTCTCAATCCTCGTTCTCTGGTAGTCAGATCTAAGAGCACCTGAGACCAGAGCATCGATTTCTAGTACTCCTTCATGCAAAACTATACCCTCGCTATCCCAATTATCAGGCCAGAACAGATTGAAATCTTCAGCAGGATCGCTAATCCCAGACAATCCCCGTCGCAAATCTAGCATTTCCTCATCTTCTATTCCTTCCGTAACAATGGGTAGCCATGGGATTTTAGAAGAGGCTGATTGGAGTCCCGCTACACAGACCCCCCCTGTCTGAAACATCATTGAATCATCCCCTGTAACGCACAGTGTGACTAGGGCACGAACATCCCATCCCCTCATCAGGGCCCACCAAGTTGCATATGTCGAGTCCTTCCCGCCAGAGCATAACACGGCCACACGCATGTATCCACGAACTAACCATTCGGCTTGAATGCAACGAAGGAAGACGTCATACTCAACTAACCTTGATAAGAGGCCGTTGATGCATGCATGCTGATTACGATGCAACCGAGCGGCCGCGGATACGACTCTTCAGTAGGAACTTTCTCACCAGACGGACGACTTCACCAAGTTGAGTATGCCCGTGAATCAGTAAAGAGAGGCTCTACTACTGTTGGTGTGAAATTCAGAGATGGCGTCATATTGATAGTGGCTAAGAGAATACCCAGTAAGCTTGTAATCCCTGAGTCGATAGAGAAGATGTACAAGATTGATGACCACATAGGAATTACTACATCTGGATTAGTCGCCGATGCAAGACAATTGGTCGATAGGGCCAGAGTTCAGTGCCAAATCAACAAGATGACCTATGGCGACTCCATCGATGTTACAACACTGGTCAAGAAAATGTGTGATTACAAGCAATCATTCACCCAGTATGGCGGTGCTAGGCCTTTCGGAACCGCGTTACTGATAGCTGGGGTTGATTCTGACGGACCACATCTATACGAAACCGATCCTTCAGGAGCTTATGGCTCATATCAGGCAGGAGCCATAGGAAGCGGGAGAAGCGAGGTTATATCTTACTTTGAGGAGAAGTGGAAGCCAGAAATGACGGAAAATGCCGCAATTAAAATAGGTCTAGAGGCACTTTCAAAGACATTCGAAGACGGGTTGTCCGAGGAATCAGTAGAAATCTGTGTCATAAACTCTGAAGGTTACAGAGAGCTCACCGCTACAGATTTGGAGAAGCATATTTCCAAGCTCTGAAAGAATAACTCCACTATGTCCTTATGCTTGTAGCATCTACGACTTACATGGTTAGTCTTGATGACGCGGTTATCGCTAGACTAGAAAAGGGCGGTTCAAGATATGAAATTTTAGTGGATCCCGATCTGGTTGATGCTTGGAAGGAGGACCCCTCTTCCGTTCATCTGGATGAACTTCTGGCTGTCAGTGAGGTCTGGACAGACTCTAGAAGTGGAGAGAGGCCCACATCAGATGCTTTGGAAAGCGTATTCGGAAGTAATGATATTCAACAATGCGTGGAGATTATTCTGAAACAGGGATCCATTCAACTAACTACTGCTCAGAGAAAGAAAATGGTCGAAGAGAAGAAGCTCCAGATCATTAATGAAATTGCAACCACTGCTACTGACCCTAAGACAAGGATGCCGCACCCCAGAACTAGAATAGAGAACGCTCTCGAAGAAGCTCGTTTCTCTGTCGACCCATTCAAGTCTGTTGAGGGTCAGGTTTCGGATGCCGTAAAGGTACTGAAGCCCTTAATTCCTCTTCAATTCATTACAATACGTCTGGCCTTCAAGATCCCAGGCTCATCTTACGGGTCCGTTAATCAAATTCTTAGAGACCTAGTTATTCGTCAAGAATGGCTCACTGATGGGACATGGGCATGTGTCGTCGAGGTCCCAGGGGGTATGAAGAACGAGCTGATTAGCAAGGTTGCGAGTAGGGCTTCTGAGGCCGAAGTCAAGGAGCTTGACTGACTTCCCACCGTAGGTGTCGACATCAACGGTTATGAATAGTAGGCCGGTCGGGCAGCTCGATAACATGAGTATTGAGAGCAGCGCGGACGGTCCGCGAGACACGCAACGTACCCTCGTCGTTGTGCCAGGAGAAGACCTGGGATCATCAGAGGGGATTGAAGCTGGACACGGCGTTTTAGTCGTCGGTGACAGAATCATATCGACAAAACAAGGAAAAATGAGTAGAAAGGGAAATACAATTTCTGTTAGCCCTTTGCATACAAGATATATGCCTAGACCTGGAGACTTAGTGATAGGCCATATAGAGGGGTGCACCAACAACATATGGTTTGTTGACATAGGCGCCCCATTCAACTCAATTCTACCAATGAGTCTCGGCCCAGCTAAGGTTGAGTTCGGAGGTACTAGGAAAATATTAGACATTGGCGACTCCATTCTTTGCAGGGTTCAGGAGGTCGAGGAAACACACCAGAGTGTCGTCACAATGAAAGGAATGGGTCTCAGAAAGATTCGTTCGGGCGCACTAGATGAATTAGACCCACATCTCTTAGGGAGGCTCATAGGAAAAGGTGGGGCTTTCCTCAGGGAAATGAAGATGCAGACTGACTGTAGAATAGTCGTCGCTGATAATGGCCGTCTATGGATTGACGGAGAGCTAGAAAATATATTAGAGGTCAGAAAGAGGATTAATAGCATATCTTCAGAGGCCAAAATGATAGGAGTTGATGCATAGTGGGTGGTTACGGAGATGTTCAGATGATTGATGAAAACGGACTGAGGATGGATGGCAGAAAGCCAGGAGATCTCAGGCCAATATCAATCGAAACCGGCGTAATTCCCGTTGCAGATGGCTCATGCAGGATGGTTTGGGGTACCAATGAGGCCATAGTCGCTGTTTACGGACCGATGGAAGCACACCCTAGAAAGATCCAACGTCAGGACAGGGCAGTCATAGATGTCGCATACAATATGGCGCCTTTCTCTACGACCGATAGGATAAGGCCAGGCTTCAATCGTCGAAGTAGGGAAATAAGTAAGGTTACCAAAGACGCGCTGGAGAGCGTAGTACTGTTGGAGCTATACCCAAGGTCAAAGATTAGAGTAAGTATCGAAATTGTTTCTGCGGAAGCAGGAACCAGGTGCGTCGGACTCACTGCTGCCTCAGTCGCCCTTGCTGATGCTGGAATTCCAATGACAGACATGGTCATCAGTGTAGCTAGTGGCAAGGTCAACGACGTCGTAGTTTGTGACTTGAACAAAGAAGAGGATAATTATGGGGAAGCAGATCTGCCTATGGGAATACTCCCTAACACTGGAGAGTTAGTATTCCTACAAATGGATGGCGACTTATCGCCAGATGAATTCAAGCAGGCTTGGGACTACAATGTAGACGCCGCCATGGAAGTCCACAAACTAATGATTGATGCACTAAAGGGAGGTGACAACTGATGTCTGCCCCAACAGTCCCCAATCTACTTAGGGACCATCTTGCAGATCTCGCACAAAATGACTCTAGACTGGATGGTAGAGAACAGTTTGGAGCAAGAGAACTCAAATTAGAAACAGGAATTCTACCAAGGGCCGAAGGGTCTGCCAGAGTCACTATGGGTAATACAATAGTATTGGCAGGAGTCAAGTTCCAGCTAATGACCCCATATCCAGACAGGCCTAATCAAGGTGGTTTGATGTGTTCATGTGAGGTCAGGCCGATAGCGGGAAGACACTGGGAGGCTGGGCCACCCAGTCCCGAAGCAATAGAGCTGGGAAGAGTTGTGGATCGTGGCATCAGAGAATCTGGATGTATCGATGTTGACGATCTCTGTATTATTCCAGGAGAAAAAGCTTGGCAGGTCATTCTAGATCTTCATGCAATATCTGATGACGGTAACCTATTCGATGCATTCGCATTAGCAGGGATAGCCGCTCTAAGGAGCGCGATAGTTCCTGCAGAGAGGTTTGAAGTAGGTCAAGATTCACCTCTAAAGGTATCCAAAAAGCCGATTATGTGCTCCTATCACAAGGTAGGTGGGAGATTCGTTTATGATGCATCATACAAGGAAGAACTGGGCGGGGATGAGAGAATTCATATTACTCTGGGCGATGATAATCACGTCCACTCTCTCCAGAAGGGTCTAAAGGGAATCTTCACGGCAGACGAGTTTGAAGAGATAATGGAGCACGCCAAGTCTAGGTGCGCCGAATTAAGGAAAATTGTAGACTGATAGGTGATTTGGATGGCAAAAAGAACACAGAAAGCAGGCTTAACAGCGCGCTTTGGATCTAGATACGGAGTTAGTGTAAGGAGGAGAGCTGGATCAGCTCTGAAGAAGAAATCAAGGCAGTATGTATGTCCCTCATGTCAGTATCCAAAGGTCAGGAGAAAAGCCGCAGGAATCTGGGAATGCAAGAAATGCAACTACACATTTACAGGAGGAGTTTGGGAGCCCTTTACCAGAGCTTCCGATGCAAATAATAGGGTGGTAAGGAGATCGATGGAGGGAGCCACAGCTACTGACATGGCAGTTATCGCCCAGCAGGCCGCTCTTGATTTCGAGAGAAAATTAGTGGAGGCGGACGAAGTTGCCGACTCTGAGGAAGAATGAGGGTACAATCTCTCTGTTCCTAGATTTTCCACATGCCGATGCGAAGCATATAGCCAGTGGACTAAAGACTGAATCAGACTTTACCGAGGACGATGGAATCATCTCAATCTCAATATCATCAAATAATTTTTCAGATCTTAGGGCCATATGGAATTCTACCATGAGAGGGATAATAGCATCCGAGCAAGCTTTGAATGCCATAAAGGAATCAGGTGAATAATATGAACGCCAGTAATGATGTTGCAGAGGCCCTTAAGGCAGTAGCCCAAGACCTACAGACAACGCTGGCACAGATGCAAAATGTCACCACCCAACTCAGTGAGTTGACAATTACAATCGATGCCTTATCGACACAGAATCCCTCAAAGCCAGTTTACAGGGCCATTGGAAGCCTTCTTCTCGAGGTTGAAGATAGAGAATCATTGAAGAATGACCTAGAGCAATCTATGAGTGCTTTCCAAGAACACATGGATAGGCTTTCCTCCAAAGAGAACGAGCTCAGAGAAAAATACGATAGCTTAGTTAGAGCATTTGAATCACAGTGAGAACATGTCAGGGAGAGACTCTGAAGGAAGTACTCTAAGCGATGACTTAGAGCTCATGCTCGCTCTTCTTTCAAAGGGAAAGACATCCGATGCCAAGGTCCTCTCAGACTCAATACTGGAGAGATCTAGGTCTTCCTCTGAGAGAAATCACGACATAGAGGCTAGGGTCAGGATAGAGAGGGCACTCATAGGGGCAGTACCTGAGGAGATGATTGGCTCCGAATTGAGGTGGTGTGTAGATAGGCTGAATGCCATTTCCAGTGGGTCTTCAGTACATGGCCTCGCTCTACTAAATCTAGCTACGTGGCACGCCAATCGAGGTGAGCTGATGATGGCTTTAGCTACACACTCTGAAATCTCGATAAATAACGGACATCCTCTTGACATAAATTCACTATCAAGGCTGGAAGTGGGCAGAATTCTTAGCTCAATGAATGACTATGGCCCTGCAATGAGGCATCTATGGTCCGCCAGATCCGGATTCATCGAATTGGGAATGTCTCCCGAGGCTATCGCAACTTCTCTTGAATGGCTTGATCTGGCTCTTGATGATATAAGAGATGGTTCTCCAACTATGGCCTCTAGGATAGAAGAGGCGAAACCACGTCATGGACCCGGAAATACCACGTTTCCTTCCAATCCGTCTGATATCACTTCCATTGTAGAGTACTTATTCCCAATACTGACTCAAGACTTATCCGGAAAATCAAGATTAGACATAGGGCTAATCATCGAGGCTTCAGAGAAATTGAATAGATATGTTTGGAAGGATGCCATAGCCTCCAGGAAAGATGAGATTCAGGATCCGAATCTTTTGGAAGTATTCCAATCATGATTCTTCACTCTAAAGATCTCATCTTCATCCCAAGAAAGTCTTGTTGGCACTTCTATACACCATCCAACTTCCTCTATCGAGGGATCATCGGACCCCCAAGGTTCAGGGAAAGGTAAATGTCCTACCTCAACAAGAACTACTACTCCGCCCTCTATGAGATCATCATCATAGGAAACAGCGGTTCCCAGCAGACCCGTCTCTTCGTACAACTCCCTCAAGGCCGCTACATCCCATTCCTCGTCATCGTTGATATTCCCTCCAGGAAGCTCCCAGCCCCTCTCCTTGTGCAATACCATGACCCAGGGATTCCCAAACTCTTCACCCTTGCTGGAATAGGTCCAACATAGTACGAACATCATTCTCCCTCCATTTTCTCCCGCAACTCTTGATTGATCTCAAGAGCCCCCTCTACTCCTTGTGCGGCCATCCGTCTAGTCATGAAGAAAGCTTCAGATAACTTCCCTTCACTAACCAATTCCTCCACTTCTCTAATCGGATCTTCGACAACATCTTCTTCATCGTTCTCATACACACTTTTTGGAGTCGCCATATCTTCCATCTTTCTGAGGAAATCAACTCTCTGATCTATTCCCGGGGACTTCCATTTCATCTTGCGCTCCCCATCCAGCTCTGCCTCCATCCTAGATTTGAACTCGTCTCTGACTGTGTTACCGGGGAAACAAATCTGAGCTTGATCATAGCAAAGCCAGGCATCACTATACTCCTTCCTCCTCTCATGCATCCTTCCTAATGATGCCCACGCCTCATGATTAGTCGGCCTCTGTGCGAGGATAATCTTCGAAAGACGAATGAATTGATCCTCATCACCCGAATCTCGAATTCTTTCTATTCTTCTTGAGAATAGTAGATTTGCTCTCCTGTCCCTAAGGTCGAGCTTGCTAGTCCTATCAAGAAATTCGGTTAGGACATCCTGAGATTCACAGGCCATCTTCCACCAAACGTCTGGATCCAGAGGATCAGCATCTAGGGAAGCGATAAGCAAACCGTACCCCGAGCTCAAAAAATCAATGTGTTCCAACTGCTCAAGTTGCTCGGGTTTCCTCCCAAGTACCGAAAATAGGTCTTCTAGTACGGACCTAATCCCTTCCGAGTCCCCAAGTAGGGACTTTACCCTTATCAGAACTTTCCAATTTTCAGGATTGGTAAAATCGTGTAATACAGCCTGCCTAGCGCTTTGTTCCCCCCACTTTAAGTTCACCAATCGGTCTTGAATAATACGGCCATTTTCATCCAATGCAAGGTTGACATACTTCTGAGATTGACTTCTATGCCTATCCCCAAGGCTCCTTCTGGGGTGTTGCAGACTATCTGCAATATCTGAATCTGACATATTAACCTCACAAAACTGATTCAAAGGGAGATTTATCAGCACCGGGTGTTAGAGTAGCGTCCATTCCAATTTTACTTGTTACGCCATCCTCCGTCCTGCTGGGATCGAGACTAGATCCCCTCTGTCCACTCATGATTATGGTATCTTTGTCTGGTTGCCATCTCGTCATAAGTGCCCACTCCACTCTTTTCGGATCTGAGATGTCTATGTCTTCATCGACCACAACTACCTGTTTCATCGAGGGATGGCCTCTGAAAGCTGCCTCTATGGCCTGCATCCCATCCTCCTCATTCTTGGGAATAATCTGGACTACTGAAGACAGCCATCCACAACCTCCATCTGTCATGTGAACATCTACACACTCAACCACTTTAGAAACTGAATTCTTAATGGTGGGGGCTCTCGGCATGCCCATCAATGTCCTGTGTTCTATACCGGTAGGAATTAGAGCATGGAAAATCGGGTCTACCCGATGGTGTACATGGTCATACTCAATCACATGCTCCTGCCTAATGTCATCGACAGTCCCAGTAATGTCTACATATGGCCCCTCATCATCTCTCTCAGTAGTTATCCTAGCCTCCATGGCATACTCGGCGTCCGCGGGAACCATCACCCCGTTGGGGAGCATAACGACCTTGAGAGGAGAACCATGCAACCTCATGTGCAAAGAAGATGCGACGGTCAATTCATCAACATAGTCCGAGAACGACATAGCGGCCGCCAGAAGTACAGTAGGGTCAGGGCCATTGACTACGGCAATGGGGACATCATCACCAGCTTCTGCTGCTTCTGCACTGATGGTCCTTAGGTGCCTAGGAACTAACCTAGCCACGGTATGATTCCTGTCCCTAAGTAATTGACGATGGAAGGATACGTTTCGTACTCCTGAATACTGAGCAACTATAATTGACGCAGACTGATATCTGCCCCCATCCTCTTCGAAGTGCCAAGGGATGGGAATCTTACTCAGATTTACTTCCTCTTGTCCTGATTGCATTACAGGCGCGTCAGACGCATCCACAACTTCAGGCTCAGAAGGATTCTCCATCGCCCAAGCTAGTACATCTATCAAATCACCTGGTGAAATGTCAAACATCTCACACAACCTTGACTTCTCCAGAACGTTCAGAGCAGCCCTGTGCCCCGGGGCCTCAGTAATTTTATTGAAAACTAAAGGGATATCTCCCATCTTGTTCGAAGTTTCAATCATACCGTGTAAAACACTAGTAGATTCCTGCACATTATGAACGCCACTAAGCATGTCACGGAAGGCCATATCGGGGGGCGGAGTCAATAGATGCTTGAATGTTGGTGACATTATCCTCTCTAGGGCCCACTAAGTCGAGGCTATCCCGTCACGCTCTTATACCCCATGAGGGTCGGCGAGACATCATTCTGAGGTGTTACTTTGGGTAGAGGTCTTTTCTCCGGGCAGAAGATGAAGTCGGATAGGAAGAGATATCGCTGGAAAGAGCGTAAGTTTAGGGATCGACAATTCAAGCAACAGAGAGGCGGTGTCCTCAAGCACGATCCCCTAATGGGTAGTACTCAGGCCAAGGGAATTGTAGTGGAGAAAGTGGGTTTCGAGGCTAAACAACCTAATTCTGGAATCAGAAAAGCGGTCAAGATAAGCCTGATCAAAACTGGAAACCGACTTACTGCTTTCGCACCCGGTGATGGTGCAATTTCATTCATTGATGAGCACGATGAGGTATTAGTCGAGGGTATCGGAGGTAGCAAAGGACGATCTTATGGGGATATCCCCGGTGTCAGATACAAGGTCATCAAGGTAAACGGCGTATCCTTGGACGAAATGGTCAGGGGCCGTAAAGAGAAGCCCATAAGGTAGGTATCGAGATGTCCGAAGAAGCAGTGCATGAAGATTCTGGGATGGAAGCACCAATTGCCGGAATCGGGACCATGGTATTTGGGAAGTGGGACGCCACAGAAGTAACTTGCTCGGATCCCGGTCTTGCGCCCTACATCAACCTGACAACTATCGGAACGCCCCACAGCGGAGGACGACACGCTAACGCTTGGTTCGGCAAGTCAAAGCTTTCCGTTGTTGAAAGATTCATCAATAATCTAATGAGAACGGGTAAATTCTCAGGAAAGAAGCAACATTGTGCTAAGGCATATGAAGCCGCATTAGATTCAATCAATAGTAGAACAGGAGAGAACCCCCTACAGTCATTCATCGACGCCATTGTTGAGGCATCACCATGCGAAGAGATAACCAGAATCAAGCAGGGCGCAGTAAGCACTCCTAAGGCTGTAGACTCATCACCAAGCAGAAGATTGGATATCGCATTGAGAAACCTCGCAATAGGATGTACCTCCGCTACTGCTGGTAGTAAGAGAACTCTTGTTCAGGGCATAGTTAGTGAGATAACTAAGGCGGCCGAGGGGGATGTTGCAGCTTACTCCATAGGCAAGAGAGAAGAAATCGAGCGTGTAGCCGCTTCTGCAAGATAATTCTTCTACACTCTTACAGTCATGTTTTACTTCTCTCCACAATCGGATTTATGAACCATAGTCAGGTGGACAGAACAATTGAGGAATTAGGATGGGTCGTAAGGAAGACAACATCAAGAGAGCTACAGAGATAATGCATGACCGCGAGCATATCAGAAACATTGCTATAGCCGCACATATCGATCACGGTAAGACTACTCTTTCAGACAACCTGATTGCTGGTGCAGGAATGATGTCCGAAGAACTAGCGGGCAAGTCCAGGGTCCTAGATTTTGACGAGCAAGAAAGCGCCCGAGGTATCACTATCAATGCGGCTAGCGCTTCCATGGTCCACGTTGTTGATGGCCAAGACTACCTCATTAATCTCATCGACACACCTGGTCACGTAGATTTCGGAGGGGATGTCACCAGGGCAATGAGGGCAGTTGATGGATGCATCATTCTAGCTTGTGCTGTCGAAGGTACAATGCCACAAACCGAGACTGTAGTGCGACAAGCATTGAAGGAAAAGGTTAGGCCAGTTCTATTCATAAACAAGGTAGACCGACTAATCAATGAGTTACAAATCGATGGGCCTGAGATGATGAGTAGGTTTGAGAAGATTATCACCAAGGTAAACAAGCTAATCTCTACATATGCTCCCGAGGATCTTGGCAAGGAATGGCAAGTTTCTGTTCAGAAAGGAACAGTGGCATTTGGATCAGCATACTACAACTGGGGGATGTCAATACCCTATATGCAGAAGAGCAATATCAACTTTAAGCAGATTTTCGAATATTGTCACGACGATAATCAGAAAGAACTTGCTAAGCTAGCACCTGTCCACACCGTCCTTCTAGACATGACAGTTGAGAAGCACCCCTCTCCCGTAGTTGCCCAGAAGTACAGAATACCTAACATCTGGCAAGGCGACTTAGAGTCTGGCGTAGGTAAGGCCATGATGGAGTGTGATCCCGATGGCCCCCTATCTCTAATGATAACTAAGATATGGATGGATCCCCATGCTGGCGAGGTAGCCGTTGGCAGAGTATATTCTGGACGAATTAAGCATGGTGAATCTGTATGGGCAATAGGATCGGCCAAGGCCGAGAGAGTTCAGCAGGTTGGTATGATGGTTGGTGGAGATAGAATTTCCACCTCAGAGGTGACATCAGGAAACATTGCCGCAATTACAGGCATTAGAAGTGCAGCGGCAGGAGTTACAATTGCAAGGGAGAAAGACGCTCCTCCTTTCGAAGCGATAAGACATATCTCCGAACCTGTCGTCACTGTTGCGGTAGAGCCGAAGTCAATGAAGGACTTGCCCAAGTTCATCGATGCACTCAGGGGGCTCGCGAAGGCAGATGCGTCACTAGAAGTATCTACCAACCAAGAGACTGGTGAGGCTTTACTAGCTGGAATGGGCGAGTTGCACCTTGAAATTACTGTTTACAGACTGGAAGAAGAGCAAGGTATCAAGGTCAAGGTCAGCGAGCCAATCGTTGTCTACAGAGAATCTGTTCAGTCTGATAACAAGGGTAGGCCCTTCGAAGGAAAGTCTCCCAACAGGCACAACAGATTCTATGTCGAAGCAGAGCCCCTCCCTGACATTGTCGTTGAGAAACTAAGGGCCGGTGAATTCAGAGATGGAACTGTCAGATCAAAAGATGCAAAGGAAATAGGCGATCAATTCGCTGAACTAGGCATGAACAAGGACTTGATGAGGAAGATATACGCTATCAATGGTACAAACGTCCTTGTGAATGATACCAAGGGAATCCAGAATCTCCACGAGACTAGGGAGCTAATCATAGATGGATTCAATGATGTATGTAAGAAGGGACCAGTAGCTGATGAGCCTCTAATGGGGGTCATGGTAAGGCTTGTTGATGCCAAACTACACGAGGACGCTATCCACAGGGGACCAGCTCAAACTATTCCAGCAGTTAGGAACGCAGTTAAGGGAGCTTTCATGAGATCAAGACCGGTAATCTTCGAACCTATTCAGAAAATCCAGATAGACTCCCCCAACGACGTGATAGGTGGCGTTACTAGGGAAGTCTCTACAAGAAGGGGAATAATTGAGGACATGCCTGTCGAGGATGGTGTTACTAAGGTAATTGGCACAATCCCCGTCGCTGAGACATTCGGATTCTCCAATGATATTAGGGCTGCAAGCCAAGGAAGGGCGATTTGGAATATGGAAAATGCGGGCTTCGTCCACTTGCCACCTAATCTGTATGAGAAGGTTACAGCAGAGATTAGGGAAAGAAAGGGGCTGAAGCCGGAGATTCCAGGTGAGACTCACTATCAGGACTAATCAATTAATCCTGACCAACTGGAAATCGGTCATTTCCCTTAGAATTGTTAGTGATTCTGACTCATCTAGTATATCTAGGCATGAATGAGCCTTAGAGTGGTGAAACATTGCCCTGTCTTTGGCATATTTTATGGAGTTGTTGTCATGCAGTTCCTGAACGGCTTCAGCTAGTAAATCAGGAGAGCACTCTCCAGAGCCATATGCCTTAGTGAAAGAAGGCAGATGATTTCCCGAGTCCAGAGCGTGAATAGCAATCAGAGTTCTTTTTCCTTGCAATATATCCGATCCAGCAGGCTTTCCTAGAGTTTCAGTGTCACCAGTTATATCTATCAAATCGTCCATTAGCTGGAAACATAGTCCCATGTTTAGTCCCCATTCAGCTAGAGATTTTACAACCTCTTCGGATGCTCCTGAAAGCTTTGCACCTGTCATAGCACATGTCTCGAACATTGCAGAGGTCTTCCCCGCGATCATCTCTATGTACTCATCTTCAGAGACCACATCTCTTTTCTCAAACTCCATATCAATCATCTGCCCTTCAGCGACTCTTCTAACCATCTCTCCAATAGACTTCACCAAGAACACCAGATCATCAGATGCAATATGCTCAGATTCAGCCAAAATCTCAAACGCAACAGCTAGCATTGCATCACCTGCATTTATCGCTGTAGCATCGTCATATGCAACATGAACAGCGTCCAAGCCCCTTCTGATTGGGTCCTGATCCATGATGTCATCATGTACTAGGGTAAAATTATGAATTATTTCTATGGATGCGCCTAGGGTATTATGTCCGGGATTCGATCCACCTACTGCATCTCCTACAAGTTTAGGCATAATTGCCCTGAGTCTCTTCCCGCCTCCAGTGAATAGGTGTTTCATAGCACCATGTAATCTCTCTTGCTTAATCTTAGACAAACTAGAAAGAATCTCGTTCTCCACGATTTCTCTGTGTTCCTTTAATGCGCCCATCAATGAAGAACCCGGTGAAACCTGCTCACCTTCTATCGAAACATCTCCGAATATAACAACTCCATTTCTCTCCTTAATATCATCAAAATGTGGATACCGTTCCGCGATAAACTCTCTCCACAGTAGTCTAAACCATGGAGCCACAATTTCTCCTTCCCACTCACCAGAACCCTCCATAATATGTCCAATCCCTTCAGGACCTATCCATTTGTAGTCAGAAATCTCATTCTCATTAGGAATAATCTCTAATGAATCGACTTTTGTTATCAAAACATGGTCTACTTCATTCTCTAACCATTCTTCGTTCCATCTGCACTTATACTGAAAAGAACCAAGATGGAAGAATTCCATAGAGTTCGCAATATCATGTTGTATTCCTAACTCCTGGGGAAGCTTCCTCTTCGCCGCATTAATACAGCCCTGAATCGGGTCCCCATTCTCTCCTTCAATATCTAGTGGATGGCTACAACAGCTATTTGCCCATATTCCGGGAAATGTGATTTTATCATGGGATCTCTGTTGAATCAACAATCTATTCTCGGAATCGAATATTAGGACACTGAATGCCCTGTGAAGCAGACCTTCTTCATTATGACAGACTAATTTACTCTCGGATCCAATCATATTATCTTCTAGATCAACTAGAATACAACGCTCAGCCATCATCTCGGCCTGCGAGTTGTCATACCCAGACAGAGCGTTGGCACCATCAACCATGACATTCCGAGAAACCCTCGACATATAACAGAATCCAATCATCCAAGTATTTTGGTACCAATGGTGGAGCCCTCATCTAGAAGCTGACTAATTCTTTCTGGGTGATTTCCATTAATGAACCAAACTTCATCAACACCTCTTGATATCTGCGAAGCTCTAGCCGCCTTCAACTCAATTCCCCCTGTAACATCCTGTTCGGAATTGTGCGAAGTCTCGATATGTTCCTCAGCAGTCCAAATTGGCACTAGTCTTGATCCCTCTGTATTTGGTGGCATATCCATCATTCCATCTACGTCCCCTAGTAGGAAAATTGAATGTGTCACCGAAGGTAATTCGAGTGATATCCTAGCCATCAAATCATCTCCTGAAAGTATGCCAAACTCTGCCCCTCCGCTAACCCTGACAATATCTCCAAAGGAAACTGGAACGATGTCTTTAGGCGTATTCTCGAAGATATCCAAGTCCCCAATGAAGTCCCTACCTGTTTCCATAGCCCATAATGAAGGTGGAAAAACTGCAAATTCGACTCCATAACTATTCAAAGAATCAGTCACATATTCACACAGTTCTGCCATGTCCGATCTAACTTTCACAACAGCATCACGTTGCTGCTCAGAAATTTCATCATTAATACCTCCCGCTAAAGACCACCTCTTGGCAAGTAGGTGTCCAAATGAACCGGCTCCGTGAATCAGTATTACTGAATGTCCATTGTCAATTATGTTAGAAATCTCACTGCATATGGAGTCAATAACTCCTTTTTTGGCAGTTTTAAATGATGATTTATCCGTGATTAGCCCCCCTCCCAACTTCATTACCACCTTCGCAGCCATGTAGGTCTGAGGTACTGGTTAGATTTGGGTTCTCCTATCGTATTATTGAAAGGTTCATTTCTTATTGGGGTTTGGAAGATATATGTCCGACGCCGGGGAAATCGAAATCTTTCAAAGATGGCTTCAGTCTAAGCTAGTCGCTACACAGCATATCGAAGATCCTATCGAGAGGGATAGGAGAAGATCGCATATCGAATCTGCGATATCAGAAGCAATATTCTTCAGAGAGTCTTTAGAGAAATTAGAGTCTATTGAATCTCCGGCTCCATTCATTGAGAGGAGCTCCTCTGTAAGGTCGATAGAAACTAGGGACCATGCCGTCTCTACCAAGGATGGTAAGAAATGCGTCAAGTGCTCCTCTGATTTAGTGGAGGATCTCAGTTTCTGTCCTATTTGTGGAGAAGAGAATTAACTACTCCTCTTCATCCCACTTTGCCCTAGCCAGCTGGAACTCTGGGTCGTCATCTGGTAGTATACTCAGATATTCTCCAGCTACCGAGTCTACCAAGTAAACGGTAACTCCTGCATGCCATACTGTCTCTCCTGATGCGACCATAGACGCTGTATCTACCTCCAATATCATAGGTCTGTTGTGATGGACTTTACCAGCTTCAGCCGCCGATCTTACTGTAGCTGAAAGATGGACATGAGACCTCCCACTAGGGGAAATGCCAACCTCAAGAAGATTGTCCGCCTCATCTGGAGAGCAGGGATAGAACAGAGAGGGGGGGATGTTATCTGTCGGAAGATCCAACTCAATTTCTAGACTATGCCCGTAAGTAGCTCTGATTACATTGCCTCTAACTTCGTATCTTCCCTTGGGATCTGTCTCTGCAATTGCCCTGAAGTGATGTGGCCTCAACCAATGGTATCTTCTCTCATTAGACTTCTTAAATTGCCTTATTATGTCCTTGATATCAATCCAGCCATTGATGTCCATCTCCAAATCAAACTTCTCAGGAGCGTGCCTAAGCGCTAATGCTAACCTTCTCGCCAGTGAATCTCTTTCATTCCCCCTCATGATGAATTTTCCCTCTGAATTACACGCAGGGCATAGGTCATCATCCGAGAAATATCCATGTATGCTGCACTCTCTAATCATATTATCAGGTGGGCCAGTTGAAGCCTTCTCATGAACCTCTCGGTCGATAATGTTCCAACGTTTCCACCACCAAGGGTTATTTTCCTCTATGCCTCCCGAGACATGTGAGAGCAGTAATCGTTGATTGGATGAGGAGCCCTTTCCATCGGGCACACAAGGGAAAGCTGTCAGAAACACGTCCTGACGAATTACTGGGGCAAGTCACGAAGTCGTTGCTGGACAGGAATCCCATCAACCTAGGCGATATTGATGATATCATAATAGGTTGTGCATACCCTGAAGGAGAACAGGGATACAATATTGGCAGGCTAGTCACATTTCTCGGTGGAATGCCTGACAGTGTCCCTGGGATGACCCTCAATAGGCTATGTGGGTCATCAATGCAGGCCATACTCGTCGCAGCATCAAACATTGAGAGTGGTTGGGGAGATTGCTTTCTATGCGGGGGAATAGAGTCAATGAGTAGAATCAAGAGAAGGGGATTCAATTGGAGCCCTCATCCCGATCTTGAGAAAGTATTTCCTGACGCTTACATAAATATGGGGATTACTGCAGAGAATGTCGCCGATAAGTGGAATATTTCTAGAGCTTCCCAAGAAGAGTTTGCTCTAGATTCGCATATTAAATCAATCTATGCGAGGGATAACGGATACTTCAAATCTGAGATTTGCTCAATCACTTCAGACGATGATATGATAGACGAAGATGGTTGCATAAGGAACACGTCCTTGGAGGCAATGTCCAAACTAAATCCAGTATTCAGGGAAAATGGCTCGGTAACGGCAGCTACATCCTCTCCCTTGACAGATGGAGCAGTCTGTATGCTTGTCTGTAGCTCTGAATTTGCTGAAAAGAATGGATTAGAACCGTTAGCAAGAATAGTTACCAGTGCAGTAACTGGGTGCCCTCCCGATATGATGGGAATTGGGCCCATATCCTCCACTCAGAAAGCTCTCGAACGTTCAGGATGGGATATCGACGATATCGATATCTTCGAAATTAATGAGGCCTTTTCCTCACAAAGTATTGCTGTGATCAATGAATTGTCGATTGACTATCAGAAGGTCAATATCGATGGAGGCGCTATTTCAATAGGGCATCCTCTTGGGGCATCCGGGGCGAGAATTGTAGGAAAGGCCGCATCCATTCTGGACAGAACCAATTCAGAAAGGGCAATAGCGACAATGTGTATAGGCGGGGGAATGGGTATCACAATCGTACTTGAGAGGCCTTAGAGGACAAGCCTACCATCACACTCTGGGCACTTATCCTCTTCACTAAGTAGAGATGGTATTACTGCTAAGATGCTGGAACAATGAGGGCATATTGCCATAACCTCCTCATCCGCAAGATTAGTATTTTCAGAGCCATTTCTTCCCTCAAACCATCTTCTGAATGAGACGTTGTTAAGTGGCTTTATCCTTCTAACTGAGGAAATACCGAGAAGCACATACAAGGCTCCCACAATAGCAGAGGGTCCCATCAACATTACCAGGAAACCCTCGAACATGAAACAAATTCCCAATGCACCTAGGGAAATTGTGGATAAGAAGATGCCAGGACTCCTACGTAGACGTAGTAAAACGGCACCAGTAATCGATACAGGTAACAAAATCATGCCAAATATCATTGGAAAAATGAAAAATATCGTTCTGTCGTACGGTAAGCTCAGGATTACGAGAAGTTGAACTATGGCTAGCATGACAAGTAGAAAGGAAACATGGCGAGTTACAGAAAACATACCCCGACCCATAGTTTCAATCATTCGCGGGAGCGACGCACTCATGAATCACTCGGCAATCGGAAGTCATGGTCGGAGACACTGGCGTCAGTCAACTTAGCAACTCTCTGGCCGGTCGCAAGGTCCTGTTGGCAGTAACCGGAGGCATAGCGGCAGTGGAATCTATCAAACTTTGTCGAGAGCTCAGAAGACACGGTGCGTATGTTTCTCCGATGATGACTAATGAGGCCACGAAGGTAATTACTCCGCTGGCTCTATCATGGGGTTCGAATAGTGATATCATATCTAATTGGGACTCCTCTATGTCGCAATTAGATGATTATGACGGAATCATTGTAGCCCCTGCAACCAGGAATACAATTTCTAAGCATCTGAATGGAATTATCGACTCTCCAGTGATGATGGCGCTTTCGGCGGCCAGGGGAAAAAATACACCATTAATTTTCGTCCCTTCCATGCATTCAGACCTCTTTGATGACCCAGTAACGAGTGAAATCCTTTCTCAGTTGTCGGCAGAAGGATCACATGTTATTATTGACCATGAGAAAGAGGGAAAGAGAAAGCAACCAAGTCATATCAGAATAGTTGCTGAATTCAGCAACATCCTCAACTCCGACCTTCCCAATAGAAAGAGGATAGCAATTACTCTGGGATCAAATCTTGCACCCATAGATGATGTTCGTAGCATAATAAATCATTCTACAGGAACAACAGGTTGGTCAATATCAGAATACCTGTACAGAATGGGCCATGATGTTTTCTGCTTAGCGGGTCGTACGAGCTATTACCCCAACTTCAATCTACCAAAAGTAATGTACGCCGAGCACCCAATTGAAATGCTAGAAGAAGCAATCAATATCTCCTCTTCCTTCTCACCAGAAGTTTGGATTTTTTCCGCTGCAGTACTAGATTATATTCCTGATTCTTTCCAAAGTAAGATACCAAGCTCCAAAGAAGGAATTCAAATCAATATGGCCCCTACACAGAAGCATATTCCTATGATACTGAAGGCAACGGGTCAATGCTATTCAATTGGATTTAAGTTAGAAAGTAATGTAGATTTGGAACAACTTTTGGAGAAGGCATCCTTGCAAATTTCTCGATATTCTATGGACGCTGTTGTTGCAAACAGATTAGAGGATCTTAACAATCCTGATTCCCCCAGGGCATGGCTACTAGATTCTAACGGCAAAAGCTCACAAATACCAAATCTTACTTCTCTTTGTGAGATAATCGAGTCCTTAATGGCAAATTAACGGCCCCATGATACGAATTGTTCAAACCAGTCCCGCACACGGCGGTACATGGGCAACCCTAAGAAGGCTAAGAGAGGGATTCCTCCAAAGTCTGAATTCAACTCTTGGTACCCCTCTATTGTGGAGATAGCTGACTTAGTCGACAAAAGATATCCGATTAAGGGGATGGATGTTTGGAAGCCGTATGGCTTGAAGGCAATGTCACTTATCGACTCTCTTACCAGAAATCAGATGTCTATGACCGATCATCATGAACATAGATTTCCTCTACTGGTTCCAGAAAATTTATTGGATAAGGAGAACAAACTAGTATCTAGATTGAAGGCCGCCAGAGAAGCTGGAGTAGATCCTTCGGAACTCAGAATGGATGAAGAAGACTCGGGCTTCAAGAAAGAGGTTTACTGGGTAACTCATGGAGGAGAAAACGAGTTAGATTCTCCGATGTTTCTTAGACCGACTTCAGAGACTCCAATGTACACAATGTTCTCCCTATGGGTCAGAAGCCATACGGACCTCCCACTGAAGACCTTTCAGATTGTCAATACCTTCCGCTACGAAACTAAACAGACTAGATCATTCATCAGAGTTAGAGAAATCCATTTTTTCGAGGCACACACCGTACACGAGGACGAGGAAGGTGCTACAGAACAGATATCTGAGGATGCCCATATGGTCCAGAGTATCTTGCACGATCTCTGCCTTCCTAATCTGGTTTCTAAGAGGCCAATATGGGACACATTCCCAGGTGCGTGGTACACTATGGCTGCTGATGTTGTAATGCCTAATGGTAGGACCTTGCAGGTTGCTACATACCACCATTATCGTGACCAATGGGCTAAGGCGTTCGATTTGAAGTATGAAGATTCAGATGGTGAAACTAAATTTTGTCACCAAACTACATTTGGCATGTCTGAGAGATTATTGGGCTCTGTAGTGGGAATGCACGGGGATGATCAGGGACTGATAATGCCTCCTGCAATCGCCCCTTTCCAAGTAGTTCTTCTGCCTATTGCGGCACACATTCGTGATGATGTAATGAGTGAGATTTCTCTAATTAATGAGCGTCTTAGTAAAATTGGTATTAGGACACACTTGGACGACAGAGATGTTAGGCCAGGTGTGAAACATTTTGACTGGGAAATCAAAGGAATACCGATTAGGTTAGAACTCGGGCCCCGAGATATTGACTCTGGCAGCTTCGTCGTTACTGAGAGAACCGGTAAGAAGTACGAAGCTAATCTTGCAAATCTAGAGGAATCTATCGTCTCCGCTCTGGATTCTGTTTCCGATGAACTCAGGGTGAGGGCAAATGAAGTATTCAATAGTCTGGTTGTGGAACTTCCAGATATTATCAAGTCGGACGATGGATATGAGTTTTCATCTCCTCTAAATGATGCCACTGTCTACTCTTTCCCATTCTGTGGGAATGACTCCGACGCAGAGGTCCTCGAGAAGCTCTCCGGATTAACAATGCTAGGCGAATGCGTTGAAAAATACTCAAAGACAAGGAGTTGCATAATAACCGGAGAACAAACTACGAGCAAGTATCACATGGCTAGAATGTATTAGGCTCTTTTTCTGACCGTGATCAAAAACATGCCTACAAACATCATTATCAGAGCTCCGTCGATAATGTCTCCTGAACCTGCTTCTCCCCAAGCCTCTTTGCTCTCCAAGTTTGAGTACTCTGCCCATATTAATCTTGTATTATCGTTACAGTAAGTACCCTGTTCTCCAGATTCAGAAAGCACGGTAATGACCTGCTCTCCGGAGCCATTAGACCACGCTACAGGAAAGCCATCCTCAAATAATGTGGACAGGTATGAGTAAGGGGGATTTTCTATTATCCAATTAAATGAGGTTATTCGTGCAGATTCAGAAAGGTTCCAGGCACTAATTCCATCTTCGACCACCTCACTAGATCCATTTTGAGACACACTCCACTCCAGAACATACTCTGAATAGTTATTCAATCCGTACATATTCCATACGATATACAAAGTCCCATTCTCGTTAAGATGAGAAGAAGTACCCATTTCTAACTCCTGTACAGGTTCCCCCTCAGAACACAATGTAATCACTGAACCCAATCCAAAAGACACATTGTATGAAGAAATAATTAAGCATAAGAACATGATTAGAGGGATAACTATACGTCTTCTCTTAACCTTTATTTTTTGATTGTTTTCAGACTCTTGTGAGCCTTCTGAACTGGGTATTTCAACTCCGCCATTGCCGTTTAATGTGACGGTTCCAAGTTCTGGTGGCTTTACTGGAGGCTCTACTCCCATGTTCTCTAAAGCGTCCCTTCCATAGATTCTTTCAGCCATGTAGTAGAGCTCTTCATCGCCACTGATTTCTGAAGGTTGTATAGAACCATCCAGGACTCCCTTAATCCTCTCAGAGGCATCCATGGCGAGCGGTCTCATAGATACTTCATGAATGAAACCCCATCAATGATTAATTTAATTACGATTCAGGACATTAACGATTCACACGAGATAGCAATATCTCCGTATGTTATTCCCATAGCTTCCATCAGCTCTTGTGGAGTTCCACTCTCGCCAAACCTATCTGAAACACCCACCATCCTCAGAGGAGTGCCACCGTTGTATGAGACATGCTCAGCAACGGCGCTCCCCAATCCTCCAATGACTGAATGGTCTTCCGCAGTTACCAGTCCCTTGCATTTGCCTGCTAGTTCGTCAATCAATTCTGTATCGAGTGGTTTGAGTGTGTGCATATCCACTACCGTGGCCTCAATACCTTTGGAGGATAAGTATTCAGCGGCCTTCATCGATTCAGAAACCATCACCCCGCATGAAATGATTGCTACGTCTCCTCCTTCTCTCAGCACCGAGCCCTTTCCAATTTTCAAACTCTTACAGGTTTCTTGATCGTACATTCGAGGAGTTTTGTTCCTTGCTGTCCTCGTATATGACGGATTATCGTGATTAAGAAGCTGTACTGTCAGCTCTTCTGCAGATAGATCATCGCAAGGATGCATTACTGTCATTCCTGGTATAGTTCGATAGAGGGCTAGATCTTCTATTGATTGCGCACTACTGCCATCTGTGCCAGTGTGCACACCTCCATGGCTCCCACACAAATGCACTACTAATCCTGGCCTGGCTACTCCGTTCCTAACTTGTTCGAATCCCCTCTCTGTAAAAATTGCGAATGTGCTAGCAAACGGAATTTTCCCAGATGATGCCATACCGGATGCCACTAGGACCATATTTTGCTCTGCGATTCCCAGAGAAATTGTTCTTTCAGGATATAATTCCCTGAAATGACAAGATTTCGTAGACTTTCCAAGATCTGCTTCTAATACAACAACTCTGGAGTCACTGGATAATCTGAGTAGAGCCGAACCATATCCATCTCTGGATGCTCCACCTTTGGAGGGGGCACTCATGTCAACTCCTCCAGTGACATTCGCAACTCTTCATCAGTCGGAGCCTTACCGTGAAATGATGGATTATTTTCCATAAATGAAACTCCCTTTCCCTTGGTGGTATGCGCTATAATTGCGGTTGGAGAGCCAATATTATTCGATGACCATTCTATTGCCGAAACTACTTCTTCCATTGAGTGACCGTCAATTTCTTTCACATCCCAACCGAAGGATGAGAGCTTCTTTGCTACATCTCCCACTTCCATTTGAACCTCAACAAAATCATCATTCTGTATTCGATTCCTGTCGACAATTAGATTCAGTCGTCCAACTGAGTGAAAATCTGCAGCCATCGCAGCCTCCCAAAACTGCCCTTCCTGAATCTCACCATCTCCTACCATGACCCAAATATCTCTATTACTGGAATCCATCCTTGCTGCTAAGGCGCATCCAAGGCCGAAGGATAGCCCCATTCCCAAACTACCAGCAGAAAAATCAACCCCATCTGTCCATTTCATATCTACATGTCCTTGACATACAGAGCCCATTTTTCTAAACGACATCATATCTTCCTCAGAAATAAACCCAACTTCATGAAGAATGGAGTAAACAGCAGGACTAGCATGTCCCTTGCTCATCACAAACCTATCCCTGTCGTACCAGTCTGGATTTTCTAAGTCAAATCTTAATTTATTAGCATAAAGTGCAACCAAAATATCAATCGCAGAAAGAGACCCTCCGGGATGACCCGCACCAGCAGAATGAATCATTCTTACTATGTGTCTCCGGCATTGACGAGCCAACTCCTCTAGCTGAACGTTGTCCATCAATGAAGTTCGGGTAACGGAATTCACATGCCTGCTAGAAAATCTAACTAATGATGCTTTCCGGAGTCACCCCCCTATGCTGGCAGACGAATTCTTATGATGTCGATACCCGACCAGCAATCGTTACTATGCCACTCGACGCCGTCGCCGTTTCTAATTCGGACTGGAGAGATAGGCTTTCGGGTATGGACATTCCATTGGCAGTATCTTCAGATAATGTAACTCTAGATTGTCTCAAGACTCTTATCTCAACAGGCCGACTAACCTTTGATCAGGGTGTGAAACTGATGGTTAATCCAAGTCTTAACTCGGTCACCTCTTTGGCCGATATGGTGAAGAAGGCCAGGTTTCAGGATTACGTATTTTTCAATGAGAATCTACATGTCAACTCCACAAATGTATGTGTCCTTGCTTGCAGATTTTGTGCTTTCAGAAAGGGTCCAAGACATCCAGATGCCTATTCATTGGACGTCGATCAGTATATCGAGAGAGTCAGGCCCTACTCATCCAGAATAGACGAAGTTCATACCGTTGGAGGATTACACCCAATATGGACCGTTTCTGAGTATTGTGAACTGTTTTCAAATCTAAAACATGAATTCCCACATATCCACATCAAGGCCCTAACTGCAGTAGAGATTAAGCATCTATCGTCGAGGTCCTCTCTTTCTTTCTCAGAGACTCTATCTAGGCTTTCTGAGGCAGGCCTTAATTCACTTCCAGGTGGAGGTGCAGAGATTCTCGTAGACAGTGTTAGGGATCGAATTTGTATGGGCAAGGAATCTTCAGACGAGTATCTGGAAATTCATGGAGTGGCCCATTCGTTAGGAATTCCTACTAACTGTACTATGTTGTTCGGTACTGTTGAATCCGTTGAAGATAGGATCAATCATTTGTTGAGACTTAGAGAGCAACAAGATGAATCATCCGGGTTTCAGTGTTTTGTCCCTTATCCATTCTTACCAGACAAAACAAGACTGCCCGAAGCACAGCTCGCCACTGGACAGGAAATAATACGCATGATTTCCGTCTCTAGACTAATGCTGGACAATATACCACATATCAAGGCATACAGAATGAATATTGGTGACAAACTCGCCTCCTATGCAATTAATTGTGGTGCGGATGATGTTGACGGAACAGTCGGTCATGAAGAAATAATGCATGAAGCTGGAAGTAAGACAAGTCTCAACACTAGCTCTGAACAGCTGGCAAGAATGGTGACTTCATCTGGCGCCATACCTGTAAAGCGAAACTCCTCTTATTCACAATTCGAGATAATCAATCTACCAGAAGAAAACGCCTCCCATGTTCTCCCTGTCATCACAGTCGAGGTTCCTTAAATGAGTTGGAAGGACGTAATTGGCAGGGTATCTTTCTCTAACTGTGATCCTATTTTCGATGGTATAAGCCCTAAATGGACAATTCTCTCAGCACCGCCAGCGTGGTTAACTGGCCATATTATGAGAAGGGACTGTATTGCGGCTCCCATCCCATCTGCAGATTATGCATCTAACAGTGAAACACTGATGCTTCTTCCAGATATCGGTATCGTTAGTAATGGTGAAGTTGGCTCAGTACTACTATTCGGCAATCGTCCGATAGAAAATATGAGGGATATTGCACTACCAACTGACTCGTCGACCTCCAAGGTATTACTAAGTTGGATTATCAAGAACCGTGGCCTAGATCCGAAATTCATAGAGACTGGACCGGATATAAATATCATGCTGGAAAAATGTGATGGGGCTCTTCTTATAGGCGATAGGGCAATTTTAGCTTCTATTTCCCATCCAGAACTAGTGAAAATGGATTTAGGAGCTGAATGGACTAGAATCACAGGGCTACCAATGGTCTTTGGAGTATTCGTAGCTAGAAGAGACTCTCCAGAGGATATTTTGAGAGACGCACATTCAGAAATGATCAAACAAGTAGAGCTCTTTGAAAGCAATCAAAAATGGAGAGCTTCTGTAATATCCCGTACATCTAAAAAACTAGGATTTCCTGAAGATAGGGTTGAAGAATATTTTAGGGGGGAAGTCAGGAATAGAATGTCCCAAGATGATATCGACGGCCTCCTATTATTTCTAAAAGAGGCATGTGGGATGCTCGAGCCCCCTGTCTGGCTTGAGCCTCATTCTGAATAATTCAACTTTCTGCTGGAAACCCATTCTAGTAGGTCTAGTGCTACTTCGCATGACTCTGCAACAACGATATCTTTGTCGTCCTTGAATCTCTCTAAGACTCCTAGAGCTGTCCTATCCCCTATCGCCCCCAAGGCCTCTGCAGCTTCGTGTCTGACCATTACATCCTCTTCAAAATCCTCCAGCCTATCGATCAAGTAAGGTACAGCCGCTGAATCCTGCATTTGGCCCATTACGTATGCTATTTCATGCTTCAAAAGTGCTGATGATGATGAAAAGGCGGCCGCCAGAGCGTCCACTGAATCATTTCCACCAATATTCCTGAGTGCGAATAAGGCCCTCATTCTCTGAAACATCTTCTCCTCCTCATCACACAAAGTTGCTCTAAGTCTAGTGACGTCATTGACAGTACTTGGTGGAGCAGGATCTACAGAATCAAATTCGCTAACCTCGGGTCTCTTCTCATTCATGTTTATTCACCTGAACCAACGAAAACAATTGAATCCACTTCCAAATCAGATCTGACCATACCTATTTCTTGACCTTTTTTGAGGAATAATCGTATAGCCTCTCTCCCATCGTCCCCATAGTCAAGAGTTCTTTTATTCACATACATGCCGACGAATTCCTCGTTTGTATCATCATCAATCCCTCTCCCCCATTCCTTAGCAAATTTCAATGCGTCCTCGGGGTTAGAGAGCGAATGCTCAATACTATTTTTTACATCATCGGTAATTTTTCCACACATTTCCAATCCTAGATCCTTCCTTACAACATTGCCCCCCAAAGGTAGAGGAAGCCCAGTCTTTTCATTCCACCATATTCCTAAGTCGAGAACGAGATTGACTCCCTCATCCTTCCAGGTTAGTTGTCCTTCATGAATAATGACCCCTACATCGTACTGTCCACTCTTAACCGACGGCATAATCTCATCAAATGGTACTACCTTGTAATCAACATCTCCTAGGGCCAGCCTTAGTGATAAGTACGCGCTAGTACCAACTCCCGGGATAGCGAAAACCTTGCTTTTTGCTTCTTCTATGGTCATTTCTTCTCTGGAAATTATCATTGGTCCGTATCCCTCTCCCATCGAAGCCCCGCAGTTCATCAAATGATACTTGTCAGAAATATCGGGGAATGAGTGTATGCTAACTGCGGAAACCTCGTAATCGCCATTCATTGCATGCTGGTTCAAAGTCTCAATATCCAATAGGACATGTTCATATTTTCTCTCTCCAGTATCTATTGCGCCTGTTGTCATTGCATGGAACATGAATGCATCATCCGGGTCTGGAGAGTGTCCAACTCTGTACACTGTCTCATCGCTCATGCACTCCCGCGTGCAAGGCGATTCAAAATTCCTCCGTGTCATAACTCTCTGTAGTAAGAGTGAATAATCGCTACTCTGACGAGTAGTCATGCCCGACCCCGACAAGCTATCTACGGCCACAGGCCAGCTCGGTCCAATTTGCTCCGTCACAGGTAAGCCGATTACATTCTCAGAAGCCATAGTTGTTGATGACAAATATGTGTGCTACGAAGCATATGTGGAATTGATGGGCCAGGGCTCCGCTACTGATTCTCGAGAAGTCCCATCCAAGCTACCACTAGAATGATGGGCACCTTCATGAATGACTGTCCCCCCTAGGTAACGTGGCCATCGGTTGGAGCAGGTATGCACTTAGATTCGGGGACTACTACCGTTCCTTGTCCACTAGTGATTTATGGACGCCCCCACGACTTCGCTCCAGAGAGTGGATGTTCATTCCTTGGGGCTCTAAACCCCCTGACAGACATCGAGCACTACCGACTAAAGTAGATCTACTGAAGTATTTACAAACAAGATCGCCACATTCATGTTTCCATAGTACTGCATACTACAACGATCCCAGCCAAAGAAAAATGGTTGAGAAGGGCTGGTTAGGTGCAGATTTAATCTTCGATCTCGACGGTGACCATCTTCCGGGCGTATCAGATAATGACTTCCCGGGAATGATGGAGAAAATTCAGGAGCAGGCATGGAGTCTTTGGTCAGACTTCCTTCATCCAGAGTTTGGATTCGACGAAAAATATGTGCAGACAACTTTCTCAGGCCATAGAGGATTCCATATTCACGTCAGGGACCCATCTCTAATGCATCTTGACTCAAATGCCAGAAGGGAGCTAGTGAACTACATTACTGGCGTCGGCATCGATGTTCAATCTGTAATGTCAGGGCCTAAAATTGGATGGTCTGAAAGAATTGATTTGGGTTTCGATGATGTAGTTGGAAAACTGGCTGATATATCATCAGGAGAGAACCCGATAGAATCCATAAGTCAGTTACATTCAAGCCTCAAATCAAGAAACATCTCATGTTCCAAGGAACAAATCAAGAAATTAGCCTCTGAATCTATCTCTGGGGGAAGAATAGATAGATTGAGGGAAGATAATAGTAGACCAGTCTTCACGACTAAGAAACTCAATGAGGCATTTTGGGAATTGGTCAAAGGAGCTCCGTTAGCTGTTGGGGAGACTGATGAAAATGTTACAGTAGATGTCAAGAGAGTTATCAGATGGGTAGGTAGCCTACATGGTAAATCAGGACTTAGAGTTACAGAGTTCCCACTTTCTAGGTTGGAGCCGGGAAGAAGTAACTCATTCGATGCTATGGCAGAATCGTCTGTTTTCAGTACCCAGAATAGTTGTAAAGTAGAATTAATTGTTGATGATGTAACAACTAGGATTTCCGGGCAGGAAGTTTCTGGATCCTCAGGCGATGTGTTCGAAGTTCATGAATCCATGGCAACTTTTCTGGGGCTCAAAGGTTGGGCAATCATGCACTAATGCGGGCACTTAGGCATACTTAATCACAGAATGTTGAATAGTGTAGAGTCCCGGAAATCACCTGAGACGAGTATGCCGGACGATGAAGAATCCTTGGTAGGGCCCAATGGAATGCCCCTGCCACCGCCCCCTCCGGGACTTAGTTTAC
>CENG01032536.1_pt1 | contig 50159 bp, 45 predicted proteins | sample 530131 | NCBI WGS metagenome assembly CENG01 (sample SAMEA2591057, study PRJEB7988) | marine metagenome | biome: marine biome (ENVO:00000447); feature: surface water (ENVO:00002042) layer; material: saline water (ENVO:00002010), including plankton (ENVO:xxxxxxxx) | depth 5 m
CGATGTAATCTATGGATCTTCAGAGTCAGTTTGATCGAAGAAAGTCTCATCAACCAGAGTGGTTTTTTCTGGTAACCTACCAAACTCAATTTCCATAATTTTCTCCATCTCCGCACTTTTCTCTTCATTTGAAGATATGATTTGAGCTTGCTTCTTCTCTATATTCTTTCTCCTCTTCCTACTTACCAGAATTCCTAGGGATATGATGATGAAAAATATGTAGGGAGCTAGTTCGCCAATAATGAATGTCCATGAAAGCTCGACTGAGAATGTGACAATGTCTGAATTACTGCTACTGCACTCATACCATGTGACTGCTGACAGACATGTTGGCATGATGTAAGTCAAGAGTTGTCTGTCTCCTGAGTCACTAATCTCCGCGAGACCCTTCTCACTTTCTAATGATGTTATTCTGATTGACTCTGGTAGTAAAATCTCGATAAATGCGGATGACTTAATAGTGCCAAAATTAGTATGTTCCATGAGTGGCGTTACCCTCTGCCTGATATTCGAACCGTCTAGTAACAATCCTGATTCAGTTAGCAGAGGAGAGGGGAGTATGGATGTTATTGCCATAGTAGGCATCATTGCCAAGGAGCGTGGGTTGGCCCCAACAATGATCTCATCCTGCCTTAGTGAGAAAGTGAGTTCCGCATCGTCTATCCTAGTGGCTAATCTAATCGGTTCTTCATCTCCAATGAATGGGTCATCTCCCAAGGAGACCTCTCCAAAATCTGCTTGGAATGGTAGTGAAGAAAAATCTGCAGACAGCGCAAAGTCTTGAGAACCGAGATTTATGCTGCCAAATTCATTCATCATTTCTTCGTATGACTCTGTTAGGTAATCTGATAGTTTCATCAGGCCCTCATTTGAAACCTCGAAGTCAACTGGGTCGCCCACTCCGAAGTCTATTGTCGATTCAATTTCAGAATCTGCCAGTAGCCCTCCTTCCATTCTATCTCCCATCACCAAGATTCTCCTTATTGCGTCTGATGGAATTGGGGACATTTTCACTCCCTCTATCTCCATATCTAACCCTAATCTGTAAATTTCTAGGATTATCGTAGATGTGAATTCTATTGAAACTGATCCACTCAACTCGTGAACAGATACTTTGGAAACATCCATCTCAACCAGGAATGAGATACATGTCTTCTGGGTGGGGGCGCATACTAGATCGATACTGTCCTCCTCACATGGGTCGGATATTCTACATATTGAATGCCGCCAGTCGAAGGGCCTAGATCCTTCGATTTCGATGCTCTTAGTTTTAGTATCTCCATGATTGGATGTGAATACCAATACATCTGGTGTCTTTCCAGACGAATCCAACCATTCGGGTAAGTGAATTGTAACGCTAATATCAGTAGAAGGAAAGTCAATGGGAATTAAATCTTGGAAGAAGTCAGAGTCTACTTCGAATTCCAGGCTAAGAAAGCTCATTATTGTGGCAATATCCTCATCGGAAATTTGTGAAAAATCTATTGTCGATAGGTCCCCATCTGTATTCTGTAAAAGCTGGTCAAAGATATTTGAAATCTGTATTTCAGAGGAGATTGTAGTGGATTGTACAGTGATTGGGTAAGTACTGGACATCGTCCCAACAGGTCCGAGACAGTATCTGTAAGACAATTCTTCACCACAAGTCTCTACTTGCCTGTGTTGGAACATTATTCCACCAGTATTGTTTGAGGTAGAGAAGGACGGGGTCTGAAAGACTATTTCTGCCCCTAGGAATTGAGAAAAGGTTTCTGAAAGTAAGTCAATAGGTAGAGACGATAGCATCTGATCGGCATCCACATCCATCTCGGAGTCGAACATCCTTATTCCATCAGAAGTCACTGAATCAAGACTGATGGTTTGAGTCTCTAGATCTAGTCCCCAATCCTCCAATGTTTCGGTACTTAGATGGTGAATCCCAATTTCCATATCTACATGGCTGTCCAAAGGATTCTCCAGATTTATTGAGAGATCCAAACTCAGCGATGAGCCGGCATTGATTTCCCAATCTGGTGTAATGTCGCCAGATCCCAAGACAGCCACCAAGTCAGATATTATTGGACTATAATCGTGCGGAGAGTTGAGATTATCCAGAGCTATTCTAGCACCCAAAATTTGTGTTTGACCCTGTTCTACTGAAAATACAGATGCTGGCTCGTCGACATGGATAATGCTAGAATATGATGGTGGAACCATCACGTATTCGATGTAATGTCCAGATGGTGCAATCGTTGTGAAGTTAGTAGTTACCTCTCCCCCCATTGCAATTAGTCCCTGCATCACCCTATCGATATCTCCAGTTTCTGAGTTCATTCCTATGTTAGTTGGAATCACATCCAAGGTGAGGGCTGAATGAACACATATAGGAGGGTTGAAGGGGTCGTTTTCCAACCCATTCTCTTCATCTATTGAGTCAATATTGGGATTAAATGTACAGGAGGAGGGTTCCCGTCCAAAAAAATTGATTTCCGATATAGTTTGGATAGGTCCAGACGTGGCATTGGGAAAATTCTCATCCACAATCTGTTGTATTACATCCTCAATCTTCTGAATTAATCTATCCTCAACAGAAAGGCCATTCTGAGAATAATCACGATAGTTACGGATAAAATCAGCTGGGATTCCATCAGATGGATCGCTATCTCCCTGCAAATCCAAATCTAGTAGTCCTAATTCTTCTCTTGAGAGCTCATGAACAGCCAGTTCAATACTCATCTCTATCGCCGAGGCCCCCTCCATGGAAATCGCCACGTGCCCCTCAATCCACTCGTCAATAAGAGTGGAATCCAGGCTAGAGGAGTAGTCATCGCATATTCCATTTCCATTTGCCCATGAAGAGCAGATTTCGTTTGAAACTTCAGAGTCCCCGGGAGGAGGAGCTGCATTGGCCAGTGGCGCAAATAGCAGAATGATGACCAGCGCGATGCATGTACGCACAACAGTTGGAGCGTGTGATATACCATAAGTCTGAATCAGTGATGTTCGCCCGAGATATATGGCTGGCAGGGGCCCACATGAGCGTTTACACGATTCTATTTCCTCATTTCTCGGTAAAAATCCTCCTTCAGAGATACCCAAGAAGTGGGAGAGGTTCTCTGATATTGCGATATTGCCATCTGGGTCTTTCAGAGATGAGTCCTGGGAGAATGTAGTCGGACCTGATCTCTGGAAAGCAGTCGCTCAAGGACTCAATGTTGAGAGGCTTGGGGTAATGGGGGAGGTGACTGGTAGAATACGAAAGAGTGGTGTTAAGATGCTACTAGGAGATGATGACTGGGTTGTGAGAAGAGAGAATGGAGTCGACTACGGCTATCATGTGACAAAGTGTATGTTCTCGGCGGGTAATGTGAATGAGAGGAGGCGGATGGGAGAGATTGTGAGAAGAGGAGAAGTGGTAGTCGATTTGTTCGCTGGGATAGGATACTACTCCCTCCCAATTCTAGTGCACTCGGAAGTGGAACATGTCCACTGTTGTGAGTGGAATAATGATGCTGTGGAGTCTCTTGAGTGGAGTCTAGAAAGGAACAATGTTTCTTCCCTTTGTACAGTACATAGAGGCGATAACAGGGAGACATCCAAGTCAATTGGAAAGGTTGCTGATAGGGTTATTATGGGCTTACTTCCTACTTCTGAGAGGAGTTTTGAGGCGGCTATGGAAGTACTCTCTGATTCGGGAGGAGTGATTCACATCCATGGCCTAGCGAAGCCAGATGAATACTCTGAATGGGCAGAAGAGGTTATGACGAGGATTTGTAATTTTAGAGAGGGTTCCCGAGCAAGAAAAATTGCAGTCAATCGAATAAAGAGCTATGCTCCCAGATGGGATCATGTAGTTCTGGATGTGGAAATAAATTAGTCCGTTGAACTCAAGTCGTGTAACCCTCCCCGAATGGTATGGCTGATGACTGGCTAGAGCGCTCAGCCGCATCATACAACAAGTATTCTCTGGATTCCAAGGATGACTATGCGGCAATACTCCTAATGCCGGTCGATACGCTCTCAGAAATTATCGAGTGGACATTCAGATCCCTTCCTGATGAGATACTTGTTGGAATCGATCCCGATGTTAGCCGACCCCATCCGGATGGAGTAAACAGGAGATTCACTGGATCTGACTTCCAGTCAGGTTTATTCGCAGGGCAAGGGTATGTTCTTGGGGCACCTCATCTTGTAAACAGAGGGGACTCATTCTCTGTCCACCATGTTCCTGAAGAGTGGATTGATGGAATTTTCACAGAAGACAGGGGGTCAAGAGGAGGAAGATTCACTCACTGGATTCATTCCCATCCAAATGCGGTTGCGGTTCCCAGTGAGGCTGATGCTGATGCAGCACAGTGGACGGAGGGATGTGATATGATTCTTGGAGTCAGATTCTCCCCAGAAGGTTTACTGCCCTGGTTCGATGAGGTCGGAGGCACTAGGAGGAGGCTTTCTCCGGGTAGTAATTCTGTAAAATCAGACAAAGGAAACGATAGTCTCCCAGTAATTGGTAGAGCTGTAACAGGACATCTGATTCATGGACTTGAGGTTATAGCATTTCATAGAACCGGACTAGGTGTTAATCTAATTATTACAGATTCTGAAGGGGTTCCCATTGAGTAGTTTTCAGTCTCTGAAAACATGCTCTCTAAGATGGGCTAGCTCTTCGATACTACCTCTGATGTCATCGAGAGCCCTATGACCCGATGGTTTGGAGAATCTGGGAGCATTTGGGTACCATCTTCTGGCTATTTCCTTGACGGATGTAACGTCGACGCTTCTGTAGTGGAAGAATTCATGTAGCTCGGGCATATACCTCCTGAGAAACCTCCTATCTTGCCCTATTGTATTGCCGCACAGGGGGGGAACCCCAGCTAAGCAGTGCTCCATTAGAAACTCCAAAGTCAGCCTCTCTGCCTCTGCTATTGGCACACCATCGGATCTGACCCTCTTCAAGAGGCCGTTCTTGGTATGGTGCGTGATATTCCAATCATCCATCTTCTCCAATTCTGACTCTGGCTGGAAAATGGCCAAAGAGGGCCCTTCAGAGACCAAAGTTAGGTCCCCCTCTGTGACTATGGTTGCTATTTCGATTATTTTATTCTCTATCGGATCGAGACCTGTCATCTCCAAATCTATCCAGACCAGTCTGTCCTCCATGCGTCCGGCGGGAGAGTGTGCGAGTCTTGAGTGTTGGGGGGCCACAATCATAGGGCTGTCTGCTCGCGCATGGCCATGGCTGGAGTAAGCTACATCGGACTTCTCAGATCCAATGCTCCCTACAGAAGGCTATTCACTGCCAATGAGATTTCTTACGTCGGAGATTGGTTCTCAATGATTGCCCTATTCCTTCTAGCGGGCGAGGCCTCTGATAATTCCCCTTTGGCTATAGCAGGAGTTCTCGCCACTAGGAGCTTTACCTTCGCTCCCCTAGAGCCACTCACGGGAATGCTGGCGGATAGATATCCTAGAAAGTGGCTCATGGTACTTGGTAATGTTTGGTCATTTACGATTCTGATAACTGCTCTATCTCTCGGTGCACTGGACAGTCTGGCATCGGTATACCTCCTTGGCATGGGCATGGTCGTCGGTAGAGCAATATCCTCCAATGCGGAATCTGCTTATGTTCCGAATATTTGTACAAAGGAGGAGTTGCTCTCTGCAAATGCCCTATCTTCGGGAGGATGGTCTGCTGCCATGGGAATAGGAGCTGGAATTGGCGGTCTAACCATCTCACAATATGGAATAGAGACTGCACTTTGGATTGATTCGGTAACTTTTCTTGTTGCTATTATTCTAATCATGACCCTACCGCACGGAGGTCCTGAGAAATCTGGAAGCTTGTCCAGTAATCCTAGAGCTATGCTTGAAGAGATTCTTTCTGGATGGAAGTATATCCTGTCGAAGCCTTCTATCAGGAGAGTGGTCTTGGCGAAGGCCATGTGGGCTTCGGGAGGAGGTGCACAGGTGTTTCTACTGATCCTAATAGGTAGGGAGGCTGGTTTTGGGGATGTCGCCGCTGGGATAGGTATACTGTACATGGCTAGAGGATTCGGATCAGGATTTGGACCAATAGTAAGTCGACGGTTCATGAGTAATGGCAGGCTAGTGCCATATCTTCTGGGAGGGGTACTGATAATCAGCGGGGCCTTCTACATGGCAGTAGCGGTTTCTGAGTGGACGATGATAATACTAGTCTATGTTTTCATATCTCACGCGGCTAGCGGAGTAAATTGGGTACTGTCAACTACAATGCTACAGAAGAGGAGTGAGGACGAGTGGTTGGGAAGGGTATTCGGTACTGACTCACTTGGAATAACAATGACAATGGGGTTATCAACAGTAGCCGCTGGATTGATTCTGGAAAATGACCTACTCACACTTAGGGAGACGATAATAGCAACTGGGACTTTGCAAATATTGGCGGGTCTGCTATGGGTATTACTCGCTACACCCAGTGAGAAGAAGATGCTAGATGAGTCTGTCCAGCCCAATTAGTACAACTATTGGGGCAATTGAAAAAATGACATTCTGAAGTAGTGACTTTGCTGATGCTTGAACTCTATTAGTAACACGGTCCTGTATCTCTCTATCCAGTCTTTCCATGGCGACAGTAGCTGGTTCCCTTACCCTCCCTAGGATTTCCTCCAATGCATCGGCGCCCCTGTCTAATAGAGAGTATATCACCTCAGTCATAGGGTTTGTTTCTGGTACTATGGTTGCTTCCCCATCTACCTCAAAGTCTACTTCCATTACTTCTCTCCAAGGTCGAGGAATGCCTGAATCACTGACATTTTGGAGGATATTTCTTCCTACTACTGCTCCTTGGACTACCATCTTTGCCGTTGAAAGATTATACTTTGCAATTGACTGAATATCCCTTCTCGATCTCATGACCTTTGAAAAATCTGAGAATAGCCACACCGCCCCAGCAAGAAGGAGGAGGGCAACTCCCAAATCTGGGGTATCATCCCATGTCGGCCAGCCAATTGGTCCAAGCCAATAACGTGCACCAATCGCAACTATAGCTGGTAAAATAAATGACATTGTCTCATTCACTAATATTAGCCAGAACCCCTTGACAGGCAATGATTTTATTTTGGTCAAGAACCACCTAACATGCTTTGTCCTCTCACCTGGTGGAGCATAGGTGTTAATGAGGTCGATTAATGGTGGAGCGACAAAAACTAGTCTCAGAATAAAGGGTACCGCGAGCATCAGAATGTAGGCATCCCAAGGAGAAGCCGGGGGGAGACTTGGCATTGCGAAGGCATCAGCCATGTGAGTCACAAGGGAAGGTCAGCAATCAACCTCTCTACGAATTAACGAGCATAGCTTGTGGCTAATGCCTCTGCCTGATTCATCGCCGCCCTCAGTAGAAAGAATGCCACTATGCAACCTGCAAAGAAGCTCCCTCCGACATACACGTGGGTCTCAAACATCAGAATTCCTATAGCTGTAAGAGACAGGTATGATATGGTCTGGCATATCAAGGATAGCCTCTGCAGCATTATGAATTCTATCTCATGAACGTTAGATGCTTCTTGTATGTAGGAGTTGATGAGGAAGAATATTGCTTGGAAAGGTAGAGCGGCTGCTAGTACTGCCAAACATGCTACGGTTATCATCCCAGGATCAACAGGATCTAGCTCTAAACCCCTGAATAGTAAATTACCGGTATTCAGACCAATTATGGCTGCATGGATTGCCCATGCCTTGTCGGCTGGGACATCATCATCATCATCCCTTCTGGGAACGACCATGGAAGGCTGCATCCCAATCAAGAATTGAAGGTTGCCCCAGTGAAGGCTTAGCTAGTGTGAGTTAGTAGACGGATGGCGAGAGCTCAGATATTCGGAGCCCTTCCTCTCATCATTCTCCTCCATAGTGGAGGAAATAGACATGGCCACCAGCATGCGTAGTATCCTGATGGCAATCTGGGAGCGTCTTGATACGGCCTAAGTTTCCAGAAAGGAACAGATGCGTGGAGATGGTGATCAGAATGCCTAGTCAGCTCCAGGAGACTCCACCTAGACCATCTAGCCTCTGTATTCCAAGCGTGTCCTTCTTCGAACCTCCCTCCATTCTCTCTCCTCAGTCCCCAGTGGCGTATGTAATTGACATATTCGAGGGTGAGTATAGCAATACCTGAGGCTATTATCCAACCAATTAGAACGGGTGCCGCCCAGTAAATCCCTGCATAGTGCAAGATAACCAGAATTGATACACACAGCAATTGGAGGGCGAGGCCCCTCCATGATGGATTTCTGAAACCAGTTCTGCCCTTCCTGTTGTGTACCCTGACAGAAGATAGGAATTGTCCAGGTATGGTTCTAACCCAGAATGACCAGATGCTCTGCTCGTAGGTCGCACTGGCTGGGTCTTTGTCTGTAGCTACGTTCTTGTGATGATTATGATTGTGCTCAGTAGTGAAATGAGTGTAGTTTATACTGAAAAGAAGGGCTCTCGCCAATCTCCACCCAGGACTTTTGGGCCTCTGGTGCCCTAGCTCATGTGCGGTAACAATAGCCGAGGCGGCTGCAACCAGACCTGTTGATAGAGATGCTGCTAACAGCCAGCGGGTAATTCCCTCGCTTGCGACGAAGTAGAAGAACGTCGCCAGCATCACGAAGTGCAATATTCCATGGACCCAGAGTAGCCTCTCAAAGGGAGTACCGGACTCTCGAGGGGGTCTAGGCGACTCCGACTCCCCGAAGAGGACATCAAGGATGGGGCTCAATACCCAAATGAACAGAACGCCGGACAGGGTGTAGGCACCACCTAACACATTTCCAGTAATTGCTAGCATGGGACTTATGAGTCCCAGTAGGTGAACAGACCAAGGTTCCGGAGCCAGCGTAGTGTCACTCATACAGGTGAGCGTGTTTGGCCCTAGTCTTTGCTACTTTTGGAGCCACGATCACCATACAGTAAGGATTCGACGGGTTGTTCTTGAAGTAGTCGTGATGGTATTTTTCTGCTACAAAGAAGTTCTTGAGTGGTGAAACCTCGGTCACAATTTCACTAGAATACACATCACTCATCTCATGTATCACTGAATATGAGTCCCTTCTCTGGGACTCTGAATTATAGAAAATTACGCTTCTGTAATGAGGCCCGATATCATTTCCTTGTCTATTCAGCTGAGTCGGGTCATGGCATGTGAAGAATACCTCCAAAAGAGATATCCTATCAATCTTTGATGGATCAAAAATCACCTTGACTACCTCTGCATGGCCCGTTCGCTTCCCACAGACCTGCTCATAGGTGGGATTCTCGACATGACCTCCTGAATATCCAGGAGTAACCTCTGAAACCCCTCTCAGTCCGATTAGTGCCTCCTCCACACACCAGAAACAGCCTCCACCGAGAACGATCTCCTCCAGAGAATCATCTCCTGTAGTTAGGGGCTTCGCGAGTTATCTCGACATCGTGGACGTGGCTTTCGGACAGCCCTGCATTGGTAATCCTGACGAACTCGCAACCTTCCTTCATGTCAGCAATACTGCCATTCCCAGTATACCCCATAGATGATCTCAACCCTCCCACGAGCTGATGGATGACATTCTCTACCGGGCCTCTGGCAGGAACCCTTCCTTCAATTCCCTCGGGGACGTACTTCCTAGTATCTCCCTGCTCGGACTGGAAGTATCTGTCATGGGCACCCTTGCTCATTGCACCAACGGATCCCATTCCTCTGTAGACCTTGTATGATCGTCCCTGGTAGAGTATGGTCTCCCCAGGGGACTCATCAGTACCTGCAAGGAGAGAGCCGATCATGACACAGTCTGCCCCTGCTGCAATGGCCTTAGCAATATCTCCACTGTATTTTATCCCCCCATCAGCGATTACTGGGATACCTCTAGACTTGCAGACTTCGACAACACTCTGTACGGCAGTAAGCTGTGGTACTCCCACTCCTGAAACTATCCTCGTCGTACAAATAGAGCCTGGGCCTATGCCTACCTTGACAGCATTCGCACCGGCATCAATTAGCATCTCGGCCGCTGCTCCAGTAGCAATGTTGCCAGCTATAATTGTTGAATCTGGGGATGCCTTCCTCAGCTTCGCCACGGTATCAATGACTCCATGAGAATGTCCATGGGCAGTATCGATCACAATTACGTCGGCTCCAGCGTCGATTAGAGCTAATGCCCTAGTTAGTCCTCCTTCCCCGGTACCGGTAGCCGCCGCGACTCTGAGCCTCCCTTGATCATCCTTGCAGGAGACAGGGTGATCTCTAGTCCTCTGAATGTCCCTGACAGTAATCATACCCGCACAGTTACCATCATCGTCAATCACGACGAGTTTCTCAATCCTATGCTGTTGTAGGAGCCTCTGTGCCTCCTTTGGGTCATAGTCTTGTGTGACGGTGACGATTTCACTAGTCATCATCTCAGATACTTTAGAGGACTCATCCTCTACGAATCTGATATCTCTGTTTGTGATGATACCCGCGAGCCTCCCCCCTCCATTGACAACTGGGAATCCAGAGAAACCATACTTTGTTTTCATTTGCCTGAGTTCTCCGATTGTCATGTCAGGGGAGACAGTAACAGGATTGAGGACTAGTCCAGATTCGAATCTCTTGACTCTGGCGACTTCTTCCGCCTGCTCTTCGATACTCATATTCCTGTGAATCACTCCCAGTCCTCCAGCCTGTGCCATGGCTATTGCCATAGCACTCTCGGTAACTGTATCCATTGCGGCAGATATTATTGGAATCTTGAGTCCTATCTTGCTCGTCAAACTGGTTGAGATATCAACTTCGGCGGGAAGAACCGCTGACTCAGCGGGCATTAGAAGTACGTCATCGAAGGTCAGTGCTTGTCGTAACTCGTCTTGCGCCATTAGGCACGGCGTATGACATCGATACTTGAACGATTCTATCGAACCTCCTCGGGGCATTTTTTGATGAGCATTATAATTAGTAAGCTCTTTCTCGAACATCTATGAGAGTAGAGTCTCCGTACTCTCCAATCTCTGAACCATCGTCGTGGTGGCTAAAGGGACTAGCTATTTTCATGGGAGTTATTTCACTTTTCATGGTTTTAGGAACATTTTCCGCGATTGCATCGCCAGTTCTTGTGGATAGGCTGTTACCAGACAATTACGAAGAAATAGAGCCTTATCCAGTGAATGGTTCTGAGGAGGAGAAAGCTGAATGGGGGGAGAATGAAGTATTCTGGGATGAGTTGGTCGAGTATTATGATGAGATGATGGGATTGGTAGAACTACAAGGATTACACAGTGCGATCCTAGCATTTGTAGGACTCTTCAGTACTGTGGTTCTTTGGAAAGGGGACAGGGAGCTTGGAATAAAGCTGGTTGGAGCTTGGATAGGGATTAATACCCTGGGCGGCGCTGGGCTTTTTTGGATGATGTCTAGGATCGGATTTATACCTGATTTTGCTAATAGTAACCAAGACGTTGAGGTAATTGATCTATCTTTCATAGAAAACCTAACATTGGTCATAGGAGGGGGTCAGATAATCATTTGCAATGGGATTTTTCTTGCAATCTTGGCCCTAGTTTCCATGAAGTCCAAGCCAGAGGTTGTACTAAGAGAATAGTCTTCTCGAATGGATAAGCCATTACATTGAAGAGCCCTCCTCTCTAGATTGGCCCTCATGGAACAAGTAGTGAATGGCATCCTGGTGGTCAATACAGAGACTATCCCAGGCAAGGTGATTACCGAAGCGATGGGAGTAGTTAGTGGATCGACAGTGAGGGCAAAAAACGTTGGAAAGGATATCTTTGCCGGATTGAAGAATATTGTAGGTGGTGAGTTGACTCAATACACCGAGCTTCTTCAGGAGTCTCGCAATGAGGCAGTCGGAAGAATGGTGGCGGATGCGATATCAATTGGGGCCACGGCAGTTGTCAATGTCAGATTCGCTACCTCAGCTATCACGTCTGGAGCCGCCGAGCTATTCGCTTATGGAACTGCGGTCAAATACGAATAGGTGTGGAACAATGAAGACCACCAATGTCAATTTCAGATTCTTCTGTATATTTTCCATATTGGCATTTTTGCTATTCTCGATTAATGTGGCTGCTCAGAGTGATACGGGGGACGGAAGGAGTTTCCCGTTAGTTGTCGTTTTCCTACTCCCCTTCATTGTCCTAGCTTTATTTGGGATAATTTGGGCGATTGTCTATCCGATAATGTTCCTATGGGGGGCAGTATCCAGCAGTGGAAATGTAGAACGGATGCATGAAGATGCGAATCGAAGGAAAATGTCACTTAGACAGAGAAGGGGAAGAGAGATTCTGAATACCATCGATGGAGGATATAGGAGAAATGCCTCCAGTGTCGGGCTAGTTCACGCCAACGGTGTGTTCGGACCCAGTCACTGGCATCTAATGATTGGATTCCTCAACAATCTTATTGGAGGGAGCGTGACTGTTTTCCAGCAGGTAATATCTGCGGGGAGGGCCGAGGTTATGCAGAGATTACGAGATCAAGCCGAAGCTGAGGGATGGGATGAGGTCATTAACGTCAGAATAGATACTGCTAACATGACTCCTCAATCATCGAACAGTAAGAATACTGTCAGAGGAGTGGAGATTTTTGCATATGGTACCGGAATTAAGTACGAGTGAGGGTTGATATCTACTTACTCATACGCAGGCTCCTCGACACGTCCCCTCTGCGGGATACGGAGTGGGGATCATCATGCAAGGACACGTGACCAAGATAGAGCCTAGAATAGCGGCAAAGCTCTCCAAGCAGAAATATCAGCTGGTTGGCGAGCATGGTGGCGTGAAAGTATGCCATTGGACCAAGCAGAGTCTAATTGCAGATCGTTCTTGCTACAAGGGCACATTCTACGGGATAGAAAGTCACGGGTGTATGCAGATGGCACCAAATGTGGATACATGCAATCTTGGATGCACCTACTGCTGGAGAGAGCCTCATTCCGATTCTCTCAACAAGATTGACGATGACCCATATGAGTTGTATCTAGAGTCTGTGAAAGCCCACAGAAGACTTCTGACGGGCTTTGGGGGCAATCCGAAGGCGGACAAGGAGAAGTTTCTTGATGCTCAGAACCCCAAGCATGTTGCTATCTCTCTGAACGGTGAGCCTACGCTGTATTCAAGATTAGGTGAATTCTTGGAGGTTTGTCACAATCATGGAACGTCCACTTTCCTAGTGACCAATGGGAGCCTCCCGAAGGTAATTGAGAATCTTGACCCACTGCCCACTCAGCTCTATGTTTCAGTAGATGCCCCTAACAAGGAGATTTTCGACAGGCTATGCAAACCTAAATTCGACCAAGGGGCCTTTCACAAGCTTGAAGAGACTCTGGAATTATTGCCTAGTCTAGATACGAGAACGGTTTGTAGGCACACGCTGATCAAACACGAGTCTATGGGATTCCACGAGGACTACGCTAGACTGGATAATATTGCTGATCCTAATTTCATCGAGGCGAAGGGTTATGTCAATGTGGGGAACAGTAGAAACAATCTCTCAATTGAGAATATGCCGACACATCAGGAGATTCTTGAATTCTCTGAAAAGCTGGCACCAATGGTTGGACGGGAGGTTCTTTCAGACAGGAGGGAGAGTAGGGTCGCCCTCATAGGAAAGGAGATGATTCCAGTCGAGCTACCCATCGCCAAAACTGAGCTACCAAAGAACCTCGGGATAGCCAAGCCACAGAGGTTCCTACTTCCTCAGGCTTGAATCATGGGCCTACTGGAACCACATTCAGGACATAGTTGATCCTTTGAGTCTGAGTAGTCATGATTACAAGCAGGACAGGTTGGTGCTAGCACTCTCTTAATCTTGGATGACACCTCTATTTTCTCGTCTTCAACCCTCTCCAGCTTCAGGGAATCTCTGTCCGCATCAGGGACATCGAATCTACCCGGCCCACCTAGCTTTAGAAGGAGGTCTGGAGGTAGTGTTATTGTACCGGTTTCATCTATAATCAGTTCTCTAGTATCTGAGAGATCTGCCATATCGAAATCGGTTCCATGTTGCGCGACGAACCTTCCGTCTCTAAGCTCTAAGGACCTCTCGCAGAAGTATGCTACGTCCCTGTTGTGAGTCACAAGCAAGAATGCCACATTCTCTTCCTTATGCAGCCTCTCGAACAGCTCCAGAACCTCTCTGCTGGTTATAGGATCCAATGCACCGGTTGGCTCATCCGCCAGAATTAGCTTTGGGTTGGTTATTAGTGCCCTAGCTATGGCTACTCGTTGTTGCTCCCCTCCAGAAAGTTGCTCCGGCATTCCCATCCACCTGTCTCCCATCGCTAGTTTCTCAAGTAGCTCCATTGCCTTGGCCCTAGCTGGACCTGGCATCACCCCCTGGTGCCTGAGTGGTTGTGCAACATTATCTAACGCATTTAGATCAGGGAGTAAATTTGAGTCTTGGAAGATGAAAGAGACTGTTTCCTGCCGAAGTTTTACGAGCTCATTACCAGTCATCCTGATCATCTCTCTGCCCCCTAATGAAACCGAACCGGATGATGGTTTCATTAGCCCACCTAGGCACTTCAGAAGAGTGGACTTACCTGATCCCGAGGGCCCGATTACAGCTACGGCCTCGCCCTCCTTGATTCTGACATTGAGGCCTCTCAAGGCGACAACGTTCCCCTCGAGACTCAGGCTTTCGTAGATATGGTACATATTTTTGGCTTCCAGAATTACCAAGCTTTCGTCCATTCTATTACTCCCCCTTCAGAACTATGGCAAGATCGGACTTCAACGCCCTCCTTGTGGTGAAAAGCAATGCTATCACAACAGCGACTAGGACGGAAGCGTTGACGAGTATCAGCTCAGTCCACGGCCAGACCAAATCTCTATCTATCGGAGCGCTTTGACCTAGGAAAATCTGGAAGATGAATCCAAAGACTCCGAAGAACCCATTGAAAGCTTCGGATATTGCAAGGCCAAGTATTACTCCCAGTCCCATACTAACTAGCAAGATAGCCATGATTTCAAACAAAACCAGTCTCATTACCTGTTGTGGACTAGCTCCTATTGCCTGAAGGATGGCTAGTTCTTTCTTCCTCTGCGATAGGACCAGGGAGAGGAATACGAAGGCTGAAGCGATTGATGCTAGAGAAGCTACCACGAATTGTAGACTCAGAAGACCTGGGGTTCCAAAGATTAGTCCTCCTGTCCTCTCGTTGGCCTCATGATTCGTTCCCCAGTTACTGGATGATGCCACTCCAACACCATTGGATACCTCGACTCCTAGTGTCTTCAAAGCGTCCTTACAGTCTTTCTGGGTCTCATCACAAAGTTCGAAGAACCATCGATTGGACGTGTAAGAATCTACTGCATTTTGACCTAGAAGTTCTTTGTAGGTAGCCTCTCCAATGACTATTGCCTGATTTGCTTCAGAAGATTGTAGTCCTGGGACCCACCTGTGCCCACCCATGTAGGTAATTTCTACCCCAGTAACAGTAGTAGTGATGATTGGGTTCATGTCGCTGTCTAAACCACCAAAACTGTATGATGTATACTCTATGCTTGTGTTGGATCCTATGTCATTTCTAGAGATATCAAGTTGACTTCTGGCAGAAGAACCAGCGGTAAATCCGAAGGATGACCACTGAGCCGATACCAAATCAATATCATCCTCTGGGATGGTCTGCTCATCCCATTGGAGAGTATTCTCATGCCCGTCAAATAGAATCCAGGTCCTAAGGAGAGAGCCTTCCCCTTTCTGGTTGGTGAATATGTCACCCACTGAAGTCACATAGTCTATTGAGTCGATCTCGGACTCTCCAGCCCTCTGGATTGCCAGAGTCACTTCTTCCATTGCACGTTGCTGGGAAACCGGCTCTTCAAACTGAACCTGTAGGTCTGCACCTGTCTGAGCCGAGGTTGTCCTCTCATCTACTAATGTACCAGTGTACCCCTGTACAGCGGCCACTGTTACTATCGACAGTGTTAGTAGAAGGATTATTGCTAGCCTGTTCACTGACTCGCTTGATCCAGATCCCTTCAGTCCTCTCTTGATATCAGTTAGGACCGGGCTCCAGCCGAACAGAGTGGTGAAAATCCTTGGTCCGGACGCGCCGATCCTTCCCAGTACTAGTGCACCCCCTATCCATAGGAAGAATGGGCCAAAGAGGAATAACAGTCCGTCTACGATGAAGTTTGAGCTAAATCCATCATCGGTAATTGGTCCGAAGCCCCCATTGCTTTCTATCCAACTCTCGAGGAATGAGAGGATTCCAACAAAGAATATTATCAGATGTAGCCATAGCCTTGACTTCTTTCTTGTGGCGACTCTCCTTACTCCCTCATCGATTTCAATGCTGAGGAAGTCTTTGGTCCTGGAGTTTCCGAACAATAGGGTAAGCCCCACGGTTACCGTGAATATAAGGAGAGTAACGAGGCCACTAAGGGTTGGAACGACTCTGAAGTCGCTTCTCTCGAATGCCATGAATCCGACAGCATCCAGAACAACTGGAACCGAGGCCATCGCTAGGAGGTATCCCGTAAACCACCCAATGACGCCCACCACAGCCAGTTCCCTGAGTATCATAGAGGTCAGGCCAGACTCCGTTCCTCCGATTACCCTGTGAATCGAAATCTCCCTTCTCCTCTGTTCCAATGATAGGACTAGGCCATAAATGAGGACTGAGAACGAAAGGACGACTATCGGTATCATCAGTATGTAATCGAACACGCTGATTATCCCGAGGAAAATGTTCAGGAAGCCTATCGTTCCCGAAATCAGATCATTGTACTCAATCATTATGTCATTACCAGCTGTGTAGTTTACTCCTTCGATATCCCCTTTCAGACCGTCTAACCAATCTGTGGCTGCCCTGGTGGAAGACGCGGGGAGCTCGTTTCTATCTATGGCGATACCGAGATAACCGTGGTCATTGTTCATCAGAGTGAGCTTCTGATCCTCAGTAAGTACCGAATCTGATACCATTATTGGGTTGAAAAGCAAAGTGGGGTTTCCCGCTCCTCCTTCTTGATAAACCGCGACAACCTTCAGGTCGTATACCGTCATGTTCACCTGACAGTAGAGGTATCCTGATTCTTGGTTGAAGTACTCCTCACCGGGACAGTCATCGAAACCTGTGGCAATGGATGCGAATCCGAGATAATCGTAGGTGTAGGTGAAAGTCAGAGTATCTATGGTGTCGTTGACACCTACCCCTGCCTTACTAGCGATCTCTGAAGGGAGGATGATAGAGCGATTTGCAGATGCTTCCTCGCCGGAGCTCGGCCATGAACCATATATCACTCGATTGGCATGTCGTTCGCCCAAATCTCCGTCCCATATACCGTCTCCATAGAATCTAATCGTCCTCTTGTCATTGATTGGCGGTCCTGAGTCGTATGCCTCTGGGTAGTCCCAACTGACATTAGTCCAGTCCCCAATGGTTCCTGTTGCGTCCACTGCATTGAGTGGTTGTGGAATTATACCTCCCTCATCAAAGAACCCGTTGACCCTGACTCCCTGTCTCCCAAACACTAGGCCACAATCAGAAATCTCTTCCATCTCTATCAACTCGGAGCAAGCTGACTCCCATAATGTTGAGTCGTTCGTCCTGCCCTCTGAATCTGGATCGGGGTCTTCTGCAAAGTCCACCTTGCCATCGAATATCTCCTCTTGGAGAGAGAACTGTAGGAATGCCCCACTGAGGCCTGCCGAGTAGGCTAGGACTGTTGTGATTACGAGTGAAGCTAGGAATACTCCTGCGAAAACTGCGAGGACCCTTTCTCTACCAATCCAAGCGCTTCTTGCGGACATAGACAAATTATCTGGAATTGCAGAAATAATCTCACGCATAGAGGCTTCTATGGGAGCATTTGTAGGTACAGCGCCATACTTGTTTTTGCTTGATTCTCCCTCTAAAAAGAGGAAGAAGCCAATAATGAGCAACCCTAGAACTGTGGGGGATAGAAGTAGCCACCAACCAGACCTACCTACATCATGCAACCTACGTATAGTAACCGTTGTGAACGAAAAGAACAAGAATAGTTGTAGAAAAACGAGTAGATATAGCAGTGGCCCAATGATTAGAGTAGTAAACAATCCACTCCCTGCTGATTCCGCTACATCAGATAAGGCACCAGTGTAGAAGAAATTTACAATCACTAGGCCCGGTGCAAGAGGTAGGTAGTCGAGAAAGTTCCACCAGAATTCAGATCTCGATGCTCTTCCGCTAAAATCTCCTGTCTTGACAAGACCTGTTTTTATTGCCTCAAGATAGGTCATGGACCTAGTGGGTCTGTGACTTTCTTGGTAGTAGAGATCCATCAGGGATTGCCCCCTACTCCCCATGCAGAGCGTATGTCTGAAGCGGCGGTTACTCCGTCCCTCAGGAGAAGCATCCTATCTGCCTTGGACGCAAGATTGGGGTCGTGAGTGACCATTAGTACGGAAATTCCGTAGTCCTCGCAGAGTTCCTTGAACAGATCGAGTATCCCCTCAGCGCTCTTGACATCAAGATTCCCAGTTGGCTCATCGGCTAGAATTAGGGGTCTGGAGCCAGAAATTGCCCTAGCTATGGCCACTCTCTGCCTCTGTCCACCAGAAAGCTGGTCGGGGATGAAGTTCATCCTGTCAGACAGGCCCACCTTCCTGAGGGCATCCATTGCCTGACTCTCTGCTTGAGAGGACGGTACGCCAGAGAGCTCGAGTGCGAAAATGACATTGTCCAAGGCAGATAGCCTATCCACCAGATGGAAGTCCTGGAAAATCCATCCCACGCCTTTCCTCCTAACATCTACGACTCTGCTCGGAGGATAAGTACCATACTCGAACTCAGTAAGGGAAATGGAACCTGAATCGGCCTCCAAGAGGCCACCTATGATATTCAACAGAGTGGACTTCCCACATCCGGAAGGCCCCATAAGAGCTACGAGCTCTCCGGATTCAATCTTGAGGTCTATTCCCTTCAGGACCTCAAGTCTCCTCCTGCCAGAGCCGAAGCCCTTCTTTAGCCCGTTGACCTCCAGCATGGACTATCGAGAATTGGCGAGTTTATAATCAGTGGTTGTCCATGAACCAACCTATTTCAGTTGGTCATTTATTCAGTGCATCGCTGTATGCTTCAGCGAGTGAGACGCCTTGAGATTTTGGACTTAGGAGGTTCTCTATGTGATTCATCAATTCCTCTGAGGGATGTCTAGGGACTCCTCCCGCGGCCCTCCACTCTGAGTGGATTCGGACTATCTCATCCACCCAATCCTGAGTAGCGGTAGCTGGAAGGAGGCACCTGCTGGGAATTATTTCATTATGAGCCGGAAGGTCTGATGCTATGACTGGGCAACCGGCGGCCATTGCCTCAGCCGGGGGGTATCCGAATCCTTCACTAGCACTGGGGAAGAGTAGGACCTCCGCGCTCTGTAGAGCGGCCAGTAATTGATCATCGGTAAGCTTGACCTCGCTTCCGATGTGAATCGTATTGATATCTTTCGAAACCTCATCGGGTAATGAAGATATCACCTTTTTAGCGAAGTTTAGCCTTTTCCTCTCTTCATTACTTCCCAGGGTTACTACCAACATCTTGGATTCACTATCAAACTCCCCTAGAAGCTCTCGTGGTTTGGGATTTGATAACGGACTCCAATATTCAGTGTCTATCTGGTGTCTTACAAGAGCCGTTTTCTTTCTAGGAAACATCCTCCTGACATCCATTAGAGTACTTTCAGAGATGCAAATTATCATATCCGCCCTCTCTAAGCCCTTCTTCAGCATCTTCAAGTCTCTTCTTCTGAAAATACCTGGATTTTGTTCTCCGACTGATACAGTAACATCTCCCCCGATTATCTTCCTAGGACTAATATGGAAGAGGTCATGAACTGTGACTATTACCGGTACTGGACAGTTCTTGGGAACCAGATGAGCCTGTTCCTGGTCAGTAATGTGGATAATATCTGCAGGTGTGGATTCAGATAATTTTGTCACTGACCTAGGATGAGTATACCATCTCTTTACTGCTCTTTGGACAAGCCCGGTTACTTGTTCGTGCTCAATGGTTCCGACTTTAGTCCACTGCGGTACGAGCGCCTTTTCCAATAATGACTCGATCGCCTGATGAGCTCTGCCTAAGCCTGAGTTCTCAGCGAGGCGCCCACCTCTGACTAGCAGAACTCTGCTCACCATGGCCACACCAAGGCGTATCGGACTTAAACGAGGACGGAGGATGGAGGTTCATGGCGCGTAATGGCGAGGGGGTAGGTAGGGCCCGAGCCAGATTACTCGTTGCCAAGGGTAGCTTCTCCGCTATGGGGGGAGCTGAAAGGGATATTATCAGGAACCTTCCCGCTCTATCGAAGAAATTCGAGGTTTCTGTGGCTACTCTTGACAGTGCTCAACAGCTCGACTCGATATGTGAAGAATATGGCATTAAACTAATGAAGCCGGATATTTATTGGGAGCCCCCTCGAGAGGCTGTATCCAGGATATTGAATAAAGAGTACTCCAGTTCTTTGCAGAGTTGGAAATCAGTCGTAGGGCTAGTTGAGAGTTTTGTCGGTTTAGACTATGTTCACCTGACCAGTGGTGACGGGAGCCTGTCCATGTTGGAAATTATTCCTGATGGTATTTCTTTGCATTTACACCTTCTTGAACCGCATCGAGGCCTTCATGAGGATGTCTTACATCGGATGATAGATGGAACCCCAAGACGTAGCCTTAGCTTGACTAGGGCGGCTTTGAGCATGGCTAGAAGAAAGGACCTGTCTAAGATAAGGATGCTTTCATCTAGGCATAGGACTGCAATCAGCGGGAATTCAAAGTTCACATCCTCGAGGATCGGTGATGTGTATGGAATTCCATCGGGGGTGTTGCCTCCCAGTTTAGATCCCGAAGAGTTTCCCTCTGAATCCCCAAGTTCAGAGTCATCTTCCCTGGTTGGAATCGGGGGACCGTATGTAGTAACCATAGGAAGGGCGAGTTGGGTGAAAGGAACTTGGGAGACTATTTCCATGCTGAAAGATAGTGGTTTGTCCCTTGTATTGGTAGGAGGAGGAGAAAAGGAGTCTATTGATTCATTGATTGAACATGCGAAATCGAGCAAGGTGGGAATTTGGGTAGCTCCGAGACTTGAGTCGCCCGAACTTTGTAGTCTTATTAGGGGGGCAGTCGCGGTAGTCAGCATGGCCCATTCAGAACCTTTCGGACTTACTCCAATAGAGGCCCAGTCCCTAGGTACGCCTGCCCTTTTCGTGGATGAGGGCGGGTTCAGAGAGACAATAACTGATGGATTTTCAGGTAGGCTTCTTCCCAGGGATGACTACTCAGCATGGCATACGGCTCTTGAAGAAGCCAAAGACACTCAGAATCGCTCCTTATGGTCAGAGAACGGAAGAGCGAGCATTTCCAATATGGGGTTAAATCCTGAGGTTTTTTCCACTAGACTTGAGGAGATATTCCTGAGCCTAGAATAATATTATTCTATCCTAGCGATCTTCGGTAGAGTGAATCTAAAAACCAGTGCTGAGGACGTTATTCCTAGGATTAACAAGGACGCGGAAGCCCAAAGTGGCAGTATCGCAGCGGTTTCAGTAGGGAGCCAGAAAGGGAAGACGTCGAACAGCGACTCTCCTCTAACTATTTTACCTCCGATAGATGATGCCATGGAAGTCATCAGAAATGCAAAACCTGCTGTAGTGGACTGGAGAATCGCCAGAGGCCTCTCTTCCCACAACCCCGGACCCATCCTGATCCTTCCAATGACGAAAGCGCTCCAGAAGCCCAGAGCAAGCCCGCTGTAGACGAACTTATTGTACAGAAGTGCACTTTCTGCTTGGCCATCGGCCGCAATATTTCCACTGAGAATGGCTATCGGGAGAAAAATTAGAGCCAACACAGAGCCAGCCAGGGATGCTCTGTCCATCGTAACCATCAGAGATTCATTATTGATTTCTGAGGAGGGGAGTATCAGAGACACTGAGCAACCTATAGCGCATAGAGTGGCCAGAACCATGGAGCCGACTACAATCTCCGCCATGGCAGTGTGGAACGTTGCAGCACCTACCATCATTGGTTACCCCCTTCATAATCTGGATCTTCTACCCATTCCTGTGTATCCGGATTCCACAGCCATCCAGGGTTCTCCTCAGACCTGATCATCTCTGATGAGGCCACTATCTGAGTCTGGTCCATATCATCTCTCTGATTAGGAGGATATAGCCGAGCTTGTAGAGTGACCAAAAATGAAATTATCAATAACGCGAAGGCAAAAGAGTGTGCTCTGGCTGACCACACATCGCCCTCGAATGGAGGCGGGGCAGTTCCCATCTTCAGCCAAGGCTGTTCTATGGAGAAGGTTCCATTGAACGTTGTTACTCTATACAAAATATTAGCCTCACCCATTGTAGCAGGAATACTGACTTCCCAGTCATTACATACATCTTCTGAGTCTTCTTTACAAACCAACTCTGCAATAGTAGGGTTCCACTCTCCTTCAAGCATCCATTCCACACTTATGTCAGTCGAGTTCCTAGTGCTGATGGACAATGGACTGCTATCCCCAGAGACTCTGAATGAGGGAGCAACCCAGTCATCAGCTAGACCAGGAAGGCCTTCGGGGACGTCTTGGACATTAATCTCAAACGGTTCACTAACGCCATAGAATGCCTTGTCCCCCGCATAAGAACCATGGTGGATTTCTGCATACAGGACATGGCTGCCAGAACTCTCAGGCGAAAGTAAAACCCAAGTTACTGTAACTGAGCCAGAGGAAGATACCTTCGTCTCGATGTAATTGGATGATCCCCCGTTGGGATCTTGAATCAAATGCCAACCATGGTCTTCTGGAGTATCTGAATTTCCATTCAGGGAACCTAGGATGAATATTCCAACTATCTGGCTGGGGGTACTGATATCATCTATTGTTATGTGAATGGCGACAGCCTGTCCTGAAAATGCCTCATTACCGAGTGTTAACTCAATGGTTGCATCTGAAGGCATACTTAGTGCTGGATCGCCATGACAGGATCCTCCGCAAGAGTAGTCTCTATTTCCATCACCGTTTCCTCCCGGGTTTGCAACAGAGCTGCCTGGGGCTAGAATCAGTGTGATACAAATAAGCACCACGACTGCGTTCCTTTTCATTCTGATTTCCTCCTTGCCTCTGTGACAGCAAATATCAGAGATAGAACACCCAGAGTGGCCATTAATCCGGATATTGCTAACGATATGGTAGGGGACACTTCCTCAGTTGATTCTTGTGTGGCTGAAGCAATGGAAGTCGCATCTACACTGATGTGATTCTGTCCATCGACAATCCAAACTACCTCTTGGTTTTCAACTACTGATGTCACGACATAGTACAGTGTAGTAGCAACAGGGACGGGTTCGCTCCATTCCTGATATGTAGTAGAGCCGACAGGGGTCAATGGAGTGGGTATTGGTTCACCCCACACTGGAATCTCATCGAACATCGTTAATCCAACCACTGAAGATATCGGCGTAGTAGATCTGTAAATCCTATATTCATCTGATGAACCAGCCCAAACTAGGTTCACTTGATCTCCATCCAGAGTTGCTACAAGGGATAGAGGAGTCTGCGGTTCATCATAGACAATGCTCGAAGTCGATGATTGGACTTCCTGCATATTGTCAGTTACAGTCAGCGAGATAGAGTGAGGTCCCGGACCCATAATGACATCAATAGTACTTCCAGATACCTCAACACCGTCTATTATCCACAGATAGGATGAAACTTCTCCATCTGGATCAAAGGAGCTGGTTGCATCAAAGGTAGCTACAGACCCAGATATTGGAGGAGATGGAGATACGGACCAGAGTGGAACCGGAGGTAGGTTTGCTATTGTTACTGAAGCTGAGGAATTAGTACCCAGCCCCCATGGATCTGTCGCAGTTACTACCACTTCCCAGAGTTGTCCTGGCTCTAGTCTGTTCGAGTTTACAGTATCGTTTCCACCTAGATCAGAAACGATGAAACCATCCCTGAACCATGAGTAGTCGAGTTCGACAGGTTCATTGTCGGGATCCCTAGTTATGGTAATTGCCAGCAGATCATTCAAGGAGTCTGGAGAGGTTACCATATCCCCAATTGGTGAGTTCTCCAGAGTAACTTCTAGGATTATTGGTCGAGCATTTTCAACTACTCTCGAGTTGGTCTTCATTGAGGTCCCGAGACCCTCTCCATCTCCTGGAATGACTTGTACTGACCAGTGTTCATCTCTATCCACCTCAGTGGAGGGTATTGAGTAAAGGCCGTCATAGTCAGTGATCCACTCACCATCAACCCACCATCTAATTTGACTGGCTTGCTCCAAATCTCCGTCGATATCAAATTGCTCCCATTCCACATACAGATCAGAGTCAGTTGTCAGTTTTCCCTGTGGCAAGAGTGAGATATTAGTTACAACTGGAGGGGTATTAACAATAGTTACAGAATCTGTTACGAACCACTCAGACCAGACTAGGCCATCGAATACTCGAACATGGGACTCCCACGTTTCTCCCTTGGAGGTGAAGGATGGGTCAACCACTGTCTCGTCATTGAATGCTGCCACCATGGCAGAATCTCTGAACCATCGAATTTCTGTAGACTGGATTGTGTCCCCATCAGGATCGTAGGGGGTGTAAATTAGTTGTAAGGAGTCAGTAGTTACAGTATTTCCAGTAGTGGAGATGAATGCAGAAACGGAGGGCCCCGTATTGGAAGATCCAATGACAACTATCCCACTGTAAACTGTTAGTCCGAAGTCCGAGGAATCGTGAGGAGTGATAGAAACCTCCCATTCATCACCGGACCTTATCATAAAGCTGGATACAGCTTCTTCTCCGTCTAACTCCGGGACTCTAGAGCCATCTAGGAACCAATAAATTGTAGTCTGTTGGTCGTCCTGTGGATCTCCATCAAGGTCATAGTACTCCCAGTTCAATGTGAGGTCGTCATCATCCATTGGAGATTCTGGACCTATTGACAAGTCTCTGGCGATTGGAGCAGTATTTCCTATTGAGATAGGATCTAAGGAAACCGTATCTCCAAATTCATTTCCATCATTGGGAGTAACCTCTACTCTCCAGCTCTGATCCTTGGAAATCCAAGAGTTTGGAATATCGGTTAGATCATCAATCTGAGTAACTCTAAGACCGTCCCTGAACCAGTGGATAGATGTGCCTTGCTCGAAATCTCCGTCCTCGTCATAGTATGTGTAGCTGACTCCCAGTCCAGTCTCCTTAGTTGGAGAGGATGGGACATAGCTCACTGATGATACCGTAGGAGGGGTGTTTGTGGAGCCAGAGTCTTCACTTGACTGATGAGTTAGAGTTGCCCATCCATCTCCGGCATTATTTCCATTGCCATTAGCAGCCATCACCGCCAACGAGAATGTAACGGTACCTGAGCCAGCTGATGGAGCGGTCCAGTCCAAAGACCAGCTTCTATAGTCTGGGAATTGATGAGTTGCTTGGTTTCCTGCGGAGTTGACTTGTGTGTTCATTATTCCAAATCCAGTAGCTAGGGTTCCATCGGACACCTGTAAGTTGAATCCTCCCTTGGAGCCAGATACGCCCCCATTCATCCCTATATTCAACGAATAGCTCTGTCCGGGCGAGTAAGTGGAAGGAAAGTTGTGAGTTGGTGTTGGAGAGGCGGCAGAGCCCCCATGACAATTGCATCCATTTGAAGAATTATACTTACCACCACTGTTGGCTATTGCCATCTGAGAGGCAGATGATAGAAGTAAGAATATCACAATCACCGAGATGACCCCGCGTCGTGGCATGGCTAACTATGGGAGATGCGGACTGAATAAATTCATTGGTTTGAATTGGACAAATCATCCGCTGCATTCATTGATTGTCCCCTCGTCGGATGGCCATGGGACCGATTGAGAAGGTGGCAATCATTGGTGCGGGTAATATGGGTTCTGGGATAGCACAGAAGAGTGCCCAAGAGCGATTCGCGGTTCAAATGGTAGATAGGGAGCAAGAGTGGGTAGACAGAGGACACGGGATTGTGTCAGAGTTTCTGAAGGAAGCAGAGGAGCGTAGGATATTCAACTCTAAGCAGGTAGAGCAGATTAAGTCAAGAATTACTGGCGTAGTGGGAACAGAGAATGTTGATCCATCGACAGATCTAGTCATTGAAGCTGTTTTCGAGGATTTTGATGTTAAAAGAACCGTCTTTGAGACTTTGAACGATGTTTGCGATAGTCATACCATTCTGGCCAGCAATACATCTTCGTTGTCTGTGGACAAGCTGGCATCATCTACTGGCAGACCGGATAGGTTTGTGGGCCTACACTTCTTCTATCACCCTGCAAAGAATAGACTTGTTGAGGTGATTCCAGCTGCTGAAAGCTCCGAGAGAAGTATCAAGCTGGTGGAACAGTACTGTAAGTCAATGGGAAAGGTAGTGATTGTTTGCAAAGACCGACCGGGCTTTGTGGTAAATCGATTCTTCGTACCATGGCTAAATGAAGCCTGCAAGCTTTTGGAAGAGGGAGTAGGGAGCACCGCACAGATTGACTCGGTTGCTAGATCCGCTTTCAATATTGGAATGGGTCCATTCGCCTTGATGAATCTAACAGGACCGCCCATCGCATTACATTCAACCGATTACTTAGCCAAACAGTTGGATACGCCCAGATATATCGCAACAGACTCCCTTAGGAATCTAGTAGAAGGCGGGCGATTATGGGAAATTGCAGATGATGAAGAATGTGACGAGGCTACTAAGAGAATAATTTCCGAGAGGCTTCTGGGACAGGTTTTCTCTGTTTCTGCTCAGATTGTTGAGGAGGAGGTATGCTCAATGGAAGATGTTGACAGAGGGGCTAAGGTTGGATTGAGATGGGCGAAAGGACCGTTCGAGATCGCTAATGAAATAGGAGTCAGTGAAGCCTCAAGGATGGCTGTTAATTATTCACAAATGGCTGGGATAGAGCTCCCGAGGTGGTTCTCCGATAGAAAAGAGGAGTTCGAGTTCTCCTATGTTGATTTAAGCGTGGAAGGTGAAATTGCAAGAGTCAGATTGAATCGACCAGAGGCAATGAATGCTCTAAATGTCAGCCTTGTCTCCCAATTGGGGGAGATTGTGGATGAAATTAATTCCAGAGTAGACATTTCCACAGTTGTATTCGAGGGGGCTGGCAAAGCCTTTGTCGCAGGAGCAGATGTAAAATTCTTCGTGGATAAGCTCAGTGAGGACTCTTTCAGAGATATATACGAATTCACATCAGACGGGCACGATGTTCTCAATAGTATCGAGAGATGCGAGAAGACAACCATTGCCCTAACGACGGGATTGGCACTGGGAGGGGGTCTTGAACTAGCGCTTTCCTGCGATTACAGGATTGGTACTAGGAGGACTCAATTCAGATTTCCAGAAACATCGATAGGAATTTACCCTGGCCTTGGAGGGACACAGAGAACTGCGAGGATTTGTGGTGTTGAATGCGCAAGATATGCAGTTCTGGCTGGTAACTTCCTAGATTCATCGACAGCACTAGATCTAGGTCTGCTGACACACAAAGTAGAGTCCTCCGATGTAGAAGATACTGTAATTTCTCTGGTGGGCAAGAAGCCTGACCAGAAGTATCCCGGAGAACCATTGAACGATGATAGTGAAGTTGCCCTCTTCGCGAAAGACTTCTATTCTGATGAGAATATTGAGGTGTTGGTTTCTGGAAAGGTACCCGAGAACTACGATTCGGAGGACCCTAGAGTTTCAAGACAGATAAAATCCCTATCAAGAGCAGCCCCTATAGCGCTCAGTATAGCGAGTGATTTACTGTCCGATGTAAGAACCGGAGCCTCTCTAGAGGATGGGCTTAAGCTCGAGCTACAAAAACTGGAAGAGATCTTCAGTACAAAAGATGCAGAGGAAGGGCTCAGTGCTCTGATCGAGGGAAGGCGTCCAAAGTACAACTCATCCTAGAGATTCTTCAGGGGCGACTGAACCCAAGCTGGGGCCCTGTAGTTTGCTATAGCCGCAAAAAGTATCGAGCTGACACTTATGCTATGTATCTCTCCAGAAATATCTTGTTCTCCAATCGTTTCTTCAATCCATTGTTCTAGAAATTTATCCATTCTTGTTGCCTCCTACTGGTGTAGATTTCACACCGACCTCTGGAATCTACTATTTGATTGGCATAGTGAAGGCGATTACACGTAGGTGCATTTTATACACTAGATACCTTGTGGAATACCTGTTATTATGCCAGGGGAGCCACTTAGGTTAACAAAAAGAGACATAAGAAAGGTTGAGAAGCAGGTTGATGAAGTGATGCTTCTTGGTAAGGAAATACGTACGCTATTCTCTAAGTATAATGATGAAGAGTTCGATATTAGTTGGGAAGTAGATTCTGCAGTAGATGCGTTCTCAGTATTCAGCTCAAGATGGACCACTGAGATTTTGGCCACTCTATACATTGCTGGAGATCGTAGATTTAACGAGATGCGGAGCTTGCTGAGGGGAATAAGTAGTCGTACCCTATCTGATAAACTGACAACGTGCGTGGACTACGGTTTAGTGGAGAGATTAGTCGAGGAAGGTCCACCGGTTAGAGTAACATACACCCTTACTGAGCATGGCCGAAGGGCAGGCAAACTACTTTCACCACTAGTGGCCTACATGAAAATACATAATGGTAAAATCGAAGGTCCCAAGTGAACTCCTCATACAGGATTTCGTATGAGCATTAAGACACATCATTAAAACCCCACATGTCAACCAAACAAATTATGGCACTAGTTGACCAATGGAAAGCAACTCGCCCATGGTACGTTGACTCAATCGGTGCATTGGCAGGAGCAGCGCTAGGTTTGGGAGGTGGTTTCCAACTATTATTTCCCGCAGCACAGGGTACCATGATTGCCCACAGAGAGACGGGTTGGGAGCACCCATTGAGACTCAGAATTATTGAGACATTGGAAAAATCTCCAGGCATACACTTCAGGGAGCTTCAAAGAAGACTATCCGCAGCAAATGGTACACTACGTCACCATCTTGACAGTCTCACTAAGGAAGGAATAGTTACAGTGGTACCAGTTAACGGACGAACTTGCTACTACTTCGGTGCTCCAGCACAGGTCGAGATTCTGGAGGGGACCGGGGTCACCGATGATTCTAGGGCAGCTGCAATGATGCCTGTTGGCCTCTCAGAAGTTCAGAGAGTGGTAGTAGCAAGGCTTACCGAGGAAGAGGGGGTCGAGTCTCAAGCTCAATTGGCTAGAGACCTTGGAAGATCTAGAGCATCTGTCCACTCAGCAATATCTGTACTCAGAAAAAGAGGGATTGTAACTCAATCTGGTCTATCTCTTGCTCCACATCTAGATGGTTTGAGGAGATCCAAAGTCGAGTATCCATGGCTTAACATCAGAGTAGACTGTTCGTAATTGTCAAAGTGTTGATAATTGTCTTATTTCATACCCAATATTGGGAATTCTATAGAACCCCCAATCTCGGGGCATGGTTGTGTTCAGGCTAAGACTGGTCGAGTTTCCGATGCCCACAGGAAGTACAAATCCTGATGTCTTACTAGCATGGCTCCTAGATTCTATGGGTCTGGTAAGGAGGAAAAGTGAGGGAGGAGGTATTGAGGAGGGCCAAGGTGCACTTCATCGAATCATGACTGAGGCTTTTCTGAAAGAACCGTTGGGAGGGTGGGATGCAAAATCACTCTGTGAAGTGACTGGGCTTTCTCAAACTGGTATTCATCATCAACTGGTAAAACTGAGAGAATGTGGCTTAATATCGTCAAATACTGATGGAGGATGGCATATTCATGTTCTGAGAGGAGGGAGTATTTCCTCGGCCGTGGAGCTAGTTACCAATGAGGCAAGAGCTGTACTAAAATTGAGAATGAAGGAGCTTTCTGGTTCTATATCGCAGTCTGATGAAAGGATGGCAGTAAATGCACCAGATGAGGTTCTTCCATTCAGAATAATGATTTCAGAGCCAGGCCCGATATCAGAAGATGATGGCCATCTAGAGTCATTGGCTAGAGATCTAGGGCTATCTGGAGAGAGAGCTCGCATTGGAGACAGTCTGGCGAGTAAAATCCTAATCGAGCTATGTACATCTAGCGATCCGAGAACTATTCTTGCACTTTCAGACAAGATGGGAGAGACTCGCTCTAGAGTGGGCAGATCGGTTGACAAGATGAGGGGGGCTGGATTAGTTCAGAGAGTCCCCATGATGAACAGGATAGCTCAGGATATCTTTGTCGGAGTAATGAGGCAATTTCATGCCAGAGGTGAAGAGTGGCTTATGACAAGAGGAGGGTTGGGGAGGATTGATGACGATGCTTCGAAGAAGTTGATCTCTGGTGCGAAGAGTGAGTCTTTGAGCATTGAAAAGGTTGAGGAGATATTGTCCGATATTGAGCTAGATTCCCAAAAGATACTCCTCAATACACTAGGAGGTAGAATGCCCTATGGGTTCAGGATTTCTGGCGAAGATGGAGATGTGGTCACAGAGAATGTGATGAGGAGTACGGATAGAACGCTCAGAAGACTGAAGACAGTGTCTCAGAGATTGGAAGATGCAATTTCAGGCTGAGTTTCGTCTTCTTCGAGATTGTGAAGATATCTACTTACCTCGTAACCAAGTTGCTCCTTATCCTGTATTGAGTGTAGCCTTACTCTCATTGCAGAGGCTCCTGGCAGTCCTTTGGTAAACGATACTGCGTGTCTCTTGAGATTCTTGCCACCTGATTCGTCGAATACCTCTTCGGATAATTCTAGGTATCTATCCCAACACCATCTCCTTGCTTTAGAAGGACTGCCTTCTCCCCATGGAGGGTTTCCAACTGACCATCCCATCCCTTCTTTTATCTCATGAAATACGGTTGGCCTTCCTATTGCCCCTCTTCCAATCATTAGGCCAGAGGCTCCTGTAGCTTGAAGGCAGGCCTTAGCAGAGTAAGTATCTATGACATCACCATTTGCTATTACAGGAATATCAACAGAGTCTGATATTTCTTTGATTTGATTCCAATCGGCTGTTCCTGAGTATCTCTGTCTCAAAGTCCTACCATGGACACATATTCTCAAAACGCCTTCTTCAGCCAATCTTTGAGAGATTTCAAGAGCGGTGTTCTCTCCTGATCCAGTACCTAGCCTCATCTTTACAGATATTGGTACATCCGTAGATGCTATACATTTCCTCACCATGCTGACTACCTTGTCAGGGTCCCTCAAGAGTGCGGCGCCAGCATCGTTTCTACAGACTTTGGGAGCGGGGCATCCAAAATTAATATCGATAATGTCTGCTCTGTCTTCCAACATTTCGACTGTTTTTGCCATCTCTGAAATATCTCCTCCAAAGATCTGGGGGATGAAGGGGGCTTCCCTGGGGTCGGTTTCGACCTTAAGCCAGGAGTACGTGTTCCTCCTAGTCAGTCCAGAGGCAGCGGTGAACTCTGTTACAGTAAAATCAGCACCACATTCCCTCGCAAGAAGCCTGTAAGCCAAATCAGTTACCCCAGCCATAGGGGCCAGTGAAATAGGAACAGGGCTGAAGTCCATGAACACGGGACCAGCCTTACAGTTATCAGATGAACTAACAAAAGATATTATTGAGTCTAGAAAGAAGACTCCCAGTCATCAACATCCTGAGAGCGTTCCCAATCTACATCTGATATCCCACTTTTTATCTTCAGAGTCTCTCTAGCAAGAAGCCAGTAAATTAGAGCAAGTGATCTTCTTCCTTTATTGTTGGCTGGCAGAACTAGATCGACATTTCTCAATCTATTGTTTGCGTCGCAGATTCCGATAACGGGCATACCAGAACTCACGGCCTCGGAAAGAGCCTGGGAGTCGGCTGCGGGGTCCGTGACTACGATTACTTCAGGCTCAATGTAAGTCCTGAGTTTTGGATTGGTTAGAGTTCCAGGAATGAATCTCCCAACAATTCTCTTGGCCCCTATGGCCTCAGCAAACATTCTCGCAGGTCGCTGACCGTACTGACGAGCGCTAACTACTAGTATCCTACTAGAGTCATAGTTAGCTAGGAATTTAGCTACGGTACGAATCCTAGAGTCAGTCTGTCTAATATCAATATGGTGAAGTCCGCTACCATCTTGTCTGAAAGTATCCAAGAATGCTTTCATGTCCGAAGATTTCTGATTTGTGCCTATGTGAACAGCGTGCTGCTCATACATGTCAAGCGGTACAAGTGGGGTTAGACTCTCATCCAAAGCGATTCCTCGGAGTCCGGCGAACTGCCAGCCACTCATAAGCGCTACGCCAGTACATCTGTCGGCCAACTGAGCCTTATTCGAGCTCTGAGCTAAATGTACACTCGCCTTCAGCGTGTATTTCTGGGAAAACAATGCACTTCTTGGTAACCCAAAGTGAGACTCTGAACTCGTCTTCAAACGAGAGTGTATCGATGGGAGCGGATAGCGCATATCCCCTGGCCCTAACCTGCAGAACCCAATTTCCATTCGTAAAACCAGAAGAGTTACCTATGGAAATAGTGCAGTCACTCTCGCTCCTAAGCTCCAGGGACATCTGGCCCACTGAGCTGGTTGCAAGATACTCCCAGCACTTGTCGCCATTCGGTTTCAATAGAGTAATCTCAACGAATCTGAGTTCATCTGTGTTATTTCCCAGAAACTCTCCGACAGTTGAAGACCACTCAAAGGACACGGAGAAGTCAAGTAGCATCTTGGATACTGTCTCATCGACCAATATCACACTCTCGTTAGAGTAGCAGTCTGTCTCTTGACTAAAGCTCTCACTTCCGGGTAATATACACTCGTTCTGAGCGAAAATATGAGCTTGTACAATTGGTTCAACGGGTACAATTTCCTCACGGGGGTCGTCTCTCATCCCCTCCATCAACTCCCTCTGCATTGCGAGTCCCATGCAACCGCTAGAGGCTATACTGAGTAGTAGCATCAGGGACAAAGAAATTGATGATGCGACCCTGTTCACAGTATTCCGAAGAGGGCGTATGTCTTGAATACGTGTGTAAAATGGTGCCTCTCGGTACTCATAGGGAACGTCAAGGCCGTAGCTCAGTCCACCTTCGTCGTCATTGAGGCAGTTGGAGGGAGGGGCATAGGGTGATGAATGTTCCACCCCTGAAATTGGCTATCAGAGGTGAATTACTCTTCTTCAGATACTGCTCTGGGCTCATGGACCTCTCGGAAGACGATTGTCCCCACTCCGATATGATCCCTGAGTGTTCTCACAAGACTGAACTTAGCGTATGACCAGTTTTGGTCATATGCAATTGTATCTGGAAGTGTTACAGTAAGATCGTCTTTCTCGAAGTCAATCTCGAAGTCGTCTCTACCGGTATTCATTTTGAGAAGTGTCTCAACCTTTTCCTTACGGTCTTCAACGACCTTGACAATATTGTAGTTGTACCTGAGTGTTGATCCAGCCAATGGGTGGTTGTAGTCAATTCTGGCACGGCCAGCACTCAAGAACTGTAGCACACCGGTCCTTCCTCCAATCTCAACTGGAGCGCCGATTGCTAGCATGTTGGGGTCCCTAACGCTTCTCATCAGAACATTCTGCCCTATTGTTTCGACGAGGCTGGCATCCCTCTCACCGTATGCATCAGGAGCTTCTATGTCAATTTCGTAGTCTTTATCGGCTTCAGCATCTGTTAGAGATGATTCAAATCCTGCTATCAGTCTCCCGTCTCCCACGACGGTGATCATTGGCGAGTATTCCCTATTTTCATCGAATAGGTCATGCTCCTTGGCTACGTCCTCGCGTGTAGTCTCGATGAGTCTCTCAGAGTCGACCTCGTAAAGGTCGTAGTCGATGTGTACTATTGCACCATTGTCCATGTGATTCGCCTCCTTGGCGTCCGGCCGAACCGCTTCCCCTTTTTCATTCAAACGGTGCTGAATACTTCGGCAAGGATTCATTCTTCCTCTTGATTAGGGGGTTTTTCAGATGATGAAAACGCCAGAATTCCTCCGATAATTGTTAGTACCCATCCAGTCCAAACTAAGTGGCTACCCTGAAGTTCATGGATTGTCACTCTTACTCTATCAAGACCATCGGTCTGGTTGAAGAATAGTGCTGGCATTAGATCCTGTACTTGGAAACCATCCATTATGAGAATAGTATCGCCGAACAGTCCTACGTGTCTGTCCACCTCTGATCTAGGAACCGGGCCGAATCTTAGTATACCTGGGACCAGGGTATCAACAAGCTCTCCGTCTTTCCTCATTTCAATGACCACTCCTAGAAAGCCATCGCCGACCTTGAAGTGAAAATCTTCATCTCCTTCAGAGAGTACTACTGTATCTATCAACACATACTCGTAGCTCCCATATGATACCGGCTCGTTCTTCTCCAAAGTAATCAAGTGAGAAGGATCTGATCTGTCCACCAGTGTTGTGGTAAAAACGTGCCCTATGAGTAGCAGGAGGATTCCAACATGAGAGATATGGCTTGCTAGTAGCCTTACCCTTGGAGACTTCAGTCCGATAAATCCTCCCCTGTAGATCTTACTCCAATTGGACTTCAATGTCAGCAGTAAATTCCTGATGTTAAATGGTAGAGAGAAGATTAGGAGGACCAGCATGAAGGAGGCAAGAGACCCCCTGGATACCGAAGATGATATTGGAAGTCTTGGATCCCCTGGCAGTGCTATTGAATCTGCCATGAGGGCGGCTAGAACAGAGCATACTATGGAAAATAGAATCAGGAATGTTCCTGTTTTGTGGCTTATTGATTTCCCCCATGTATACGCAGCTAGACCGATTGCCAGAAGAGCGATGAAGGGGGACCCGTAAAATTCGTGAGCCTGGAGACTAGTACCATCAATCTCGACAGTGAGTATCATCCATGTCAGCAATAGAAATCCAGCTCCTCCGTACCAGGGTATTGCCTTGGAAATCCTCAGTCTGGAAGAGGTACTGGTAAACAATCCAGTAATGAAAGACCAGTCGTCTTCCTTCTCTGACATTAACCATGGAATGAGAAATGGAGACATCCCAATCAGAGACTGGTACCATTCCGCATTCCATGTCCAACTTGAAAATAACATCAGTGCTATTCCCGTGAATATCCAATGAAGAGGGGGGTCTGAATTATTTCCGTTTACAATCAGGTACATCAGTGACATTCCCACTAGAATGACTGCGACTGAACCTATCCATAAAGAGGCTAATAAGAATATCACCACAAGAGAAATTGCAAGACTTTTATTTTCCTGAATCATCGACCTTGAGTTTTGAGACTCTAAGTCTGACCTTTGGACTCTAGCCAGATGAATTAATGCGAACCCACACAGAAGAATTATTGCTGACAAGTATCCGATTAATTCTGCTCCTATGGCGTCAAATTCTACGACATCTAGTACCCTCAGATATGGATCCTGTGGAAGGGACCCCTCTCCATCCGCTACAAAAGCATGGACAGATGCCCAAACGCCATTAGCCCTAGTAACTAGAGTAGCGTGGAATGTTAGTGCGCCTGCTAGTAATCCAACAGCAGGTGAAGCGATAACTGCGCTGCCACCTGTTTTGGAGCGAGCATGTACAACGAGTAGTAAGCATAACCAAGGGAGTAGCGAGCCAGTTTCAACTGGGTCCCAAGCCCAATAGCCTCCCCAATCCAGAACAGTGTAAGCCCAGAGTCCGCCGAGCCCTATTCCTATCGTTCCAGTCACGAAACCTGCCCTAGCCCAATACAGTTGCGATTTATGGATGGTGATCGGGGAGTCTCTTCTAATGATGCCTGCAATGACTACGCTTGAGGTTGCTATACATAGAGAGTAGAATGCGAAGACTACGGGAGGGTGGATGACCATTAGATCGGTTTGAAGAAGAGGATTTAGTCCCGAGGCAGAGGTAGAGGTTGTTTCATCGAAGGGCCCTAGCAGCAGGGACAATAGGAGGATGAAACCTACCCATGTATGCATTATTCTGACTTCTAAGGGCGTACCTTTCGCTCTAGCAGACATAATTCTGGTTACTATTGCCATTAGGGCGGCCCAGAGTAGGAGAGGACCTGCCCTACTACTCCAGACTGCGGATATTCTGTAAAATAGTGGAAGGTCTTGCCCTCCGAATCTGAAAACCAACTCAAGTGATTTCACATCAGTGACAAAGCAGAATGTCAGTAATATGAAAGGCGATACTTGTGAAATGAGTGCGAGATCCCTTGAGATGGGACTGGATGACTTACCTCTACTAGTAGACTGGAGAATTGAGTAAGCTATGCCTGTGACCAATAGTAGCCACCCAATTTGGGAAAGCAATATCTCACCAACCGTAGTACTTTGCCCTACTGTACCCAAAGGCTAGCATGGCTCTGATTATGTTTTTAGCATATAATCCGGGACTTTTGAAGAGGAGCTTCAGCCCCACGAACGCCTTGCCCGAGAAGCCCATATCTGACATTTCATCAGGGAAGCACTTCGCCATTACTGACATCTCTTCGTCGGATAGCTCGAATAGCGCATTTTTACCCTTCAGTATCTTGTCATACGGAGGGAATTCAGCTTTCCAAAGCTTTGGGTACTGTGATAATTTTTCAGATGACAGGTCATCATCTGAGATTGCCTTCGCTGCAGTCTGGGCGGCGAATACAGCGGATTTCAACGCTAAGTGAGAGCCGCCCTCGAACAGGGGAGATGTGAATCCCGCAGCATCACCGATTAGCATTAATCCATCATAATGGGTATTTTCATGAGGACCAGAAATAGGAATGGTCCCTCCAAAGGCTGGGTTTCCCTTCTTTTTCCAGGAAGGTAGATTCTGGTTAAGTCCCTTGAAATGTGTGTGCTCAATGAACTCATCAAGCGCCTTCTTAGTTCTAGGCTTGTCCTCAGTAACTAGTCCGATATTTGCTCTACCATCACACTTAGGAATCATCCAAAGATATCCCTTCTCAGCGTACGAAGGCCATATGTAGAAATCTAGATAGCCATCAGTTGGTACACCTTCAAGCTCGTATTGCATTCCTGCCACGACCTTTCCTCTAGGGTTTAGGTCGAGCAGCTTCGAGCAAACTGAGGACACCCCGGAAGCATCTATGACTATCTTGGCTTGTATGGGGAAGAGGTCACCCTTGCCCTCACAGAGCCATCCAGAGAATTTATTCCCCTCAAACGACTTCTGCATTCCTGTAATTTTGTGACTCAGGCAGAGTCTGGCTCCCTCACTTACAGCAGACTCAGCTATCCATTGTTCGAATAGATGCTTTTCCAAAACATATCCTTCCTCTGAAAGACATTTCTCAGTTCCATCTGGAAAAATTACCCTGATTCCTTTGACGCTCTTACTGATTACATGTTCTGGTAGTTTGAGTCCTAGGTTCTGACAGGCTAAGTCAGAGATACATTCTCCACAGTGGACGGGGGTTCCTATCTCATCATGATCTTCGACAAGTATGGTATCTAGGCCCAGTCTAGCACATTGAAGAGCAGCATTACCCCCGCCTGGTCCTGCACCGATAACCAAAACGTCACAGATGGTCATGTCCTCGCCCACGTCACTCCGAGAGGAGCCGCTCAAAAGAAACCGTCGGTCGAGTCGCCTACGGCGACGAGCGAACCTTCTACTATTGTGAGTGCTCCGGAATTACATGGTCTGGCGCACGCTGGCGCGTTACATTCGATCTCTGGAAGACTCTGGGGAGCTGATTCGAGTAGCCGATCCAGTAGATGTGGAGCTCGAAGCTGGGTGCTTTGCAGATAGGTTAGTCAAGAGGGGAGGCAGTGCAATTTTATTCGAACAGCCTAGGCTTCCTGATGGAACGATAAGTGAACTCCCCCTGGCTATGAATCTCTTTGGAACCAGAGACAGGACAAACCACGCTCTCGGCGTAAATAGGCCTGAAGAGATAGGAGAGAGAATGGTAGCTCTGATGAAGCCAGATATTGGAGGCATCCTAAAGGCCCCTTGGACTGGAATAGGCTTGGCTTTAGAGGGGATGTCTATGGCTCCAATGAAGGTCAGGAAGGGCGCTTGTCAACAGGTCGTGATTAGTGATCCTGATGTGACTAGGCTCCCCATACCCAAGACATGGCCAGAAGATGGGGGGAGATACATGACCCTGCCTCTCGTAGTTACAGTGGATCCCGATACTGGAATTCATAATATGGGAATGTACAGAAGTCAAGTTTTCGGTCCCAAAGAGGTAGGTCTCCACTGGCAGGCACACAAGCACGGGGCAGACCACGCTGATGCTTCCTCGGAAAGAATGCCGGTAGCGATCTGCCTGGGAGGTCCACCAGAAGTGATGTTTAGTGCCATTTCACCGCTTCCAGATAACCTTTCTGAGTATGAATTCGCAGGATTGCTTGGAAAGAGGCGACTCAGAATCACAAAGTGTGTTACTAATGATTTGTTAGTTCCTGCTGATTGCGACGTGGTTATCGAAGGATACATGATTCCTGGCGAGACCAGAGAAGAAGGGCCTTTCGGGGATCACTTCGGACATTACTCTCTTGCTGATCAGTATCCAGTGATGCATATTGAAGCAATAACACACAGAAAAGATGCCGTAGTTCCGATGACAATAGTGGGAGTCCCTCCAATGGAGGATGGATACCTGGGAGAGGCAATAGGAGATGCTTTCCTGCCCGTATTGCAGTTTCAGCACAGGGATGTACTAGGTCTGTTTCTCCCTTTGGAGACCGGCTTTCATAATCTAGCAATAGTCTCATCGAAAAAGAGGTATCCAAGACAAGGGAGGAAAACTGCACTGGGGCTTCTTGGAGCCGGACAAATGATGTTTCTGAAAACAATAGTAGCCGTTGATCCTAATCATGATGTAAAAGACCTTGATTCCTTACTGGATGCTCTTGACTCAAAGGTAGATATTTCTGAGGATCTGATAATTCTCCCGGGAATGGTTGCTGACTCGCTAGCCCACGCATCCCCCTGGGATAATATCCATGACAAGCTGTTGATAGATGCGACGACTCCACTTGAAGACGATCCAAGAGGTAGAAGAGAATCTCTGAAAGGATGTCCTGAGTCTCTCGAAGTTTCAGCATCAGGAATAGATGGAGTGGTACAGGCTCGTTTTCTACGATCTTCCATGCTCGTGGTTACTACGAAGATTGAAGGAGGGCCTTCTCCGGAAGAAAATGTCGAGGAGAATGACGAAGAGGGGGCTCTAAGGCAACGGGTCAAGATTCAGAGGATTATGGATTCCATATGGAATTTAGAGGGCGCGAAGAGTCTGAGATGGTTATTCATTACAGATTCAGATGTTGATCTGTACGATGATGGTTGGATGAGAGTACTCCTTTGGCAGTTTTTCTGTAGATTTGATGTGGGCAGGGACCTTCACTTTGATTCGGACAAGAAGAGAGTTTGCTGGGATGCCACTGCGCCTATACCTTCACAGGAAGGCCCAGTTCCTGTGAGGAGGTGGCCAGGAGTCACATTGCATGACCAAGATGTCCTCGATAGAGTAGACTCGTGGCTCGAGGAAGGCGGTTTCTAATGGGTTTTAGAGAGATTCTGGAGTTCGTAAAAATTGAGCATACTCTTTTTTCTCTCCCTTTTGTCCTGATTGGGTATGTTCTTGCTCACGATCAGTTCATGAACGATATTTCTTCTGAGAAGTTTGGAATCGATATTTTATGGATTTTAGTAGCTGCGATTGGGGCTCGTGGTCTTGCAATGGCTCTGAATCGAATAATAGACAGAGACATTGATGCTTCTAATCCTCGAACGGCAAATCGTCACCTCGTTTCGGGTGCTATGTCGATGCAAACCGCTTGGAGTCTCTCAGCAATCTTTCTGTCGATGCTATTGGTTGGAGCTTGGCAACTTAATGAAGTTGCATTAATGATGGCATGGCTCCCAGTCCTAGTCTTCGTCATCTACCCTTACACAAAACGTTACACGTGGTTATGCCATTTTTGGCTAGGGCTCTGTCTCGCACTCGCGCCCGCTGGGGCGTGGGTCGCCGTAACGGCAGACGTTCATGGATGGGCATCAATTACAGGATTGAACGATGGAAATAGCGATTTCCTTTGGTTCCCGACAATTTTCTTCATATCCCTGGGAGTGACATTTTGGATTGCTGCGTTTGATATCAATTATGCAAGAATGGATATCGAGAGTGATCGGGAAAACGGAATTCACTCATTTCCTTCCAGGTTCAATGAAAATGCGACAACCAGGACCTCTATTCAACTCACTTTACTATGGTTTGCCTGCTTCGCTATTTCTGATCCCATGAACGAGATTTGGTTTCTTGTTGCTGCAGGTCTGATGTGCATTTTGAATGTTACAGTCATTCTCGTAAGAGAGAGATTGGAGGATTTTCAAACTGTACTGTTCCGAATTTCGATGCTCACGGGATGGGTACTTCTGGCCTCAATTATGGTTGTTGAGCCCACTGGCGGCGGGTTATTGGACTGAGGTGAAATGATGTTCGTGCTACGTTCTGATTACGGTACTGCAGGAGACCAAGAGCAAGCTATTGACTCACTAATTGAACAGGTACAATCGAATCAGGAGAGATGTGTCCTCATGGGCGTAACAGGGTCGGGAAAGACCTTCGCAATGGCGAATATCATTCAAAGACTAGGAGTTCCAACCTTGATTCTCTCGCACAACAAGACTCTAGCAAGACAGTTATGGCAAGAGATGAGTGAGTTATTTCCAGAGAATGCGGTTGAGTATTTCGTCAGTTATTACGACTACTACCAGCCTGAAGCGTATATCCCTGGACGTGACCTGTATATCGATAAAGAGTTACAGATGAACGAGAGGATAGAACAGGAAAGATTCTCCACCGTGGCATCACTAGTCTCTAGGCCGGATGTAATCACGATAGGGACTGTATCAGCCATATATGGCCTAAACCCTCCTGAGGTATTCCAACAAAATCACTTGAGGTTGGAAATAGGACAGGAGGCTGATCCACAGGATATAGTTCGTGACCTAGTTGGCCTCCAATATCGCAGAGTAACTGGTGAAATAACAAGAGGAGATATCAGACTCAGAGGAGAGGTATTGGATGTCTGGATGCCAAGCAGGGATGATCCGATTAGGATTAGGTTTGGATGGCAGGGGATTGAGAGAATACAGGTATGTGAAGCTGTATCTTGGGAGGTACTAGATGAGTTTGAGGAGGCCTGGATACATCCTAGAGAGTTCTACATGACTAGTGAAGAGAGCTTCAACCAAGCTCTGGAAGATATAGAGCATGAGCTTGACGAAAGAATAGACTGGTTCGAGGGTCAAGGAATGGATATCGAGGCGCACCGTCTTGAGGGTAGGACAAAGTTTGATTTGGAGATGTTGAATGAAATTGGTTCATGTAAGGGAGTTGAGAATTACTCCAGACATTTTGATAGGAGGAAGAAAGGAGAGCGCTCTTATTGTCTCTTGGATTTCTTCTCTAACAACGCAGAGAAGTTTCACGGTGATGCTAACAGATATCTGGTAATTATGGATGAGAGCCATGTTACGCTTCCTCAGGTGGGGGGGATGTATGGCGGTGATTTCTCCAGGAAGAAGAACCTCGTAGATCATGGATTCAGGCTTCCTTCTGCATATGACAACAGGCCACTCAGAATCGATGAGTTTCAGGAGCTGGTTCCTCAGATGTTGTATGTCAGTGCAACTCCTGGAGAAAGAGAGCTACGCCATCTAGCTGAGGTGACTAATCAAAGAGTACCTGAGGAGTTGTTACATGTTGGAGGCGGGGGCGGGTCAAAGGTGGCTGAGTTGAAGAAGAGATCCGGATCATCTACCATGGAAGGAACATTATCTAGAATCAAAGGAGTAGTGAGGATGGAGATTCGTCCCACAGGATTGCTAGACCCAGAGATAGTCGTCAAGCCAACCAAGGGCCAAGTTCAACATCTGATGTCTGAAATCAATGCGAGGATCGAAAAGAATGAGAGAGTGCTAGTCACAGTGATGACCATTAAATTCGCAGAAGAGGTTGCAGAATACCTCGATAGGAATGGAATAAAAGCACACTACCTACATTCTGAAATAGACACATTAGAGAGAACTGAGATAATCAAAGCACTCAGACTGGGGCACATCGATGTTATTGTCGGAATAAATCTACTTCGAGAAGGACTAGATATCCCTGAAGTCTCTTTAGTTGCCATATTTGACGCGGATAAACAGGGTTTCCTGAGGAACGAGAGGTCATTATTGCAGACGATTGGTAGAGCGTCCAGAAACCAGAATGGAGTGGTAATTCTGTATGCAGATTCTATTTCTCCTTCTATGGAAGCCGCTATGAGTCAGACTATCGCAAGAAGGGGTCGTCAAGACCTTCACAACCAGGAGAATGGTATAGTGCCTCGAACAATCCAGAAAGCCCTACCGACCATGGGCCAGGAGGTTGGGGGCCTACTTGCTGGAACGGCTGGGAAAGGAGCCAAGGGAGGTAAGAGATTCATTGGAAAGTTCCAGAGTAAGAAGGGAGTGTCGGGTTTAGCACAGAAATTCTCGCTTGGAGCTGGAATGTGGAATACCTCAAGCTCTGTGCTTGAAAACGTAAGTCAGCCCGAGTTTGAGATAGATACAAACGAGTTCCCAGATAGTGTAGAGAGAGTTGAGAGTGAGAAGGTTGTCAGTAAACTAGAGAGAGAAATGAGAGCAGCTGCAGAACGTCTTGACTTTGAGAAAGCTGCTCAGATACGTGATAGGATAATCCAACTCCGTAACCCATCTAATTGAAGGCACGTTAGTACTGCGGAAACTGTGAGCGGTTACTCGCGTGAAGACTTCGACCACCCTGTCAAGGACTATGATTTCTCTGCGATGGGAGATGTTTCATCCTTGATTGACCAGATGTCCGAGGCAGGTGGTTTTACAGCTACGAAGCTCGCCTTTGCTAGGGATATCCTTAGAGATTCAATTTCTAAGGTAGGCCCAGACGGAGTCCTAAACTGGATTTCATTTCCAGCTTGCCTCTGTGCAACTGGTACACGTGGCTTCTTTCTAGAAGCACTGAAGAGACGTTCGTACAATGTTGTAGTGACAACGTGTGGAACATTAGACCACGATATCGCGAGGACATTCAGAGATTACTTCCACGGTGATTTCAGTCTTGATGATATAGCTCTTGGGGAACAGGGGCTAAACAGACTTGGGAACGTCGTAGTCCCGAACGAATGCTATGGGGAGATTCTGGAGGATATTGTACTTCCCTGGCTTTCTGAGATCGAAGAAGAGCGAATGACGTTGAATCCTGAAAACCCATGGTTGGGTTTTGGTAGTGTAGAGCTTTGCTGGGCCTTGGGCGATAGAATTCAAGACGAGTCTTCGTTACTGTATTGGATTGCTAAGAATAGAATTCCAGTTGTCATTCCCGGAATCACAGATGGCTCCATAGGAGCACAAATATTCATGCATAGGCAGAAATCTCCTAATTTTATGATAGATGTCCTTGCTGATGAACAGATACTGTCTGACCTTACTTGGACCGCTGAGGAAAGCCATGCTCTGATGGTAGGAGGGGGGATTTCGAAGCATCATGTAATTTGGTGGAACCAGTACAGGGGTGGCCTGGACTCGGCTGTTTCTATTACGACAGCGCCTGAATATGACGGGTCACTTTCCGGAGCGAGGCTACGAGAGGCTATTTCATGGGGTAAAATACGTCCTGAGGCTTCCCAAGTGGTCGTTGAAGGCGATGCAAGCGTATTATTGCCACTTCTCGGCGGTGATTTGTTCTCTCCATAGTACTACAAAAAGTGATGTCTGACGTGAAAACGGCTAAGAACGGCCTAGCATGCGGCAATTGATATGTCCGTCGAGAAGATGATGCATGATATGATAGAAATGCTAACAGATGCAATGGGTGATGCTGTAAAGCATGACAAGGGTAACAAGGCAGCTGGTACCCGTGTCAGGAAGGCAATGCAGGAAGCAAAGGCTTCTGCTCAGGCCATCCGTGTGCAAGTCCAGAACGACAAGAACTGATTACAAGATCACTCTTTCGCGTGGGCGAATATCTCCATTAGAGATACACGCATAGGAACTAGCGGATGCCATCCCTCGGAACCACAGTCGATTAGTGAATTATGCAATAGGGATAGATCAGGTCTTTCTGTATGAACATTAGGTTCTTGTGAAATTGGACCGGGTACAGAGGACAGGGACTCAACAGTATGAGAGTAATTCATCGAGTCTGAATACCTCCCCCAGAGCATACTCATCTCCTTAACAATAGACTCGGGACTCCAAGATCTCCTTCCGGATATATTCAGATTACCTATTATTGAATTGCTCCTATCACTCATTATTATCGTGCATAGTGCATCACAAACATCTCTAACATGTACCCAATGCCTGGGCATGATGTTTGATACTGTGTGAATATTGAGGTTGTCTTCACGTACCATTTCAGCCCAAATATGCAGATCTTTATCTCCCCAATGGCCAGAGTTTCCCCGAGGCGATAGAAGATCGTGAATTATGACCACTAGACCTGGATGACTGATCCTCTGATTTGGAGTCAGAATTACCATATTACCATCACCCTCCTGTCCAAAGTGGACTACGTACTCAGCATCTTCCGAAGAATCGACCAAAATCGCCCCAGCTCGAGATAGTCGATCTGCTAGTGACTGTGAAAAATCATCCTCATCCCCGCCGAGATGAATTTTCTTGGACATCTTACCACTTAAGCTACTGTAGTTGCTTGTTGGAGGTTTTTGGCCTCTAAGAAGTGAATTATTGCTTTCTTGACAATCTGTAATATCATATCTATTTCTTCTGTGGTGATAGAAAAGTGAGGAGTGAATCGTAGGGCATTTAGCCCTCCATGAATGACTCCGAGGCCATTCTTCCTACACCACATCTCAACTTTGTCATGACCAACCACTGGGAAGAAGTCTGGATCCAATTCAGCGCAAACCAATAGTCCGGTACCTTGGACTGATAGAATTGCCTCTGGAAACTCATTCATTAGCATCTCGAGACCCTCTACGAACTCTTTTCCCCGGTGTCGAATATTTTGACGTAGATCGGGCGTTATTCTATCTAGAACTGCTATTGCTGTTTCTAGGGCTCGGGGATTTGTAGTCATAGTGTTGCCATAGATTCCTGTGACATACAACTCTGCTACATCTGCTGTCATCCCAACAACAGATAGTGGGAACTGTCCGGCATTAATTGCCTTGGACCAAGCTTCCATATCAGGAGCTTCGGAGTCTTGGAAGCCTTCGTAGTCAACTATACTGAGACATCCCTGACCCCTGAGACCGGCTTGGACTGAATCAATGATTAGCATCGAACCATGTTCCTTAGTCAATTTTCTTGCCTCATCGTAGAAGTCCCTATCGATACATAACCCCGGAGCACCTTCTCCTTGAACTGGCTCGATAGCAAGTAGCTCAATGAAAACACCATCCCTGTCCGCCTGATGAAATGCTTCCCTAAGTGCATGGATATCATTTGCTGGGATCAGAGACAAATTATTCCTATTTTGAAAGGTATTCAGATTTCTGTCGTATCCATCCTTGCAGGAGTGTGAAATCTGCGCGGGCCTGTCTGTTCGTCCGTGGAATGCCCTTTCTATTGCGATCATCCTCGTGGGCTTTCCTTCGTGCTTACCTCCAGGTCCTGTCATCTTCAAGGCATTAACGTCAGATATCCTCATTCCAACAGTCATAGATTCCGAACCGGAATTCATACAGATGAATCTATCAAACGGGCATTCCCCTCTAGTATGCCCTATTTCCTTCCTTAGCCTGTCAGCAAGTCTCTTCTGACTGAATGAAGCGGTCATTACATTTGCCATAACCCAGTTCTTTTGCATGGAAGAGATAACGTCATCTGGACCGTGTCCCATTCCAAGCATCCCATACCCCCCGTTATCATGGATTACAGCGCCATGTGATGTGATAATCCATGGACCCCTAGCTGAAATAGCAACATAGGGGTTAACAGTCGCGGCAGAGTAGAAGTTAACGAAGTCTGACTGAAGTGTGGAAATTAGTGTATCCTCATCTATAGATTGCATATCTAAGTCAGATTCAGAAGATAGCGTGTCGAAAGATAGTTTGGCTTCATCAATAGCTACCTTGAGAGAAGGATCCGCATCGATAAAGGACAAGATGACATCATCCGGAAGACCGGTTGTAGAGCAACTACCAGTGTGGTTACGAATTGCATGTAGAATATCGAGACTCGCAGACATCGATTGTCCGAGGTAAAGGTTGCTCATCAAGGTTCTTGGTCAACGCTCTGAACAGGTAGGGATTATCCTGGCTTCGAAGAGAAACAGAAATTCTGATAATCTATCGAAAAATTAAACACACTTTAAATTTTGAATAGGAAATTTATGATATTAATGAAATTTTCAATTAGATTATCAGTCTTAATTATAGCATAGTATAAGTGCTAATCCGGACTCTGGGGATATGAAGAGGAAGCGCGGGGGATGCAACTCAGTTCCAATTGGTGAGAAAATGAATGACGAATACAGGATACAGGAATTACTTCAGAGAGACGTGTACGTAGGTGACAAGTTCGTAGGCGTGATCACAGGGGAAAGATTTCACCCCCGGGATGAATGCGTGCAATCACTGAGGCTCCAGGTCGTACCAGGGATAGCTGAGGAATTCATGAGGAAACCTGCAGAAAGTGCTCCTCTCTCGAAGGAACTAGTGCACAGCATTAGGCCAGATGGTGCGATAAAACTCTCGAAATCGATGAGAGAGCTTCAGAGGAGATGGAGGAATACTGTGAGGATCTCTGAAGAGTTATTCGCACCTGACGAGCTCCTAGACAGGGCTGTACTTGACAATGATGGAATAGACATAGGCAACGTTGTTGGGATGGTCAAGATCAAGAGGACCTACAGAGGAGTGGTTGTTAATCCTCATTTCATGGTCAAAAGGAAACATGGACTTCCTGATACCCTGATAATTCCAGTTGGACAGCTAGCTCGGACTACCTCTAGATTAGATGAAGTCATTCTGAGGTGCACAGTGAAGCGCCTAACGACTCTTCCGAGCTTCTTGAAACTCAACGGGGACGACGCTGAAGAGTTCGATGAGGCTGAGTAGGTTTCAAATCAGTATCCCATGTCGGACGGTTGCTCAAGGGCGTGTAGCTTAGTTTGGCTGGAGCACCCGGCTGATAACCGGGAGGCCACAGGTTCAAATCCTGTCATGCCCACCACAACAGTCCTAAATCAAGCGGTAGCGTCATGAAGGAGGCTCAGTTCGGCTTCCTGTACATGCCAGTGCTCAGCGGCTCCTCAGGCCGTGATTTGGCCATCTCTTTGTCCGAGATTCTAGGGATGAATTCTGTTGCAATCGAAAGTAGGAAATTTCCTGATGGAGAAGGCTATGTCAGAGTACCGAGTGAGGCTTTTGATGAAATCAGATCAGAGCCTGTGATTCTAGTTTCCAATACATTCCCAGATTCAGGGATAATGAGGACCATTTTGATGTTAGAGGCTATTAATGATATCAGGAAAGGTGATCTTGAGAACTTCAAAGGGGAGGGGGATCAGAATCTCGATTATGTTGGCCCAGGTGTTTTTCTCGCCATTCCATACTATGGTTATGCCAGACAAGATAAGAGATTCTCACCAGGGGAGACAGTTTCTGCAAGAGTAATCTCGAACATCTTAGGGAAAGTCTGTGATGGCATGGTGATACTCGACCTCCATGAGCCTAAAGTTCTGGAAGATTGTGATTTTCCGGTAAAATTCGTTAGTTCTATGCCAGAAATTGCTGAGAGGCTCAAAGAGGAAGTTGATCCCGACTTCATCCTAAGCCCTGACAAGGGCGCGATAGATAGAGCAAGCGAGGTGGCGTCTATAGGAGGCTGGGAATTCAGTTACCTGGAGAAAACTAGGATTGACGCTCACACCATAGAGCATCAGGCGAAGGACCTTGACGTCAAGGGGAAGGTAGTAGCCATAGTTGATGACATGATTAGTACTGGTGGGACAATATGCAGAGCTAGCGATGCTCTGAGGAGGCAGGGGGCCACATCAGTGTATGCGGCGTGCACTCATGGACTGTTCACTGGAGGTGCGCTGTCGAAACTGGCAAGTCATGTAGATGGCGTATACACAACTGACTCGCTGAGGAATCCTCGTTCCGTGGTGAGTTCGGCTCCTGCTCTGGCGCGTGGATTGAGAGAATTGATGGGATGAATGCTCACAATGAGAGGCGTTCCCAATACGTTGCGTTTATATCGGCCATGTCGTGCGCCGGCTTACCCAGCACGAGGAGATGTATCCAATGAGTGTTCACATAGCGTTTGAGACCCCGAAAGACATACAAGAGCAAGTTTACGAACTTGTGAAAGCGATTGGCAAGGACGGAAGAGGCAAAATCAAGAAGGGTGCCAATGAGGTCACCAAGGCCGCTGAGAGAGGAATTGCATCGATGATCGTAATGGCAGAGAACGTAAACCCGGGCGAGCTACTGGCTCATGTCCCCATGATTTGCAAAGAGAAGGGTATACCATTCATCTACGTTGAAGATCAGGGATACCTAGCTGACTCAGCTGGAATGACTGCAGGAACCAGAACGGCGGCTGTAGCAGTTCTGGATGTAGACAAAGAAGCCCAGGACATATTCAATGAGGTCAAGGGTCACTACGAGACTCTAGCGAAGTAAATTGGAGGCTGAAAAATTGGCTCAAGAATCATGGCCCGCAGAGGTGGTTGAAATTGTCGGTAGAACTGGCATGAGCGGAGAGGCCATACAGGTAAAGGTCAGAGTTGACGACTCAAACAATCCAAGGGATATCGGAAGAATCATTTCCAGAAATGTTTTGGGACCAGTTCGTGTTGGTGACATACTAATGCTCAGGGACACTGGTAGAGAGGCTCGTCGCCTAGGTAATCGATGAGGTGTGATTATGCCAGAGACAAGAGTTTGTAGCTTCACCAGCGAGGAAATTGAGCCTGGTACTGGCCTGATGTACATCAAGAGAGATGGATCTGTAATGTGGTTCAAGGATAGTAAGGCTAGGAAGAACGCCCTCAAACTCAGGAGAAATCCAAGAAGACTCAAGTGGACTCAAAGATACGTGAAGGGTGGAATCAAGTAATTCCTCCATATCCGTATTCTATCAAGGCTTATTGAGAATAAATCGGTATAGAATAAGTCAGTGCTAGGGAAGAGCCCTTCAATGGGGCTTGTTCACATTCTCGCAACGGCTATGCATCTAATAGTGATAGTTTGGATACTTTGGTGTATGAGACCGCCTAAGAAGCTGTTTTCATAGCTTCTGCCAGTCGTGCCTCTGAGCGTCCACTGCACAGATTGCCGCCATATGGACCACATCTCTCACACTATCTCCTCTTTGCAATACGTGTGCGGGCTTTGAAAGTCCCTCTAGAATTGGGCCAGTCATCTCTGCTCCTGCGATCCTCTGAAGAAGTTTGTAGGCAATGTTTGCAGATGCTAGGTTGGGACAAATGAGAATATTTGCCGGTCCATCGAATGACATGAACGGATATTCCTTCTGAATCTCTGGTACTAAAGCCGTATCGGCTTGCATCGGGCCATCGATGATTAGGTCTGGATCAAGCTCTCTAGCGATTGAGATAGCTTCCTCGACCCTATCGGTTCTCATTTCCGATGAGGTGCCGAAGTTAGAGAATGAAAGCATTGCAACTCTTGGTTTGACGCCGAATCTCCTGGCTACCTTGGCAGTCTGTACTGCTATCTCTGCTAAAGTCCTAGAATCGGGGTAGATATTGATAGTGGCGTCACCAATGAACATCAGATCACCATTCACAGTCATCATATACATCCCTACTATTCTGTGGGAGTCCTTCTCGGGACCTATGATTTGTAAGCAGGGTTTAACGATATCCGGATAGTGATGGGATACCCCCCCAAGATATCCATCAGCATCTCCCATGTGGACCATCATAGGTGCGAAATAGGTTGAGTTCTTCATTAGACGGGTTGCATCTTCCAAGGTAACGCCCTTCCTACCCCTGATTTTGTGTAATTCCTCAGCATAAGTTCCTCTCCTTCTTGGATCGTATCTCACGTCTATCTCCTCACATTCGAAGCTTAATCCAAGCTCCTCTTTGACTGCTCCGATTCTATTTATGTTTCCAAGCAGTATTGGTTCGCAAATACCTTCAGAGATACATTGAGATGCTGCCTTGATTACTGTGGGGTCCTCCCCCTCACAGAACACAATTCTCTTCTTATCCCTCTTGGCTTGATTGATGACCCTTCTCATTATTGATCTTGTGAGACCCAGTCTTGCTTCGAGCTCTTCTCTGTACCCCTCATAGCTGAAGTCGTTGGATGATATTCCTGCTACTCCCTCCTCAACGGCGG
>CENG01035692.1_pt1 | contig 49450 bp, 47 predicted proteins | sample 530131 | NCBI WGS metagenome assembly CENG01 (sample SAMEA2591057, study PRJEB7988) | marine metagenome | biome: marine biome (ENVO:00000447); feature: surface water (ENVO:00002042) layer; material: saline water (ENVO:00002010), including plankton (ENVO:xxxxxxxx) | depth 5 m
TGATTTTTTATTTACAGAAGGGAACTGAAATTCGAACGGTGTCCCAACCTATGTGCAAATGTATTTCTTCTTCAATGGCTTCGATTGCCATAGAAAAGGCTTCTAAGGATTGATCTGTTTGAACAACGGGTACTTGCATTCGAACCACATCTTTGTCTGCACTATAATTATAAGCTCCCCAAATATTGGTTGCCTTATTTATAATCACAGTCCACTCTGACTCTCCGGGAATTGTAAAAAGAGAATAGCTACCTACCGGAATAGCAGTTTCCCCCAGGTACATCGGAACATTAAACGTAATTTCCACTGCTTCATTCGCTCCCGTACGCCATATCTTACCGTGGGGAGCTAATTTTGTAAGTTCTCGCGCTTTTAATTGGGGACGAGAATACAGAACGTGAAGAAGGGTCTTTGCTTCACCATGATCAGAAGGAAATTGAATTTTATCTAAAGGACTAACATCCAGTCCTTTAAATTTTTGAGCTTGTACTGAAAAAGAAGCTACAGCAATGAACATTAAAACGATTAATTGTCTCATAATTTTGAATTTTTGTTCAATGTATGTGTTTCAATAGTGCAAGAAAAAAAGGGCTTATGGCTAGAGACTAGTTGCTTTAAAATGCATACTGTATATTTTTTAGTATTGAATGCTATTATCAGTGTTCACGTGAGGTTTAAAGGGTTTTATGTTCTAATTATTTATGATGTAGACTAGATTGGACTCAAATCTCGTTTCCAAATTTTAATCAAAAAAGGTGTAAGAAAAAAAGAAGAAAATATGGCAATATAGTGGCTATATAAATCAATATCCATTTTACACAGAAATGCATGTTATTGGGTCACTTATAAAAAAAATGCCTCCAATAGGGAGGCATCAAATATTATTAATGTTTAAAATAATTAACTCATAGCCTGTTTCAAGTCTTGTTTTAAATCTTCAATAGATTCTAGCCCTACGGAGAGTCGAATAAGATCTTGCGTTACTCCTGTAGATTTTTGAGCTTCTTCATCCAATTGTTGGTGTGTAGTACTGGCAGGATGAATAATCAATGATTTGGTATCACCAATATTGGCAAGAAGAGAAAATAATTCTGTTTTATCAGCAATATGCTTGGCTGCTTCAAAGCCCCCTTTTACGCCAAAAGTGACTATTCCACTTTGCCCCTTAGGCATGTATTTACTGGCAAGAGAATTGTATTTACTGGAAGCCAATCCTGGGTAGTTCACCCAGCTCACTTCTTCTTGCTGTTCTAACCACTGAGCAATGACTAATGCATTTTCAGAATGTTGTTTTAATCGAATATTCAGTGTTTCAAGGCCTTGAATGATTTGAAAACTATTGAAGGGGCTGAGAGCTGCTCCAAAATCTCGAAGTCCTTCAACGCGAACTTTGGCTATAAATGCTTGGGCCCCCAAAGCTTCATGGTAAACCAGACCGTGATACCCAGGAGAAGGTTCTGTAAATTCCGGGAATAAGCCATTGCCATAATCAAAAGTACATGCGTCAACAATGACCCCTCCTAGTGAAGTTCCATTTCCTGAGATGTATTTGGTTAACGAATGAATAACAATATTGGCACCATAATCAATGGGGTTTAATAAGGCTGGAGTGGCTACAGTATTATCAACAATAAAGGGTACTTTCGCCTTTTGAGCAAAGCCACTTATCCCTTTCAAATCAAGAATATCTAATTTTGGATTGCCTAGCGATTCTGCAAAAAAAGCACGTGTATTGGATTGAACTGCTTTTTCGAAATTCTTTGGATTGTCTGGATCTACAAAAGTTGTAGTGATCCCCAATCGAGGTAGGGTGACACTCAATAGATTATAGGTTCCCCCATACAAACTGCTGGAAGCAACAATATGATCCCCTGCTTTTAACAGCACCATGAGGGTTGTACTAATAGCAGAAGTTCCCGAAGCAGTCGTCACCGCAGCTACTCCTCCTTCAACCGCAGCCAATCGTTGTTCTAAAACATCATTGGTAGGATTGTTAAGACGTGTATAAATATATCCTGGTTCCGACAAGGAGAATAGATTGGCGGCGTGCTCTGCGTTGTCAAACACATAGGATGTCGATTGATAAATGGGAACGGCACGAGTACCTTGTGTATCCGATGCATTGTGCCCTGCATGCAATGCTAGTGTTTCATTTTGTTTAGTATTCATGGTTTGTGTTTATTTCACGTCAAAAATAGAACAGTTTTTAATTAAAACAACTAATTCCTATAAAGTTTATAGGATTTATTGGAATTTAATTTTTTTACCTTTGTGAAAAATCAATTATAATGATTTCGAAAAAATGTAAGTATGCTTTAAAAGCGCTCACCTTCATGGCGAAAAATAAAGATCGTTCTACACCAATCTTTTCTTCTGAAATTGCCTCCAAAGAGGGCATTCCTAAAAAATTTTTAGAAGCCATCTTAAGAGAACTTCGCAATGTTCAAATTTTGCAAAGCAGGAGGGGTAAGAATGGCGGATATCGATTTAATAAGCCTCCTAATGAAATCTATTTGACAGAAGTAATGCGAGTTATCGATGGCCCTATTGCCCTGCTACCTTGTGTTTCTCTAAATTATTATGCGCCTTGTGAGGCGTGTGAAGAGAATGTTTGTTCGATTAAGGGAGTTTTTGAAACTGTTCGGAATGAAACGCTCTCAATTTTAAGCAACACATCCATTCAAAGTTTGGTGAATTAAGTTTAGTACTGCAAAGACATAACCCCAGTATAAACTGGGGTTATACTCAATCTTTTGTGACCCAGGGAGGATTCGAACCCCCAACCCTCAGAGCCGAAATCTGATATTCTATCCAGTTGAACTACTGGGCCGTTTGATTCGGTAAAAATACATTATTTCAAGCTTTGATAAAAGGGAATCACAAAGGACCTGGCTAACCAAAAAATAGTTATTTTTAGAATCTACCAGAAACACTTATTTATCTTCTACATCCGAACAAAATGGTATAAAGTAAAGTATTTGCTTTATCGATACCTCATCAAGCCCACTGAACCCATTCGATCGATTTATGGTATTCTTTTGTCACCAAATCTAAAGGATAAAACATTCAAGCTGTATTACAAAGGGAGTTATGGAAGGTTTTTTAGTTCACTTGTAATGCAATACTCCCAAAAGGCTGTTTTTTTGGATATTGGTGCCAATCAGGGCCTTTACTCTATTTTGGCAGGGAAAAACAAGAATTTTGAGCATATCGTTTCGTTTGAACCTTCAAAAAAAACAGCTGCGCTATTAAAAACAAACCTAGAGATCAATACCATTACGGATTATCAGATCGTTGAAGCCGCCATTTCAAATCACAATGGAGAATTAAAGCTCATGGTAGATGAAAATCATTCGGGCAAAAGTACCTTGAGAGAAGTTAAGAAGACCACCGGTGATTATGAGACCGTTTCAACTATAGACCATACTGTGATCAATTCAATTGTTCCTAAACACACCAATTATATAGTAAAAATAGATGTAGAAGGACATGAAGAAATCGTTATCAGTGAATTGATCAAAAGTTCTTTCTTTGAAAAGGTACGGCTATTGTACTGTGAGGTTGACGAAAAGTGGATTCAATCGGAACGTTTAATAGTAACCCTTGCAACTGCTGGATTAGAAGTTGTAGAAAAAATCGGAAAAGATCCCTTACACTATGACATGCTTTTCAAACGTGTTTAACTATTACAACAAATCACGTCTAGCCCATCAATTTTGTTTTGACAATAGTGGAAATTGTTTTTCCATCAGCTTTGCCAGAGAGAACTTGAGAGGCCTTTCCCATTACTTTACCCATATCCTTCATACCCTCTGCACCTAATTGGTCAATAATTGAAATAATGGCAGTTTCTATTTCTGCCTCCGTCAACTGGACAGGTAAAAAGGTTTGAATGACAGCAGCTTGAGCCTCTTCTGGTTCGGCTAGATCTACTCTATTTTGTTCTCTAAAAATTGTCGCGCTGTCTTTCCGTTGCTTCACCAATTTTTGGAGCAATTTGACTTCTTTATCCTCAGTCAGGGTTTCTGCACCTGAACTTGAGGTTTGCTCCAATAATAGGGCAGATTTTATGGCCCGTAAAGATTCTAATTTCAAGCTGTCTTTGGCTTTCATTGCCTCTTTTAGTGCTGTAGTGATTTTTTCTTGTAGAGTCATGTTTTAATCGACATTATCGTGTAAAAAAGAATTATTAGATCGCAGCTGAATTTGATCATTACTGTCAGTGTCTAAACTCATTCGCGAACCTTCATTAGAAGGAGCTTCATTACTTAGATCAATCCCTTGCCGCTTATAAGCGGGTTGGCGTTCTAGTTCCTCGATCCGATGAACACTGTTTTTGAAAGCATAATTAAATTTCTTCAACTGTTCTTTTCGTTTTTCGTTTTCTTGTTGGGTAGAGGCTGAAATACTTTGTTCAAAAGGGCTCGATTCATGAGATTCCTCAGAAAGTTCGTCAGATAATTCTTTTTCTTCATGTTGGAAAACATGTTCATTTTCCTTTATTTCCTCCTCAACATCTTCATCTAATTCATATTTTATAAGGGGTTCCTCCTCAGTTGATAAAACTTCCATTTGATTTGAGGCAGCTGAAGTTCCTGCAGCATCTAATGACAAATCGAACTCCAAACTAAATTGATTTTCCTCTGCCAAAACGAGTTCAGGGCCAATCACTTCAATATCCCTTATTTCTTCGTCAAGATCGTTAAATACAAAGTCTTCTTCTGGATAGGAATCATCTGGTACTATATTTTTAATTGGATCAGGTGCGATTTCTTCCACTTCAGGTAATTCTATCAATTCATAAATCACTTCTAAATTTCTTGCGACATCCAAATCCATTTCTACAAAATCTTCCTCTTTATCAGTTGCTTTAGAGTCTGCTTCGAATTCATGAATTGAGGAGGGAACTTCATCGCTAACGGGAACAAAGGTTGGTTCAATCTCTTCTATTTCAATAGAATCGAGCAATTGATGTTCCATTTTTTGATCATCCTCTAGGTTATGAATGATTTTCTTGGCTTCGGTATTGAAAATATCGTGTTGTTGATCTGCATTAAAACCAGTGGCGATTATCGTGACAGCAATCGAACTTCCAAGGTTTTGATCTTCTCCCACTCCCATAATTATATTCGCATTGTTTCCAGCTTCTTCTTGAATAAAATCATTGATATCACCTATTTCATCAATTGTAATTTCTTCTGTACCGGAGACAATCAATAACAATACATTTCTACAACCACTTATTTTATTGTCATTTAATAATGGGGAGTCTAGCGCCTTGACAATAGCATCTTGAGCTCTATTGGCACCACTTGCATTCCCCGAACCCATAATGGCGGTTCCGCTATTCGTCAGAACTGTTTTTGCGTCTTTAAGGTCAATATTTTGAGTATAATGATGCGTTATGACTTCAGCTATCCCTCTAGCTGCAGTAGCAAGGACTTCATCTGCTTTCGAAAAGCCCGCTTTGAATCCGAGGTTCCCATAGACTTCACGTAATTTATTATTATTGATTACAATCAATGAATCAACAGATGATTTCATATTGGCCAAACCAATCTGAGCTTGGTCCGTACGTAATTTTCCTTCAAATTGAAATGGCATAGTAACGATTCCAACCGTGAGGATGTCCAGCTCCTTGGCCATTTGTGCAATGATGGGGGCCGCACCTGTGCCTGTTCCTCCTCCCATACCAGCAGTAATAAAAACCATTTTAGTTTGCGTGGTTAGAAGGGTCTGCAAATCATCAAAACTCTCCTTGGCAGCGGAAGCTCCTACTTCAGGATTGGCGCCAGCGCCCAAGCCTTCCGTAAGTGTAGCTCCTAGCTGTATTTTGATGGGGACAGGACTCTCACTCAATGCCTGTGCATCTGTATTACTTACTACAAAATCAACTCCTTTGATACCCTGATGGAACATGTAATTAATAGCATTGCTACCTCCTCCTCCAACACCAATGACTTTGATGACATTGCTTTTATTCTTGGGCAAATCAAAACTAAAATTGTCTTTATTATCTACTTGCATGATATGGTTTATGGTTAGGCGTTATCTAAAAATTCTTTTAAGCGGTCTCCAAATCTTTCAATTATTGTTTTACGATCGGTATTTACACTAGTCTTAGGCGTATTGCCAGAACTTTCTTCTAGTGAAAGTGTCTCCGAGTCTTCCATCCGCTCTTCTTCTCCCATCGCTTCTGGGGCACTTTCAAGCGCTTTCATCAGGAGTCCCACAGCAGTGGCATACATCGGGCTGGTGTTGTTCGCCGAGGTTTCTCCTGCCAAGTGTTCCCCCGGGTATCCAATTCTTGTATCCATTCCAGTAATGTATTCCACTAATTGTTTTAGGTGTTTTAATTGACTTCCTCCACCAGTAAGAACAATCCCTGCAATCAATTTCTTCTTCTGTACAGTATGCCCATAGTTTTTTATCTCAAGGAAAACTTGTTCCATTATTTCAACTACCCGAGCATTGATGATTTTAGATAGGGTTTTAAGTGAGATTTCCTTAGGATCCCTACCGCGAAGTCCCGGAATGGAAACAATTTCAGTGTCGCGGTTTTCTCCAGGCCATGCCGATCCGAATTTTACTTTTAAAAGCTCGGCTTGCTTTTCAATAATAGAACAGCCCTCTTTTATATCTTCGGTAATTATATTTCCACCAAAGGGAATTACGGCGGTCTGTCGAATAATTCCGTCTTTAAAAATGGCTAAATCCGTTGTTCCACCTCCAATATCAATCAATGCGACCCCTGCTTCTTTCTCTTCCTGAGTCAATACTGCATCGGCCGACGCTAAGGGTTCTAAAGTAATATTGGCCAATTTGAGATTGGCGCTTACTATGCAACGACCAATATTCTTTATAGAGTGAATCTGTCCTACTACCACATGAAAATTGGCTTCCAAACGGCCTCCATACATGCCAATCGGTTCTTTAATTTCAGCTTGTCCGTCAACTTTGTATTCTTGAGGAAGCACATGGATAATTTCCTCTCCAGGCAGCATTACAAGTTTGTAAACCTGTTGTATTAATTGATCAATATCTTCTTGATCAATTACTTTTTCTGGATGGCTCCGTGTGATATAATCACTGTGTTGTAAGCTCCGTATGTGTTGTCCAGCAATTCCAACAACCACATCCTGGATGGAGTGCCCAGAAGTAACTTTGGCTTCTTCAACAGCTTGTTGGATCGATTGGATGGTTTGAGTGATGTTGTTGACCACCCCACGGTGAACCCCCAAGCTTTTTGATTTTCCCAAGCCTAAAACCTCTACTTTGCCAAATTCATTTTCTTTGCCAACCATTGCTACGATTTTGGTAGTTCCAATGTCTAGGCCAACAGATATTGAGTTTTGTTCCATAGTGTATTAATTTGATGTTACCACCTGACCTTTAAATGCCAAATTGATCCGCTTGGGGAGCAGCGGTTCTTTTTGTGAAATTAAATAGGCCTGGTAGGCTTTTAGTTTGTTAATTTTAATTGACAGATTGTCTACTTGACCCATTTCAATTATAAAGGGTAAGTTGGAAAGAGCCATGCTGTATCCCGTTTCATGTTTGATTATTTCAATTCTATTCTGGCGAATAAATGGATCTTCTTGAAGCGTTTCAATTATTTGTACTAGCGAAATGAATTCAGATTCACTTATAGAACCTTGTACTTTGGGTAAGCTATCAATCATTGGAGAAGGGATGGAAAAAGAGACTCCATTTCGATCGAGAAAAAAGCTCTTTTCATTCTCTATTTTTAAGAAAGGTTCCCGTTCTTGAATCCGCATTTCAATCTTTCCGTCGGGATAGGTAAAGACCTCCGTTTCCGCAACAGCAGGGTGTTTTTCAATCCAAGATTCCAGCATACTCAAATCTAATTCATCTTTGAGCTGGTCTTGTTTGTACCCTGCTTTTTGTATTAACAATTTATTAACGAGAGAGTCATTCAAAAACAAGGGGGCGTCCTGTACATATTGGATTTTTAGCGCAATTATTTTTCTGTTTTTGTTCTGTTTGTGAGCAAAAGCTGATATAAGTACAACCGAAGTCATCACAAAAATGAAAAAGAATATTTGTCTTTTTTTCATGCAATTACTTTTTTAAAATTAGCCGTCACTTCTCCAATGTCTCCCGCTCCCAACAAAGCAATTATTCCTTGATTTGGATGCATGCCCAAGGATACTATTTCTTCTTTTGAGATCATTCCTTTATTTTGTTGTTTGATTTGATCCAACAGAGCTGGTGAACTGACTCCAGGAATGGGTTGTTCACGAGCAGGATAAATTGGCAATAAATAAATCTGATCAAATAATGATAATGCAGTAGCGAACGCATCTAAAAAGTTTTGTGTACGACTGTATAAATGCGGTTGAAACACTACAGTTTTTTTCAATTCTGGATACCTTTCGTTGAGGGTGTTGAATACCGCACGAATTTCAGTAGGATGATGTGCATAGTCATCTACCACTATCGTGTTGGTATGCAACGGATAGATGTTCATTCTACGATGAATTCCCCGAAAACTTTTTAAGGCTTCTCGTATTGCTGAGATAGAAATGCCACATTCTGTTGCTAGAGCGGCTGCTGTGAGTGCATTATACAAATTGTGTTGCCCCACAACATCAACTAGAAAAGATTCTGACTTAGGCGACCGCAAATAAAAATCAACCCGGTATCCCTCCTCAGTGAGTTTACAATTTTCCATCCGGTAGGGCGATGTAGCTGCTGTTCCTAATTTGAGTCCTTCTAGGGCGACGCCAGGCCCAACAATTAATGAGGTCTCTACTTGATTGGCAAAATCTTCAAAAGCTTTTTCAAAAGCTTTTTTGGAATGGTATATATCAAGATGATCGGGATCAATACTTGTGATGGCAGCATGAGTTGGACGGAGTTTTAGAAAGGAACGGTCGAACTCATCCGCTTCCACCAAAATATAGGAATCGCCTGTATGAATATAATTTGATTCGTATCCCTGGAGTATGCCACCCACAAAGGCTGTAAATGACTGTTTTGCTGTTTTAAATATATGACTCAGTATTGCTAGTGTGCTTGTTTTTCCATGGGTGCCAGCTACCGCTACACATGTCTTTGCATTAGCAATTTGAGCCAAAACATGAGCTCTCTTTTCAATCAAGTATCCCTTTTTTTCAAAATATTGATACCAAGGTTGGTCTTGTTTGATGGCAGCTGTACACACAATAGTTGTGTTTTCAGGATCTACAAAAGCAGGTAATTTTTCAGGCGCAAATTCATACAATACATCTAGCTTATTTTTTTCAAGTTTTTGTGTAACGCTACTTGGCATTCGGTCATATCCAGCAACAAGATGTCCTAAAGATGTGAAATGTTGTGCTAGGGCTGAATTGCCTATCCCCCCAATACCTAGAAAAAAGTAATTTCTTTTTTTCATACTGCAGCTAAGGTTTCAATTTCGTCCACAATTTCTTCTACCGCATTGGGTCTTGCCATATTTCGAATATTTTGTCCAAGAATCCGCATTAAGTCTGAATCGGAACTCAAACTCTCAAAAACAGTTTCAAAATGATGTTTTAGATCTTTTTCTGCTAGAACACGAGCCGCATTTTGAGATTCCAATGCTCTGGCATTTTTCATTTGATGATCCTCTGCCACATTGGGAGAAGGAATAAATAATACGGGTTTGCCTACCTGTGTAAGTTCAGCGATAGTACTGGCTCCTGCTCTACTTATAATGAGGTCAGCAGCTGCATACAATTGGTCCATTCTATTAATAAATGGATATATTTTGTTTGAGGGGGAGCCCTTGGACTGGTATTCAGAGTAATAAAGTTTCCCACATTGCCATATTACTTGCCACCCTTGGGAATTAAAGTAGGTAAGCTTTTGAGCAATTAATTCGTTGATCTTCAGGGCACCGAGGCTTCCTCCTAGAATTACTAGTGTTTTTTTATCTGGTACTAGTTCGAAAAAACTTTTTGCTGTCTGAGATTCAATCAAATTAGTACGTAATTCTTTTCGAGTAGGATTCCCTGTGACTATGAGTTTATTTTTAGGGAAGAATCGCTCCATCCCCGCATAACAAACTGCAATTCTATTGACAATTCTGCCTAATAATCGATTGGTAATTCCTGGGAAGGAATTTTGTTCTTGAATCAAACTAGGAGTGCCCAACAAACTGGCAACAAATACCATCGGACCGCTGGCAAAACCGCCCGTCCCAATAACAAATTGCGGCCGATAACGAATAAAATAGAAAAAAGAATGAAGCACACTTACTATCAACTTCACTGGAAAAAGAATATTTCTAAAAAAGTGTTTACGATGGAGCCCATCGATCCAAAGCCCCCGTATTGGATATTCTGCCTCGGGAACTTTTTCCATTTCCATTTTACCGTATGCGCCAATAAATAGGATTTGTATTTCTGGCGAGCGCTGTCTTAACGTATCTGCAATGGCTAAAGCAGGGTATATGTGCCCTCCAGTACCTCCTCCCGATATGATGATTCTATTCAATTTCACTTAGTTCGGCTAAAGGGTTATTTGATGGTGTTTCTGAAGCACGAATATTGACGCTCACACTAAGAAGAATTCCCAATGCTATACAGGTCATCCAAGCAGAAGTACCCCCGCTACTTATGAGTGGCAGTGTTTGTCCAGTAACCGGAAGCACTTGTAAAGCAACACCCATATTAATCAGGGCTTGAAAGACAATGGGTAGTCCCATCCCAACGGCCAAGAGTTTTCCAAAACTATCCGAGGTCTTATAGGCTACTACAACCACTCTAAACAACAATACGAGATAGAGAAACAAAAGCATACAGCCACCTATCAATCCATATTCTTCTATAATTATTGCATAAATAAAATCCGATGAACTTTGAGGCAAGAAATTTTTCATCACACTTTTTCCAGCACCTACTCCTAATAAACCGCCAGAAGCTACCGCAATTTTGGCACGTTCAATTTGATAATTTCCGCTGGCCTCATCTCCAGAAGAAAAGTTTTCTATGCGATTCATCCAAGTATCGATCCGATTGGGAAATTGATTTGGAAAGGCTTTTACAGCAAGTATAAAAATCAAAAACCCAACCAGTCCTCCAGCAATGATCCCTAATAAATATCGATTGGGGTGGCGACCTAAAAATGCCATAACAAAAGCCATTAAAAAAAGAAGTGCGGCAGTAGAAAAATTAGCAGGTAGTATGATAAAAACAAAACTGAAAATGGGAAGCCACAGCATCAAAAAGGAGCGCCCAAAAGACTGGGATTGCCCTTCATATTTAGATAAATAGTAAGCAACATAGGTCAATAAGGAAACGAAGGCTAGAGTTGAAGTCTGAAAACTCAAACCCAGAACCGGAATTCGTAGCCAGCGGCTGGCATTGGCTCCAGCAATTAGGATTCCTTGAGAAGCCGTGTAGAGCAATAGTAAGAAAACCAAAGGAAGGGACAGTATAGAAATCCCCTTAAAATAATTGTATGGAATTCTATGAATTAAAAACATCAGGAAAAAACCAAAGACAAGTATAATGGCATGCTTAATTAGATAGCCTGTAGGTGTTCCAACCCCTACCACATAGGAGAGATTGGTACTGGCACTGTAAACAGGTAAAAATGAAAAGACCGCTAATAGGGTTACCACTCCCCAGAGCACCTTATCACCTTTTAAATGTTTTAAGAGGTTGATCATTTATAAATTTCTAACCGCATTAATGAACTGATTGCCTCGGTCTTCATAATTATCAAATAAGTCGAAACTGGCACAGGCGGGAGACAACAGTATATTTTCATTTGGCTGGGCAATCTTTGAAGCAATCTTAACTGCTTCTTCCATTGATTGTGTTTCAATGATGACATCCACAACTTTTTCAAATGTTCCAAACAACTTCTCGTTATTGACCCCAAGACATACTATTGCTTTCACTTTTTCGTGTACCAGGGGTAATAGCTCTTCGTATTCATTTCCTTTATCTATCCCTCCAGCAATCCAAACTGTTGATTTTTCCATACTCTCTAGAGCAAAGAAGGCAGCATTTACATTGGTGGCTTTCGAGTCATTGATAAATTGCTTTTTTTGAATTTTTAGCACTTTTTCCAAACGGTGTGGAACCCCTTGAAATGTTGATAAGCTTTCCCTAATCACAGATTTACTAATCTTTAATAGATCTGCAATTGTGGCGGCAGCCATCGCATTGAGCAGATTATGGCGCCCTTGTAACGCAAAAGAATTTGTGGGTATCATAGTTGTCTTTTTTTCGTTTTGTATTTGAATATGGTCTTCAGAAAGTGTGGTTTGCCTTGTAGACTCCTCGTTGTTTTTGAATCCGAAAGGATGTAGAGTACTTTTGAAAGATGCTGATAGGATATGATCGCTCAGGTTCTTGTCGTCTGCATTGTAGACCAGAAAGTTGGAAGCTTGTTGTGCTGTGGCAATTTTTAATTTGGATTTGATGTACAAACCAAAATCATTTTCATAACGGTCCAAATGATCGGGAGTTATATTGGTAATGGCAGCGATGTGTGGAGCAAACTTTTGAATATGATCCAACTGAAAACTGCTAATCTCCAATACAAATACATCGTAATTGTTTTCAGCGATTTGGCGGGCAAAACTCGTCCCGATATTTCCTGCCAAGCCCACGTGTAGTCCGGCATTTTTCAGGATATGATGGGTAAGCATTGTGGTGGTAGTTTTGCCATTACTCCCAGTAATTCCAATTAACAAAGCATCAGTATATTGAGCGGCGAATTCCAGCTCAGAAAGTATGGGAATATTCAACGCTTCCAACTGAGTTACTATAGACGCATTATTTGGAATTCCAGGGCTTTTCATAACCCAATGGGCGTCTTTCATCTGTTCCAGGTCGTGTTGGTTTTCTTCCCACAGAATTGCATTTTTTTGTAGGGTGTCTTTGGCTATTGAAGACAATGAATTCTGATCGGATACAAATACATGAAACCCTTTACGTTTGGCTAGTAGTGCTGTACCAATTCCACTTTCTCCTCCCCCTAAAATGACTCCCTTCTTTTCCATCAACGTATTTTTAGAGTTACGATTGATAAAACGGCGAGTAGAATTCCAACGATCCAAAATCGAGCGACTATTTTACTTTCATGAAATCCTTTCTTTTGGAAATGATGATGTAAAGGAGACATTAAAAATATCCGTCTTCCATCGCCCCATTTCTTTCGACTGTACTTGAAATATCCAACCTGTAGGATAACCGAAAGTGCTTCTATTAAGAATATCCCACAGAGAATAGGTAGAAGAAGCTCTTTGCGAACCATTATTGCGATTACGGATATTAGTGCGCCAATGGTTAAGCTCCCTGTATCTCCCATAAAAATGGATGCGGGATAGGTATTATACCATAAAAATCCAATGAGTGATCCTAAAAAAGAAGCTACAAAAATTGTGACCTCTCCCACTTTCGGAATAAACATAATATTGAGATAATCGGCGAAAATGAGATTCCCAGAAACCCAGGCAAAGACTCCCAATGCAAATACCATAATCGCGGAACTTCCAGCGGCCAAACCATCGATTCCGTCAGTAAGGTTGGCCCCATTGGAAACAGCTGTAATAATAAAGACTACAATAGGAATGAACAGCAACCAAGACCACTTCTTATAATGGTCATCCATCAATAGGGAAGCATAATTGAATTCGTTATCCTTAAGCATCGGAATGGTTGTCAGTGTGGATTTGATAGCAGGCTGAAAGCGATCTTGAATGTCTTCGATCGCCATTGATTTTTGAAGCTGATCATGTTTTTCTTGGCGCACGGTCACTCCTGGATGAAAATAGAGAACACTACCAATAAATATCCCCAGTATGATTTGACCAAAAACCTTGAATCTTCCCTTCAATCCGTCTTTATCTTTTTTAAATATTTTGATATAATCATCTACCCCCCCAATCGTCCCCATCCATAATGTGGTTACAATCAATAATTGGATATAGATATTATCCAGCTTTGCCAAAAGAAAGACAGGGACCAGAGTAAATAAGATTATCATCACACCTCCCATAGTAGGAGTTCCTGCTTTTTCTTTTTGTCCATCCAAACCAAGGTCGCGTATGGATTCTCCGACTTGCTTGGATTGAAGAAATGAAATGATGCGCTTTCCAAAAATAGTGGTGAGTAGTAGTGAGAAAATAACTGATAAAGCCGCTCTAAAAGATAAAAATCCAAAAAGACTCGCTCCAGGAAGTGCGTATTGTTGTTCTAAATAATTGAATAGATAATAGAGCATATTAGTCGGAGTTGGAAAAAATTTGTTTAGCTATTTCGTAGTCATTGAAGGGTATTTTATTTCCCTTTACTTCTTGATAGGTTTCATGCCCTTTTCCAGCAATTAATACGATATCATTCGGTTTTGAAAATTGAAAAGCCGCTTGAATAGCTTCTTTCCTATCTTCTATTACGAGTGTTTTTTTATACGCCTCTGGGGAAACACCTTCACGCATTTCGTTTAAAATTTGATGCGGGTCTTCGGTTCGTGGATTGTCTGAAGTAAAGATGACTTGGTTGCTTTTTTGTGCTGCAACAAAGCCCATTTTAGGACGCTTTTCTTGGTCCCTGTTGCCCCCACAGCCCACCACGGTGATCAGAGATTCATTGTTGGTGCGTATTTCATTAATGGTCTCAAGAGTAAGTGACAAAGCGTCTGGGGTATGGGCATAGTCTACAATGACAAATCTGTTCTGGGCGCCTTGATGGACTTGAAAACGTCCAGGAACCGACTCCAATTGACTAATTGCGCTCATACTATCAAGTGGATCAAGACCCAATAAATCGGTCACCGCATAGACCGCAATGATATTGGAGGCATTGAATCTACCAACTAAAGGTGTCCATAATTCTGTTTCTTTAATTTTCAACAACATCCCCCCAAACTGCTGCTCCAATACCTTAACAGGGAAATCTGCGTAATTTTTAATTGCATAAGTATAGGTTTTGGCTTTGCAGTTCTGAACCATCACTACTCCATTTTTGTCATCTGCATTGATGAGAGCAAAAGCTTGCTGAGGCAGTTGATCAAAAAATCTTTTTTTTGTGTCTCGGTAGGCAGCAAAAGTTTTGTGATAGTCAAGGTGATCATGGGTTAGGTTGGTAAAGACACCGCCGGAAAAAGAAATCCCTGAAATTCTTTCTTGAGCAATCCCATGCGAGGAAACTTCCATAAAGCAATGGGTAATTCCCGCTTTTTTCATTGCTGCCAGGTGGGCTTGGATTTGAAGGGGATCTGGAGTGGTGTGGGTTGCTTCTTTTTCAAATCCACCAAAACATACTTTTACGGTAGATAAAAGACCAGCAGGATAGCCCAAAGATTCGAACAATCCGTAGAGCATAGTGGCTACCGAAGTTTTTCCATTGGTACCAGTAACACCAATGACCTTTAAGTCGTACGAGGGGTTTCCATAGAAGTTTGAAGCCAAAATACCCAATGCCTTATGACTGTCTTGCACTTGCAAGTATGTACATCGGTCGTCTAAGGTGGAGGGAAGTACTTCACACAATACGGAAATGGCTCCCCCTTCTATAGCCGATTCTATGTAGTCGTGCCCATCCAACCCTTCTCCTTTCAAGGCCACAAAAAGAGACTGCGATTCCACAGCTCTAGAGTCGAATGTAACTGATTTAATCTGCTGTTGCAACTCCCCAAAAACAGCTTCCAAGGATACTTTATACAACAAGTCTTTCAGTATTATCATGACAATTCGATCAATAGATTTTTGACAGTGTGAGAAGGAGTCCCCGCCTGAATTGATTGCCGTACGACTACTCCATTTCCTTTTGTTGTGAGTTTTATTCCTAAACTTTTTGCCACTTGTTCGGCTTCCGTCTTTGTCATTCCAATCAAACTAGGCAAGGGAACCTCAGAAGAAATTGTTCTTTGGGTTTCCAAGGCTTCTATTTCAGCATTGGTGATTCGTATTTCTTTAGGGGTATTGGTGTAAATTTTCTTGGCTATCTTTTTAAAAACAGGGGCTGCCACAGTAGCGCCATAGTAGCCTTTCTTTTTGTTTGGTTTATGAATCACTACAATACAAGAATACCTTGGGGCATTTGCTGGAAAATAACCAACAAAACTTGATATATACTGTACATTATCCGTGGTATAATCTACCTGGCAAGTACCCGTCTTTCCAGCCAAGGGTAGAACTTCATCTTTTATTTGGTGTGCCGTTCCCCATTTTTTGTCCACTACATTGAACATCATTTGTTGGGCTTTTTCAACTGTTTGCTGCGAGCATATAGCAGGGTTTAATATTTCTTTACGAAAAACTTTTTCTGGACGATTTCCTAAGCGACTGATTTGTTTCAAAAATTTGGGCTTCACCATTTCTCCTCCATTCGCAATAGCATTGTAAAATGTAAGAGTCTGGAGGGGGGTTAGCGCAACTCCATACCCATAGGCCATCCAAGGTAAATCTAGCCCATCCCAAGTGGAATCTGTTGGATAAGGAATTTTGGGCTTCGCTTCCCCTTTAATAGATATCCCAAGGGGTTTGTTCAGTCCCATATTGTAGAGACGATTAACAAATTGCTCTGGATTATTTTTATAATTATCATAGACGATTTTTACAACGCCCGTGTTCGATGACACTTCGAATACTTTCCCGACTGTTAAAGTTCCGTAGCCTCCTCTTTTGGAATCTCTTACTTTAAACTTGTTATAGAAGGTTAGTTCCCCTTTTCCCGTATGAATTTTATCATCTACATCCACCACCCCATCTTCTAAAGCAGCAATCATCGCCATCAATTTGAAGGTTGAACCAGGCTCGTGAGCCTCTCCTACGGCATAATTTAATTTTTCATAATAGGTGCCTCTGGATGTTCGTCCTAAATTTACAATGGCTTTCACGTTCCCAGAATGGGTCTCCATTACCACTACCGTTCCGTGATCTGCTTCAAATCTTTCCAACTGCTGCAACAAAGCCTTATGAGCAATGTCTTGTATGTTGACATTGATCGTTGTATGCAAATCAAAACCCGATGTAGGTTCTTTTTCATTACTATCATTAATGGGCTTCCATTGTCCGTTGGCAATTTTTTGCTTTAGTCTTCGTCCTGGCTCTCCTCTCAGATATTGACCAAATGCGCCTTCCAGTCCCACACGAAGAAAATACCCTGAAGGATCGCGCATTTCATATCCCACGGTTCGTTCAGCAACTTTACCTAAGGGATGTTCTCGGACGAGTTGTTGCTCTACTATTAAGCCTCCTTTATAGGAAGGGAGTTTTAAAATGGAGAAATTCTTTAGGGTTTGATATTCCGAATAGTTCAGATTTTTTGCAAGGAGGAAATAGCGATTTTTTTGTTTCCTCGCCTTTTGTAAACGGCTTAAAAAATAAGTTTTGGATGCCCCAAAAAAAGAAGCCAATTCGGTTGCCAAAGCGTTTTTGTGAGTTTCAAAAATCGCATTAGACACTACCATAGCATCCCATCGCAATTCATAGCGAGGGACAGTAGTCGCTAATATACTCCCGTCGTCGGCATAAATATTTCCTCGACTCGCGTCTAGAACAACACTTTTTAAAGTGCTCGCTTCCAATTTGGAAGTATACAACTCACCTTGGACCCATTGGATATAAAATAACTTGCCTACAAGAACCAAAGCAAATAGAACCAAGCCCACTACGACCAGGTACACTCTCGACATGATTCTATTTTGGGCTGAGTATTTCATTTATTCTACAATTATCTTTACGGGAGGTTCTTGCGATGCTTTCACTCCCTTTTCTCTCAAAACAGCAGCAACCTTGGTCTCCATTTTCAAGCGCATCAAGTGTGATCGTTTTTCTACAAACTGACTTTTTAGTGCTTTTAATTCTTCGTTGAGCTGAGCTATTTTAAAAATCTTACTATCGGCCTGATGCCCACTCTCTATCATTATCATTGCCAGAAGAGAAAGTGAGAAAACAAAGCGCCAATTGCGAAGTGCTCCTTCTTTGAGAAGAAATTCCATGTTCAGGAAAGCGAGAATTTGTTTCATCTTTTTTCAGCGATTCTCATTTTAGCACTTCGTGCCCGATTATTTTCAGCTATTTCTTTTTGGTCGGGGTGAACCATTCCCCCTATTTTTTTGAGCGGTGTACTTCTATTGCCATAAAAATCTACTGGAGCTGTCCCTTCGAATTGGCCTTCACGGATATACCGCTTAACCAAACGATCTTCCAGAGAATGATAGGAAATACATACCAACCGCCCCCCTTGGACTAATACCTCTGAAGATTGCTTTAAAAATTGCTTTATAACCTCCAATTCTTGATTTACTTCGATTCGGATGGCTTGAAAGACTTGTGCCAAATACTTATTTAAAAACCTCTCAGGCACTAGCGGCTCGATAACCTGTCTAAGCTGTTTGGTAGTGTGAATGGGGTGATTTTCTCGATGAATTGAAATTGCATATGCCAACTTGAAGGCATTGCGCAATTCGCCGTAGTTTTTAAACAGATTGGTGAGTTGGGACTCTGAATAGGTATTGATCAGTGTTGAAGCAGATTGTTCTTGTGCTGGATTCATTCTCATGTCTAGAGGCCCTTCAAATCGAGTTGAAAATCCCCGACGCTCACTGTCAAATTGATGAGAAGAAACCCCAAAATCGGCGAGTATGCCATGAACAGAAGTGACCCCGTTAAAACGAAGGTGTTGTTGTAAATAAGAAAAATTGGAAGGAATCAATTCGAATCGAGGATCGGAAAGTGCCTGTGCTTGTGCATCAGGATCCTGGTCGAAGGCATAGAGTTTACCGTCTGTAGCTAGCTGATCTAGGATTGCTTGTGAGTGACCTCCTCCTCCAAAAGTGACGTCTACATAAACCCCGGAGGGACGAATCGCTAGTCCTTCGATCGCTTCTTGCAGCAATACCGGTTTATGATAGGTCATTTTCATTTTGATCTCCCATTACTTCTTCGGCTAAAGCGCCAAAATCTAGAGTTGCAGCATCAATAGCTTCTTCGTATTGGGTCTTATCCCATAGCTCAAGTATATTGACTGCAGAAGACACAACTACTTCTTTGTTCATTCCTGCATGTCCCAACAAGTCTTTTGGAATTAGCAAACGTCCTGAAGCATCTACATCGACCATTTTCACTCCTGCGGTAAATCGTCTGATGAAGTCAATGTTTTTCTTATTGAATCGGTTAAGAGTATTAATTTTTGTCATAAGCTGCTCCCATTCTTTCATAGGATACAATTCCAAGCAACTGTTAAATACAGCTCGCTTCAGAACAAATCCTTGACTCACCACTGCAGCCAACTGTTTTTTTAGGGCAACGGGAATCATAATGCGTCCTTTGGCATCTGCCTTACACTCATATGTTCCTATAAAATGCTGCATCAGAGCTTTTTAGCTTTTGTACTATCAAAAATAGAAATTAATTACCACTTTTTACCACTATTTACCACTTTGTTGATAACTTTTACCACTCTGTCCTTTTCTTGGGTTTTAGTCATAGGAAAGCGATTTAAACTTGTAATTCTCTATATTTGCCCTTCTTACAGGAGTGATTGCGGATGGAAAATCAATTAATTGAAAAAAAGGGGTACCGATATGTTGCTGAAGGAACCGGTCAGCCTATCATCATCCTCCATGGATTGATGGGTGGACTGAGTAATTTTGAAGGTGTTATGTCTTATTTCACTCAGCATAATTATCAAATTATCATTCCTGAATTACCAGTATATGATCGTCCGCTACTTCAAACCAATGTGAAAGACTTTGCCGAGTATCTTCATGGGTTTATTACGTTTATGGAATTAAATAATGTGGTCCTCTTGGGCAACTCACTCGGAGGGCATATTGGTCTTCTATACACTAAGTTGCATCCAGAAATGGTTAAAGGTCTTATCATTACTGGAAGTTCTGGTCTGTATGAAAACTCAATGGGAGATGGCTATCCCAAACGCGGAGATTATGATTATATAAAAGCCAAAAGTGAGGAAGTCTTCTACGACCCCAAAGTTGCCACAAAGCAAATTGTAGACGAAGTCTTCGAGACGGTCAATGACCGTAAAAAGCTGGTTAAAACACTAGCCATTGCCAAGAGTGCGATCCGTCATAATATGTCCAAGGACTTGCCAAACATGTCAACTCCTACTGCAATTATATGGGGGGCTCAAGATCAAGTTACTCCTCCTAATGTGGCAGATGAATTTCACAAGTTACTCCCTAATTCCACTTTATATTGGATTGATAAATGTGGACATGCCCCGATGATGGAGCATCCCGATCGATTCAATCAAATTGTAATGGAGTGGTTTCAAAATTGCCAAATATAACTGGTCATGCAGATCAAATCTGCTCAATTTATTGTCAGCAATACCGAAGTTGAAAAATGTCCTTCAGAAAAGCGTCCTGAGTTTGCCTTTATTGGTCGCTCTAATGTGGGGAAATCTTCTCTTATCAACGCCCTATGTAATCAAAAAAAACTTGCCAAAACGTCTTCACGTCCAGGTAAAACACAGCTAATAAATCATTTTTTGATTAATGAGCAATGGTATCTAGTTGATTTACCGGGATATGGATATGCAAAAGTTTCTAAAGTCCAAAAAAAGAAGTTTCAATCCTATATAGAATCCTATTTCAGAAAGCGAACGCAACTCCTGCTCACCTTTGTTCTTTTGGACATTCGCCATCCAGCACAACCTATAGATTTGGAGTTTATTGCATGGCTGGGAAGGCATGAAATTCCTTTCTACTTGGTCTTTACCAAGGCGGATAAATTAAGTTCAAATGCAATTGACAGCAATGTAGTGGCTTACCAAAAGGTATTGAAAAAGGATTGGGAAGAAATCCCCTTATGCTTTGTTACTTCAGCTACAAAAAAACTAGGTTTGAAATCAATAACAGAATCAATCGGAGATCTTTTGATTGACTTTGCTGCTGCTAAATGATCATTTGATGTTAAGTTTTTCAGCAAAAAAAGCTGCAAAATCTTCAAACCCTTGTGCCATTTTCTCGTCTTCTGTAGCCCGAAAATAGGTTTGGCCCATCGTCACTAAACTTTGATGAAAAAAGCGTTGCATTTGATCAATTGGCATGTCCTTCACCCACAAATCCATTCGTAACGTTTCTTGGGTTTCACTATCCCATAGAGAAAGTAACAGGGCCTTAGCCACTGCATTTTCTACTCCCCCATCAGGAGCAGACCAATTAATGGTTTCGGGTATTTTATTTTCATCAAGGCCTATTTGAATTGAAATAGAGGATTCTTTGCTTGTTGCCATTTTATCTGCTGGGTTTGTATCTAGATTCTTGAAATATAGTAAGGGCAGGAAGAGCCAAGAGTTCTTCTAGCGGAATTGTTGGTTTTTTTTCGATAAAGGCTTTGACAATTTCAGTACCTAACCACACTCCAATCTGACCCGGTGTTTCGTTGTCTAATTCCAAATAAAATTTGGAAAAAGGAGCCGGCTCTAAAAAACGTTGTGAAAGAGTAGGATCGGTGCTGTATAACAATTGTCTCTCAATAAAATATTGCCAAATATATTTTTGGTTCTCCCTAGCCCATTGGAATTGTAGCTCAGAATAGCCCAAACGTTTGGCTTCTGAAAGATCGGGCAAGAGTAAGGATTTGGCGTATTGTATTTTACCTTGGTATATGAGTTGTGCCAAAAAAGTGCGTTCGGCAAGAGGGTTCAATTGGGTTACTAAAAATTTGTCAGCGACATGAGAAGTCAAATAAGCTTCATCCATTTGTTGACGAATATATTTAGGGATCCCTTCATACAGTTCGTTATCCTTTCCCAAGTAGGTGTCCAAAGAGAGAATCAAAAGACTATCTCTATAGATTGTCTTGCTTTGATAATCAACATTATTAATCAATCCAATGGTGTATGGAATAGGAGTCTGTGGAAAGTAAAATTTGATATGTTTAAAAAGCTGACTAAGGCTTTTTTTTAGAGACTCTTCATTGGGGAATTTTTTATCGACAGCCAGCTGTAATAAAAGTTGAAGGCTGTCCTTTTGGCGTTTTATCCAAATACTATCATCAAATTGTTCTGGGAACAAAAAGGGATATTCTTCTTTGAGGTTAGGAATTTGCTCGGGAGAAGCCTCGTGAAATTTTCGGTCAAAACGATCCACTTTTATTTCAACAGGAAGTGACTCAATTTCAGCTCTCAATGAGTTTTTATCCTGGCAAGCAAAGCTCAATACGAGTAAAATTAAAAGGACAAAACCTGTTGAGAAATTAAATTTTTCATGAAGATAGAATTCCATCTTTTTTTATATGTGAAATGATTGTATTTTTATGCAAACATACATTCTATTACTATAAAAGCGCTATGAAAAATCCTGAAAAAGTTGTAGAACATATCGTGGAATGGTTGAACTCTTATGCCTTGGAATCGAATATGAACGGTTTTGTGGTAGGCGTTTCAGGAGGCATCGACTCAGCGGTAACATCAACCTTGTGTGCCCTTTCAGGGCGCCCAGTTATTGCCTTGGAAATGCCAATCCATCAAGGTTCTAATCAAGTCAATCGGGCAAAAGAACATTTGGAGTGGTTGACAGCTAAATTCGCTAATGTTCACTCAAATACTATACAACTTACAGGACTATTTGAAGCCTTCAAGGAAGTATTACCACCTACTGAAAATGAACAGAAACATCATCTGAGCCTTGCCAATACAAGAGCTCGTTTCCGAATGGCTACCTTGTATTATTTTGCAGCGCTGAACCGGTATCTAGTGGCTGGTACTGGAAATAAAGTTGAAGACTTTGGTGTGGGCTTCTACACCAAATATGGAGATGGTGGAGTCGATTTGAGTCCTATCGCAGATTTGTTGAAAACAGAAGTGTTTGCTGTAGGAGCTCACCTTGGTATTGTAGAATCCATCCAATCGGCTTCCCCTACAGATGGTTTATGGGATGACGGACGCACCGATGAGGAACAATTAGGTGCCTCCTATCCAGAAATGGAATGGGCAATGGATGCTGAAGCTAATCAATTGCCTGTTAGTTCGATGTCGGATCGCCAGAAAGAAATCTTGGAAATTTATCAAGTGCATCACCAAACAAATAAACACAAAATGGAAGCTATACCAGTTTGTAGTATTCCAAAAAACCTTTAAGCATTGACATAAGCTTTAAAAATTTGTATCTTAGTATTCCCCAAATGTTGAACTATGATACAGACCCTTGTACTGGATTCCAATCCCATTGTACATACAGGTTTCGAAAAAATTGCCAAGGATAGTAATCAGATTAGCTTGGCCCCCCCTGCCTATTTGTACAACCACGCCTTCAAAATTTTAACCCAATATCCTATCGACATCATCGTCATGGATATGGAATTACAAGGCATTAGCCCTGTGACCTTAATTGAAAAAATAAGGGAAGAATACCCACAAATCAAGATCATCGTCTTCAGCAACCAACCGTCTAAAGTCTACTCAATTAGTCTTCTAAAAGCGGGAGCAACCGCGTATCTATCCAAAAAAACAAATTCAGAATTGCTTCTTGAAGCTATAAATTATGTTTACAATAAAGGGTTTTATGTGACGTCTAGACATCGTACTCAATTGAATTACAATATCAATTTAGAAGATCCAAAAACAAATTTCGAGACGCTTTCTCCAAGAGAGATTGAGGTTTTAAAACTTTTGGTAGAAGGCACCAAAAATATAGACATTGCTGAAAAGCTAGATATTAATCAAAAGACAGTAAACACCTACAAAACCCGAATATTAACAAAATTGAATGTCGACAATTCGTTTGATTTGTATCTACATTCCAAGCAATTGCGAATAATTTAAACAACTCGACTAAGTTTTTGAGAAACCAACTGACGTAATTCGTTATACATATTAATTTCCTCTAAGAGATGAGCATCGTTCTCTGAACTCGCTTCGAGTTGACCATTAAGTCGTTGGATTTTCTCATTAATTAAAAAGCGGCGTAAAGATAATATCGTTTGTGTTACAGATTGCCCAACTCGGTCCTGAGGTTGTTTAACAAAGATATTTTTCTTGTCCCAATTGTGCAGCTTGTATTTTTCATTCTCCATCAATAAGTCAGATAATAGGGTGCTGTTTTCCTTATCTTCTTCTTCTGCAAAACGTATGGGCTGAATTTCTCCATTGGCTTGCAATTGCTGAATAATAGTGGAATAGGTTTTTCTAAAAAAGGGATTGCTTAGTTCAATTTCGTCCTGTTGAAGATCCAAAAAAACTTTTTCATGAACAGTTACTTCCATCTGACGAACGGCTTGCTGTACACTCCCGTCCGAGTCTTTTTGGATAACTACGTCTTCGAAATACGCTTTTTCATTGCCGTAGTGCAACAAGAGCCTTATGATTTGTTTTTCCAGCTCAAAAACTTCATCCACTTCAACCAATTCTTGTGAAGGAGGCTTCACTACTTCTAAAGACTGATTGGGTTTTCTTGGCTGCTTGGATTCTTTTTGCTGTTTTTGAAGCAATTGCGCTAGAGCATTAAAAAGTACCGCTTCAGATACTCCCATATTCATTGCACAGCTCTGAATATAAACCTCTCTTTGTATGACATCGGGAATCTTGGCAATACTACTTACAATAGCACGAATCGTATCCGCTTTTTTTACAGGATCCTCTTTGGCCTCTTCAAGAAGTAAGCTGGCTTTGAATTGAATGAAATCTTTTGCTTTATCCAACAGATAGGTACGGATGTTTTCCTCCGATTTTCCTTTGGCAAAACTATCTGGGTCTTCCCCTTCTGGAAAAGTGCATATTTTAACATGCATGTCTTGTTCTAAGATCAAATCGATCCCACGTATAGATGCACGGACCCCTGCGGCGTCACCATCGAATAAGACAACTATATTTTTAGTCAGGCGGCGAATTAGACGAATTTGCTCTTGGGTCAATGCTGTCCCTGAGGAAGAAACAACATTGGTAACTCCTGCCTGATGCATTTGAATGACATCGGTATAGCCCTCAACCAGATAACAACAGTCTTCTTTTGCTATTGTTTTTTTTGCTTCAAACAACCCATATAAAACTTTGCTTTTATGATAAATATCGCTTTCTGGTGAGTTGAGGTATTTTGCGGTTTTGGCCTCTTTGTTGAGAATTCGACCTCCAAACCCCTGCACCCGACCCGATAAACTTCGTATTGGAAAAATTACCCTTCCTCGAAACCGATCAATGTGTTGCTGACGTTCTTCATTGTGAATGAGTAGACCCGTTTTTTCCAAAAACTCCAATGAATGAGACCCTTTTTTAGCCGCATTGCTAAGAGCCGATATTGAGCTAGGAGAATAACCCAAACCAAAGTCTTCAATCGTTTTTTCTGAAAAACCGCGTTCTTTAAAATAAGTCAACCCAATGGCTTTGCCCTCGGTTCCTTCCCATAACGATTCTTTAAAAAACTCTTGAGCAAATTGTGCCACCAAGAACATGCTCTCCCGTTCAGAGTTTTTCTCGCGCTCCTCATCTGTTTGCTGGGTTTCCTCAATCTCAATATTGTATTTTTTTGCTAAGTAACGGATGGCCTCTGGGTAGGTAAAATGCTCGTGCTCCATCAAAAAAGCAACTACATTTCCCCCTTTTCCACTACTGAAGTCTTTCCAAATCTGCTTTACAGGAGACACCATAAAGCTGGGTGTTTTCTCCTGAGAAAAAGGACTCAACCCCTTAAAGTTAGATCCCGACTTCTTCAGCACAACAAAATCACCAATGACCTCTTCCACACGGGAGGCATCATAAACTTGATCTATGGTAGTTCTAGAAATCAATAAATATGTTGTTGGACAATAAAAATAGAAAAGTATCTCTAATATTTTCGCTCAATAACATAATTGAGCATCAAAACCAGCGCTTCTCTGTATTCACTCTTCGGAAAGGTAAAAAGAATATCGAGAGCTTGTGATCGGTATGCTTCCATTTTTTTCAAAGCAAATTCTAGCCCTCCACTATCTTTCACCTTTTGAATGACCTGCTTAACTGTTTTTTTGTCTTTGTTTTTATTTTTTACTGCATTAATCAACCAACGGCGCTCGGAAGAGGAAACTGTATTCAGGGTTCGAATCAAAGGGAGTGTCATTTTTTTTTCTTTAATGTCAATCCCTAAGGGTTTTCCAATTTTGGATTCTCCATAGTCAAACAAGTCATCTTTTATCTGAAAAGCCATCCCTATCAATTCGCCAAACTTATGCATTTTGGCAACTGCCTCTTTATCCGCATTCATGGATTGAGCTCCCATTGCACAACAAGCGGCCAGAAGCGTTGCTGTCTTTTGGCGAATGATTTCATAATACACTTTCTCCGTAATGTCCAAACTGCGGGACTTTTCAATCTGAAGGAGTTCACCTTCACTCATCTCACGAACTGCTTCAGATATGATTTTTAACAAATCAAAATCTTCATTTTCTATAGATAGGATTAGCCCTTTTGACAACAGATAGTCTCCAACCAATACAGCAATTTTATTTTTCCATAAGGCATTGAGAGAGAAAAAACCACGCCGGTAGTTGCTATCGTCAACAACATCGTCATGCACTAGCGTAGCGGTGTGAATCAATTCAATAACAGAAGCGCCACGATAGGTTCGTTCTGCTACTTTTCCATTTCCAAACATCTTTGCCACCAAAAAAACAAACATAGGGCGCATCTGTTTTCCCTTACGGTTGACAATAAAATGGGTAATTCGACTCAGAAGAGAGACTTTGGATGCCATGGATTGGGTAAACTTTTTTTCAAAGTTTTCCATTTCATCATAGATGGGGGCTTTAATCTTTTCAACCACTTTCATACACCAAACCAAATATACTACTTAAAAGCTACCTCTGGCATAAAGAGATAATTTAGGCTTGGCTTTTATTGGCCAATTGTCCGCAAGCTGCATCAATATCCGATCCCCTAGATCTTCTTATTGTGGCCACAATTCCATTCGCTTCTAAAACCTTTTGATACAATTCTACGACTGCTTTTGGAGCCTGTTGGAACCGATCCTCTCCAATGCTGTTGTATTGAATTAAGTTCACTTTAGAGGGAACTTTCTGACAATAATCAACAAGGGCTTGAATATCTTCTTGAGTGTCATTAATTCCTTCCCACACTACATATTCAAAAGTAATCCGACTATTTGTTGTTTCATACCAAAATTGTAAAGAATCGAGAAGGTCCTCTAGAGGGAACTTATCGGCAAAGGGCATTATGTTTTGTCGTACTTCCTGTCGTGCACTGTGAAGCGAAACAGCCAGTTTGAACTTGGGGTATTCTTCAGCCAGTTTTTTAATCATTTTGGGTACACCGGAGGTAGAGAGAGTAATCCTTTTGGCAGACACACCCATCCCGCTAGGAGCCGTTATTTTTTCAATTGCTGCAACAACATTATTATAATTCATCAATGGTTCTCCCATGCCCATAAACACAATATTGGATAGGGGTTTATTGAAATACAGGCGGCTTTGTTGGTCCATGGCCATAACTTGATCATAAATTTCATCGGGATTTAAATTCCGCATGCGCTTCAGACGTGATGTAGCGCAGAAAGTACAATCTAGGCTACATCCTACTTGAGAAGAAACACAAGCTGTAGTTCGGGTTGTTGTAGGAATTAAAACCGACTCCACCACCAATTCATCGTGAAGCCTTACGGCATTTTTAATGGTTCCATCAGTGCTTTTTTGTTGGGTGTCGATGGCAATATGATTAATAGAAAAATTATCCTCTAATAGTTGACGGACATCAATGGACAGATTGGTCATTCGTTCAAAATCATGGATACCCTTCTGCCAAAGCCATTGATAAACTTGATTGCCTCTGAATGCCTGATCCCCTTTTGCTATAAAAAAAGCCCTAAGTTCTTCTAAACTAAGGGCCCGTATGTCTTGTTTCACTGAAATACAATTGGAATTTACAGAATCAGCATAGCGTCACCATACGAATAAAAGTTATACTCTTCCTTGATGGCTTCTTCATAGGCTTCTTTGATAAAATCAGGATCAGCAAAGGCTGAGACCATCATCAAAAGTGTTGATTTGGGTGTATGAAAGTTAGTTATCATACAATTTGCAATGGAAAAATCGTAGGGAGGAAAAATAAATTTATGGGTCCACCCGCGATAGGAGTTCAGTGTGCTTTTTGAAGATACTGAACTTTCCAAACCGCGCATCACAGTGGTTCCTACTGCACATATTTTCCTTTTTTGCTTGAGGGCTGTATTTACAATATCAACCGCTTTTGGATCTATGATTAATTCTTCGGAGTCCATTTTGTGTTTAGAAAGATCTTCCACCTCAACTGGACTAAAGGTCCCTAAACCTACATGGAGGGTTAGCTCTGCCAGGTCTACTCCTTTTATCTCAAGTCTTTTTAGTAGGTGTTTTGAAAAATGAAGACCTGCTGTAGGGGCCGCAACAGCGCCTTCATGCTTGGCATATATAGTTTGATAGCGTTCAATATCCAATTCTTCTACATCTCTTTTGATGTATTTGGGAAGGGGGGTTTGGCCCAATTCTTTCAACTTGGTGCGAAACTCAGAGTAGGATCCATCAAAAAGAAATCTCAGGGTACGCCCTCGCGAAGTGGTATTATCTATCACCTCGGCAACCAAACTTTCGTCGGGGCCAAAATAGAGCTTGTTTCCGATTCTGATTTTTCGTGCAGGATCGACTAATACGTCCCACAGACGCTGTTCTTCATTTAATTCTCTCAATAAGAATACTTCGATACGAGCACCAGTTTTCTCTTTGTTTCCAAATAATCGTGCTGGAAAAACTTTCGTGTTATTCAATACCATCACATCGCCTTCATCAAAAAAATTGATGATATCCTTGAAGGTATGGTGAGCTATTGACCCTTCTTTACGATTCAATACCATCAGTCGAGATTCGTCTCTGTCTGCTGCAGGGTGTTGTGCGAGTAAGCCATTTGGAAGGTCAAAATTAAAATCTGAAAGTTTCATAGTGAATAATTAGTGGGTGCAAATATAGGGTCTCCGTATAGGGGAAGTCAAATATTTAGCAACAAAAATTACATTTTACTACAATGAAAGTCTAAGGCTTCCAAATCCGTCCAAAAATCAGGGTATGATTTGCTCACAACATCGGCCTCTTCAATAGCTATCGGGACTCTTAATGCAATGGGAGCAAAGGCCAGGGCCATACGATGATCTTGGTAAGTGGCGATAGATTGGTTGGCTAGTAGCGAACCGTTTTTTTCTAAATACAAACTATCCTCTGTAACATCTAATTGGGCTCCGAGTTTGGTGAGTTCGTTCTTCAATGCCAGCAATCGGTCCGTTTCTTTAATTTTTAAAGTATGCAATCCCGTTAGATCACACCCTACTCCTAGACCTGCACAAGTAACTGCTACAGTCTGTGCCAAATCGGGGCAATTCACCAAATCGAATGCAACTTTATCTGGTGGGGTGAATCCTTTGATTTTTTCTAGCTGAATTCCATCCTTAGTGTGGGTGGTGTCCACTCCCAATTCAAGATATATTTCGACAAGAACAGCATCTCCCTGCAAGCTTTCTTTTCGATAGCTGCTTAAGTGTACTTTGGCTTCCTTGGCGAGAGCTACCATACTGTAATAGTAGGAAGCAGAACTCCAATCAGACTCAACCACAAGAGTTTGTCGATTAATAGCCTGCTTTAGAGGCTCCACCTTAATGGATTGATCATTTAAGTCAACAGAAACCCCTAATTTTTCCAACAGAGCAAGAGTCATTTTTATATAAGGCAAGGAGGTGATTCTCCCCTCCAATAGAATTTCCAGCCCCTTTTCCAATCTTGGGGCAATCAATAGCAAAGCTGAAATATACTGGCTACTTACCGAAGCGGGTAAACGAACCTTTGAAGTCGTGATTTTTTTTCCTTCAATATGCAATGGCGGATAGCCTTCTTTTTTTGTATAGCTAATCGATGCTCCTAGTTGTCTTAATGCATCAACAAGAATCCCAATAGGACGCTGCTGCATTCTTGATGAACCCGTCAGGGTTACTTTCTCACCCTCCTTGGTCGCATAGTAGGCTGTGAGAAAGCGCATTGTAGTCCCCGCATGATGAATATCTTTGATTTGTTCTTGATGACTAAGGGCTGCGACCATGGCTTTTACATCGTCTGCATTAGACAAATTAGTCACTTCTATTTCGGGAAATAAGTTTTGAAGAATCAACAAGCGATTGGATTCACTCTTGGATCCTGTAATATTTACATGGCCTTGGAGTACTGCTGTGGGATGCAGAAGGGATAGATTCATGAATGCTTAAGCGTTGAGCTTTGGATTGTTGTGATGTCGCTGGCGATCACGTTTTGCCTTGATTTCCAGTTTTTTATCAAAAGCCGCTTGCAAGTCAATCCCCGTTTGGTTTGCTAAACATAGAACGACGAATATCACATCCGCTAATTCCTCGCCCAAGTCTTTTTCTTGGTCGGTAGGTTTTTCACTTTGTTCGCCATAACGTCGGGCGATGATACGCGCCACTTCGCCAACCTCTTCGGTCAGCTGAGCCATATTGGTTAATTCGTCGAAATAGCGGACCCCGTGTTCTTGGATCCAATCGTCTACTGCTTTTTGCGCTTGGGATAGGTTCATACGGGTGAGTTTATGGCAAAAATAGAAATATTTATTGGGGATTTAATACTGTGAATCCTAGCAGCACGGAATTTTTAAAGTAATAATCGCTCTAATTCTTTCATTGAATACACAATGGGGCAAAGGTTGTGCACAGGTTCTCCGTGGGAGTTGAAGTGAATGGCTTGCATGGAAACATTTAGTGCACCTTCTACATCTGCCTCCAGACTATCTCCTATCATTAGAGATTCAGAGGCTTTTTTACCAGTATCATTAAGGGCAAATTCAAAAATTTGAGGACTGGGTTTTTTGAAGCCTACTCCCTCCGCGGTGAATACTTTCCCAAAAAAAGGCTGTAATCCAGAATTATTCATCTTGTGATATTGAACAGTGTCAAATCCATTTGTGATAATGTGCATCTCATATCGCTTTCCTAGTTTGAATAAAAGCTGCTGAGTTCCCTCAAAGAGTTGTGTGAAGTCGCTTAAGTAATCAACATAGCGTTGGTTGATTCGGTCTAATAGTTCCGGAGAACAAGAATACTCCAATGCTTGAAATGTTCTCTCCAATCTTTGAACTCGTAATTCTTGGTGGGTAATTTTGTTATTGCGATAACGTTTCCAACAGTCGTGATTGATCGGGCTGTAAGTTTCAATAAATCGTTCCAGCGAGAAATTTATTTTTTCTTCATTAAAAATCTTTTGGAATGTCATGGCGGAATTGGTTTCAAAATCCCAGAGAGTATGATCCAGATCAAAAAATAGTGTAGTTAAGCTATTGATAGCCAGCATGCTTTTCAAGATAGTTGAAAAATTGTTCTCTCCAAAGCTGATTGTTATCTTCCTCTTGCCAAATCGTATTGGAAAAAGCAACTTTCTGTGTTCCAGTAGGTGTTGGGAGTTGATTGACTAATCGGTTTAGTTTTTCAAATGCCACATGACTGGAATGCTTTCTCAAACCAACTTCCGAGGCGACGACAGGATGAAGCAATAGAGGGGTTTGATATTCATTTTCGAGATTGTAATAATAGAAAGGAACTGCAGTAGAGGCGCGGTATCCGATCTCTTCTTCATATCCCATACTCAAATCATGCAGTACTTCCATTTGCAACAACATGGAATAAGTAGCAGCAATGTTTCTTATTCCTCCATGGAACCGGGTTCGTTGGATAGGTCGATGGATCAATTGGTTCATCCTGAATAATTCGTCCCTTAGTTCCGCTTCATTGAATTGCGAGTGATAAGAAAGTAACGAGGTAGTTACAAAATCATCGGAAACTCCTTTAATCAGAGCTTGTAATTTTGTATTATATATTGCTGTTGCTTCGCCTTCATAGGGTTTTTGTGTGAATAAAAAATAAAATTCAGGGCGAAGGCCTGCTTTGTTCAAATGGGTTGTAACAGCATCGTAATTCGCATAGGGATCGGAAAGGAGTCGTGACTCAACTAACAATTGCTCCAACACATCCCACCAATTTAATTTCCATAGAGATTGAAGAAACTGACGTGCTTTGGTCAGGCTCGGTTTATAAAAATATTTTAAAGGACTAGATAAAATTAATAAGGGCTGTACTTGTGAATCTTTGTTTTTATTAGACGGTTTCAAATCAGGGAAGTCTTTTTGCAATTCTTCCAAAAAAGCAATAGCCCATAAATCCACTAACGGTTCCTCTAGCGATCCTTCTGTGATCACCCAAGATTCTACTGCAGGGTACCGTCCTTTTTCATCTTTCAAATAGGGTAAATACTCTTCGTATCTAGAAAGGCAATAAAAACTTGCCGCAAAGAGATCAAAGGGGATACGCGAAGATCGCTCGTGTGAAAATAGAACAGGGTATTCTAGCCATCTCCCTTTTTTTAAATCCTGATAGGAAATTCCCTGTTCAGATAGAAATCCATTGGCATACACATGAAATTCCTGTCCTAATGGCTCCGAGGCATAGCTGAATTTGGCCCCAGGGAAGGCAACAAACTCATCCAATGAAGCAGTGAACTGTATAGGGATTTCCAGAATTCTCACAAACAGCTGTCGAAACACATATTGGAAACGAGTGGTGACTTTTGGTGTGTATACTAGAAGACTCAAAGCAGTTGTTTGTCCACAAAGCTAAGGTATTTTTTGTCTGAAAGAATCAGGTGATCCAACAGAGTAATGTCAAAAAAAGAAGCTGCTTTTTTTATACGAAGCGTCAGATTTTTATCACTGGCACTGGGTGTGAGGTTTCCTGAAGGATGGTTGTGAGCAATTATAATGGCCGTAGAATTGCAAGCCAAGGCTCGTTTAAATAATAGTCTTAAATCAACTACGGTTTCCGAAATTCCCCCTTTGCTAAGTTGCATTTTTTCAAGCAAGCGGTGGGCTCGATTGAGATACAATATCCAAAATTCTTCGTGCTCCAACAAAGCCAATTCTTCTCTTAATAATTGATAGGCTTGCTCACTGCTTTTAATAGTGGGCTGTTGATGAATTGTCTCTGTGGAATAGCGTGAGGCAAGCCCCAAAGCAGCCATAATTTTCACAGCTTTTGCCGTTCCGATTCCATTTATTTTTATCAATTCAGAGACATTTTGACGAGCAAGTTTTTGCAATTGATGATCGCTGTTTTTTAGAAGTTTTTTCATTAATTCTACGGCGTTTGACCCTGGCAATCCTGTACCAATAATAAGAGCTAATAGTTCGGCATTACTCAGACTACGGACGCCTTGGGCTAGTAATTTTTCTCGGGGCCGATCCGAGTGATGCCAATCCTTAATGGTCAAAGATGGTTTTTTTGGGGATTTCATATTCCTGTAGGTTTGCAAAATAAGATACTGTATTTTTACGGGACACGAATATGAAATATCCACCTCAGCATCATCAAGAAGCCAATTTTGAAAATTGTGTATATCTGGCCAAAGAATACCCTTTGGCTACGGTCATTTCCTCTATAAACCAACAAATTCATAGTTCTCATTTGCCTCTAGTATATCAAGAGAATGACTCGCTTGGTGTTTTTGTTGGTCATTTGGATAAATTCAATCCTCAACTAGAGGCACTGGAAAAAGGATTAGAAGTGGAGTTGATTTTTCATGGTCCTGAGATTTATATTTCACCAACTACCTACCAAACCACCCAATTACCCACTTGGAATTACTTCAAGGCCCATTTTAAAGGAAGCCCACGCATCATTACTGATAAGGAAACTGTCAAACAAAGTTTAATCAGCATGACAGAAGTTCTGGAAGGCAACGAGCAACGATATCGTCTTGATCCCAAAAATCCAAGAATGAAAGCGGCTTTGGACTATATCATTGGCTTTGAAATTACTATTCTAGCTTGGGAAGGCAAGCACAAAATCTCTCAGGACAAACACACGAATGATCAGCTACTGGCTAAAGAAGCATTGTTTAATAAATTTCCAAATAGCAAAAAAGTTATCAATGAACTGTATCGGAATCACCAAACTAAAAAGACCCCACTCGACTAATTAAATTATCCCAATTGAGACCCCCGTAGTTACCCGAACTCATCATCAAAAGAACCGCATCTTCATAATTGTATTCAAGCAAGGATTGATGCAATTCTGTAGGATTTTCAAAAACAATTACATTCGGATGTTTAAAGGCCATTTCAATAGTTTCTTTTTCCAATAAAGGACGTTTTTTGATTTTTAAAGCTACTGGGTCATAAAAAATAAAAGCCTGATCAGCTGCATTTAATGAATTGGTGAAGGCCGGAAGAAATTCTGCATCCAAGCTGCTGTAGGTATGTAACTCTAGACAGGCAATGAGTTTTTTTTCTCCAAACTGGGTTTTCACGGCTTGCGCAGTTGCTGTGACTTTGCTTGGTGAATGGGCAAAATCTTTATATAGCCAACTGGTCTTTCCTTTGATCAAGCATTCTAAACGCTTGGAAGCCCCTTTAAAAGAAGGAATGGCTTCTACAAATTCTTCTTCACTCACCCCCACAAGTTGACAAACCCACTGTGCAGCCGACAGATTGGCCATGTTGTGACTGCCAAATACGGTTAATGGTATGAGACCCTCGTTGGTCTCGAGGAAAGTGGCTCCTTGATGAATTTGATGCGTCATGGTCTGATAAGCGGTTTTTCTAATTGTATTCTCACTCGCTAGGACCAAACGACTCACCACTAAATCTTCACTATTGTATATCACAACTCCGCCTGGCTGGATACTATTAATAAAAGACTCAAATTGGGCAATATAGCTTTCATCAGTTGGAAATACATTTACATGGTCTCTGGCAATGCCACTAACCACAGCGATTTGAGGTTGATACCACAAGAATTTTGATTGTGGATCAATTGGTGAAGAGGGGTACTCATCCCCCTCAAGGAGAACAAAGTCATTTTCTTGGGTTAAGAGGACAGAATTATCATACCCCTCCAATGCTGCACCAATCATATAATCGATTGCAATTTGATGGTAGTTCAGCACATGGAGTATCATGGCTGTAATAGTTGTTTTACCGTGGCTCCCTGCAATGACTATACGAGTTTTTTCTTTATTGCATTCATATAGATATTGCGGATAAGAGTAGATTTTTAGTCCCAATCCTTGTGCACGAACCAACTCTGGATTGTCTAATTTGGCATGCATTCCTAATATAACAGCATCCAACTCTGGCGTTATTTTTTCCGGAAACCATCCCATCTTTTCTGGCAGCAACCCTCGTTTTTCTAGTATACTGAATGAAGGATCAAATATCGCATCGTCACTTCCACTAATTTGGTGTCCGTGTTGGGCCAGTGCAATGGCTAAGCTATGCATAGCACTTCCTCCTATGGCAATAAAGTGAATTCGTTGTCCCACTATATTACTTTATTTAATAAATGCCAAAGCGCATCTTTCATCTCTTGGAGTCCTTGTTGCGCAATAGATGAAATCATAAAATGGGGTATTTCTCCAAACTGTTCTTTCATTTCTATTTGATATTCCTTCCGAAGCTCGTCATCCAATAAGTCGCACTTGGTTAATACAACTATATAATCTTTATCAATGAGTTCGGGATTGTAGGCAATGAGTTCTGCTTGAAGTGTATCAAAAGCCTGTTTTACATTTTGAGTATCCGCAGGAATCATAAAAAGTAATAAAGAGTTACGTTCTATATGGCGAAGAAAATAATGCCCCAAGCCTTTTCCTTCTGAAGCACCCTCAATTATACCTGGGATGTCCGCCATAACGAACGATTGAAAATCGCGATAGGGAACAATTCCCAAATTGGGTTTGAGGGTAGTAAATTCATAATCAGCAATCTTGGGTTTCGCTGCAGTTAAGGTAGCCAAAAGGGTTGATTTTCCTGCATTGGGAAATCCAACCAATCCCACATCAGCCAATACTTTCAATTCTAGTGTAAGCTGAATACTCGATCCTTCTAAACCCGATTGTGCGTATCTGGGCGTTTGCCTTGTCGCTGACTTAAAATGCCAATTACCACGACCTCCTAATCCTCCTTTGAGTACTATTTCTTCTTGGTTTTTTTCGGTTATTTCAAAAAGAATTTCTTGATTTTCTGCATTTTTGACTACCGTCCCAAGGGGAACATCAATAAAAACATCTTCCCCTTGAGCGCCAGAACTACGACTCTTGCCTCCTGATTCTCCGTGACCAGCACTGAAATGTTTTTTAAATTTGAAGGGGTAAAGTGTCCAAAGATTGGTATTGGCTCGAATGATAACATGTCCTCCGCGTCCACCATCGCCTCCGTCGGGCCCCCCTTTAGCAACAAATTTTTCACGGCGTAGATGAGTTGATCCGCTACCTCCGTTTCCAGAAGTAACAAATAACTTAACATAATCAACAAAATTGCCTTCGGTCATTGCAAATCAAATGCTGTCTATCAACTGGGTTAGACGTTCGCTAATTTCCTCTAAGGTTCCAATACCGTCAACCGAATGAAATTTATTTTGTTGTTGATAATAACTTTTTAATGGAGCAGTCTTCTGTTTATATTCTTCAAAACGATTTCTGATTTTTACCTCATCTTGATCGTCTGAACGACCACTAGTTTCCCCTCTTTTAAGAAGGCGCTCTACCAATACATCATCAGATGCTTCTAAAGCAACAGTAGCTGAAATATTAAGATTTTGTTTAGCTAAAAAAATATCCAAAGCTTCTGCTTGGGCTTGAGTTCGAGGAAAACCATCAAATATAAATCCGGCCGCATTTGGATTTTTCTGAACCTCTGCTTCCAACATGTCAATGGTGACTTGATCGGGTACTAGATCACCCCCATCAATGTAGGACTGTGCTAAAATGCCCAAAGGGGTTTTATTTTTAATATTGTACCGAAACAAATCTCCTGTCGAAATGTGTACTAAGTTGTAGTGTTCCTTTAGCAATGCTGCCTGTGTTCCCTTGCCCGCTCCCGGTTTTCCAAAAAATACCAGTATTTTCATGAATCTTGTAAAATATGAAGGTCAAAGATATCTATTTTGTGCCCCTTTTTTCCCATAGCGGAAAGATATCCGTATTTTTACTTTAAAATTGATGATGAGTTATTTTTCAGGGACAAAATCAATTGGAATCCTAGGAGGAGGGCAACTTGGAAAAATGCTATTGTACTGCACCCGACAATGGGATATTAAAACTCATGTCCTCGACCCGAATCCCAAAGCACCTGCGCGTTTGGCCTGTGATTCTTTTCATATTGGTGATTTAATGGATTATCAAACGGTTGTTGCTTTTGGTCAGCAAGTAGATATACTCACCATCGAAATTGAAAATGTGAATGTAGACGCACTAAAAACCCTTCAAAAGGAAGGGGTCAAAGTTTACCCACAACCCGAAGTTCTTGAGTCCATCCAAAACAAATGTGTACAAAAAGAATTTTATAACAAACACAATATCCCTACTTCACCTTTTATAAATTTTGACACCTTAGAGGCACTGAAAGAAGCTGTTCTCAAAGGCAATCTTTCTTTCCCATTTGTTTGGAAGTCGAGTCAGTTGGGCTATGATGGTTATGGGGTTCATATCGTACGTGGCAATAAAGATTTGGAAGAATTACAAGAGGGAGCTTGTTTGGCAGAAGACTTGATCCCCTTTAAAAAAGAACTGGCTGTTATGGTTTGCCGTCGTCCTCGGGGTGAAATAAAAGTATATCCATTGGTAGAAATGGAATTTCATCCTACCGCCAACCAAGTTGAATACGTGTTGTGTCCTGCTCAGGTAGATTCTAAAATTGAAAAAAAAGCCAATGATGTAGCACGGTTGGTCTCAGAAAAATTTAACCATGTCGGTCTCTTAGCTGTGGAGCTATTTCTAACGCAAGAGGGAGATATTCTTGTGAATGAAGTTGCCCCCAGGCCCCACAATAGTGGGCATTACACTTTAGAAGCAGCCTACACTTCTCAATTTGAACAACACATTCGAGCTATTCTCGACTTACCCCTAGGGAACACCTCAAACAAAGTGAGTTCTGTGATGGTCAATTTGGTAGGAAAAGAAGGATTTCAAGGACCCGTTTTCTACCAAAATATAGATCAAATATTAGGAATGGAGGGTGTTTGTCCTCATATATATGGAAAAAAAGAGACCCGCCCTTTTAGAAAAATGGGCCACGTCACTATCGTCCATCCCGAGCTTGCCTATGCACGTAAGCTCGCTGAACAAGTTAAAGAATCCATTGAAGTAATAAGTAAATAATATGGCAACAGTAGGAATTATTATGGGCAGTCAATCCGATCTCCCCGTTATGCAAGAAGCGATTGATATCCTTAAAGAATTTGGGATTGCTGTCGCAGTAGATATTGTTTCAGCACACCGCACCCCTGAGAAACTGATGGACTATGGTCAAAATGCCCATCAACGAGGTATTGCGGTAATTATCGCTGGAGCCGGGGGCGCTGCCCACCTTCCTGGGATGATTGCTTCACTCAGCCCACTCCCAGTCATCGGCGTTCCTATCAAATCCAAAAAATCTATCGATGGATGGGATTCTATTCTTTCCATTTTACAAATGCCAGGGGGAGTACCTGTAGCAACTGTGGCCTTGGATGGGGCAAAAAATGCAGGCCTTTTGGCTGCACAAATTTTAGGATCCAGCGACGCACAGCTCCAACAAAAGATGATCGCTTATAAAAAAACTTTAGCAGAAAAAGTGCATGAAAGTGCTAAAAAACTTAAATGATTAAATTTTGAACAATCCGTTACTTCTTCCCTTTGAGACCCCCTACCAAGCAGCCCCTTTCTCAAAAATTAAACCTGAACACTTTCTACCGGCCATTGAAGAATCAATTCGACTGGCAAAAGAAGAATTGGAAGAACTGCTTAGCCAACCACAGACTCCTACCTTTCAAAACACATTCCCACCACTCGATACTTTGGGCGAATCGCTCAATCGGAATACGAGTTTATTATTTAATTTGAATGCATCTGAAACCACAGAGGGAATTCAAAAAGCGGCACAGCTAGCTGCTCCCCTAGTAACAGATTTTCAAAATGCATTGCGGTTGGATTCTCGATTATTTGATCGGATTAAATTCGTTTATGAAAACACTGACAGAAGCACCCTAAATGCTGAAGAACAAACCCTGTTAGAAAAAAAATACAAGGGGTTTACGCGAAACGGAGCCTTGCTTACTGAGGCAGGGAAAAAACGGCTGCGTTCTATTGATAGCACTCTAGCAAAGCATTCGCTTAGCTTTGGCAAGCATGTTTTAGCAGACACTCAAGCCTATTTTCTTCACTTGACTCAAGAGGAAGACCTAAAAGGATTACCCAAGCAAGTTATAGAGGCAGCTGGAATAATGGCTCAGCATAAGGATTTAGAAGGATGGGTATTTACTCTCGATTTTCCAAGTTACGTTCCCTTTATAACGTATGCTGAAAACCGTTCTTTACGAAAAAAAATGGTTTTAGCTCATGGGAAAAGAGGATTCCAAAATAATAAAAACAATACTATTTCTTTAATTATCGAAATCATCAAACTTCGAAAAGAACGTGCCGAATTGCTAGGATATTCTTCCCATGCTTCCTATGCTATGGAAGAGCGTATGGCTGAATCTGAAGAGCGCGTTCATTCATTTCTTTCATTATTATACGACAAGGCTGCACCGGCTGCCAACAAAGAATGGAACGCTTTGGAACAACTGGCGCAAACTCAGCTTGAAGGAGAACCTATCCAAAAATGGGATACGGCATTTTTAACTGAAAAACTAAAACAAAAACAGATTGATTTAGACGAGCAAGAATTGAAGCCTTATTTTGAATTAACTCAAGTACTGAAGGGTCTTTTCGCAATTGTGGGCCAACTCTATGGGCTCAATTTTAGTTTATCAAAAAAGATCGAAGGATATCATCCAGATGTACAATCCTATGAGGTTACCAATGATAAGGGAGCTTTTGTTTCACTACTTTATATGGATTTTTTTCCTCGTTCTGGGAAGCGAGGGGGAGCCTGGATGACTACCTACCTATCTCAAAACAAAAAAAGGCGTCCGCACGTTTCAGTCGTTTGCAACTTTACACCTCCAACAAAGACTACCCCCTCGTTACTAAGTTTTCAAGAGGTCACTACCTTATTTCATGAGTTTGGTCATGCGCTTCACGGAATGTTAGCAAACACTACCTATGCCAGCCTAAGTGGAACCAACGTGTACTGGGATTTTGTGGAATTACCCAGCCAATTAATGGAGAACTGGTGCTTTGAAAAGGCAGCGTTAGAAAAATTTGCAAGACATTATCAAACGGGAAAAACCCTGCCAGAAAATTTAATAGTTAAACTAAAAAAGAAAGCCCAATTTCAGCAAGGATTACAAACCCTGCGTCAATTGAGTTTTGCCTTATTAGATCTATCCTTTCACAACGATAAGGCAAACGAAATTGAAGATGTAAAGGATCATGAAATGAAGGTCATGGCCCCTTTTCAAAGAACACCAAGTATTCCAGAAAATATTATATGTACAGCCTTTTCACATATTTTTCAGGGTGGATACGCAGCCGGATATTACAGCTATAAATGGGCAGAGGTGTTAGATGCGGACGCCTTTGAATATTTTAAGGAACAGGGCATTCTAAATCCTAAAACAGCTAAAGAATTTGCCTCCTCTATTTTGTCTAAAGGGGGAACTGAACATCCAATGAAATTATATAAAAGATTTCGCGGCAAGGAACCCAACATAGAGGCACTACTTAATAGAAGTGGGTTGATTAATGCTTGATGAGCCAACTCAAAAGCAACCATAAAATCGGAATCCCTTCCATCCAAAAACTTGAATAGTACGCATTCTGTGAGCTACTCGCTCTGAGCAGTCCAAACCACAAAAAACTATGGACACATAAGGTGATTTCTATAGGTTGCCATTGGGCCGCCAGTGAAAAAAAAACCGAAAGAAGAATCCCAACTGTGCCAAGGATTTTAGTTTTTAAGACCCCAAATCGTTGGGGCCAGGTTCGCAACTCAACAGCATCTGTTTTCAAATCTCGAATTTCAAATGGCAGGGTTGCACAAAGGATAAAAACAAAACGATGTGCAAATACAGAAATAGCAAAAATAAGGTCTACGGTTTGGTCAACTATAGGAAAACAGACAGTAAACAATGCCCATACTACCGCAACCCAATAAATCTTAATTTTTCTTTGATTGCGAAGATTTACTTTTCCCTTTTGAAAAGGGTAGGCATAAAAAAAACCCATCATACTAATAGCTAAAAAAACCCCTTTCTGTGGCCAAGATAAAAACCAGAAGACGAGGCAAAGGAAAATTATTAAACTCCAAACGAGTATGGGATACCGAGTGGGTAAAAAGAGATATTTCCCTTTTCTGACCCAATTATACTTAATTGTATTGTACCCCAAAACTGTCGCCGCAAATCCACAGAAATACAAAAGCGGATCAAGAGCTATTTCAAACTGAAATGAGGTCACAGCAAATAAAGAAACAACAGCCAAACCAACGTGCATGCTAGAATGAACATAAAATTCGAAAATACTACGGATTTGTTTCATTCAAGCAAAAGTATTCAAAGTGTTAATAACTCAAGAAAAGCGTTGAAAATTAATTTAGAGAGACCTAGATTTTTTATACAAAATGTTTTGAAAAAAATTAATTTTGATAGTAAATATTTCTTAAATGCATCCAGACAGTTTTGAGAGTCGCCACTTAGGCCCTAATGAACAAGAAATAGCTAAAATGTTGAATCAGCTTCAGTTGGGAAGTGTAGAAGAATTGATTGCGCAAACCCTCCCCGACGCTATTCGATTGAAGAAACCAATGGCGCTAGCAGATGGAATTTCTGAACACCATTTTCTAAAAGAAATTCAAAATCTTGCCAATGACAATCTCCACTATGACTGCTATATTGGAATGGGGTATCATCCTGCTATTACTCCGGCAGTTATCCAGCGAAATATTCTTGAAAATCCCGGGTGGTATACGGCCTATACTCCCTATCAAGCCGAGATTGCGCAAGGTCGTTTGGAAGCTATTTTCAATTTTCAAACCGTAGTTTGTGATCTCACTGGATTGCCCATTTCCAATGCCTCTTTATTGGATGAAAGTACTGCAGCAGCAGAAGCGATGAGCTTACTTTTTGCCGTTCGTAGTCGTGACCAAAAAAAACACAATAGCTGTCAGTTTTTTGTTGATACGGAAGTTCTGCCACAAACGCTTTCACTGCTGCAAACCCGGGCAGCCCCTCTTGGAATAGAATTGGTCGTGGGAGATTTGAATTCGGTAGAATTGAGTGCCAATTTCTTCGGTGCACTAATTCAATACCCTGGTAAAACAGGCGCCATTCCAAATCTCAAATCTGATATTGAAATATGTAATGCTTTAGGTATCAAGGTTGCTGTTGCTGCCGACATACTTTCTTTACTTCTTTTGGAAGCGCCCGGAAGACTAGGAGCTGAAGTAGTCGTAGGTTCTACCCAACGCTTGGGAATTCCCTTAGGTTATGGAGGTCCACATGCGGCATATTTTGCTACCATTGATGACTATAAACGTCACGTTCCTGGGCGAATCATTGGACAGACCCGTGACATCGATGGCAACCCAGCACTTCGGATGGCTCTCCAAACGAGAGAGCAACACATTAAAAGAGATCGAGCCACCTCAAATATTTGTACAGCACAGGTATTACTTGCTGTGATGGCAGGTATGTATGCCGTTTATCACGGACCCGAGAAACTACGCGCCATAGCACAACACATACATCAGATGACTGTGCGTTTGGAAAAAAGCTTGAATAAATTAGGTTTTATTCAGCTCAATACCCATTTCTTTGACACCTTATTTATTGAGGTCAAAAGAGATGTTATCGAGCCTATTGCACTACGAAATCAAATCAATATTAACTATGTTGATGAGGATCGTATTAGCCTATCTCTCAATGAAACGACAGATGAAAATAGCTTGCAGAAGATAGTAGCCTTGTTTGAAGAAGTTGCTGGAAAAACAATTGCCCTTTCGGACTCTACAACAGCATCTAGACTCCCATCAGATTTAATTCGAGCATGTGATTATCTCACCCATCCTGTCTTTAATTCGCATCATTCAGAAACAGCTTTGATGCGCTATATTAAACGTTTGGAAAGAAAAGATTTGGCACTCAACCATTCTATGATATCCCTCGGATCCTGCACAATGAAATTGAATGCCGCCGTGGAAATGCTTCCCCTTAGTTGGTCACAATGGAATGGACTTCATCCCTTTGTACCTGTCAATCAAGCTGGGGGATATCAAAAAGTTCTTAAATCACTTGTACAACAACTCAATGAAATTACTGGTTTTGCGGCTACCTCCTTACAACCCAATTCGGGAGCACAAGGTGAATATTCTGGCCTAATGGTCATTCGTGCCTATCACCAGTCGCGTGGGGATGATCACCGTAATATTTGTTTGATTCCTGCTTCAGCACATGGAACCAACCCCGCTTCAGCAGTGATGGCGGGTATGAAAGTCATTGTAACCAAAACAGATGTTGAAGGGAATATTGATTGGGATGATCTTTCAGAAAAAGCCGCTCAACATGCAGAAAACTTGGCTGGGTTGATGATAACTTATCCTTCAACGCACGGAGTTTTCGAAAGTAAGATTAAAGATATTACTGGATTAATCCATAAGTACGGAGGTCAGGTGTACATGGATGGAGCCAATATGAATGCGCAAGTTGGATTGACCAGTCCTGCTCTTATTGGTGCAGATGTTTGTCATCTAAACCTTCATAAAACTTTTGCTATTCCTCACGGAGGAGGAGGACCAGGGGTTGGTCCTATTTGTGTAGCAGAACACTTAGCTTGTTTCCTTCCTACCAATCCTATAATCAAAACAGGAGGTGAACAAGGGATCACAGCAATTTCAGCGGCCCCATGGGGATCTGCGTTGGCTTGTTTGATTTCTTATGGATACATCCGTATGTTGGGTGGGCGTGGACTTACAAAAGCAACTGAAATAGCCATCTTAAACGCCAATTATATCAAAAAAAGATTGGAAGGTGCATTCGAAGTTCTTTATAGTGGAGAAAATGGACGCGCTGCTCATGAACTCATTATTGATTGTCGAGACTTCAAGGAGATCGGAATCGAGGTAACAGATATTGCTAAGCGATTGATGGACTATGGTTTCCATGCACCTACAGTTTCGTTTCCAGTGGCAGGGACGATGATGATCGAACCTACCGAAAGTGAAAATTTAGACGAAATAGATCGTTTTTGCGAAGCACTTATATCCATTCGGATGGAAATTGAAACCGCAGCTAACGATACTGTTTCGTTAGACTTGTTAAAGAATGCCCCACACACACAGCAAATGATTACCAGTGATGAATGGCCTTTCCCATACAGTCGCAAAAAGGCCGCTTTCCCACTTCCTTTCGTTACTGAAAACAAGTTTTGGCCTAGTGTTAGAAGAGTCGATGAAGCTTTTGGGGATCGTAATTTGATATGCAGCTGTACCCCTATTGAATTACTAATAGAAAGCTGATATACAATAATTTAAAATTAATCTCTATTCAAGTTATTAAATCGTTGAATATCGTAGCGTTTTTTTAAGGCCTACCCTTCATCAAATCAAAACTATGAAATTCGTTCTCGTATTATGGAAGTCAGAATCATTGGTACCGGGGCCCACATACCCAATCGAGAACATAAGAACAACCAGTTTTTGGATAACCAATTTTTTGATGCTAATGGAGAATCGATTCCAAACAACAATGAAGAGATTATTGAAAAATTTTCTTCTATCACTGGAATAAAAGAACGTAAATACACCGATCCCTCCTTAAACACTTCTGATTTAGCAGCTCAAGCCGCTAAAATTGCCATTGACGATGCTCAAATCGATCCAGAAAGCCTAGATTACATTATACTTGCCCAAAACGTTGGCGATATCACAGCCCACTCAGACCAATCCGATGCCCTACCAAGTGTTGCTTCACGGGTAAAAGCTAAATTGGGGATCAACAATCCGAAATGTGTGGCTTATGATCTCATTTTTGGATGTCCCGGCTGGGTGGAAGGAATGATACATGCCAACGCTTTTATTAAAGCTGGAATGGCGAGTCGATGTCTCGTTATTGGATCCGAAACATTATCACGCGTGACTGATCCCCACGATCGAGATTCCATGATCTATGCCGATGGAGCAGGCGCTACAATTGTAGAAAAAAGTAATTCAATTCCTGGCATCCTCTCCCATGCTACAGCTACTTTTACGTCGGAAGGAGAGGCTGAATTTATTTTTATGGGGCCCTCCAACAAAAAAACAGATGATTCCACAAAATACATCAAAATGCAAGGAAGAAAGGTCTATGAGTTTGCTCTCACTCAAGTACCCCTTGCCATGAAAGAATGTCTTGACAAAGCTGAAATCCCTATTAAAGAACTCAAAAAAATATTCATCCATCAGGCCAACCTCAAAATGGATGAGGCAATCATTAAACGATTTTATCGTCTTTACAAAACTCCTCCCCCAAATGATATTCTACCCATGAATATTGAGACCTTCGGAAACAGTTCGGTAGCCACCATTCCCACCCTACTCGATCTCGTTCGAAAAACAAATTTTAAAAATCACAAAATTGAAAAAGGGGATATTATTCTATTTGCGAGTGTAGGTGCTGGGATGAACATCAATGCCATCACATATCAGGTGTAATTAACGCCCCCATACCGTTTAAATTCTTAATTTTGAGTAGCTATGAAACTCTTCGTACACATAGGCCGCTACTTCATTATGATTCAAAAAATCTTTGAGAAGTTTACGAAATGGCCCATACTCAAAAAACTCATTCTAACTGATATTGAAACATTAATTGTCGGCTCCCTAGGTATTGTTTCCTTCATTTCCTTTTTTGTGGGGGGAGTTGTTGCTATTCAAACGGCATTGAATATGGAAAATCCCTTATTGCCAAGAAACTTAATGGGCTTTGCTACGCGCCAATCTGTTATTTTAGAGTTTGCCCCAACCTTTATATCTGTTATCATGGCAGGAAAAGTTGGCTCATACATCACTTCCAGTATTGGAACCATGCGAGTTACAGAACAAATTGATGCTCTTGAAATAATGGGTATCAATACCTACAATTATTTAATTTTTCCCAAAATCATCGCTCTTTTATTTTATCCCTTTGTGATTACGATTGCAATGTTTCTTGGGATTTTTGGTGGATATATTGCCTGCGTTTATGGAGGCTTTTCCTCTAGTGAAGAATTTATTGATGGGATTCAATTGGATTTCATTCCTTTCCATGTCACCTATTCTTTTGTCAAAACATATTTATTTGCACTTCTTTTAGCCACTATTCCTTCCTATCACGGCTATTTTTTAAAAGGGGGTGCCTTGGACGTTGGGAAGGCCAGCACCACTTCGTTTGTCTGGACCAGTGTTGCAATTATTATAGTGAACTATATGGTAACACAAATTCTTTTGACCTAATATGATTCAAGCCCAAAGTTTGTTCAAGTCTTTTGGAAACACAACCGTGTTGAAAGACATCTCTGCTACTTTTGATAAGGGGAAAACAAATCTTATCATTGGGCAAAGTGGTTCGGGTAAAACTGTGTTTTTGAAGTGCTTGTTGGGACTTCATGAGATTGATCAAGGAAGTATAAATTACAATGGCGTGTCTTTCGAAAAAATGAACCTTAAGGAGCGAACCCAATTGCGTCAAGACATTGGAATGGTGTTTCAAGGAAGCGCATTATTCGACTCCATGTCAGTAGAGGAAAATATTATGTTCCCCTTAAAAATGCTTACGGAAAAGAGTAATGAAGAAATTAGAGAACGAACCAATGCCGTAATCAAACGTGTCAATCTAATCGATGCCAATGCCAAGCTCCCTTCTGAAATCTCAGGAGGCATGCAAAAAAGAGTAGCCATTGCACGGGCCATCGTGATGAATCCAAAATACCTGTTTTGTGATGAACCCAATTCTGGATTAGATCCCAAAACAGCTATAATTATTGATAATCTCATTCAGGAAATTACCGAAGAATTTCAGATCACCACCGTAATTAATACGCATGATATGAATTCTGTGATGGAAATTGGTCAAAAAATTATCTTCCTTGAAAATGGAACCAAAGCATGGGAAGGCGATAAAGAAGAAATTTTTGTGACAGATAATAAAGCCGTAGGTGATTTTGTTTATTCTTCTGAATTATTTAAAAAGGTTCGAGCAACTTATCGAAAAAAATAACTCAAGGCATACTTTTAAAATAGGCGTTTGAAGATGCCCTTAATCCTTAAATTTTCTCTCTTTTAACCACTGCATGAGGACTAACTAAATATTTTTTATGACTTGGGAGTGCAGTGCATTCAAAGCGCTTTCTTCGTTGCGGGCCACGAATAAATTTTCTCCCATTAGTCAAAGTAAAAACCTCACCTTCATCCAATTCAAAGATATAAGTTTTGTCTGGGTTAGAATCATAGCGATGTAACGCACAAACCAAATTGAAATCCGTATCGGTTGCTGCTTTTGGATTTTTAAAGTGCGCAGCCAAGACAGCTAATAATTCTTTTGGGAAAATCTCTGGATGAAGTAGCGGCACCATTATCTCTTTATAGACTTGTTTCCATTCTGTCCCGTGGGGTTTTATTCTGTTGCCAAATTTTTCAAAAGCGATGAAATGAGCAATTTCATGGAGGAGGGTAATTAAAAACCGATATGGATTATCTGTTTTATTTAATGTGATTTCGTGTTTACCATTCGAATGTAACCGGTAGTCTCCGTGCTTACTAAAACGCTCTTTAGTGATTTTAATCCCTAAAGGCCATTCAGCCATCAAGTTTTGAATGTATGGTTTTGATTTTTCAGGTAGGGCTGCGAGTACCTCAGTCATTATTCTCTAGGGTGTACTTTTAGCAACTGGAAGCACTTTTCCATTATATAACTCATGTCCCCGACAGGCGAAGTCCAATATGTATTCACCCATCTGAATTGCTGAAATTGGAGCCTTATAGCCTGGGAAAGCTTCTTCCAACATTTCCGTCTGTACAGCCCCTAAAGCAAGTGCATTAAAAGCTGGACCTGTTTCATTATATTCTTCTGCTAAAAGCTCTGTAAGTGTAATGACAGCACCCTTACTACTGCTGTAGGCAGCCAAGCCAGGGAATTTGGAACTCCCTTGAATTCCTCCCATGCTGGTAATAGAAAGTACATGTCCTGTTGATGATATAAAAGGAAGGGTGGTACGCGTTAATTCAGCCAAACCAAAAACATTGACGCGATATACGGATTCAAAAACTTCCCAGTCCGACTCTGAAAAAGGAGTTTGTTTTAAATAACCCGCGTTGTTGACTAGAAAGTCAACACAAATATTTTCTTTTTTCAGATACTCAACATAGGGCGATAGTGACTTTGGTTGGGAGAGATCTACTGAAAAAACGGTTACGCCAAGCTCTTGTAGTGGAACTGTATTACGAGAAAGAGCGATAACATGAAGGCCTTGTTTTTGTGCTAACCGTGTCAATTCAAATCCAATTCCTCTACTAGCACCACTGACTACAATTGTTTTCATCTTACGAGTGCGATTGTTTAAACCAAGCTTAGGATACAAGCATGGTGATGGGGTTTTCAATAAATCCTCGAAGGGTCTGAAGAAATTGAGCTCCTGTAGCTCCGTCTACCGTCCGGTGATCACAAGCTAAAGTTAATTTCATCGTATTACCAATAACAATATCACCTTCTTTAACTACCGGTTTTTGCACTATACTTCCAACAGAAAGAATTGCCGAATTGGGTTGATTAATTATGGAGGTGAATTCTTGAATACCAAACATTCCTAAATTAGATATGGTGAAGGTACTTCCTTCCATTTCTGCTGGAGTCAATTTTTTGTTTCGAGCTCTCGAAGCAAAATCTTTCACCTGAAGGCCAATCTGAGGCAAAGCCAACTCATTAGCAAATTTTAATACGGGTACTAGAAGTCCGTCTTCTACGGCTACAGCTACGCCCACATGAACGTGATGATTGTGCACAATTTTATCGTCATACCACTGAGAATTTACTTCCGGGTGGATTTTCAATGCCATTCCAGCGGCTTTGATCACAATATCATTAAAAGATATTTTAGTATCAGGCAGGCTGTTATATTGCGTTCGGAAAGCGATGGCAGCATCCATATTGTACTCAACACCTAGATAATAGTGAGGTGCTGAAAATTTTGATGCGGATAAGCGTTTGGCAATCGTTTTCCGCATTTGACTATTGGCCAGTTCGGTGATTTGTTCCACTCCTGCAGCTTGCTGAATTCCGACATTGCCACTGGGCTGGTAGGACTCAATATCTTTTTTGACAATTCGTCCGTGATCACCTGTCCCTTGAATATGGGATAAATTAATCCCTTTTTCAGCAGCGATTTTCTTAGCCAATGGAGACGCAATGATTCTTCCGTTAGGAGTTGGTATACTAGCAGGAGGGCTAGAAACTTCTTTTTTGTCTTGAACGGGAGGAGGGGCTGCTGCTGTTTTTTCAGAAATGCTAGCCGTCTCTGGAGCTTTGTTCTCTGTGGCCGATGGTACAG
>CENG01105815.1_pt1 | contig 46411 bp, 12 predicted proteins | sample 530131 | NCBI WGS metagenome assembly CENG01 (sample SAMEA2591057, study PRJEB7988) | marine metagenome | biome: marine biome (ENVO:00000447); feature: surface water (ENVO:00002042) layer; material: saline water (ENVO:00002010), including plankton (ENVO:xxxxxxxx) | depth 5 m
ACGATTGTTGGGACAGGTATGTGCGTAAGGGCAGTAACACAAATGGACCTCTTGATGTCTACTGCGGATGGGATGACAGTGGAAACCCTCTTGCAGGACAAACCTATTATGAAATCACACCACCATCTGCTTTAAGTAGTCAATCGGGTGCAGGACAAGGTAATTGGCCAGGTACTGGATCTGGTCTATGTCAAAACTGTAATGCATTAAATCATGTTGCAGACGTTTCTATTGCCATTGACCCTAAGCGTATGGAGACAGAGCGTTATAGGATTAAGATGGGCGACTATAGTGGTAGGATGCAGATACTAAATTATTTGACAGGAGGCACTAATGCTTTGTCTAGAAGTATTAAAAATGTAGGTAATCCATTCTTCGACGAGTGCCAAGATAAATACCCATATCTAGATGGTAGACAACTAGAGGGACAAGGATAATGGGATTTGGATTTTTAAAACCAGTTGCTGCTATCAATGGTCTACCTGACTCTGGACATGGGTTGTGTCTACCCCCTACTGTGCATAGCACAGAGTCTTGCGGAGCAATCCCAAGGACAAGGACTATTCGTATTAAAGAGTATACTTGTTGGTGGCCACCTCTGAGTCTGATACCAATGACACCACTAGCACCAAACCGTGCTACAGTATTAGTCAATGGTTATCCAATCATGCTTGCAGGTGACAAGTTTATAAAACATCCGTCAACCTGCACTAACATAGTAATCCATATGTGTCCATGTGGTAAATCACTATGTCCAAAACCTACACCCTACCCATGCTCAGTCTTAACGACAGAGGATGGAGGTGTAGGACACGATAGGACTCTATATCCTACAACCTTAACTGTGTTTGCACTCAAGCGATTGATTGCTAGACAGTTAGACCCACTAGGAGTCGGATTTCCTGGCTTCTCGTATCCTTGCTCATCAGTAGTAGCCTATGGCTCTATGAATGTTTGGGCAGGTTAATCACTTTATTAAATTATTATGGCAACTAGATCAACAGCCTTCGTATCGGGTGGAGTAGATACAAAACCTAAGAAGACAAGACAGGGTAAAAGTCAGAATACAAAACTTTCTGCTACCTCTAGAAATAAACCGCGTAAAAAGTATCGTGGACAAGGCTAAATAATAAAGTATAACTTATATTATGGCAAAATTCATATTCATGTAGAGTGTCATACAGAATTAGATCAGATAAAAACATAAGTCGTGGTTTTAGAGATTTTGCAATGTCTTTCAAAGCAAATCCTAATAGCCGCGACTTTGGTGCTGTCAAAAATGAGAATGCAATCAAACAGGCAGTGCTAAATTTGATCAAAACCGATATAGGTGAGAAACCTTTTCAGTATGATGTCGGATCTCGAGTGACAGGACTTTTATTTGAGCCTTATGATGTTTTTACAGGTGAGGCGATCAAAGACGAGATTAACAGCACTTTAGATAGATACGAAAAACGCATAAGAGTCGTATCTGTTAACGTAACAGACGGTTTCGATACAAACTCACTTGAAGTAAGAGTAGAGTATACGATTGTTGGAGAAAGAATCGTTAAAGAAATCGATTTCATACTAGAGAGGACGTAATGCCTGCAGTACCATCAGAATTAACCTCCTTAGATTTCTTTGAAATCAAGGAATCCATAAGATCATACCTTAGGACACGATCAGAGTTTACTGATTACGACTTTGAAGGATCTGCTGCGTCTTATTTGTTAGACACTCTTGCATACAACACATATTATACAGCATTCAATGCTAACATGTCTCTTAATGAGGCATTTCTAGAAACATCTACTGTCAGAGACAATATTGTTAAGGTTGCTAAGCAACTTAACTACACTCCTCGTAGTGTTAAGTCTCCAAAAGCATATGTGACAGTAAGTGTGCAGACTTTAATCGGTGCAAATGGTTTAACCTACCCTGAGCAAGTTACAATTAACAAGGGTGACTCATTTAGTGCTGAAAATAACTTTGATGATTATATTTTTACAATCCTAAGTCAAGTACAAGCACCTGTTGATCAATCTACTGGTATTGCTACCTTTAGATGTCTTGCAACTTATCAGGGCAACCTACTTACTTACTCGTTTATTGTTAATAACACAAAAAGACAAGAATATATTATTCCTAGTGAAGATGTAGACACTGAAAGAATGATTGTTTACATTTCTCCTTCTGTGCAGTCTTCTGAAATTGATATTTACAACAAATCAACAACCTCTGTTGACTTAGACTCAAATTCTCGTATTTACTTCCTTGAAGAAGTTGACGATTTGCGTTATAAGGTAATCTTCGGTGATGGAGTGTTGGGAAGACAACTAGTTGACGGTGAATTTGTAAAAATTGACTATGTAAGGACTGTTGGTAAGGAAGCAAACGGTGCAAGAGACTTTACCTTCATCGGTACAGCATCTGATAGCGAAGGACGCATCGTTGGTAACAGCTCAATCACTGTTGTGACCGAAAATCAGGCAGCAGACGGTGAAGATAGAGAAACACCTGTTTCTATCAAGTATAATGCTCCTAGATTGTATACAACACAAAACAGAGCAGTTACAGAAAGAGATTTTGAGAATCTAGTAAGACAACTATATCCACAATCACGATCAGTAGTTGCATATGGTGGTGAGAAGTTAAATCCTCCTGTTTATGGTAAGGTGTATGTTGCGGTTAGACCTAAGACTGGTGCTAAGCTCAACGAAACAACAAAAGTAAGAATTAAAAACCAGTTGAAGGATTATTCAATCGGTGCTATCGACCCGATTATCATTGACCCAACAACTCTCTATGTTATTCCTAAGTCTTACGTTTACTATAACGGTAATGACACTAATCTTAGTTCTAATGACCTAAGGACAAAAGTGTTGAAGAATATCGACGACTACAACTCACAAAATGCTGCAAATAGATTCAACAATAGATTTGAAGGATCTAAGTATTCTGGAGTAATCGATAATTCAGACCCTGCTATCTCAGGTAGCACATCTCAAATAACCCTTGGTCAAAATATTGACGCATTCCAGTTTGGTCAAGTATTTAACCAGTGTTTAGACTTCAATAATCCTTTATTCAGACCTGGCGACTATTCGGGCAGCCCAGATGGTAATGGCACCTCAGGGGACGGCACAGATGGGTCTGACGGCACATGTAAACCAACCTTCTCCGTAGTTAAGTCAGGCACATTCTATGCAACTGGATATACTGAGACTCTTCTAAACAATGCCAATCTAACTAGTGGTGTTGTGCAAGTAGATACAGCAACATTATCTTCTACAAATACACAAACCCTTGTCCCTGTAAATCTAAGAGACGATGGTAAAGGTAACATGATGCTTGTTACTATTAGAGATGAGGCAGAAGTCATCCTAAACAATAATGTCGGATCAGTCAACTACAATACTGGTGAAGTATGTGTAGGACCTCTAAACGTTGCACTGACACCTGACAACACATTAAGAATTCCAGTAGTAGTTTACCCCAGTGGTGGATCACTCGAGCCTCCTGCAGGCACCGACCCAATCATCTTCAACCCAGACGTCAATCCAATCGATTATACGATCAACGACTTGTCAGTCCCTATCTTCGATCCTAATAATTTCAGTGGATTTAACTTTGGTGGTGGAGAGCTAAATATACTTGACTACCCAACGGATACTTTCACTTATCCCGATATTACGGACTGCTTCTAATAAGATATGTCTAGAGTTAATGTTTCTGACAGAGTTGAGCAACAACTCCCTGACTTTATTAAGTCAGAGGATAGAGCGTTTGTACAATTACTTCAAGAATACTACAAATCCCAAGAGAAGGTCGGTAGACCTTACGATATTCTTAATAATGTACTTGATTATCTTGACTTAGACACTTACCAGTCAAATGTCTTAACATCTCAGACTACAGTGCTTCAAGCGATCGGTTTGAATGACACAGAGATTGTTGTAGAAGATATTGACGGATATCAAGAAAGAAATGGTAGTATACAGGTTGATAATGAAATCCTGTATTACGAATCGGTAACCAGAGGTCCTGATGCTATCATGACACCTGGTATTGCACCACATGAATTTAAAAAGAAAGAGCAAGCACTAGAAAATCCATATTACGAGTTTGATGGAGTCCAAACTACATTCGCACTAAAGTATCAGGGTAACCCAGTTAGTCCTGCATCTGTAGATCATCTAATTGTTACTGTTTATAATGTAACTCTTAAACCTACAGTTGATTACATTGTCAGTGGCACTAATATCATCTTCACAGTGCCCCCTAGGACACCCACTGGTGGCGATGACCAAGGTTTTACTAATATTACCTATCTCATAGGCTTTGCAGATAAAACCATTGTCACAATGGATGCTGTGTCATATACAGAATGGCAAGGCACAAAATATTACCCTCTAAGAGTAAATGGTCAAGCATATACTCCAATTTCTGATGTTTCTCTAATTGTAAACCGCACAGGACAATTACAGAAACCTTTTGAGCAATTTAATGTCTACCAAGATACTCTTGTTACTAAGTTTGCCTTAGGTAGTGCCGATACCCTTCATGTTAGAGCGATTGAGTTTGTACCTGCGTCTTTTGGTAGTGGTGCAGATGCAGTATGTAATGTTGTAGACAATAAAATCGATACAATCTTAGTTAAGACAGGTGGTAAAGGATATAGACTAGATTTTGCTCCTAGAGTAAACATTCAAACTGCAACTGTTGGAGAATATGCAACAGCACACAGTTTAGTTGGTGGTATTAAAGATATTCAGTTAATTTCTGGTGGTCAAGGTTATACATCTTACAATCCTCCTATTCCTTTAGTCACTGCACCTACCAATGCTAATGGTAGACTGGCAAGAGTGTCTTTAACAGTCAATGATACTACTGGAATGGTTGATACTGTCACTATCACTGATTCTGGATCAGGATATGACTTTGTGCCAGTTATCACCTTCAATAATCCTGGCGGAGCAACTATTTCTGATGCAACTATTGACTCTGAAGGTAGATTGAATGTAGATACTATCACAGTTACTGCACCAGGTCTTAATTATGCCAATCCTCCTACAATCTACATCGATCCTGCTCCTGACGGTGGTATTAACGCTATTGCAGAGTGCTCTCTAACAGCAGAGGGTGGTTTAGCATCAGTTACTATCATCAATAGAGGAAGAGGGTATGTAACCCCTCCTAGATGCCGTGTAGTAGACCCTGTTGGTGCTCAAGTCTTAGATGTAACCGTATCTAGTGGTGCTGTTACAGATATTGAGTTATTGACTGGTGGTAGAGGTTATACTGACGCTCCATCTGTTTATATTGTTGACGATCGCAAAGATGCATACGGCACTTCTATAGGAGGCACAGGTGCAACTGCTGCTGCGACTATTTTTAACGGTGAGTTGACCGATATCAACATTACCAACTTTGGTACTGGATATAGCGAAGCAAATCCTCCTAAAATTTATATTGCTGAGCCTCAAGCAGCAAAAGCATCTGTAAACGTTGGATACGACGAAGTTACTGGATTTGTAATCGAAGAGCGTGGTAGAAACTACGTCCCTAGTGCATTTAATGGTATTGTGCGTGGTGTTTCTAACGTTATTGATTATGACGAATATGGAAACCAAGTTTTTGCAAAAGAAAGTCAAATTACTACTAGCACACACCCAATCGGGTCTATAGTAAGAAATCTTGACTCATTATTCATCTATCAGTTATTTGAGAAGTTTAGAAAGCAATATCTGCCCACTATTCAACTAGATCCAAGTAAAGTTAACCCTGTTAACGTAATTAAGAATATCAGGGACTTCTATCTTGCTAAAGGTACTGCATTGGGTGCAAAATACCTTTTCAAGATTCTTTTTGGTGAAGAGATTGAGGTATCATATCCTAAAGAGCAAATTATCTCTCCATCTGCTGCTACATGGACTGTAGACACGATTTTAAGGACACAAGTAGTATCTGGTGACCCTGTTAACTTAATTGACTCTGAAGTTATTCAATATGCTGATGATGTTGACCAAAATGTCAAATATGCTTCAGCATTGGTTGAAAATGCAATTTCAATCATTAAAGGTGAAGATACAATCTATGAATTAGTAATATCAGAAGAAACTCTCACTGGTATCTTTAAGATTCCTTATAGGACTCGTCTTGTTGAGCCATTAACCACTACAGGACAAATTGTAACTGTTGACTCTACTATTGGGTGGCCAGAGAGAAACGGCACCTTCAATATTGGCGATAATGAAGAAGTCCAGTATAAAGAGAAGTCACTTAACCAGTTTATCGAATGTACTCGATCAAAAAACAATATTATCGAAGATTGGGATCCTGGCACTGTTATTACTTCCAATATCTTCATATATGCCAATAGAGGCACTACTACTGAAGTTAAGATGCGTGTTTTGGGTATTGCCGAAGCAGGAAGCACAGTACTCGACGATACAGGATCATATTACTTACCTGGCGATAAACTAAAGGTTGCATCACTTGGATCTGACTCTGTTGGTGAAGAAAGACTAGAATCATGGTTTTATAACGTTAAAAAACTTATTAGCGTCTCTGCTATCGATCCAGGCTCTCTTTCTCAAGTTGCAACAGTAACAACTGCTGAGCCTCATGGATTACTGGTAGAAGACACAGTTACAGTGTATGGTGCAAACCCAGTTATCTTTAACGGCACATTCCAAGTATCTTCTCGTATTGACGAATTTAATTTCTCATATAGAGTTGCAACAGCAACTGATATCATCCCAGTTGGTAATATTCTACTTTCAGTCGATCTTAACAGAGGTAAGTCAACTGAGACTCCAATCAATAACGTTGTTACTGAATTTACGACTAATATTCAGAATTCCTTCTTTAATGCTGATTATGTCTACGTTGCAGCGTCAGGTCTTCCAAACTACAAGATAGGACCTTTTATTGGGTCTGCATTGATTCCTGGCAACCAAAGAAAGCTTGTTAGAATTCCTAGAGTTGTAAATACCGTTTCAGAGCGTCAAGCGATCGCTGCTAACAGTGCAATCGGATCTTGGGTAAATGGTGTAAGTATTTGGTGTTATAAGTCAAGAGAGTCAGTCCTTTTCGGTCCTTTGACTGGAATTGTTGTTTCTAATGCAGGTGTCAACTATGATGCGGGATCTCCTCCAGAAGTCCTTATTGAAGGTGGTGGAGGTAGTGGTGCAACTGCTACTGTTACAGTTAATGGTAGTGTTGACTCATTTGAGGTAACAGCACAAGGATCTGGATACACATCATCACCTTTGATCTCTATTGTTGGTGGTGGAGGATCTGGTGCATCTGCAAGTGCAGTTGTTACTAACGGTGCTATTACAAGAATCCTAGTATCAAACGCAGGTAGTGGATTCACATCACAACCATCTATCACAATTACTGGTGGTGGAGGTAGTGGTGCTGCAGCAACTGCTAATATTCGAGGTCCTATCTCTGGTGTTACACTAACAGGTGGTGGATCTGGATATACATCTCTACCAACTGTATCTGTTACATCTGGTGAAGGTGCATTAGCACAACCTATTGTATTGAATGGTAGAATCGTTTCTATCGCTATTATTAACTCTGGTCGTCGTTATACCACTGCACCAAGAGTTGTAATTAATGGAGATGGTTTTGGTGCTGTTGCTAAAGCAACTATTGCAACTACTGGAGAAGACAAGGGTAAAGTCATTGGTATCACTATATCTAACAGAGGTATCAATTATATCCAAGGTACAACAACTGTAAGACTAGATGCTGTTGGTGAGTTGGCAACATTCACTGCACAGGTGTTTGAGTGGAATAAAAACTTTGAATATGACCTTGCAAACAAATATGACATTGCAAGAGGTTATGTTTTTACTGGTCTTAACAACCAGTATGGTGGAGAGTATGCTCACCTTTCAGATCCAAAAGAATTACGTTATGTTGTTGGAGACAACGTATTCCTTAATCAAGAGACAGGCAACTTCCAAGAGATCTCCCAAAACTTCCTACACTCTCCAATTTTAGGATGGGCATATGATGGTAACCCAATCTATGGTCCTTATGGTTATGCAAATCCAACTGATCAAAACAGTGGTGTAAGAAGACTTCGCACATCATATAGACTAAAACCAGAAATTGTAGCAGATGCAGTAACTAATCCTAATCCTGCTAGAGTTGATGGTCCTTTACTCGCAACTTATCCTGCAGGATCATTTGTGCCTGATTATGAGTACGTATTCCAAGCAGGTGACTTAGATCAGTATAACGGTCGTTTCTGTAAGACACCTGAGTATCCTGATGGCACATATGCATACTTTGTTACTATTGATGCATCTGACGCAGGTATTCCAGAATTCCCATACATTATGGGTCCTGCATTTAACTCACTTCCAGATGAGTGGAATTTAAGTCAAGGTGCAGTCCAAGAGAATATTCCAGCTGATGTTGTAAGATATAGAGTCCCATATGAGAATGTAGACATCGATGTTGAGCGTTTACCAAACCAAGAGGCAGATGTCCTAACAACTGAGATTGAAGGTTATCCAATCATCTTTGAAGTCCAAGATACTAACCAAGATGGTATTATTGATGCTAATGAGCAACAGGAAGTATTAGAGTTACAAGAAGAGCCTACTCTACAAATTTACGATTATTTCCCTCAAGTTTCACTTGAATCTAAAGTTGACATCGATGTAGAGACTGTTACTCAATTTGAGACTGCACAGATCGATGGTTTTGTTGTAGAGAATCCTGGCATCTCTTATCAGGTTAATGACACCGTATTCTTTGATAATACTGATACAGGTGGATTTGGTGCTTCTGCAATCATTGATAGTATTAAAGGTGTTGCTATTAGTGCCTATGTCAAAGAAATTATTGGTGACAGACCATATGGTGTAATTACAACTTCTCTGAATCATGACCTTATAGCAGGTGATGAAATCATTGTTGATTCTACTCCTATCACAGCAAACACTAATAAAGAGTTTAAAGTTAAAGTTGTAGATGGTATTGAGAGCGTTACTGTAGATACACAAGGTGTTGGATATAATGCTGCTTTACCTCCAACTTATGAGTTGGTTGAAGGTGGTAGTGGAATTGACGCTGACTTTACTATTAATCTTGATGCTGCAGGTGTTGCAGATTCATTTACTATCATTAACTCTGGTAATGGATATAGTGTTGATACACCTCCTCAGATCAGAGTATCTCATCCTCAGTCAATTACAAAAACACGTTATTGGTTATCTGAGTATTTGAATGATAGTGGTAACGTTACTGTCCATGATAGTATTGCAACTGCTAATAGAGACTACTATGTTTGTGGATCTCTTAAAGAAGATCTAGATAGTGACCAAGTTGGTTTCCTTGCTAAGTTTAACGACCTTGGTGAAGTGCAGTGGGTAAGGACATTACTTCCAAATAATACAGGTGTTAAGACACTCGAATTTACTTGTTTGTATGTTGATGACTCACAAGAAAACGACCTCGTATATGTTGGAGGCCAAACATATGACCCCAATAATCCCAATTATAATCCAGATGTCTGGTTTGGTAAGTATGAGTCAGAAAGAGACGCACAAAACAATCCTACAGGTACTTTAAAGTGGCAGAAGTCTATTGCAGGTATATCTGGTGGACAGCGTAAAGATTATATCACTGATATCTACTTAGATGAAAATAACAACATATACATCGTAGGTTACACTGATACACAGGCAATCGATGCTAATGATATTTGGATTATCCAATCTAATAATGATGGTGACTTAAAAGAGAAACGTAAGATATCTTCTGCAAATGGTGATGAGGATATTACTCAGATTAGATGGATAGCAAATAGTCAATTCTTCTTTACTGGCGTTAACCAGACTACTGACAACTTAATATATGGCACATTCTCATATGACGGATCAAATATCAACGTTGATTATGTTAAACAGATTCCTGCACTTGGTGGTTATGTAAGAAACCCAAGATTTACTATTGACGAATATAATGATGTATTCTTCTTATATGATGTCTATAATAATGCAAATGGTAAGTTTGAGAAGATGCAACTTGGTAAGATTCCTCTTGCCGATGCAAATGCAACTGAAATCATACCTCCTTCTTCTACTCCTACAGCAAAACCATGGTTGTGGCGTAAGACACTTACACCTCAAGGTAATTATGTTTCTATCAAAAATACAGGATTACACGTTGATGTATTTGGTGATATTGTTGTTACTGCTGCTATCGACTATGACGAAGATAGAAAGGTAACTACTGTATCTTCACTTAAGTATGACGGCACAATTCAAGCAGAATCACTAATAGAAACAACTGATTCTGTTGGACAAGTTGGTAAGTCATCTATTGTCGATAACTCTGGAGATATCATTACTTTCGGTGAAAGGTTGATTCCTAACCAACTTGCAGTTTATAGATTCGATGATACTGCGGATTTAGACTATGATACAACTAAACAGACTATATCTACTCTTACAATTCAAACACCTGCCAATGCTGTTGTAGATAATTCATATTACAAGTATGGCACTGGATCATTAAAATTCGATGCAGCAAACCGTGCTACTGCTTCTGGTTTAGCATGGGAAGGACAAAACTGGACTACTGCAGCATGGTTTAGTATGAATACTACTGCATACGCTGCAGGTAATACACCTCATTTCTTTGACACTGTTGAAGTAAACGGCACTTCTGGTGTTTCTGTTTACCTAATGGGTATTGCTAGTGATGCAAACTTCGGTAAAATTATCTTAGAAGTAAATGGAAGTGTAGTTGCTTCATCTACAGAAACTACTTACTGGGGTAACTTTAGTGCAGCAGCATGGCACCATATTGCATTAGTTAAAGAGAATACTGGATCTGGTGTTTGGGAAATTAATGTTTACTATGATGGTAACCTTGCAATCACATATCAAACTCTAATTGATGTAAATATGGCATCTGTTGGATTGGGTGGCACTGCACCTTCAGTTTCAACAAAAGCATTTATTGGTCATATTGATGATTGGATTATATCTAAACTTGCTGAGTTTGAGTCAACCTTTACTGCACCTCTAACGAAATACCCACTATCTCATGAGATCAGTGATATGGTTGCTGTTAAGATTGATAAAGCACATACTTCTGGAAGAGGCACATATACACTAACCACACCAACCAACTACACTAATCTTACTATTAGCGAATGGACAACTGGCACATGGGCAGATGGTGGTTTACCTGCTATTGATCAGTGGGATGTTGGAGCAGGTGGTCTACAACTACTCGACTTCACAGATTCGCCCTCAGTATACACACCAGTACAAACGTACACATGGACAAACAACAGAGAGCAGTTTGCATCTAAGTCTTCTACTATTCCTGTTAAGAATGGTCAAAAGATGTTTGTTACTGCAAACGTTGTCCCTAAATTCTATATTAAAGATGCAACCTACAGTAAGATTGATAACATCTATGAGTTGACACTCAATCAAGATGTATTATTAAGTAAAGGTGCAATCCTACAACAATACAACTCTCTAGGAGTTGTACAAGCATACGGTACTATTGTAGAGACTCCTGTAGGCACTACTACTAATCCTGGTTTAGGTAATAAGTATAAAGTTGGTAAAATCTTCGGCACTATTAACAGCACTGATCTATTGAGATCTACTGATGCTACAGACATCAACGTAATCAGTGATCAGAAGTTTGTTGGTATTGAAGCAGAGGATCTTTGGGTAACAGGCACTGCATATGCTACTGCTGCTAGAGTATACTATGCTAAGAAAATATATGAAGCACAATCAGGTGGCACATCTGGTGTAACTCCTCCAACACACACTACAGGTGCTGTAAGTGATGGTGCTGTTACATGGGTGTTTATTAGAAATGCAGGTGAGTTTGATATTGACATTCAAACTGAGCCATATCCTATACCTCAATATAGAGGACTGGATATGCAACGTTGGGATACTGGTATTCTATATCCTGTTGGGTATCAAGTTTATTGGCAGCGTAACATATACGAAGTGACCGTTGCAGGTCCTTCTGGTAATACCCCTCCCACTCATACAAGTGGCACAGCATCTGATGGTGGCGTAACATGGGAATGGAAATCTACAGAATTAGCGTTGTCTGACTATGCTAGATTCCAACAATACAGTGATGGTGCATATTCAGTTAAGATTCTTAAGGTGCAACCTGCATCTTCCTACATACCTGGCGATGTTATTTCAATCAACTCTGCAAACATTGTTGTTGATGATGACGGTGCTGATGCATATAAGATTGTTAAGGTAACTGGATTCCCATCTGTTAAAGAAGTTGAATTAACAACAACACTCAAGAAAGATATTAGGAAAGTTAGTGAAGCAAGATCAAATCTTGTATATGCAACATCTGTCACTCCTCACAACTTTAGAGCTGACGATATCATCTTTACAGAAGGATTTACTACAACTGAATATAACGGATCATTCTTTATCCGTGAAATATTTGGTAGTAGAGAATATGTATTTGGATTGAGGTCAACTGCTGCAGGAGATCCTTTATTCTTACAAGGTAGTATAAGCAACGTTAATATCTATGCTAAGCATCCATCACTTACATTCATACGAAATCATCAGTATGTGTTTGATGTTGGAGATGCATCTAACTTAAATTACTATCTGTCATTTGCACAGGATAACCAGTATAAGTTGGAATATTCTTTCAATAATATTACTCGAGTCGGCACACCAGGTATTCAAGCAGAAGGTCTAAGACCATATGTTAAATTCTCTGCTATTGGTAATGTAACTAATATTTCTTACTACTTTGATCCATCTAGGATTGGAGCAATGTCTCCTGTTGGAGATAACTCCTTTGTTGATGTTATTAAGACACCTTATGATGGCACATTTACAATTTCTCAGATTGTAAATAACACTGAATTCAAATTCCCATTATTACTTGAGCCAGAAACATCAGCAGCTGAAGTCCAAGATGATGAATTTGGTAACCCATTTACTTTCTATTCAACAACATCTATCAAGGCAATCGGACCTATCAATACTATTAAGTTAGTATCACCAGGTGGATTCTATCAGAGATTACCTATTATATCTGACATTGCATCATTCAGACAGATTGAGCGTATTACTATAACCTCAGGAGGTACTGAATATGCACCTGGCGTTTACTACAACGTCCCTATTAACGGTGATGGAGAAGGTGGTCTAGCAACTATTACAGTTACACTTGATGAGGAGATTGGATCAGGCACAATCAGTAGTGTATCAGTTACAGATCCAGGTAAAGGATATACAACTGCAACTATAGACGTTGATAGTATATCTGGTATTCTTGGTAATCAACTTGCAGGATCTGGTGCTGCATTAGCAGTTGTAATTCCTGATGAAGGTAGTGGTGCATCTGTATTCTTAACTGGTAAGAATATTGGTAAGATCAAGAGACTTAAAAATAACGAATTTGGTTTCGGTTACTCTCATGACTACACTCTACGTCCTGAGATTACATTCCCAGTTAACCTACAACTATTCAATACTTCAATACTAACTGAGATTACTATAACCAATCCAGGTTCTGGTTACACATCTGCACCTGCAGTTGTAATCACAGGTGGTGGTGGATCAGGTGCTGAAGCAGAAGCGATTATTAAAAACAATCGTCTGAATGAGATTCTTATTAAGAATCCAGGTCAAGGATATTCATCTGAGCCAACTGTAACTCTAAAATCAGAATTTAACTACGTTGTTAACTTAGATCTTAACTATCTACAGTTTAACTTCCCACACGGTATTACAACAGGTGCTGCTATTCAGTTGCGTGCTGATACTGTAGGCACCACAACTGGTATTCTACCTAAACCAAGTAGTGCAGGTTTGACCAGTTTGATTGATGGACAGATATACTATGCTATTGCTGATCAGTTAGAATCTGATCAATTACGCTTTGGATTAACGTTACAGGCCGCACAATCTGGAGACTTTATTACCTTCCTAACTCAAGGTGAAGGACGACAAACTCTCTTAACCGAGGTCTTTGGAGGTACTGCTGATGCTGTTGTTGCAACATCTAGATTCTTAGCAGGTGAAAAAGTATTCCAAGGTAACTCACCTGAGCAAGCAACTGCAGAAGGTTATGTTTCTACTAACACTGGTTGGCAGATAGGTCCTAAGATTCTTAAGATCGTTGATTACACTGGTAATTTTGTTGAGGGTGAGAAAGTATCTGGTGAGGTTTCTAAAGCATCTGGTATTATCGATAACTTGAGTATTGCTCGTGGTGTCTTAAATATTGACTCCATCACTACAACACCAGGCCGATTTATTGATGATGTTGGTAAACCATCTGAGATTGTCCAAAAAATTCAAGATAGTTTCTTCTATCAGTCATTCTCTTATGTTATCACATCTGAGATTCCTATCACAAGATGGAAGAAGCAAGTATTAGATAACAACCACCCAACTGGATTTAAGATGTTTGGTCAGTTACAACTGACTGGTGGTAAAGACGTATCAGGTAGAAAGGTTGGCACAGAGTTTATTAAAGAAGTTAATATTAATGAGTATACCAATGTAAACCAAATTACATCATTCGGTGCTGCTGAGCCAATCTACACTGACTATAATAATACAGAGGTATTATTCAGAAGTAGAAGATTGACTTCATCTGAAGAAATTCTAACTTCTATCGTTAAGAAGATTGATAATATTTCTGATGACTTTGATGGAATATTGAAATCATTCCCAATCACTGTTGAAGGTGAGGGTGTAATTGTTAAAGGTAATCAGTTGATGATTACTTTAAACGGTGTTATCCAGTCACCTGGTAGTGCATATCAGATTGTTGGAAACCAGATCGTATTTGCTGAGGCACCTAAAGCAGCATCTCAGGTCAGATATAGAAGTGTTAGATTTACAACTATACCAGTTTATAGAATTACATTAACAAACCCACAGGGTATATTCCCTGAGATGGGTCAACAAGTTAATGGTGAAACTTCTGATGCATATGCAACTGTTATTGACTCAGGGACATTCCATATTGATGTTATTAACATTACTGACGGACCTTTCGTAGTCAGTGAAATTCTTAAGAGGACAAACTTATTCACTGCTGTTGTAGCAAGTGTAGATCTTATTAATACTGAAAACCTCTTTAAATTCCAAGAAACAATCACTAACTTTGACGGTGATATAGCAATCATTGAAGAGACCAACCTCGATGCAACAGGTGGTGCAACAGACACATTACTATTAAGTAAGACTTCAGGTACCTCAAGATATGAAACTGGTATCTTTGATATTAGATTAAATGAATACATCTACTCAAGTAACTCTAAGATTGTTGCTCAGATCACATTCATTAGTCCATATCTAGATCCTAATACTGGTCAACCTGTTGATACTCTAATCATTAACAAAGGATCTACATTCTTCGGTCTTATCTACGAGAGACTTGTTGCTATCCAGAATCCTAACGTTATACTTGATGATATTTCTCAGTCAAGTATTACACCAGTACAATTGTACGATTCAGCAGTAAGAATCAACGAAGACTTCCTAGACTTTGAAGAAGTTAGAAGCACTGAGATTGAATATGATAATCTTTCTAGTGGCACATTTGCTAAAGGCGATGCTCTAAGAAACAAAGCAATCTTCTATGCAAACCTTGTAGGTAATGCAGGTAACAGAAAGAATGATGGTGCTAGAAGTATCGGTAGAAACAAGCAGGAAATTATTGACAGAGCAGAGCGTTGGGTTGCAGTAGAGCATCCTGACTTCTACTATCCTGGCGATGTCCAAACAAATACAACCTCAAGATTCAGAGATGCACATCGCATGATCTGGAAGAATATTGAAGCGATTAAACTACAATCATATGATTTACAGAAGACACAATTTACTGGCACTAGTGCAGGTGACAAAGCAGGATATGTAGATGATGCTAGACTATGGTTAGAGTGTATTGCTTTAGATATTCACTCAGGTGGTAACCAATACTCCTTGAAGTGGATCAACGAATACTTCTCTGATTCAAGCACACTATCATATAGTAGAGCACAATCTGAGCTCATCTATATTATTGAGCAAGCAAAGATACTTGTGATGTCAGCCATCACTAACCAGTTAACTGGTGTATTCAGTGCAACCAACTCTACTGACGAAGCAACTTATTATGCAGACCTCTCAATCACAGCAGACCCATCACCAGGTTCTGCGTATGCGACTCCAGGCAGCAATACAGATAACGCTACTACTACTAATTGCAGCGACGTGCAGTCTGCAATTAGCACTATCTGGACGTGGCAAAACGAAGCATTAACTGCAGGTAATCTAAACAATATTCCTGCTGAAATTTCTCCTACAACTTCTATTGGTCAAGAAAAATGTCGTCGTGACCTAGGACTCTTTATCGATGCACTTGCTGATGATTTAGGAGCAGGTGGTGAATTCCAATGTCAGAATTTTGCAGAGCAATACTTTGACACTACTGGTAACTTTATCCTTAATGGATTCTATGGTGAAGTTGCTGAATCACAAACTGCAATATTGAAAGCAAGAGATACAATGATGTATGCTATCAATAACTTGCTCTTTGTAAAAGATATTGGTAACGAAGGATATAACTTAAATGATCCTCTAACATATGGTGGATCTGCTCCTGCACATACTTACGATAATAACTACTCAGCTGGTAATGCTCAGAGTTTAAGTAACTGTGCTGATGTGCAGCAGAATATCACATTCTTAACTGATATTGTTATTCACTCTGTTACTGCAGAAAATACACATAACCTTACAGGTGCTATTTCTTATACATCTGAAGGCACAGGTGGTCCTAAGATCACTGGTGTATTTGCTGATCCAGTGCCTCAAACAAGTCTTAAGATTGATGGTGCAAACCTTCTACTTAATAACAAAGAATTTATTGCAGCAGAAGCACTTCATATTTACAAAACTGCTAATGCAGGATTTACTCCACATCAAACTGATGCTGATTGTATAGATGATATTAAAGATGTAGTTGAAGCGATTGCTTACGACCTTAAGTATGGTGGTAACAGTAGAGTTTATGATGCTGCAACTTATGCTATTGCTTATGATGACTCTCCTACAACTGCATCACAAATCAATGGAATATATGCTGAAGCACAGACTATTGCAGGTAATGTAATACAAAACGGCACAGATACATTCACAGTAGCTAACGTAAACAACAGCAACAGGACATTTGATGTCACAGTCCCAACCGTCACACTCAACGCAGGTGACGCATTAACATATGTTGGTAATGGTAAGATGGTTGTGGCACCTCCACAATTCACACCAACTGGTGCAACATATGATCCTGTAACTGGAGATTTAGTCCTTACTATTGGATCTCATAGTATTACTGCAGGTAGATTTGTAACTATCGCTGCTAATAGTTTGACATTTAATTGCACAATGGATAGTGGATCTTCTAATAAGACATATCCTAGAGAATCAGATCCTTACTACAACAAACCTTTAGAGGTTACTTCTGTTGTTGCAAACACATCTATTACAGTTAATGTTGGTGCATCTCCTGAGATAAAATTCACTCCTACTGCTGTTACATACAGTCCATCTAGCGGTGTGATGGTAATGACTATTGGTGAGCATAGATTAGAGGCAGGCACTGCTATTAAGTTTGCACAAGAATCATTAGTCTTTAGATGCTCTCAAGATAACTATCTAACTGATCATGCTTATCCAAGGACAACTGATCCATACTTTAATACTGCGGTAACAATTACAGCAGCAACTGCAACTACAATTACTGTAAACGTGGGTGTTGCAACTGCAGCAGGTCAGTATGAGCATGTCTTCCAAAGTGCATCTTTCGGTGCTGTTATCACAGGTGGTAACTATACACATACATTTGTAAGTGCTACAAGTAATGCAGTAACATTAGATAACACTGCAGACATTGCTAACGCAGTTTATGACGTTGGCACAGGCACACTTTCTATCACTCTTGCAGAAAATTATACTCCAACATTAAGTAACGGAAACACAGTAAGACTTCATTACTTACATTTCGTATCTAAGACATTTGGTGATTACTACTATCCTAGATTTGCTGCTACAGGAATTCATGGTAAGAAACAGTGGTTTGATACTGATTTGACACCCGTCAACACAGACACAAATGCATGTGCAACTGTTGTATCTGCATTCAACACACTTATGAGTGTATACACAACTGCATACACCAACAACAATATGGCACACGCCACAAGGACTGCTCCTACTGAAAGGACAATCACTGATGGTGGTTATACTGCAGGTGAAACTCTTCGTGTTACAAAATATGCTTATAAGGATCCATCAAGAGGTCTATTCTTACCTGGCGAAAACCTTAAGGGTGTTACAACAAATGCATCTGCTCCTATTAAAGGATCTAACAGTGGTCTTAAGTGGATCTATGGTGGTAACGCTACTGGCACATTCAGTCTTGGAGAATATGTAACTAACTCTACTTTAGTTAATAGTAGTTGCACAGTTGATGATATTACAATCTTATCTGCTCTTTCTAATTCTACAAAATCAATTAGAATTCCTAACACAGGACAGATTGTCCAAACAGAAAGAAATGACTTTAAGTTTGGCACAGGTGACTTCACTATTGAAATGAGACTTCGTGCTGATGCCATATCAGGTAACCAAATTATCTTCGATATGAGACGCCCAGAAGCGTCCTCAACAGGGTTGAATCTAGTATTGAATGCAAGTGGTAATGTAATCCTTAATAACGGTGGAAGTGCTCTTATCACATCTACTAATACTCTCATTGCTGCAAGATGGCATCACATTGCTATTGTTAGAAAAACCGCTGTAACTTCAATGTATATTGATGGTGTGCAGCAAACAAACTATGCAGATACAAACACATATCCATTTGCAAGATTTGCTCTTGGTAAGGATGTTTCTAACGCTCAACAGTTTATAGGTAACTTTGATAATCTTATCGTCAGAAAAGGCACTGCTGATTATGATGCTGCAACAATTACTCCTCCTTCAGATCCTGACTTTACTAGGACTGGTATTGTATTAGGAATTAATGGTGAGGCACCATTTGTAGTATCTACAACTGAAACATACGCTACACTTACTGGTTTAACTAATTCATCATCTACACTTAAATCTATTGATTACCTCAACAAACGTATTACTATTGAGGAAGTAGATCTTGGTAGAGAAATTTACAGAGACGCTGCAGATATAATTGACATCAACCGTGACTGGATTGCTGAAGAAGCAGTTGGAATTATGCAAGCATACTTCCCTGACTTTGTAATACCTGGTGATATTTACGGTGCGTCTTCTTCAATGAGTGGCACAAACGTTTGTATCAGAGATACTAGAGATTATATCTTACCTGCTATTGTAAAAGATCTAAGAGAAGGTGGTAACTACAACGTTATCGTTACTGCTCGTTTCTACCGCACAAGAGGTGGAGAGATTGAGTATATCGGTCAAGAATTACTACAGACATTATATGCATGGCGTGAAGTTGTAAAACTTTGTAAGGAAGTTATCAATACATCTTCCACAGATCTTACAGGCACATATACAACTAAACTTCGTGTCCCACATGCACTTACTGGCACAACTCAAGTAGAATCTCAGTTAGACGTATTGGGTGATTATATTGCTGACGTCCTTGCTCCTACTGGACATAGATTTAGAGATGCAGGTGCACTAATCTGGAAGAATAGAGACTACATTGCAGAAGAGGCAGTTGGTTATATTAACGCACTTTATACTAAGACTATTAATAGTGTCCCTGTCGAATTCTTAACTATTCCTAACAATACTAAGTGTATTCGTGATCTTAAAGATCATGTATTACCTGCAGTGATTGGCGACATCATTATGGGTGGTAATGCTGAGACACAGAAAGTTATTGATAGTTACTTGAATAGTGATAGTGAGATTCTTTATATCACTGATGAATTGCAACCAATGATTGATGCAATTCACTACACAGAGATGCTTGCATTGAAGGCAGTTAATAACTTACTTCTATCACCAGGCGAAACTTCTGCTGCTCTTGGTGTTGGTGCAACTTATCAAGACGAATTTTACCCTCCATTATATACAAACAGGACAGCATATAGAGATGCAACTATTACTTACGATCCTAAGCAGTTTGATCAATCAAGATCAGGAGCTAACAAATACCTTGATGCTGCAAATCTAATTGATGAGAATGCAAGAGTAATTGCTAAGGAAGCAGTTTCTACAATGAATGACCTTTCTAAGTATGGATCATTTATTGTCCCAACTGGCAACCCTGTAGATTGTGAAGATGACGTTGTTGATATCTTAGCAGGTGTTGCTCATGATTTACGTCATGGTGGTAACTCTGAGATCTTTAGGATCGGTAAACTTTATGTAAGATCTGACGGTGGTATTAAACACATCGAAGGTGAGACAGAAGCATCTAAATCTGTATTTAAGATTGCTAGAGATATGGCAATCACAACAATTAGAAATGGATTCGGTCGTGACACTTTACCTGGTCATAACGATGTAACTTTCCAAGAATCTAGTTACGAAAGAAATGGTGCTTCTAATAATAGAATCCATGCTGCTCGTGCTATCGAAAGAAACATTAGATTTATTGCAGAAGAAGCAGTCCATCGTGGATTAGATCAGTATCCTTCATTGAGTATCAATGGTGGAAGTAGTGCACTATGGGATCAAGAATTTACTCCTACAGATATTGCTTATAACTCTTCTAATGGTTTGATGGTAATCACTATTGGAGATCATGATATTCAAAGAGGTGACACAGTTAGATTCACTCCTCTAGGTATTACATTACGTTGCTCACAAGATAACTATGCAACAGATCATCCATATCCAAGGACAACTGATCCTTATTATGAGAAACCATGTTTAGTCCTTGACCATACATTGACAACTATTACAGTTAATGTAGGTGCGTCTCCTGTAGGTCAACAATATACTCACCAATTCCAGAGTGCTCTACCAGGATCTGTTAAGTTAGGTGATAAGATGGGTGGTCAACAAATGACACCTACAAACATCACTTACAACAGTGCAACTGGTGACATGGTGATGACTATCCCTAACCATGTGTTTAACGTTGGCAATCGTATGATGATTGCTCCTAATTCATTAGTGTTTACTTGCACTCAGGATAACAACGCATCTAATCATTCATATCCTAGGACAACCGATCCTTATTACAATAAAACAACTGCTGTTACAGCTGTAAGCACTGGTGGAGTTAATATTACAAATGCAACTTACCAAGAAACAACTGGAATCTTGCAGATTACATCTGCAGGTCATGGTCTTGTAACTGGAAACAGAGTCAAGATTGCAACTGATGGTATCACATTTACTTGCACACAAGATGGTAATTCTACTAACCATTCATACCCAAGAGCAACCGACCCTGCTGCTGATAAATGGTTGCTTGTAACTAAGGTTGATGATGATAATATTAAGGTTAACGTTTATCCTTCACAGGTTGGTCAGCAATATCCTCACACATTTGTAAGTGCATCTAACGGTGCATTAATTAAACAGGGTGGCACGGTAACAGTTAATATTGGAGCATCACCTGCAGGTCAACAATATACTCACACATTTGTAAGTGCTGCACACAATGCTATCACTGCTGCAGGATCTATTGATTGTGTCCATGACGTTGCTGATATTCTTAGATGGCATACATTCAACCTAGAGTATGGTGGTGACAACATGGTTGCACTTGGTGCAGGATACTATGTTGAGAATGGAGTTATTCAACACATCTCAGGTGTTGTAACTGAAGTAACTTGGATTACAAATACTGCTAGAGATATTGCTAAGCAAATCTATCAAGGCACTACACCAAACAGACATGTTAACAACGGTGCCGAGTATACTCCTATTACTGAAATTCAAGATAAGTGGGTAAATGATACAGGTTACCTATCAGCAATTAGTGATAGTGATGTAGACGATGAAGTTAATAGACTTATCAGTATTGTTACTGATACCATTACTGACCCTGATGGAAATGACACAAGTGGAGCAAACGGCACTAGTGCATATCCTAATAGCGTAAGTAATTCTACATTTAGTCCAAATCTACCTAATATCTGGCCATGTAAATATGGTGGAGATATTCCAATTAGAGATGTATCTATCACTTACGATAATACAGCAAGTGCATGGAATCAAACATGTCCTGATCAGAAAACTGCAATCTACACATTGATGGCAATTCTTGAGGGTGGTATTGATGCTGCAGTTGCAGGAAACGGTCTTACTTACTATGGCACAACTGTTACCGAGACTACTCCTACATCACCTACCGTCAACGAATATAACATGGGTAAATGTTATGACGTTAGATTAGGTATTGAGAGTAAGTATAAGGTAATGTATGAAACCTTATCAGGTGGATCAAATAGTAATAAGATGGCAGCGAAGATGATTCTCTTCAATAGACCTGCTATCAGACAAAGAGCATTTGATCAAACTCAATCATTCTATCCTACCTATGCAGGCAATATAGAATTTGCAGATCAGATAATTGATTCTGTAATTTATGACCTTGTGACAGGTGGTAACGGTCAAGCATTTGATTCTATATCAAACTGGTTTGATGGTGATGGAAACATGATTGTCTATACTGGTATTACTAGGACTCATCTGATTTATCATATGACTCGTGTTAGAGAATACTGTAAGTCAATAATCTATCAACCAGATGAAGCAGGTTGGATTCCATATATCACATCTCCTGGTTTATACATTCCTGCTCTTCGCACAGAGTGGAATCAGGAATCAACAGAATTTAATATGGATTCAAGTATTAACGTATTTGAATTTGCTCTTGAGCAATCTAAATTCTCTACTGAAGCGAAGACTACATGGATCGCAAATACTGACGTCCATAACAGACATAACGCATACAACGAAGGATTCGATTGGAATACAGATCCAGCTCTTGTATCTCTTACACCTACAGTCCGTGCAGGATATGATAGGAAGGAATTTAGAATCAGAATCTATCGTGCTAACTTCTTTAGACGTGGTGATGTTGTCCAATACATCCCTGCATCTGGTAGCACAATAGGTGGTGCTGATCAAGCAATGTATTATATCTTGAATGCTGAAGCAACATTCTTTGAGATTGGTGCTGTAGCAACTCACGATGGTAGATTTAGAGCACTAAGATTTGATGACACTGTAAGCACATCTCACATCTTCCAAGTCCTTGTAAGATCTGGTATTAGTAGAGCAACTACAACCTACGGTGATCCTAATGTAGAGACTCCTTACTCAGGTGGATTCGTTGACGCTGATGTCCTTTACGGCACACAGTCTGACGTGTTTGCTGAGATTGGATCACAGTCATTTAACAAAGCATCTATCAGAGAAACATTCAAGTATGTCTTACTTGGTAATCCATCAGATCCTGGCGTTTCTAAATTTACTAACGGTGAGAATGTATTCAAGTCAGGTGATGCGACTGCTATCGGTAAGGTATTGCAGCAAAACTATAACACTGATAACACACAAATTATTCTAAGAATTGTAGATAAGACAGGACCTAACTGGGCAGTTGGAGATACTCTTGTTGGACAAGACAGTGCAACAACTGCAGATATTACTGCTCTAACTGACCGTCTACTTCTTAACGTTGATCTTGGTGCATATGCTGTTGGAGATAAGATCTTCAAGAAGGCAGATAACACTGAGGCAGATATCGTATTCTATGACAATAAATCAGGTGCAATCATTGGTAACGATGGTGGTCGTGTTGTTATGGATGTTGAGACTATTCAATCTGGATGGGCAACAAATGATATCATCTACGGAAGTCTTACTGACTACATCTTAGATGTTAAAGGTATCTACCAACCAGGTGGTGTTGCAGAAGTAAATGATATTATTCACGGCACAGAAGTTATAGAATTAGATCTTGGATCATTATTTGTTGAGGCAGGTCTTGCTGCTACATTTGAAGTTGGCGATGAGGTCAATATGCTTATCGGTACTGTTATTAAGAATCCTGGTTTAACAGGATATGTAACTAAGTATCAACCTCCAAATTCTAACGTAAGTCCTGCAATCCCACATAAGATATGGATTGGTAATGTCCAACCTGTAGGCACAGGTGCTCCTGTATCTGAATTCACAAACTCAGGTATATTCATTGGTAAGTTTGATATCTCAACTAACTTCCCTGTTATCTACTCTAACGTAATATCAGTAAGTAACCCACAATATACATCATACGCTAAGATCTCTAAGATTGAGCAGTCAGGTATTACTGCAAGAATTTGGGTTGAGCAAGCAGTTGGTGATTTCTATGACAACATGACCATTAAAGGTGATGATGGATGGGGTGCTGCTGTATCTGATGCAAGGACATTGGTTGGACGTGTTGATCGTTACTTCAGAGGATTTGACGGTGTGCAGCAAAACTTCTCACTATCTGTCGAGAATGGACAAGCATACTTCCCAGACCCTGCAGGTCACATGCTCATCTTTGTTAATGGTATTCTACAACCACCAGGTGCTGTTAATGCTTACACTGCATTCTCTGACAAGATTCAGTTTACAGAGCCACCTGAGATTGGATCTGAGTTTATCGGATACTACGTTGGTAAACTAAGACAACTTGATGATATTGGATTTGAGTTTGATTCATTAAGATCATCCTTCAACTTGAAGTTAGATGGAATCTTCTACTCATTGACATTGACTGAAGGTGTTTCATCTGCAACGATCTTACCAGAAAACAACATACTCGTATCACTAAACGGTATCATACAGGAGCCAGGCGTATCTTACGAGATCGTTGGATCTAGAATAATCTTTGCTGAAGTCCCAAGAGCAGGAGCAACATTCGTTGGATTCTCTTACATTGGATCTGACGCTGACGTTATATCTGCGACTGTTGTCCCACCGATTGAAGCAGGTGACGAATTAGACATTGAGGGTGAAGAATTCCCAAGAGAAGTTGCTCTAATTGAATCTTCTAACTCCTTGATTACATTTGAATATACAGGATCAGTTAAGGGTAGAAATGCAGAGGCACTTGCAAACATCACTAGTGGTCAAGTTATCGCTGCTACCATAACCAATCCTGGCGATGGTTACACCTCTAAACCTAACGTTGAAGTTATTTCTTCTACTGGTTTTGATGCAAGATTGTCGCCTATGATGGGTATCCAAAGAATTGATGTTAGGACACCTGGTGTTGGTTATTCACTACCTCTAGTCGCTGCTGAAACAACTGTTGAAGATTCCTTTGTCACACCTACAGGATCACCTGTAAATAATGGATTTGATGTCTACGCAGGTGAAGGTATCGATCAACAGGGTAACCCAATCGTTGTTGAAGATGGTCTAATCAGAATCAACATCAATCCTGTTAACGTAACTGTTAACCAAGGTCAGACTGCTACATTCACTGTTGTCGCTGACTTTGTAAGAGCATCCGATAGTGCCCTAAATACTACTACACTCAACTATCAGTGGCAGAAGAAGGATTACGGCACAACCACTTGGACTAATATTATCGGTGGTAACCAATTAGCATATCCTACTGGAGCTACAACACAACAAGATGATGGTGACGAATACAGAGTTGCGATAACTGCAGCAGGTGCAACACCTGTTTACTCCTTCTCTGCTATCCTGTCTGTCCAGATTGGCACCACGGTGATATCAAACTTCACTCCTGATCAGATCTTCGACGACGCATGACCGCTACAGCAACATATAACTCTGGCACGAAAGTGATATCCGTAACTGGTGATGGTCTTCCTGATCCAGTTAGTTACGGTACCTTTCCTAATCTCAATAACCCGAATGGTGTTACTGAGCAGGCATTCTCACATTCGTTTACTTACCGTGGTGGAGAGTTTGGTGTAGAGAGGACATTTGATGATAACACATACTTCCAAAGTGGTTTTGTTATCTCTGTAAATATATCAACTAATGACAATGCCTTATTTGCTGCCCAAACTATTGCTCCTGGCGATCATCTTATGTTTGTCTTTAGTGACGGTAGGAAACAACGATTTATATTTAGAGGGACAACATTTACGTCCATTGCAGGAGAATGCTGGCTCGCCACAGACCAAAGATTAGATCTCATTGTTGCAGATTCACAAACAATACCAACAGGCACATACACATATTACGATCAAAGAAATGGACGTATAGAGACTCCTCTTGGATCTATTGGCATTGCTGCTAACGGTGTTGTATTCTTTAATCCTAGTGCAGGTAATGGAGGCAACCCTCCTGTTGGATTTAATTGGAATGCACATTATCCTAGCTCACCTGTAGATTTTGGTGATGACTCTTGTGGAGGACACCCAGAGTCAACAGGACAGTATCACTATCATGATACTCATTTTATAGATTGTTGGAAGCAGAATTCTGCCATGGCAAACTATAACGATTACTATGGAAGCAGTCAGTTTAATGGTGACAACATGCGTCATCCTGATGGACATAGTAAAATTTTAGGATATTGTTTTGACGGATTTCCTGTTTATGGACCTTTCGGATATGATGTGCCGTTTACAGCGTCCCAAACAACTAGGTTTATGGGATCTAGTTATAGGACAAAAAATATTGAAACAGCAGGAAGACCTGATTATGGCACTACAGCACAAAACCCTCCTGCAGGATCTTTGATACAGGACTGGGAATATGTTGATGGTATTGGTGATTTGGATATGCACAATGGAAGATATTGTGTAACTCCTGAGTTTCCTAATGGGACTTATGCATACTTCATTTCTATTGATGCAACAGGTGAAGCAGCATATCCATATATGGTTGGCACCTTTAGTAGAGAGAGTTTAAATGCTCCTGCTAATAATGGAGCAGCAACACCTCCTTCACAGGGTGGTGGAGATGGCGGTGCACCTCCTGTTACACCTACATTACAGATTACTGCACAACCTCAAAGTGGCACAGCAGCAGTCAACACAACTGTCACGTTTACAGTCCAAGCACAGGTATCACCAGTACCTGGTCCTATTTCCTATCAGTGGTATAGATCAACTGATGGTGGATTTGCATACGCTGCAGTTACTGGAGCAACAAGTAACTCACTATCATTTACTGCGTTGGGATATATGTCCAACTATAAGTATAAAGTTGAATTACGAGGACCTTCACCCGCTAATAATGCAAGTAACTCACCTCTAATGTCTTCTGTTGCCACACTGTCTGTATCGGGACTTGGTGGTGGACAAGGTGATACTGACTTCTCATCCACTGCAGTGAAGTATGACAGCACAGCAGTTACATACGATGCGACCTAAATAACACTGTAGAAAACTACCTACCATGGCTAAGCAAAATTTATCAGTTGGATCTTCTGCGAATGACGGCACTGGTGATACTCTGCGTGATGGTGCTATTAAATTAAATAGCGTTATCGATGAGTTATACACCAACCTAGGAAATGATACCAACTTACAAGTAAATATCGGAGCACCTGTTAACGATCAGGTACTACGATGGACTGGCACAGCTTTTACTGAATCACACCTAGATTCATTAAGTGCTGACCTTAATGTCAAAGCATTTAAAATTATTTCTGAGAGTGCAGGAAATATTGTTATTGAGCCAGATACAACAGGAGATATTGAATTTAAGGCAGGTAGTCAAGGTAGTAGAAAAGTTTATATTGACGGTGCAGACGGATATCTAAAGTATGAAGCAGCGTATTCTTTAATAGGAGACCTTCCTGCTGCAGCAGATCACCATGGTATGTTTGCACACGTCCATGATACAGGTAAAGGTTACTTTGCACATGGCGGTAACTGGATCTCTCTACTTGATGCTAATGATGGTATTTCTATTCTAACTGATGTAGATACTACAGTAAATGGAGGACCTTCTGACGGTCAAGTATTAAAGTGGAATGGCACATCTACTAAATGGGAGCCTGCTAATGATGAGACTGCAACAGGTGGTGGTGGCACAACTCAAAACCTATTTGAAACTATCACAGGTGACACTGGCACAACAACAGCGTCTGCTGCAAATGACACACTTAACATTGTAGGTGGCACAAACATCTCCACTGCATTAGTGGGAGATACACTTACAGTTACTATGACAGGTACACTTGGTGCTGCTGACCAAAATCTGTTTGATACATTTGGTGCTGACAACGGTAGCACAACTGCAACAGTAACTACTGACTCACTTAACTTCTTAGGTGGCACAGGTATTAGCACTAACCTAAGTGCAGGTGCTATTACATTTACTAACGACTCACCTAATGTTGTCCAAAACGCAGTCCAAGCGATTGCATCTGATAGTGGCACTACAACTGCTGCCTCTGCTACACACTCTGTGACTATTGCAGGTGGCACAGGTATTACTACAGCAGTCAGTGGATCAACTCTAACAATTACAAATACTGCGTCATTCCCTTCAGCAAATGAGAATGACAACCTAGTCTATGATGGATCACAATTCATTGCGACTGAATCTCCAACTATTAGTTTTAGAATCACTAGTGATTTATCTAATGGTTATAGATTTGATGGTGGTGGTTTGCCATCTGGTACAAACAATCCTACAATATATGTCTATAGGGGATTTACTTATAGATTCAATAACACAACAGGTGGTGGTCACCCATTTGCTCTTAGAGTATCAGATGGTGGATCTGCTGTAACTGATGGTGTTAGTGGATCTCAATCAGGTATCCAATTCTGGACAGTGCCACAAACATTGAGTGCAGGCACAACTTACGTTTATCAGTGCACCATACATGGTGGTATGAAAGGTGACATGGTAGTAGTATGACACGTACAGTTCCTGGCTCTGGTGCAATTATTAGACCCGAATTCAACAGTGTGTTTGGAGTCAGGGCGGTTTTTGTCGAGAACGGTGGGGACGGATATGATGCTAATGACCCTCCTAAGTTAACTATACAAAACTCAGGTACTCCTTTAAGGGAGGCAGTTTTAAGACCTATAATCCAAGACAATAGAATACTTGCTGTTGAAATCTTAGATCCTGGCGAAGGATACGACCCTCTACGTTTAAAGATTGAAAGTACAGATCCAGGTAATCTTGGTGCAAGAGGAAAAGTTTTTTTAAATGCAACTGGTGGAATAGACTATATCCAGATGACAACTCTGGGTGATAATTATTTTGACGGCACTAGTGCTGTTATTGAAGGTGGCGGTGGCTCTGGATCAGAATTAGTCCCTGTTACTGGTGGTGTGACAGGTCTGGTTATTACCCGAGAAGGTAGAAACTATGACCTCAATGATGCTAACGTTGTTATATCTGGTGGTGGCGGTGGAGATGGTGCTACGGGTACTGTTACACCAAACCAGTTTGGTAAGGTTACATCTATAACTTTAACTAACCAAGGTGAATTTTTTGAGACTGCACCTATTGTGCAGATCATTGGTGGAGGAGGAAGAGGTGCTGCAGCATCTGCTGATATTAACTTGGGTGCCATTACTGCTATAGATCTATCTAATCAGGGTAATGGATATACTACAAGTCCTAAAGTTATATTTGCTAGAGATACCAATCTCATCCGTAAACAGAGGAATCGTCAGTCTCTTAATAGTATCGTTTATAATCTTACTGGTCTCATTTCAAATGTGGCACCAAGTGATTCGACCATTAACGTCGAGACTACTGCAGCGTATCCAGGCTCAGGTAAATTCTTGGTTGGGAAGGAAATCGTCAGGTATACTGGTAAAACAGCAACCTCCTTTACTGGACTCGACAGGGGTATCAACTTTAGATTTGACCAAAAGGTTATTCTTGACACTCTGCAAGACGACGCTAATGGAATTTCGCAATACTCTTTCTCAGTTACTGACCAAGTAAAACGTTTTGTTGCTAGTGCAACAAGTAGGGTTGCTATAGTTTATGACTGGGATCCTGTTGCACATGAGTTATTCTTAACCTTTGAGGTTGATGAATTAGCATTTATTGATGGTGGTAACTCTGCTGATAAGACTGCATCTATACAGTTTGTTGGTGGATCTGCACAATCTAGTGGCACAGGTGTATCACCACACGTCATAATTGACAGTGCAGGTAACGACATTGTTACTTTTACTGATCCGTTATCAGCGATCCTAAACAAAGCGTTTGAGGATGATGATGAATTAGACGGAGTGGGTGATGGTATTATCGATCTCGTAAATACTGGCACAGAATTTGAAAATGATACAAGTCTAGATGGTGGTATTGCATCATCTAAATATGGTATTGAGGAAGAATTGGGTGGACAGAATATCACCTTATTCCAAGCAGCGGACAAACTATACGACGGAAATAGTCCACCGCAACTTGCAACAGTAGTCACAGCGGGGGTTTTGGGTGATGGAGACACTCATATTTCCATAGGTGCGATTGCTGTTAGAAATAGAAATACGTCTACGTTTGCTGTAGGTGAGATTGTAACAGGTCAAACTAGCGGTGTTACTGCAACTTTTGTAAGTATTGTAGCAGGTGACAGAGACGGTGAATTCATTTTAAATGTTTCGGGTGTAACTGCATCTAATACTGCAAGCAAGTTTGCTGCGGGTGAAACTATACAAGGTCAAGGGTCAGGTGCAACAGGTGTGCACATCTTTACTGAGTATACAACCAGAGTCCGAAATGAAGACGATTAAAAACTCCATAAATAAAGTATGGGAGACCTATAGCTAGATATGGCACTATTAACCGACCAGTTTAGAATTTTTACTGCCAAGAGATTCATTAAGTCTCTGGAAGGACCCGATTCGGCACAGTCCGATTTGAATGCGGGATCCTCTAGAGATAGACTGTATGTATTCATTGGTAGACCTCAAAGCTGGGACAACGAGAATGACCCGCCCGATCCAACGGATTCGCTACAGGAATTTGCTGACAACTTTTCTGACATGATCTCCCTAAAGAGAGTTTTGGCAAATGACACGATTCAAGTTGTAAGAAGAATCAACTGGATTCCTCCTGAGCAAACTACTGGTGGACTAGGTTACGTCTATGACATGTATAGACATGACTATTCTGCTACCAAGACTGCTGCGTCAGGTGCTACTAAACTTTATGATGCAGACTTCTACGTTGTTAACTCATCTTATCAAACATATAAGTGTATTTTCAATGGCACAAGTCCTTCCGATCCAAACGGAAAACCTTCTACCGTTGAGCCTACAGGTACTTCAACATCTATCATCACAACTGCTGATGGTTATCGTTGGAAATATCTCTATACTATTCCTGTTGGACAAGTTTTAAAATTCTTCTCTAACGAGTATATGCCAGTGTTGGAAGATACTGCTGTTATCTCTGATGCTGTTGGTGGAGAGATTGATACAGTTATTATCGGATCTTCAGGTACTGGTTACAACAACGGCACCTACGAAAACGTCCCTATTAAAGGAGACGGTGTTGGTGGACGTGTATCACTAGTGGTTGACGGTGGTAAACTTGTTACTGCTACTGTTACATCTGGTGGATCAGGATATACATTCGGGACAGTGGTTATTGATGAGATCAACGGTATTGGAGCTGGAGCAGGATCTGGTGCATCTGTTGAGGTTATCATTCCTCCATCTGTAGGTCATGGTGCAGCACCTGACACAGAATTAGGTGGATACCGTGTCATGATTAACACCAAGTTTACATACGCTGAAGGATCAGGTGACTTCCCAACTGATAACGACTATCGTCGTATTGGTTTGTTGCTCAATCCATTTAGATATGGCACAAGTGAATTGACTGCAGAATTAACTTTGTCAGGTACAAAGGCAGTTATATTCTCTCCTACATTCACAGGAAACTATAGCACAGACGAAATCATCACACAGTCTAGGACTGTTGGTGGACAGCAGGTAACTGCTAGAGGTCGTGTTGTTTCTTGGAATAGCACAACAAAAGTATTGAAGTATTACCAGAATAGAATCGACGGTATTTTCCCTGAGATCACTGGTAGTTTGACTGAGTTTGATGGAGGTAACCCAGTAGTGGGATCTATCTCAGGTACATCAGGTGACCCAGACATTAACTTCCCTATCGTCTCTGGATCCTCGACCAGAGTGATTAACAACACTGAATATGATTTGGGTATGGCATTTACCAATGGTTATGCAGATCCAGAGATTCAACCAAATAGCGGTCGGATTATTTACATAGATAATAGAGGACCAATCACTCGTGCGGGCGACCAAATTGAGGATATCAAAGTCGTAATCGAATTCTAAGATGCCACAGAATACCAACCTAAACATTAGTCCATATTTCGACGACTTCGATAAAGATAAGAATTTTTATCGAGTGCTCTATAGACCTGGATTCCCAATCCAAGCAAGAGAGCTAACGACGATGCAATCGATCTTGCAAAATCAGATCGAGAATATGGGTCAGCACTTCTTTAAAGAAGGTGCAATGGTCATACCTGGTCAAGTAGGTTATGATCTAAACGTGCAAGCTATCGTATTGCAACAAGCATTCTTGGGAGTAGACGTTGAGACTTATCGTACTCAACTCAGCGGAATGATTATATCTGGACTTACATCTGGTATTCGTGCAAAAGTCCTATATTCAATTCCTGCTACTGAGTCTACTAGAGGATATATTACTCTATATGTAAAGTATATTGACTCTGGTGATACTGTATCTGAGACAAGCGTCCGTGGTTTCCAAGCAAACGAGCAGTTAATTTCTGAGTCTGAGTTGACTTTCGGCACAACTCTTATTGAGATTGGATCACCATTTGCTCAGTTACTTCCTGTTGACTCTACTGCAGTTGCTGCTGTAGCATATATCAACGAAGGTATCTACTTTATTCGTGGACATTTTGTAAACGTCCCTAGTGCTTACATCATCCTCGATCAATATACGAATAATCCGTCGTATAGAATTGGTCTAGAAGTTGCAGAATCTATTGTTACCCCAGAAGACGACACGTCTCTAAACGATAATGCTGCAGGCACATCAAACTATTCAGCACCAGGTGGACATAGATTTAAGATATCTACTACACTGGTTAAGAAACCAATCACTGATGAGACAGATAAAAACTTCATCGAATTGGTTAGGATTAGAAATTCTAAGATTGAGCAACTTGTTAACTCAAGTGCTTATTCACAACTTGAGAAGTCACTTGCGAGAAGGACTTTTGAAGAGTCAGGTGACTATGTAATTGACACATTCTCTGTGACACTAAGAGAGCACCAAAATAATGGTTTCAACAATGGTGTCTATTCAGCAGGTCAATCATCAAGAGAAGGACAGGCAGCGTCAGAAGCATTTGCTGCTATCGAAGTATCACCAGGTCGTGCATATATTAAAGGTTACAGGACTGAGTTTTTAACACCTCAGTATGTTGATCTTCAAAAACCAAGAGACTTTGTTGCTATTCAAAACACTATCATTCCTTTGGAATGGGGTCAGTATGTAAAAGTATTCGACGTATATGGATGGCCAAACTTTACTGGTGAAGGTGTAGGTGATGCTTACCAAATCATCGATCTATATGACGGTTGGACTCTTAATACTGGTAATAGTGTAGTCGGACAAAAAATCGGACGTGCTCGCTGTGTGCAACTACAGAAGGCAGGCACAGGCATCTTCGATATGTATATGATGGATATCCAGTTATATACTGCTGTCAACTTTACTGCAGGTAATGCAACTGTTGCAACAGGAGACAAACTAATCGGACGTATCTCAGGTGCAACTGGATTTGTAACTTCTGATTTCTCAGGACAAAGAGTTTCATTGGAGCAAGTATCAGGTAACTTTATTGATGGTGAAGTAATCACTAGAGATGGTAGAGTTATCGGCACACTAGATGCTATTCACACATATAAGGTTGTTGACGTAAGATCTGCTGTAGGTTATAACTCTAGTCAAGCAGTAAGTTTCCTTGCTAACTTCTTACTTAATGATAGACAAGTAATTAGAGGTGCATCTATTACTCTCGATCAGGCAGGATCTCCTCCTAAAATTACAGGTACAAATGGATCTAAGTTTGAGCAGGATATTAGACCTGGTGAAGTATTATGTATTGACGGACTATCATCTCCAGAAGGTGAAAAATCATTTGTTATTACAAAAGCATCTAAGACTGCTATTAACTTAACATCTGCTAATAACACAGGTGTTACACCATATGTCTTTGACTATCAAGCACAGACAGCAACTATCGATACTGGTCTAACAAAAGGATCGTTTACTGATGGCACATACAATACTGTTGTAAGATACAGACCATTCTTATATGGACAAAACCAACCATCTGGTCAGTTATCACAGGATATGCCTAAGCAGACTATCAAGTCTATTAGTGATGAATCATTCTTTGTCTTTAGGACATTCGACAACAAGACTGTTGTATCAGGTGGTCTAACTGTTGCACTTCCAGAATCAGAGCAGTTTGCTGCATTAGACGACGATAATTATATTCTTACAATTCTTGCACAAGCAGGATCTGCATACTCAGTTGGTGACAACCTTGATATTGAGGCACTTTCAGAGGCAGGCACATTAACAGTTACTTATGGTGCTGACAGACAGTCTATTACTATCGGTGGTTTGACAAACGTTACCACAGTTAAGTTGACTGCACTGGTATCTAAAAATATCGTTTCTAGAAAAATTAAGACTGCATCTAAGATGCGTGCTATGAAAGTCACTAGGACTTCTAAGCAACAAGATGTACAAAGATTTGGTCTAATATATGGAGGACTCTATGGCACAAGAATCGAAGACCCAGAAATCTCATTCGGTCTCAACGATGTATTTAAACTCCACGCTGTCTATGAATCCGAAGATGACAACGCTCCCCAGATCCCTTACGTTGTACTCTCGGAAGCAACTTTCTTTGCACCTGGCACAGTTATCACAGGTGTCACAAGTGGAGCAAGAGCAGTAGTTGTATCATTTATCAACTCAACTCTAAGACTTTTCAATGTTGATCTTAACGGCACACAGTTTAATGCAGGTGAAACTGTAAACGGTGTAGATGTAGATGGCAACGTATTGACTGCAACTATTGATGATGCTGACGGATCTGTAGAGAAAGGATCTAAGGTTATCACTAATCAATATGAATTAAATCAATCACAAAACAGTTTCTTCTATGACGTATCTCGTCTAATTAGAAAACCAGGCACAACTCCTCCAACTAGACAGTTGATGGCAGTGTTTGACTACTTCATTCATGAAGCATCAGGAGATTATTTCTCTGGTCAATCATATACTGGTATCGAATTCTCAGAAATTCCTTCACCTATTCTTAAAGGATCTAGTAGGACTGTTAGAGATCAGATCGACTTCAGACCTGCAGTTGGTGAATTAGCAACAGGACAAGGTACAGTTGGTAGTCCTTTCGAGGTTACTTGTGCAACTCTTGACTTTGATGCAAGACAATTCTCAACCACTGGACAAGGTGCAGGTGCTGCAGCAGCAGCGACACTCTTTGACATTCCAATGGCAGAGACAGAATTCCGTTGTGACTTTGATTACTATCTTCCTAGGACAGATAAACTTTTCCTAACTCATGATAACAATCTACAGTTACTAAAAGGTATCTCTTCTGAAGATCCACAACCACCTGACAATATGCAAAATGCTATGTGTCTAGCGACATTGAAGCATAGAGCATACATGTTCCAACCTGAGCGTGACTCAACAGTTACACAGGAAATTATTCGTCGTTATACGATGAAGGATATTGGTGACCTTGATAAGCGTCTTACCAATGTTGAATATTATACTGCCCTATCTCTATTAGAAATCAAAGCAGAAGGTACTGCTTCCTATGATGAGAATGGATTTGATCGTCTTAAAAATGGATTCGTCGTTGATGACTTTACCGATCATAAGATTGGTGATGTTAATAGTGGTGACTATAAGTGCTCTCTAGATTTCCAAGAAGGAATCATGAGACCTTCTCACTTTACTAGCAACGTCCCTCTAAAAATTAATACTACAAAATCAACTAATGTTACAACAACTCCTGCAAACATTTGCATGTTACCATATACAGATGTTGAAATCGTTAAACAACCATACGCTTCAAGATCCGAAAACGTTAACCCATTTAACGTCTTTACTTTCATCGGGCGTATTGATCTTAATCCTACATCAGACGACTGGCTCGAAACAAATAGACTTCCAGCTAGAGTAGAGAATGTAGAAGGAGATTTCTCATCAGTACAAAATGAATTAAACATTGATCCTAACACAGGTTTTGCACCTATCCAATGGGGTGGTTGGGAAACTAACTGGGTTGGAGAAAGTTTAGTTTCTACAGATACTATCATCAATAGGACAGGAAGTCACAGTGGTGGTGGTAGTTGGGTAGGCACAAGACATCAAGGTCTTGAATTTATTCATGAGAGACGCACATTTGAAGTAAGAGAGAATCAGTCTAGACAAGGTATCAGGACAAGAATCGTACCTAAGATTGAGAGAAAATCTCTTGGTGATACAGTATTATCACAGACTGCTGTCCCATGGATCAGATCTAGAAACATCGCATTTGATGTGTATAGAATGAAACCAAGGACTAGAGTATACTGTTTCTTTGATGGAGTTGATGTTACTCCATACATTACACCTAAAGTAATTGAGCTTAATAAGACTGGTAGTAATAGCACAGTCAAGAATGAAGTTATAACTGCACCAGGTGCAAATACATTTAACCAACCATCTGACAGCACAATCGATAACAGTAACCAGATACCATTTGTGGTAGGTGAAACTGTTGTTGGTATTGAAAGTGGCGTGAAGTTAAAAGTTGCTGAAGCAAATGATGCTTATGTAACTACACCATATGGCACAGGTGCTGCAACATTACCGACATCATATGCATCTAATACAAGTATCCTAAACATAGACATCAATGAAATGGCGTCTACTGCTAACGGTGAATTCCAAGGTAACGTTAAAATTGGTGAATTACTTGTAGGACAGACATCAGGTGCTGCTGCATATGTTAAAGATCGTCGTCTACTAACAGATAACGTTGGTAACTTTAAAGGCACATTCTATATCCCTTCTCCTAAAATTGATTCCAACCCACGTTGGTCAACAGGTACAAGGACTATCAGATTCACAACTAGTGCTGCAAACGAAAGGACACCTGGTACAGTTGACTCATCTGCAGATGCAGAATACAGAGCAACAGGTACATTGCAGACTGTTAGAGAAAACATTCTTGCAATCAGAAATGCTGAAGTCGTCCGTGACACAGTTAATGATGAAAGAGTATTAGCAACATCTACTAGATCTGAAACTAGACAGATTGGTTGGTATGACCCTCTAGCACAATCATTCATTGTGGATGAAGAAGGTGGTATCATGATCACTTCTGTTGATCTATTCTTTAGGACTAAGGACTCCAACATTCCTCTCTCTATGCAGATCAGGACTATGGAGAATGGTAATCCTACTAAAGATATCTTGCCTCTATCTGATATTACAGTTAACGCTGCAGATGTTGAGATCTCAGAAAGTGCATTAATCCCAACAAGATTTACATTTAGATCTCCTGTTTATATCAAACAGTCGGTTGAATATTGTTTCGTCTTACTGTCTGACTCTAACGAATATCAAGTCTGGATTTCTAGAATGGGTGACGTTGAGAAGTCTGGAAACAGGACGATCTCTGAGCAACCATATGCAGGTGTGTTATTCAAATCACAAAACGCATCAACATGGACTGCTGACCAGTATGAAGATCTCAAGTTTACAATTTATAAAGCAGCATTCGATCCTGCTATTGACGGCACGGTGACTCTCGAAAACGTTGAGATGGGTGAGACTAACGGTGGTTATACCAGACTAATGGATAACCCATTGGTTACTATCCAACCTGAGCAAGTATTGACTCTACCTGCAGGAACATTTAATTATACGGTCGGTGCTAGATTGACACAGACACCATCGGGTGCATCTGCTACTGTCTCAGCATTTAATTCAACATCATCACCGAATACCATTACTATCAATGACATCTCAGGCATATGGTCTGCAGGTTTCTTAGATGCTAACAGTAATGCATTCCAAGGAATTGTATCTTCTCAGGCGACGGCAATTTTCCAGTTGTCTACTGTGTCTAACGGTGATTTCTCACCTAGACCCAACCCTGCTACAGGTACTGCTACTACAGTAAACGACATTATAACTGGATCTACATCCAATTCTACTGCAAGAGTTACAGCATACTATGCGACAGGTGATACTCTACCTGATAATAATACCGCAACTAATCCTGTATTGTATGTAAACTATGTTGATAAAGACTTCGACGTTGCAGATACTCTCTCGGAGAATGGCGGGGTTGTCACTGCTACTATTACCTCTGTTGCCTATAGTGGAGACACAAGGAATAACTACCCTGTTTCGGCACCATCATATCAGGCGAAGGATCGTAAAATCCTCGTGTATCACAAGAATCATTGTATGCACCAACGTACCAACAATGTTGACGTCAAAGGTGTAATTTCAGAAGTCCCACCAACAGTGTTGACTTCATCCTTAGCAGCAGGTGCTACATCTATTAACGTAGAAGGTGCTCTTGCATTCCATACTCAAGTTAATGGACAAGCAATCGGTAACCTAAATCCTGGTTACTTAATGATCGGTAGTGAGATTATCCAATACTCTGCTATCGCTACAGACGGTAAAGTAATTACAGTTGCAACATCTGGTAGAGGATCTAACAGCACTGCTGACCAAGATCATCCTACTGGATCACCTGTAGTCTGTTATAACTTTGATGGTATTCCTTTAACAGAAATCAACAAAGTACATGATGGAATAGAAGATCCATGGATGGATCACTACCTATTAAATACTACTTCCGTTGCAAATAACGGTATTAGGGGTGGTGGCATCATGGCGATGGCATCTCAAAACTTCCAGTTTGAGACATTGCGTCCATCAGTTTCTAACCTGGTATTCCCAGATACCTCCATCGCTGCTCGTGTAAATACTACTAGCAGCACATCTGTTGGAGACGGCACGACGGTTGTTGATCAAGCGTCATTCGTTAACAACGGCACATATTATGATCTTACATTGAATACTGAAAACTACTTCTCAACTCCTCAAATGATCTGCTCAAAGGTTAATGAGGATAATAAGTTGGGTGGTAACAAGAGTATCTCTCTTGATTTAACACTACATACTGATAACGCTAACGTTTCACCTTATGTTGACCTTGATAGGACATCTCTTATCACGATCAGCAATAGAATCAACTACTGGCCAGGTGGTCCTCAACCTCTTGGTGTCAATAGTTTGATCGAAGCGACTGCTGACGTATCTCTAGAACCTAGTGGAGATCAAAACGATTCCGTTTATCTAACTCGTATAGCAAACCTTGCTCAACTTTCACGCACACTTAAGATTGATTTTGGTTGTTATCGTCCACAAGGCACACAGGCAAGAGTCTATATTAAGACTTTTGAATCAGGAAGTGAAGTCGATCCTGATACAATTAATTTTGTAGAAGTACAACCTAAGGTTGATATCGCCGCGTCCGACGTCTTTGAATTTAGAGATTATTCTTACGAAGCAACAGGACTTAATTTCAATGCCTTCCAAGTGAAGATTGTATTGAGATCAAGAAACCAAGCATTTGTCCCACAGGTTATCGACTTTAGGTCTACAGCACTCGCTACTTAAAGTACCTAAACTTCGATCCCGAAAACCGACAAGCTAATTCTACTTATTATTTTGTTATTTGTCAAGCATGGACTTTAGAAAACTCATTCCAGTCGAAGGAAAAGAGGGTTGGTATCGTGATCCCCTGACAAATGCCATCGTAAACAACAATACATCTGAATACGACAAATACATGAAAGCCTTTAATAAGAGGCAAAAACAGGAAGTCACAATAGAGACTTTACAAACTGAAGTTGATGAAGTAAAATCAGACCTTAAGGATATTAAGGGTCTACTCAAATCATTATTGGAGCTACAAAATGACAGCAACTAAAACTGAAACACTCTCTAAAGAAGAGTTACTAGAACAATTTAAAACTCGTTATGAAAAGTTGATCGGTGAAAACAAAGAATTGACTGAGAAAATCAGATCTAACGAGCAGACAGCACTTAAACTACTAGGTGCAATCGAAACCTTAGAATATCTCAACCCTGAGAAACTAGCTACAACAACAGAACCTGAGGACATAAATAGTCCAGAAGAATAGTGTGCAGATTGCAGAGGATCCTTTTAAGCAATGGCAAATAGACTACAACTAAGACGTGATGGTGCTCAGCAGTGGGCAAACATTAACCCGATCCTAGCTCAAGGTGAGTTGGGTATCGAGATTGACACGTCTAGACTAAAAATTGGTGACGGTGTTACTCCGTGGAATAGTCTTCGCTATGAGCGACCACTAGAAACGGAATCTAATACTGCGAACACTCTTGTTAAGAGGGATGCTGATGGTAACTTTGAGGCAGGTGCCATTACTGCTTCGCTCGTTGGTAACTCTGCAACAGCGACAAGATTAGCAAACGCAAGACAAATCACCCTTGGTGGTGACATGTCTGGTAGTGGTACTTTTGATGGATCCGCAAACTTAACCATTACTGCAGAATTAAACTATCAAACTGCATTACCTCATTATGATCCAAATGATCTAGATGCTACAGGGACATACACACAGTTAACACTTGACTCTCGTGGTCGTGTTACTGCTGCTACTAGTCCAACAACTTTGTCAGCATATGGTATTGCTGATGCTCAGGCAGCAGATACAGATTTACAATCTATTGCAGATATGACATCCTTTGGTTTGATGTCACGTCAAGCAGAAGGTACAATTACAACTAGGACACTAACAGGTGGATCTGGTCGTTTAGTAGTTAATAATGGTAACGGTCAGAGTAGTAATCCATTCTTAGACCTTGCTGATACTACAGTTGTCGTTGGTTACTACAACCCTACAGGTAACTTAGACACTCCATTAGTATCGGTAAATTTACCTGATGATGATACAGTCAACACTACAGAATTTACAGTTGACAGATATGGTCGTCTAACACAAGCACTTACGATTCCAATCGCTACATCTACACAAGGTAGCGAAACGGCTGCGTTTGATAACTCAACAACATACGCTCGCTATGCAAAGGTCAAGAATACAAGTAATCGCCTCTATGAGGCTATCCTTGCTATCAGTTCTGGAGGCGGTGAGCCTACACACACGGACACCTCCGACACAGGGTCTTGGCGTTATTTGGGAACTGCTGTAACCCCACAAAAGGGTTTAGCATCTTTCAATCAAGAGGACTTCGATGTAACAGCATGGAATCCTGCAAGTGGATACGAAGGTGGTTTTGTAACCATTGCTGAAAATGGTGTAGATAATCTACAACTACAAAATAATCGCGTTTCGTTTGCTGACGGTAACACAAAAGAAGACTTTGAATTAGATCAGGAGTTGACAGCAACTACTGGTTACAGAGGATTCAATTATCTTAATTATCTTAAAATCAATGATACCTCAGGTAATCTTCTGTTTGGTGCTAATAACACTGGCGATAGTGGTTCTGGTGAGATCGATATTAATGTAAGGTCATACTATAGTGATCCTGACATTACACTTGATGGTGCCGTAACACAGAAATTAGACAAGACAGGTGATGGAGATCTTACTTTCCAACACACACAGAATACTGCAAGTAATCGCACTCTATTAATTAATGCGACTAATGCAGGTGGTGGTAATGCACTTATTAACATTACTGCTGAAAATGATATTACTATCAATGCTACCAACGTTGCTAATAGAGTCAACGTAGAAGACTTCCATTTCCAAGACAACGTTATTTCAACTACCAACTCTACGTTGATAATTGATCCAAATGACGATGACGGTGCTACTGGTTTGGTGAGAGTCCGTGGTGACCTTCAAGTAGATGGCACAACTACAACTGTAAACTCAACTACATTAACAGTCCAAGATCCTATCATCACTCTAGGTGGTGAAGATACTCTTGTATCAGATGATAACTTAGACCGTGGTGTAGAATTTAGATACTATGATTCACAAGAAAGATTCGGATTCTTCGGGTGGGACGAAGATTATGCAGACTCTAACATATGGTCTGGCACTGGCGGGTATCGCTTCCTCTACAATGCGACCAACTCTTCTGAGACATTTACTGGGACTGACGCTGCTATCATTGGTGGTAACCTCAGATTAACAACTAATACTTCTTCGACTTGGAAGACACCTACAACAGGTACACTGGTTGTAACTGGTGGTGCAGGAATTTCTGAAAATCTTAACGTAGGTGGCACAACCCACTTGAATGGTAACGTTGAGATTGATGGCACTGTTGACATCGATGCCAACTTCGCTGTTAGAAATAATACTACTGATAAGTTTACTATTGCGAGTGCAACAGGTAACACAGTTATTGAAGGTACAGTTGACATTCAGTTACAGACAACTATAACTGATGGTCTTCTTTTACAAGCAGATAATAAAAAATTCGAGATTAAAACTGCGGGTGGCACTAGTGTATTTGATATTGATACAGATAATGGTAATACACATACAGATGGCACATTAGACGTAGATAGTGGAGTAACATTTAATAGCACTCTTGATGTAGATAACAACGTAACGTTTAATGCTGAGTTAGATGTTGATGGAAACTCAACATTCCATAACAACATTACTCTTGATACTACTGCAAAGAATTTCAAGATTACTAATGGCACTGATGATAAGTTTACCGTCCTTTCAACAAACGGTAATACAGATATCAGAGGCACGCTGACTGTCGGATCAGCATCCACATTTGAAAACAACCTTACAGTTGATGGAAATATTATTCTTGGTAGTGCTAATACTGACACCCTCACTGTTAATGCTATTACCACACTCACCGATCAACTCACAGTCAACCAAGCGGTAGACTTTGATTCTACTCTTAATGTAGATCAAGCAGTTGATTTTAACTCTACTCTAACAGTAGATGGTCAGACAACAATCTATGATTCAGTAGTTATTCAGTCTGATAACGAAGTATTTAATATCAATAATGCAGCAGGTCAGATCCAGTTTGCAGTTGATAGTGATAATGGTAATACAGTAATTGGTCGTGTTGGTCAGAGCACAGGTACATTAACAGTCCATGGTAACTCTGAATTTAACGATCAGGCAACCTTTACTGACAACGTAACTATCGGTAATGCAAACACCGATACTCTTACAGTTAACAGCGACACAACTCTAACTGACAATGTTAGAATCAATGGGTCACTAATTGTTGACACGAATGCTACAATAGAAGGTAACCTAACTGTTAACGGCACAACAAGCACAGTTAATTCTACTGTTGTTACGTTAGACGATCCTATTATTACTTTAGGTGGTGACACTGCTCCTAGCACAGATGATGCTAAGGATCGTGGTGTTGAGTTTAGGTATTACGATACTCAAGCAAGACTAGGATTCTTTGGTTGGGATAACTCTGCAGAAAGGTATGCACTTTATCATGCTGCTACTAATTCATCAGAGGCATTCTCAGGCACAAGATCTGGTTTAGATGCAGGATCAATTAAATTATTTGACACAACAAATGCGACAAACGCTGCTACTGGGACTCTCATCGTTGGGGGCGGTGTTGGTATTGGATTGGATCTCTACGTTGGAGACGATCTCGTCGTCACAGACGATGGATCATTTGGTGGAGATGTCAGTATCACTGGCACGCTCGATGTAACATCTGACTTTGCAGTTAACTCTACTAAGTTTACTGTTGCGTCTGCCTCAGGTAACACAGTCATTCAAGGCACAGTCCAAGTTGACGGTAACGCAACTATTGGTAATGCTTCTGGAGATTCACATCAGGTAACAGGCACAGTCCTCTTTAACCAAGCAATTACATCCACAGATATCACTGCTGATAACATTCAGATTGGTGTTGATGGATCTAACGAAATTTCTACTACCTCTGGAAATCTAATTTTAGATTCAGCAGGTGGCACAGTTAATATTACAGATGATGCTGACGTAGATGGAGACTTAAATGTTGACGGTAATACTAAGGTTGATGGCACTCTTACTGTCGATGGTAATACTACTATCGGTAACGCATCAGGAGATAGTCACTCAGTTACTGGGACAGTCCAGTTTAACCAAGCAATCACCTCCACAGACATCACAGCAGACGCCATCAAGATCGGGGTCGATGCTAACAATGAGATTAGTACCACAGCTGGTGACCTTATCCTCGACTCTCAAGCAGGAAAGGTACACATCACAGATAACGCTGAGGTAGATGGTAATCTACAGGTAGACTCAAATACAACTCTTGGTGATAGTAACCTTGACACATTGACTGTCAATGCTACATCTACATTTAATGCTGCGATCACATCTACAGACATCACTGCTGATAACATTCAGATCGGTGTTAGTGGATCTTCTGAGATTGACACTTCTCTAGGTAACTTAACTATTGACTCTGCAACAGGTGAAACTATTGTAGATGATAACTTAACTGTGAATGGCACAGCAGATATTAATCTGTTGACTACAATTACAGATGGTCTAGTAGTTAAGGCAGATAACAAGTCAGTCAATATCCAGAATGCTGCAGGACTAGACAAGTTTACTATTGACACAGATAACGGTAATACAGATATTCAAGGCACACTTAATGTTGAGGGTGCTACAACTATTGACGATACTTTCAATGTCACTCAAGCAACTGATCTTGATAGCACTCTAAACGTAGATGGTGGAGCGACATTCCAAGACAACGTTACAATTAACGCTGACAATAAATCATTTAACATCCAGAATAATTCTGGTGTCGATAAGTTTACAGTAGATACAGATAACGGAAACGTAGTAACACAAGGTAACCTAACCGTTACAGGCACATCAACTCTTGTTGATAACATCACTGCACAGGCAAGATTAGATATCACTAAGAATGAGAATCCTACATCTCTGACTGCCAATGCACCGTTGATGATTCCTAACGGTGGTGCGACTATTGGTGAGGACGTCTTTATTGGACAGACTCTAAAACTAGGACCTAATGCTGCAGAAACAATCACATTAGGTGGCACAACTGGTAATGTAACTATCGGAGGCACACTTGGAGTTACAGGTATTACAACCTTATCAACTCTAAACCTATCAAGTTTCACTACAAGTGGTGCTGCAAACGTCGGTGGTAGTTTAATTGTCAACACAGATAAATTTACAGTTGCATCTTCAACTGGTAACACTGACATCTTCGGCACATTAGATGTTAATGGTGCGACAACCATTACAAACACTCTTAATGTCACACAGAATGTTGACTTTGATTCTGATCTTAATGTAGATGGTAATCAGCAACTAGATGGCACACTCACTGTAGATAGCACATCATTATTCAAAGACAGTATTGTATTAAGAGGATCTACTAAGACTCTTAAATTACAGAATGGTAGCAGCACAACTAAGATTGAGTTGCAATCAACTTCTGGTAACATCATAGCGGGTGGTCTTACAACCACTAATTCTCTTGACGTTACAACCAACACCACTATGGGTGGCACACTTGGTGTAACAGGACAGATCACTGGTAACGTAACAGGTGATCTAACAGGTACTGCTGACAAGACTCTACTCTCTGATATCACAGATACCACAACATCTAACCTTACATACTATCCAACATTCGTTTCTACAAACAATGGTTTCACTGAGATCCGCACAGACTCTACAAACCTAACATATAATCCTGGCACAAACAGATTAACTGTAGAAAACTTCAGATCAACAACTGACTTTGAAGTCCAAGGTAACTTGAATATCACAGGTAATATTACCTTCGGTCAGTCACAGGTTGGAGACATTAGTAACCATGACACTGATGCATTATCTGAAGGATCAACAAATCTATACTTTACTGACGAAAGAGTTGACGATAGAGTTAATGCTCTAATTACAGGTGGCACTGGTATTACTGCAACTTATGATGACGCAGGAAATATCTTAACACTATCTGCAACACAGGCTGATATAAATACCGACAATATAACAGAGGGATCTACAAATCTCTTTACTACTGCTGCTCGCACTAGGGGGCATTTCACATATGGCACAGGTATTACACATAACAGTGGCACACTTTCTGTTACTCAGGCTGATATCGACACCGATAATGTTACAGAAGGATCCACTAATTTATTTACAACTGCTGCTCGCACTAGAGGACACATCTCTGTTAGCGGAGATCTAGGATATAACGCTTCTACAGGTGTTATCTCATACACAATCCCAACAACTATCGCATCTCTATCTAACCATGATACAGATGATGTAGCAGAGGGAGCAACTAACAAATATTATACAGATGAGAGAGTTGATGACAGAATCGATGCTCTTATC
>CENG01053354.1_pt1 | contig 45076 bp, 34 predicted proteins | sample 530131 | NCBI WGS metagenome assembly CENG01 (sample SAMEA2591057, study PRJEB7988) | marine metagenome | biome: marine biome (ENVO:00000447); feature: surface water (ENVO:00002042) layer; material: saline water (ENVO:00002010), including plankton (ENVO:xxxxxxxx) | depth 5 m
CTATTACTTGATGGAGTTTTATGTTTCTAATTAAGTTTCTATGGTGGGCAATTATCGGTATCATTATTGCATTCATCTTTTCTAGTTGCACTTGACTTTCTATTCATTCCGATCTACACTTTGGAGGTAATTTACACAGAACAATGACCCAGAAATTTCTTTACGTTGTTGACCATTTTGTTCCATTTCCTACATCTGAATATGGAGGAATCTGGAATGTTGTTGCAGAACATGATGACGAATGTTTTGATTTGATTGTTGATGAAGATGATGGATTGAATGAGAAGTATTACAATCGTCTGCGTGAGAACATTATGAAAGCACCAACATTTCAGTTAGCTAATGATCATCAATCTGAGATTGTGGAGCAATTTACAACATGAGTGCAGATCTACATTGCGACTTTGAGTATCATCTTCGGAAGGGAAATGTTTGGAGAGTTGAGGTAGAGATTCCGATTGAACCTGGCGGACCTGATGATGTTGACTTCCTACAACTTTCTGTTGATGTAGTAGCAACAACTCAAAACCTTGCCCAATATATATGTCAGGAATTGTACCCTGATTGTCTCTCCATTGTTTCGCCAGATGAACCATTATCAACCGAAGGTTAATGATTATGTAAAATGGAATAGTGGTAGTGGACTCATCGAAGGATGGGTCTATTTTGTTGATTCTTTATATTGTACGATTGAGATTGGTGTTAAGGACAAACCAGATGATCTCGTCAAAATGCACAAGAAAGTTCATTGTTGTGTGATATGTTATCCATGGAATTGGGGAGAGTTAGAGTATGTCCGTTCTCGATAGTTTCAAGTCTCAGTTGTTGGGAACGTATCATAATCGTTTCCAAGCATATTCCAATCCCCATGATTTTGCGTATATTACAGTATCATATTGGGTCGAAGATGATATGATTAAATCTCATTCTTATCATACAGTTTATGGTCCAGAGAGTGCATACCGTACAAACTCACATAACCTGAGTGAGGGTTCCGGCGGTAAAATACTGATGCTTACATATACTGAAGATGACCCAAAACACCCGTGTGAAATGTTGTTTAGTCGTGAGATCATTGATGGTTGGTGGGTCGCAAATAATCAGAGGTATGAGTTAATTAAGAAGGGGCAATATGTGAACACATATATTGCATTTAATGGAGCTGAGTATCATTCAAGAGATGCAGGGTTTGATTCAGTATCGAATGAACTTCTCTGGGGTAAAGTACAAGGGCAAGAGTTTATTTTCCACAAACAATCACAATCAGCATGAAATTTGAAGTCCGCTATCAAAAACTGAAGAAGAGAGGTTACAGTCAACAATCTGCTATGTTTTACAAGGTGGAAGATGCTATCTTCTGGGAGAATCATGTGAAAGAGAATGGTGCTAAAGAAGTCCAAATTGTTCCTCATTAAATAGAATGTTATGAAAAAGTATTGGGAGATATGGAAGTATTCCTTAGGCAGTTTCAGTGATGAGAGAACAAAACCTTATGATAATCATGTTGCTGCTGTAAGAACTTTCCTGTTTGTGAGTTACCTTATCACCAATATGTTCATCGTAAGTAATACAATCAGACACTGGGGAGATGTAAAACAATGTCCAGAATCCTTACCATATACAATAAAGAAGACCTGAAGATTCTCAAACAAAAGAGTAAACGAGTTGCAAACATTGATGATAGTATAAGGACAATATGTGTTAAACTTGTTGATGTAATGGAGGAACAATTTGCTGCTGGATTATCAGCTCCTCAGATCGGTATATTGAAGAGAATTGTTGTTACTGAAGAGGGTATATACATTAACCCTGAGGTGCTTGAATATAGCGAAGAAAAGGTTATTATGAGTGAAGGATGTTTGTCTATTCCTAACATTTTTGAGAAGATAGACAGACCAAGATGCATTAAGTTAAAGTGGAGAGATACCAAGGGAAAACCTCATATAGAGATGATAAGTGGGTTCAATGCGAGAGTTTTACAGCATGAGATTGATCATCTTGATGGTATACTCTTGAAGGAAGAATAAGTATAATTTGATACATTTAATGATTAAAAAACAATTATAAATGTATTAATAAATGTATATAAGCGTTTATTAACAATCTGTGGAAAAACCTGTGGAGTAACTTGGAAGGTGCTGTGTAGTGTCTGCAAAGGTACTCAGGAGACCTTTTAATGCCCTCTAAATGTCTCATACTCTTGTGATCTTAGCGAGCAGGCTATCACGAACGCCGCAAAAAGTCAAGTAGAATTTTGATATTTTTTCATAAATACATGCACTTGACTTATGCCCCCTGAGTCAGTATAATTAAAACAGTTCTCTCCACTCCTCCCATGCCTGCTACTGCACACCAGACCGCACAAAAGCAACGAGTACGTGTAACATTGGAGTTCGATGTTTACGAGGATTTTGATGCTCGAAACATTGACTATGATAAGATGTTTGATCTGCAAGGTGATGAGAATGTGGAAGTTTATGTAGAGGATTCTAAGGACGTTTGGTAAGAGTTTATATGTACTAGGGTGGACGGTTGCGAGAACTGTCCACTTCTGCGCCACAGCAGGGTGTTTCCGTGTATATTAAGAGAGTCAAAGGAACACCACTCCACATGCGCAAGATCGAAACCCAGATGAACGCCGCAATCGCCCAGGGCACCAACTGGAGCAGCGGTAACACTGCTGTGACCTTCGAGGGTGAGGTTGCTGAGGTTCGCCTGCACGGCAATCTGATCGCCAAAATCGGTGAGGGTTGGATTCAGCTGTGGGACGGCGGATGGCAGACCACAACCACCAAGAGCCGTTTAAACGCCATCCTAGCAGAAAACGGTCTGCCTGGCGAGCGGGTCTTCGCTAAGCAGTTCGATTGGTTTGTGTCTCAGGTAGGCGGTCCTGTCCCGTTCTTCTCAGGGATGCGCCTCGCCTGATTCTGTGATAGAATCCGGTCATGGGGGAAAGGACCATAACTCCCCCAATTCTCTACATTCGGTGTCGATCACTATGTACAACACAACAGGACAAGTCCATCACGAAGGTGTTGCTAACGAGGCGAACACAATTGCATTGCTCAACGACCTCAATATCTACAGCGAAACTGTAGAGCAACGCGGCGGCACAAAGTTAAAAGAAGACGCCGTTGCTGGTAACAACAAAATCAGCATTAAGCGCAAAAAAAGTATCACAACGGGTTCGTTCGATTGGTTCAACACCACAGCACACAATGATGCGCTAGGTGATACATTCAAGCATTTCCTATCTAACATGCAGGAGCTGCGTCAGTTACCTACATCAATCCGCTGTGATGATGAGTTCATCTCAAAGATGCGTGATAGTTTCAACGCACTCTGTGAGTTAGCATTAGATAGTCTGGATTATGATGACGTGCGTGATATCCTCCTCAAGGAGTTTGATTCACATAGGGACATGGACGTTGTTATCAACGCCACGGACAATCGCACTCTTTATAAGTTCAAAGTAGAGCAGCACCCCGTTGTTAAGTTGCTGGAAGATCGTGCTAGCATTGTTCTTCAGGGCGGTGGAAAATCTTCTCGGACTATCTACTTCGTTACCGCTGAGGGTAATGTAGTTGATTGCGGATTGCGCCTGCGAGTAACGTCGAACAACGGTATCAATGCTTTCCTGGGTAACAGCAAAGCAAACAAGAATAGCAGCGTTGTGATGAAGTTACAGCAAGACAAAGTTCGTAACCTGATTGATAACACAAACGCAGATTATTATAATTATTGAATATTTTTTAGAGGGGCGCTAAGTCCCTCTTTTTTTATATTCGTATTCGTGATTAACACTGAACAGCAGTTATTCGTGCGTACTAAATGTAAAGAATTGGCGCCCTAAGCTTAAAAAGCCTAACTACCCTAACCTACAACGAACCAAAATCGAGAGAGTGATTACGAGTTCATTAAAAAATTTTTTGGTATATAAATTGACTGTATAGGGTTGATGATATATAATGTGTCTTGAAGACCCCACTAGTTAAAAAATATCCGGAGTATAAAAATGAGCGAAAAGGTTTTTCACATTTATGCAGGAAAGCAATGCATCTTGAATTGCATTGGTGAAGATGAATTCAAGACTACATGGAATACGGTTCAAGCCCTTGTAGGATTAATGAAGTCAGATTATAGTTTAAAAGATCTATCATATGAAGAGGTCATAGTTCCACAATATGAAGAAGCAAGTTATTGACTTACTCTAAATAAAGCGTTAGAATTGATTTGAGGTTTTTGTTCTCTTATGGCTAAAGGATTTACGGTAAAAGCTGCGACGCCCAAAGTGTCGTCAAAGAAAGCAGCAGGTCCTGAATGGGACTATGAAGCAATTAAAGCAAGGATGAAAGGTAAGACGATTGTATTTTGTCTACCTGGACGAGGATGTTCATATACATTCCTAAAAGCATTCGTACAACTTTGTTTTGACTTGGTACAGAACGGTCTGAGTATTCAGATTAGTCAAGACTACAGTTCAATGGTTAACTTTGCACGTTGTAAGGTACTTGGTGCAAATGTATTGCGCGGACCTAATCAAGTACCTTGGGATGGTAAACTCCCTTATGATTATCAACTATGGATTGATAGTGATATTGTATTCAATACAGAAAAGTTCTGGCAGTTGTGTGATCTAGCAAATCCTGCAGATGGTGAAGAAAAAGAAATTGTTTCTGGTTGGTATCTTACAGAAGATGGTAAGACTTCTTCTGTTGCACACTGGTTAGAAGAAGATGACTTCCGTAATAATGGTGGTGTGATGAATCATGAAACCATAGAAACAATGGGTAAGCGTAAGAAACCATTTACAGTTGATTATACAGGTTTTGGTTGGGTAATGATCAAGAAGGGTGTATTTGAAGGTCTTGAGTATCCTTGGTTTGCTCCTAAGATGCAAGTCTTTGAGTCTGGTGCTGTGCAAGATATGTGTGGAGAGGATGTCTCATTCTGTCTAGATGCAAAAGAGCAAGACTATGAGATCTGGTGTGATCCTCGAATTCGTGTTGGTCATGAGAAGATGCGTGTTATTTGATGTTGTATAATGTATACTATAAAGGAGAACTCTTACAAGAGAGAATCTTCCCTGAGTCGGCAGCAGAGTTAATGCAATTATATGCGGATGCATATTATGAAGATCCTGAAACCGCACTCGACCCCATTCATATTAAACTAGAAGAGGTATTTAACTAATGGCTGTACGTTTCAATGCAGAGAAAGCAATTATAGAAACTCCTCCCAAGAAAACTCGTCAGGGAGCAGGAAAACATACAAAGTATGCTGCGACTTCTCGTAATAACAAAAAGAAACCTTACCGTGGTCAAGGTCGGTAATAATCACAGCGTCCTCACGGGCGCTTTTTTAATGTAAAGAAACCTAAATATCCGGAACTCCACCGGAAGTGTCACTATGGCTGCTTTGATTTGTAACTTACCCTCTGTAGAAGTATGGGTACGCAAAGAATACTTAACTGATCATCAAAGCGGGCACGGGGAATATGTAAAAGGTGTATGGGTTAGTTGTAAGAGTATGCCTGGAAGAGCATTTTACTTTGAAACGTATCTACCTGAGTATGCTGCAATGTACGACAAATTGCCCATCAGCGCCTTCTTATCGGCGCCGGAAGCGCCCGAACCTGATATGTCGTTACCTAACCTCCAATTCTGGAATTGTATGGATTACGGGGTCGTTTCGATCCATAAGCAATTCATTGGAAGTATGGATTTTGAGTGCTATACTCGCGATCATGGAATCCAAAAAGGCACTTATATCTGCACAATAGACAACTATCATCAAGATTGTGATGTAATTGACTATGCAACAAGTGAAAATCCTGCAGAACATAAGTCACATAACCTAATTGAACTTGATAATGGTCAATATGCACTGTATCCAAACAACAGATTACGCATATTCGACAACTCATTGACTCCAGAAGATCCAAAAATGCCTGATTTTAAGGTTTCAACGGAATATTATAGTGTAGAGAATGGTTTTGAACGACTTGGTATGGGTCGAGAGGACGAATATTTCTGGAAAACAGCAAAAGAACGTAAAAAAGAGGAAGAAGACTCGTTAGATATGTACAAATCTCAGGATGGAAGGTATCCTGATCCCCAATAAATACGAAAAAAGGAGAAAAATGCTATTTGAAAACGATTTTTTGGACAATTTAGCTGCAAAACAGCATGAGAAGTTGATTCGTGAAATCATGAATGATGATAAAGACCGCAAAAAGACAAATATTCGCAAAGAAAGTGAAATTTTCACTGACGAAAGCGAACCAGAGACACTTTTTGAGTAAAATAGGTAATAAATAAACATATTATGCTCCAAATAAATGCCGTTAGAACGGACATCCAAACCTTTTAAGGATATTAGTCTCTCATTTGTTAAAAATCCCGCAACGGACGACTTAACTACACTGTCTAATGAGAGAGCTATTGCTAGATCGATTAGAAATCTTGTATCTACCTTAAGAGGAGAGCGTTTTTTCCAACCAGATCTTGGATGTGATGTAAATAATCTTTTATTTGAAAATTATCTTGACTTAAACTCAATAAATGTGCTTGAAGATGAAATTCGTCAAACTATAGAGCAGTATGAGCCTCGCGTCGAATTAAATAATAAGTCTGTAAGTGTTATTGGTGATCCAGATAATAATGCGATCGCAGTAAAGATAAATTTCAGAATTATAGGAATTGAAGCGCAACCTCAAACATTAGAATTCATCTTCCAACCTTTAAGATAAATGTCTTTAATAAATTTTTCAAATCTGGACTTCGACCAGATTAAACAATCAATTATTGATCATCTAAGATCAAATTCTTCTTTTACGGATTATGATTTTGAGGGATCTAACTTATCCGTACTGATAGATACGCTTGCATATAATACATATATCGCTTCATTCAATGCTAACATGGTTAGCAACGAAGTATTCATCGACAGTGCTACTCTAAGAGAGAATGTAGTATCACTAGCTAGAAATATTGGTTATGTACCCCGCCCAAAACGTGCTGCAAGGGCGGCAATTTCGTTCATAGTATCATTTAACCCAGACGGCACTAAACCCGTCACACTGACCTTAAAGAAGGGTCTCGTAGCGATATCATCGGCAACTACCGGAACTAGAACATCTACATTTGTAATTACAAAAGACATTACTGTTCCTGTAATTGGAAGTACCGCATTATTTGCCGATATTGAAATATTAGAAGGCACCATTATAGATGAATCTCATACATATGATCCAGATGTAAGAGATCCCCGTATTATTTTAAATAACCCAAATGTAGACACTACATCATTAGAAGTGAGTGTAAGAACTAATTCTTCAACAGTTGGTGGAGATAAATTTAAATTAATTAATAACCTATTTGAAGCAAAAGATATTGCTAATGTATATTTTATACAAGAAGTACAAGATCAAAGATATGAATTAATTTTTGGTGATAATATCTTCGGTAAATCATTAGCACCAGGTAATGTTGTTGATTGCACTTATGTAATAAGTTCTGGTGCTGAAGGTAATGGAATTCGAGGATTTACCTTTGCTGGAAATTTAATTGATAATGATGGTGCTGTTATTACAGAAGGTATTAGTCCCATTGAAACGGTAGCTCCTTCTATTTTTGGCGAAGATATAGAATCTATAGATTCTGTTAAGAAATATTCGACAAAAGTATATTCCGCTCAAAACAGAGCAGTAACAGCGGCGGACTATGAAGCAATTGTTCCTACAATCTATCCAGAAGCAGAAATTGTATCTGCGTATGGTGGGGAGACTTTAGATCCACCACAGTATGGAAGAGTCTTTATTGCAATTAAACCAAAGTACAGTCAATACATGACCGATTTGGATAAAAGAAATTTAATTACAAATATTCGTTCATATGCAGTTACTGGAGTAGATGTTTCAGTTGTCGATATGAAATTCCTCTTTATCGAAGTTGAATCTCAAGTTTATTTTGATCCATCTAAAATTTCATCCGCTGCCGCTCTTCAAAGTCTAGTTAATGATAACTTAAATGCATATGCTAAGTCTGCGGAAATGACTGGTGTAGGTACAAGGTTTAAATATAGTAAAGTTAGCAATTTGATCGACAATACACATCGCTCTGTTGAATCTAATATAACTAATGTTCAAATGAGAAGGGATTTAGTTACAACAACTAATGCAGTTGCTACCTATGAAATCTGTTTCGGCAACCCAATCCGAATTATGCATGAGCAAACTAACTATAATATTAGATCTAGTGGGTTTACAGTAGATGGTATTGATGGGACAGTATATCTAGGGGATATTCCAAGTGATGATGGTGTTACTGGAAAGGTAGTTGTATTTAGATTAATGGGACAAAATGAAAGTCAAGTAGCAAGAGAAGTTGGAACAATTGATTATGATAAGGGGGAAATAATGCTTTTCAACCTTCAGATTGAATCGACATCTAAAGAATTAAATGGTAGTCCAGTCATTGAAATTTCTGCTTCTCCAGAATCAAATGATATTATTGGATTGCAAGATTTGTATTTACAGTTAGATGTTTCAAATAGCGATATTAATGCGATAGTAGATAGAATCTCTTCAGGAAGTGATCTGTCGGGCGCTACATATATTAGGAGTTCTAGTTACTTCGATTTCGGAGAGAAACTAATCAGAAATTAATAGAAAATGCACGGAAGCCTAAACAACAAAGTAAGACTATCGTCGGTAGTTCAAAGCCAACTGCCTCTCTTCGCTCAGGATAATTATCCATTTCTAGTAGAGTTTCTAGAAGAATACTATAGATATCTCGAAAATCCTGGTCAAGCATATGATCTATTAACAAATCCCGATTCATATACAAAACTAGATTTTGTTGCAGATTCTATTGCAACAACAGAACTTGTAGGAGATATTGATGCTTTTACTGATACGATAACTGTATCTTCTACTAAGGGATATCCATTTGAAAATGGTCTCCTTAAAATCGATGATGAAATAATATATTACAAATCAAAAACGTTAACTACGTTTGACGAATGCACCAGAGGATTTAGTGGAGTAACTAATTACGACACTCCTGGAACTACAGATACCTTAACATTTGCAGAAACTAATGTAGCAGAGCATACTTCAGGTGCCCTTGTTAGTAATCTTAATGCTTTACTTCTTGATGAGTTTTTTACAAAACTAAAAATTCAATTTGCTCCTGGATTTGAAAATCTAACTTTTGCTGATGGATTAAATCAAAGTTTATTCATCAAACAGTTAAAGGATTTTTATAATTCTAAGGGAACAGATGATTCTTTTATTATTCTGTTTAAAGCTCTTTATGGCGCTACCCCGAAAATTGTAAGACCTAGAGATTTTCTCTTTGCACCATCAGATGCTGATTATAGGAAGACCTTAAATTTAGTAGTTGAGGAGGTAATTGGAGATCCTAATGAAATAGTAAGTAGAGTCTTATATCAAGATGCAGAAGGAGACACTCCCAAAGCATATGGAACTGTCGTGGGAGTTGAACAATTTGAAAAAAATGATAATGAATATTATACTGTAAAATTAGATTATGGATATAATAGAGATCTAGATGTTACGGGAACAGTATTTGGAGAGTTTTCAGTACACTCTCAAACTCAGACAGTAGATAATATTGGTATTGGAGCAAGTGTAATTACTGTCGATACTACGTTGGGTTTTTCAGATTCTGGCGAACTTCTGGTATTATTCAATGGTGATGAAGATCTGGATATTGATGATGAGTACATGATCGTCAATTATGACGGAGTGAATGTAAACCAGTTTTTAAATGTAACAGGAGTTACTAGACCTATCGAGGCTGGTTGGACTGTTGGAATGAACTCATATGTCTATTCATATGACGATGATGAAGAAGAAGTTAGAATGAGGGTTTCTGGAGTTCTTGGAGAACTGAAGGAGGTTACACAAAGTTCTTATTCAGAAATTGGAGATTATGCAAAAGTTTGGAAATTAGGAAAAGCAACCAATGACTTAAAAGCATCCGAGTGGATGTTCAATCATGCTATTTCAAATAGAGTTGCTTTTATAGAAGATGAAGGAAATAATAATTATGCAATAACAGTATATGATAAGTGTCGGGTGAATGGTGGAGACAAAGTACTTGTAAATTGTGATGTTAGAAATATAGATGGATCTCTAGAGAGAATCGAAAAAGAATTTGAAGCTTCTCCCGGACCAACTCCCGACGATTCGTTTAGAATTATTAATGATAGAGAAATAGTAGAAGCTTTCTATGTTAAAAGAAAAATCACAAAAGCAAAAGGAACAGAAATAGCAGCAAATGTTCAAAATGTGTATATTGATTTAGAAGGAGATGCCTATGTTGCTACAAACTCGCTCCCAAACTATTTTAATGAAGATTTACAATTAGATTATAGAGATGTTGTATTATCAGGTGCGTTTTCAAGTCAAAAAACTATTACAGTAGAAAATCATGGTTTATACACTGGAGATGCTTTATTTTACGACGCTTCCTTCTCAGAATCAAATTCTCTAAACATTACTGGAAACTTATTTGCATATAGAGTCGATGAGAATAATTTTAAACTTGCAAAAAGTCTAAGTAACTTAGAAACTGAAAATTTTATTGAATTAACTGGATTTGCAGATTATGCAAAGTTAGTTAGACCTTCTAATTATAGATCTGGAAGGCAACTAGAGGTAAAACCTCAAATTGCTATGAGAAAAATTTCAAATCCTAGAACTAGAACTGAAGATGCTGAAGTATTAGAAATTGAATCTGAGGAAAGAGTAGGAATATTAAAAAATGGAGTTGAAATTGTTACTTATAAATCTCCCGATTTTTGTTTTTTTGGAGGAATAGAGAGTGTAGTTGTTAATGCAGGTGGAGGAGGTTACGATATAATTAATCCTCCAGTTTTGAACATTATTGACTCTAACGGATCTGGATTTGAAGGTGATGTTATGGTAAAAGGTGGTCTCTTAAAAATAAATATTGAAGATCCTGGAATGGATTATCTCACATTTAGTGATGTAATAATTTCTGGAGGGAACCCATCTAAACCAGCTACGGCTATTCCAAATTTCAAATCTAAAGAAAATAAAGAGTTTTTTAGATCAGATTTATCTACAAAAGTTTCTTTAACTAACAATACAATTCAATTTGATCGGAGTCATAAATTTAGAGAGGGTGATGAAGTAACTTATTCTAGTGAGGGTGAAGTTGCAATCGGCGGTTTAGATGATAGTAATGTATATTTTGTTAATATTGTAGACGCAGTTACTATTAGTCTTCATAATACCAAGGAAGAGGGTCTTGAGGGGAAAAATCCTGTAGGAATTACAACTCTTGGAGTAGGTAATCATAGTATAACAGCAACACAGAAAAGATTATCTTTAGAATCTATTTCTATTTCAGATATAGGTGAAGGGTATAACAACAATAAAGTAATTGTTCAATCAGCAGGGATCAACACTGCAAATTATACTATAAAAAAATCTAATCATTTATTTAAAAATGATGATGAAATAATATATGAACATAGTGGAAGTGCAATTAGTGGATTAGCAAGCACAATCACATATTACGCAGAAGTTATTGATGAAAATACTTTTGCTCTATTTGAAAAAAATGATAATGCTGATCTTGGAGATGCATTTATTAATAGAGGTAAGAGAATAGAAATTGCTTCTAAACCATCTGGATATCATACATTTAAAGCTCCTCCTTTAACAGTGGAAATTACTGGAACTGTTGGAGTCTCTTCTATTGTGGAACCTGCTGCTAGAGTAAAGTTAAATCCTCTTTTTAGAGGAGAAGTTATAAAAGTAGAAATTAAAGAAAAAGGTTCTGAGTACGGAAGTCCAGATATTCTAAATTTTGAAAAGCAACCAAGATATTCATTATTAACTGGTCAGAATGCTATTTTACAACCAGTTATTTTTGACGGTCAATTAGAATCTGTTGTTGTTCTTGCAGGAGGTAGAAACTATAATGCAGCACCAGAAGTTACATTATTTGAAAATGATCCAGATTTAGAAAATAGTCAAACGGTTGTAGTACCAATTGTTGAGAATGGTGCTATTAAAGAAGTTAAAATATTAGAAAAAGGTACTAATTATAGTCAAACTCCAAAGTTCTATATTGAAACTCCTGGAGATGGTTGCAAACTTAAATTTAATATTAAAAGTTGGAATGTAGATGAAGTAGAGAAACTTATTAAGTCCAAATCAATTACATCTGATGATAGCTATCTTGTAAAATCTTTAGATAGTAATCTAGAGATGCAGTATACTCATTTATATTCTCCTAGAAAATTGAGAGGTACTTTATACTCTCAAAAATTTGAAGAAGGTCTTTTAAAATATAGAACTGATTTAGAAAATGATAGATCAGAAAATGCAGCAAAGTATCACTCTCCAATATTAGGATGGGCATATGATGGAAGTCCAATTTATGGACCATATGGTTATTCTTCTGCTTCTGGAGGATCAATCAAACAATTAACTTCTGGATATGGGAGAGTTGATATTGGTAACAGACCCAATTTTCCTTTAGGATTCTTTGTAGAGGATAACACTTTTACAGGAAATGGAGATCTTGATGAAAACAATGGAAGGTTTTGCATAACGCCAGAATATCCAAAAGGAGTATATGCATATTTTACAACTGTTTCCGAAGAAATACAGGCAACAGGAGATTTTTCTCAAAACAAATCACCACAATTCCCATATGTTGTGGGCAAAAATCTAAAGTATTCTCCCATTACTTTTAATTACAATACACTAGAAGATACTAATCAAGTAAATTTTGATTTTGATGATTTTGGATGTAGAAGAAATACTACTCCATATAATCTAAAGCAATGGTATAGTGGATATGATTACTTAATTCAGCCAGATCAATTTGATGCCCACTTCTCTAAAGTTGAATCTTTATCTGGAGGTCAGGTTGATGATATTGATATTCTTGAGAAGGGAGATGGATATAAAGTAGGTGATTTTGTTAAGTTTGATAATGTTGGAACTGGTGGAACTGGTGCATCAGCATCTGTATCAGAAGTTGTTGGAAAAACAGTAACATCAATAGCTTTATCCGAAACTTATATAAAAGGAAAAGCATTCCAATCTCAAAATAATTTGGTTATTTCTTGCAATGAAGAACTTGGATTTGCTGACACTGACTTAGTAACAGTAATTGGTTTATCTACAGAACATAAACTTGCGATTGATACTGACGCTTCAGTAATAATTCCTAAGATTAGTTTTATTCTTAACAAGAATATTGGCGAATCTGGAACAACTGGTCCTGTAACTTTCTTGCCGGTAAAAACCGAGTCTTTGAGTAAAGTACGCGAGAATGATATTATTCAAGTTGAAGATGAAAAAATGAAAGTCCTTAACGTGGACGTTCTTAATTCCAGATTAAGAGTTTTAAGAGAATATGACGGCACAGTTGGAGTAGCACATTCTTTAGAAAATTCAATAACACATATTCCAACAAGATTTGAAATATCTCTCAATACTCAGAATGGATCCATCAACAAAGAGGATAGAGAGTTATATTTTAATCCAGTAGAATCTGTAGGTTTAGGAACGACTTCCGGATTGGGAATAACAACAGCATTATACTTTAGTTCTCCTGGAGCTGGTATAACTTATTTGGACATTCCTACAAGATCAATTTATCTACCTGCTCACGGACTACAGACAGGGGAGAAGATCTTCTATTACTCAAATACAGGAGACAATATTGCAGTTTCGACTAGTGGTATTGGATCTACAACATTATTCGACAACACAGAACTCTTTGTCTTTAAATTTGATGAAAATAGAATCGGAATATCAACAGTCCGACTTGGTGTCGGAACTGACGGAGACAGAGAGCCTGGACATGAAGTATCATTTGTTGGAGTTGGAACTAATGTAAATGCATCTCCATTTTACCTCGTCGGTTTAGGAACTGGAGAACATCATAGTTTCCAAACTCTCAGGGATCATGCTTCAGTAGAAATTTCAAGAACATCCTGTACAGTTTCTACAGCTGAAACTCATGGATTAGAAGTTGGTGATAGATTCAGAACTTTTATATTCCAAGGTGGAATAAAAGAGTATGACGTATTCTATAATGATGTAACAAATAGAATGCTCGTTGATGAGACAATTTTACTTTCTAGTAATATTGATATTGAAAACAATCAGATAAAATTAAATGACCATCCATATCGTGATGGTGATAAAGTTATTGCATTTGCATCACAAGTTGATGGATTAGATAATAACAGAATTTATTACACAAATTATATAAGCAAAGATATTTTCTCGTTATCAAGTAGTTATGAAGATTCTATTGGAGAAGAAACTAAAACAGTTGATTTAACAACTGTAGGATCAGTTAGATTAAGATTGGTTAATCCTGAAATTAGATCAATAAAGAATGAAACTATTAAGTTTAATCTAAGTGATTCTAGCCTTTCATATATTGATGGAACTACTTCAAAACCTGCTTTTGATTTTAAGGTATTTGTTGATTCTGGATTTAAAAATGAGTATTTAACGGATAGTGATGGTAATTTTGTTGTTACTTCTACAGGAACAATTGGAATTACTACAGATGCTTCTGTTAGTATTTTAGTTAATGAGTTAACTCCCAATCAACTCTATTATAGGTTGATTCCTAAATCTGATCTTGGATTGACTCAAGACAAAAAAGATATAATAATTGATTCTTATAAAATTACTGATGGAACAAAAATTTCTATATTAAATAATAATATTTGCGGAAATCATGTTGTAGCATCTGTAGCTACTTCTTCATTCACATTTGATACTCCAAAGACTATTCCAGGTATTACATCATTTACATCATCTGATTCTAGCATTGAATATGTAACAAACTCTTTTTCTGCAACTGGACCCATACATGATATTTTATTAACAAATCCAGGTGCAAACTATAATACTGTTGTTGGATTAACAACAGTTATTAGTGAAGGTGGATCTGGATCTAAAATTAGATCTCTAAGCGAATCAATTGGTGCTACCAAGGTCTTTAAAACAGAAAATGTTGGGTGGGATTATCCATCAGATCCTACTCTCAGCCCAACTGCAAAACTTCCAGATGTATTACTTGTAGATCAAAAATTTGCATTTGATAAGATTACTAGATTAACATCTGGATTAAATTATAATGTTGCTCCAGATCTTGTAGTACGCGATAGTGTTTCAAAAAATATTCTTTCAGATTTACTACTTAATTATAATCTTGATGGTACTGTAAAAATAGTAAAGAATACCAGTGACTTATCAAATGATACTCCTATCATAATACCTATTAATAATTCTAATGGTTTTAGTATAAAAAATATTAGTATTGATAATACTACTAAGATTGCAACTTTATTCTTTAAGACTTCATTTAGTCTTGGAGCAACTTTCCCATTCACTGTTGGGAATAATGTATTAATTGAGGGATGTGCATCAAAAACTTCAGGAAGTTCTGGTAGAACTTTCAACAGTGCCGATTTTTCTTATGATTTATTTGAAATAACTGAAATTGATCCAAATTTTGGCGGATCTGGAGCATCAATTAAAGTTGATATGTCTAAGTCTGTAGGAACTGCAGAAACTCTCGGAGAATATGATAATGTTAGTGCTACGGGAGTTGTTGTTCCAGAAAGTTACTTCCCAACTTTTTCAGTTGATATAAAAAGAGTTCCATATATTTCTGGCGAGATAATTGTCGGAAGAAGTAGTGGTGCTCAAGCTGAGGTTCAATTATATGATGAAAATGCTGAAATCCTTAAGGTATTTGGTGAAGATTATTTTGAACTTGGAGAGGAAATTGTTGGAGAAAAAAGTGGAACAGTTTCTATAATTGATGATATTAATCTTACAGATCTTTATTATAATATTGATTCTTCTGCAGTTGTTATTGAAGGGTTTAATAACAATAAAGGATTTTTAAATTATAGTGAATATAAGATTCAGGATAGTTTCTATTATCAAAAATTCTCTTATGCTATTCAAAGTACAGTAACTGAAAATATTTGGGAAGAGGAAGTTGAAAGACTCAATCATCTTGTTGGATGGAAGAGATTCAGCGACATGTCTATTGAATCTCAAGATCTTTCATATAGTGGAATTTCTACATCTCAAGATCAAGGAAACTTTGTTTCCATTGCAGATTTCTCAAGAGTAGTAGATACAAATTGTGTATTTGATTTTGATATTACTGTAGACGAGACTTTATTAATCGGCAACAAGAGATTCTCAACGGGTATTGTTTTTAATAGCAGAGATCTTCAAGATTTTAATAAGTCTGTCGGAAATAGAGTTCTTGTTATTGATGATATAAGCGATAGTTTCAATAGTAATCCAAGAGGAGATCAGTTTAGTGTAATTGATAGTTTCAAATTTGTAGAGAATAGAGCTAGAAAATATTTAACGTTTGCTAGAGATAGTAGATTTACAGATCAACGACAAGTAGATATCGTCACTGTGATTCATAATGGATCTGAGTACTTTATGAATCAATATGGACGTGTTGAAACTGTTTATGATTTGGGATCTTTTGATTTTGCTATATTTGAAGATGAAGCAAATCTTCGATTCTATCCAGAAAAATTTGAAGTAAATGATTATGATTTAAGTTTCATATCCCATAGTATCTCCGACTTTACGTCGGGAATTGGAACAACGTCATTTGGTGATATAGTAGAAGTTGAGTTACATAATAGTAATGTTTCTGGCGGTGCTACTACAACTATTGCAACTATTCCAACAGATTACAGATCTACAAAATTCTTAATTGAAATAGAAGAGGGTGGAGGAATATTTGAGTTTGATGAATTATCTCTGATTCATGATGGTACAACAGTAACATTCCAGGAATATGGACAATTAACCACAGACACTCTTAACGAGTATTCTACAGATGGTATTGGAACATATCATGCTTATATTGATGGATCAAATATTAAACTCGATTTGATACCTTCTAAGATAGCTGTATCTGCTGATGTTAATGCTCTAGCGATATCGATTGCATCCTCTGAATCTGGATTTACTACTCAAGGAAGTACAGAATTTACCACAGCTATCGTAGAGTCAACATATACTTCTATTGCAAGCACACAAAGCACAGGTGGAAATGAAATAGCAACATACTTTAATGGTATTCTAGGAATTGATGATTACAGTAGTGGTTATTATATTGTTAGTATTGATGATAAAACAAATCAAAAATATCAAGTTTCTGAACTAGTTGTAGTTTCCTCTTCGACTAGTGCATTCTACTCTGAATATGGTCAAGTATATACTGATGGAGAAGTTGGTGTAGTAACAGCAGGAATTGCTGGAACTATTACAAGCATCTATTTTACTGCAAATGATACTATTGATGCTGAAGTTAGAGTTTATGCTCAACATCTTGGTATTAGAGATCAAAGGGTTACTAATAATCAGATTGATATGATTAATGCTGATATAGTAACGGGAAATGCAGATTATCAAGGAACCCAAAATGCAGTCCTTAGGGACTTTGAATTATTCAATGAAGGAAATCCAATTTTCCAAAAGAAATTTGATGGATCTGATATTGGTATTACCAGTGTAACTCAAGATACTATTGAACTCCCACAACATTTCTTTGTAACTGGTGAAGAAGTTGTATATTCGTTTGATACTGTAAGTGGTCCAATTGGAATTGCTTCTACAGATATTCCTGGAATTGGTGTAACTGATAAATTACCATCTACATTATTCATCGTCAAACAAGACGAACTTCTGGTCAAGGTAGCATCTAGTGCTACTGAGGCTTTAGCACTCAGACCAACTACATTAGATATAACTGGTGTTGGTATTGGATCTGGACATTTTATTACGGCAAAGAATCAGAATCCTAAAACTCTGATCACAATTGATAATATGATTCAGTCTCCAGTTGTGTCTACGGCGACTACAACAGGTGTTGGAAATACATTCACGACTATTGACGATGTTCTCACTCTAACTGAACAACCCGAAAGATTTTTCAGTGGAGACTTTATTCAAATTGATGATGAAATTATTAGAGTTTCCATTGTTGGTTATGGTGGATCTGATAATGACGTATATGTACAGAGAGCTGTATTGGGAACAAAACTTGCCGATCATGTTCAATTTGCAGAAATCACTAAGATTATTGGTAATTACAATATTGTAGATAATACAATTAGTTTTGCAGATGCTCCTTATGGAAAGAGCCCTATAGGATCTCCAGATAATCCACCAGATGAAAGAGATTATACTGGAATTACCACTTTCTCTAGATTTAGTGGAAGATCATTCATGAGAAATGGACCAGTCGATTCTACATCTGATCCATATTATCAGAACTATATTTTTGATGGTATCGAAGATCAGTTTACTGGAATTAAGAGTTCTTTTGAGTTAAAAGTTGAAGGTCAAAGTATTGATGGAATATCAGCAAGCAATGCTATTATTACAGTAAATGACCTTTTCCAATCACCAAAGGTTGATCAATCTAATGTTGATATTGCAGGAAATTATTCTTTAGAAGAAGGTAGTGGAACAACAAATATTATCTTTGATGAAAGTGAATATACTAGAGAGGATGATATTACTATTAAAGGTCTTCCTGTTGGTGGAAGAATCGTTTCTGTTGGATCTACAAAGGGATTTGGTTATCAATCTTTAGTATCCGCTGGAGCAACTGCAACAGTTTCTTCTGCAGGAACAATCAGTGCAGTCAATATCACTGCTGCTGGTGGTGGATATAGAACTGGTATTCAAACAAATATTGAAGTTTATATTCGTGAAGAGACTGTAGAAGCATCAAACAAAGTTGCAATAGGAACGGCTCTTGTTACTAGAGGAAGAGTTACTGGTGTCGCTGTTACTAATTCTCAGGTTTTCTACGCACCTAGAAACATTTCTAATGTAGAACATACTACAACAACTGGTTTAACTACTGTTACAACATCCACTGCTCATGGATTATCTGTTGGTAATGAAGTTGTTCTATCTGATGTGGGAGAAATTATTAATAGTCCTACATTAGAATATGTGAGCGTAAGAGCAATTAACAGCGATACTGAGTTTGAAATTAATACAGGTGTTACTACAGATTCTTATTCTTATAGTTCTGGAGGTAAGGTTGAAAAATACTTTACTGTAGACTTTGACGATCCCCTTCCATATTCAAATCTTCCAACATCATACTCTACAACTTCAATCGGAGATACTGGAGGAAGATCTGCAAAGGTTAATGTTGTAGTTGGACAAGGATCTAGTGTAATTGACTTTGATATTACAAATGTTGGATATGGATATGAAATTAATAATGTACTAACTGTTTCTGTTGGTGGAACTGATGGTATTCAGTACATGTATCATGGAAGATTTGCTGATGCTGGAAATCTTCTTGCTTCTAACAGACAATTCCTTGTTAAGGAAGCTGTCGGATATGCAACAGCTACATATCCTGCTCTACTCGCCAATCCTGATTACGATCAAACTAAGTGCGAGAGAGATACTGGATTTATTGTTGATGCATTAGCAAATGATCTATTCTTTGGAGGAAACTCAAATGCAGTTGCAGCAGGTAATAAGTATTGGAGTGGTCCGTTAAATTATGTGACGGGAGAAACAACAGAGACCATTGCAACATATGACTATCTTGCTGGTATTTCAACATTTGTTATAAACAATCAAACATTACCCACATCATATCAAGGAATTGCTGTTTCTGTAACTCAGGTTACAGATACTACAATAGATTATAATACTGGATCTTCTTATACACTCGATAGTTGCTCTGATGTTGTATCTTCAATTTACAACTTAGTTGGAATTGTTACTACAATAATTGGTGATGGTGTAGCATATGCTCCTCCTGTGTTAGGACCCCACTCTACACCAATATTATCTTTACCAACAACCTTAGACTTTGAGGAATTCAACTTCTACATTACTCAAACTCAAACGGATCAGTTTACTGGATGGACCATTGGAGATCTACAGGTAATTGATGATATTAGTTCTCAGTTTAACGGAGAATTCACAAGATTTGCTATTAAAATAAATGGAGTCAGGACATCAATTAAAGCTGCTACAGGATCTTTAATTGATGTCCAGGCAACCCTCTTGATATTCATTAATGACGTTCTACAGGTTCCTGGAGAAGCGTATGTATTCCCTGGTGGTAGCACTATCAGATTTACGGAAGCTCCAAAACTTGGGGATACATGTAAAATTATTTTCTATAGAGGAACTGGAGATATTGATGTTGAATTTGTAGATATTCTTGAAACTGTTTCTCCTGGAGACCTTCTTACGATTGATAGTGGTGACTTATCTCTGAAACAAACTGATAGATCTGTTAAAGATGTTACTTCAACCGATTCTGTTGATACTTATCTTTATGGTGGAGTTGGAATTAGTAATGATCCATTTGTTGAAAGACCAGTTAACTGGTGTCGTGCAACAACAGATCTCATTATTGATGGTAGTGAGGTCAACAAAGCAAGAGACATTTATGAAGCTGCTATTCTTCCTCTAACTAATATCATATATGATGTTGGCGCTGCTAGCACACAAATTTGGATTGAAGGTGTAAGAACATTCTTCGATAATGCTAAAGAGAATACCACTGATATTTACATCAACACTGTTGATTTAATCAGTCAGGATCTAACATCAGAAGCAGTAGCAACAGCGTCAGTAACTGCAGGTATTGTTACTCAAATTAATATTACAAATACTGGAAATGGTTACTTTGAAGTTCCATCTATTTCTATAGGAAAACCAAAAGATGATGGTGGTGATCAAGCAGAAGCTACAACCGCAATTTCTTCTGGTAAGTTAACAACCATCACAGTTTCTACTGGAGGAACTGGATATGATGATAATAATCCACCACCAGTTCTAATTACTCCACCTGTTCCAAAATCAGAGACAGTGTTCAGAGTTGACTTTGCGGGAGACTTTGGTGAAGTTATTGGAATTGGAACTACAACAATTGGAGCAGGAACTTCTCAAGGTCTTGTGTTTGAGTTCGCTATTCCAGAAAACTCACCTCTGAAGAATGAGGTGATAGTTGGTACTGGAAATACAATTGATTATAGTGGAATTGGAACAGGTGACTTCTTCACTATAAGAGATTCTACGGTCGGAAATGCAACAACAGTTGGATATGGTGTAACTTCAATTGAAATAGATGGAGTTAATTTGATTAATGGAACTGCATTCATCGATAATGTTTATCAAGTTCATGATATTATTCCTGGAACTCCAATTGTAATATTACAAGATGACTTCATTGCAAGTCTAACAAGACTTGGTTCTTATTCTGTAGGATCTGGAAATTCTACAACTGTTGCAGATGGAGCAACATTGATTATCGAAGACAATACTAAAGTTGTTACTGTTGTTGAAGATTATTCTCAACTTGGACTTTCTTCATTCCGTTCTAGACAAACGTTTGCAAACTTCTCTTGGGGAAGACTGGATAATATCGTAAGACCCAATCCAGAGACATATGAAATCAAGAGAGACAATGGTCTGGTTGGTATTGATACATCACCTATCTTGAGAAGAAAAAATCCATTAAAAGCATTGAATTATCTTTCATAAATAACTAGAAAAGTTTTATAGCTAAATGTCTGCAATCATAACTGATAAAATTAGGATTTTGAATACACAAAATTTTCTGGATCTTGCAGAAGATACAGAAAATAATGCTTTTTATGCCTTCATTGGTTTACCAAATCCAACGGACGTAGTTGCTACTTGGGACACTTCTCCTCCTGCTCCAAAGGATTCTTTTGAGCAAGAATTTGATTATTGGGATACCATGATTGCAATGAAGAAGATTTCTTCAGAAGACATTCGTCAGGTAATTGGAAAAATTACTTGGAGTTCTGGTACAACTTATGATATGTATCGTCATGACATTAGCAGAACAAACTTAGCAAGTCCATCAAACGCAACTAGTCTATATTCATCAAACTTCTATGTGATGAATAGTGATTTTAGAGTTTATATTTGTTTGCAGAATGGAACAGATCCAGAAACTCCTGATGGAAAACCTTCTCTCGATGAACCACTATTTACAGATCTAGAACCACAAGCCCCTGGAGATAGTGGTGATGGATATGTTTGGAAATATCTATTTACAATTAAACCATCCGATATTGTAAAATTTGACTCTGTTAATTTTATCCCCGTTCCAAAAAATTGGGCAACAGATGCAACTTTTGATTCTATCAGAGATAATGCAGAAACAAGTGGTCAGATTAAAATTGTAACAATAAAAGATAGGGGAGCTGGTCTTGGAACTGGTGGCGTAACATATGCAAATATTCCCATCAGCGGTGATGGAGAAGGTGCAGAATGTACTATTGTTGTTAATAATGACTCTAAAGTTGATAGTGTAACAGTATCCGATGGTGGTGAGGGGTACACCCACGGAAGGGTTGACCTTACAAATTCATCTCTTGCTTCCGGCACAACTATACCAGAATTTGATGTTATAATTCCTCCCACAGGAGGACATGGAGCAGATATTTACAGAGAACTGGGATCAACTAATGTATTACTATATACTCGTATTGAAAATGATTCAGATAATCCAGACTTTATTGTTGGAAACCAAATTTCTAGAGTTGGAATCGTACATAATCCAACGAAAATTGGATCAACCCAATTAGTAACAGATGATAAGGTTAGTGCTGTTTATGCACTGAAACTAACCGGTATTGGTTATAGTTCTGCATCATTTACTTTTGATAGTGAGATAACTCAAGAGGTTGGATTGGGGAGCACTGCTGTTGGTAGAGTTGTTTCTTATGACGAAACTACTGGTGTTCTTAAGTACTGGCAAGACAAATCTCAGGTTGGATTCAACACTGATGGAACTCAGAGAATTCCCGAATATGGTTATATTCAAAATAGATTTACGTCCGATTTAGATGCTGGAGGATCATTAACTATTAATGGTGGATCGATTGAACTTCAAATAGATGAAAACTTCAACGGTATAACTACCTCTATAAATAATACTACATACAACCTGGGTCAAAACTTTACTGATGGAACTGCACTTCCAGAAGTAAAGAAGTATTCGGGAGACATAATTTATGTCGATAATAGACCCGCGATCACAAGATCAAAGAGTCAAAAAGAAGATATTAAGGTCATTCTGCAATTCTAAGAAATCATGCCCCAGGAACTTAACTTAAACGTTTCTCCTTACTACGACGATTTTGATCGTGATAACGATTATTATAGAGTCTTATTTAAACCTGGTTATCCAGTTCAGGCAAGAGAACTTACTACTATGCAGAGTATTCTGCAGACTCAAGTAGAAAAGTTTGGTGATCACTTTTTTAAAGAAGGAAAAGCGGTAACTGGTGGTGAGGTTCAATATTATCAAAAATATCCATGTGTGATGATTGACGATTCCTTTAATGGAAAGTCAATCCTAGAGTATTCTGCAGATTTAGTTGATGAAATCATTGTCGGAAAAAAATCTGGAATTAGAGCAAGAGTAGATTCATATCTTCCAGGATCTAGTTCTGAAAGAGGATTTGATACTTATTATATTACATATCTAAGTGCTAATTCTGGATCTTCTGAATTTAAGGGTTTTACTCCTGGAGAAGAGTTAGTAACTGAAGATGGATTTCAAACAACTAATAACTTATCTGACGAATTTGAAAGTGAAGATCCAGACTCTGCAATTCAAGAGAATTTAGAAAATTTAATTATATTTCCAGCAGGATCTTCTTTTGCTAGATGCATTGAAGAAAGCCCAAATGAGATTGGATCTGCGGTTCATATTAATGAAGGTGTTTATTATATCAGAGGACATTTTGTTGAAGCAGAAGAGAAAACTTTATTACTAGATCAATATGATGATAAACCATCATATAAAGTTGGTCTTATTGTTACTGAAGAAATTACGACCTACATAGAGGATGATGCTCTCCTCGATAATGCACAAGGATTTTCAAATTTTACAGCACCTGGTGCTGATAGATTAAAAATTGAGATTGATCTTGTAGCAATTGATCTTGATGAAGATGAAGATTTAGAAAACTTTATCGAAGTACTGACAGTTCAGAATGGTCAACTTGTTAATAATAATAGAAGTAAGCAAGAAACTGAAAACGCAAAGTATGTTGCAGAAAGGGTTGATGATATTGCTGGAGACTTTTTTGTAGATCAACCAGAAATTGAAGTTGTAGAATCTTTAAATGATAAAGAAGGAAACGGCGGTATATATGAACCAGGACAACTGACTATTCAAGGTCAGGAACCCACAGATGATATGGGCGTTGTTCAAATTTCGCCTTTCAAAGCATATGTAAATGGATTTCAAGTTGAAATTCCAACATCAACATTTTTGGATTTTGATAAACCAAGAAGCACTAAGTTATTTAAAAATGAACCAGTAGAATACTCTACTGGTCCAACGTTAGCTATTAATAGAGTATATGGATATCCAACTTTAGGAATTCAAACAAGTTTTTATATTACTCTTAGAGATGAAAGAGTAGGATCTACTCAGAACGTAGCATCAGGTAAAGAAATTGGTGTTGCTAGAGTCTTTGACTACGAGTTAGAAGATGGTTCATATAATGATAATTTAAATACCAATACTTGGGATCTTTCGCTGTATGATGTTAGACCATACGTTGAATTTGAGTTAAATGCACCTGTAACACTACAAACCCCTGTTCACATTAAAGGTAAGGCTACAGGGGCATCAGCACACCTTAGATTTGATGTTTCCAACTCTGGTATCGCTACAGCATATGAAGTAAAAGGTAGATTCAATGTTGGAGAGAAACTTATCTTCAATGGTATTGAAGATAATCAGAGAGTTGTAAAGAAAGCAACGGAGTTTGGTCTTCAGAAAGTCAAATCTATTTTTGGAGAAAATTCCAACGGGACTAAATTTAGTGCAGATACTATTTTAGAACCATCTGAAGATATTCCAGCACCTGGATTATCAGTAAACATAACTGCAGCTTCTGGTAGTATTTCTACTGTAAGTGTAGCAGACTTTAATCTCGATAAAGTGTTTGATGTTGGTGATATTGTATCATATACAAATCCACAAAATCCAGAAATTCCCACATTTAATAAAGTAACTGCTGTTGCTGTTAAAAATATGAGACTAGAGGCACTTACCTCAGTTTCGGGAATTAACGTTGGTACTCTCCCAACGTCTGCAATGCAGGCTTCAAACTTCCAAAAGATTGAAGCTAGTATTGAAACCTCTGATGATAATACTCTTTATACAGAGTTACCCAGAGATATGGTTGCAAAAGTGGATTTGGAAAATTCTGCTCTTGTGGTTAGAAAAACATTTAATGTAACCATTACTAATGGTCAGACTAACGCAATACCTGCAGGTGATAACTTTCAGTTTTTAAACTTCAATACTAGCAGATACATTCTGACTAGAGATGATGGAACTATCGAAGAATTAACTGATGATAAATTTAAATTTACTGCAACCAACGACCAATTAACAATTAAGGGTCTGGGATCTAATACAACTGGACTTCTCATCGCAACGATGCAGAAGTCTAACAATAAATCCAAAGTAAAGATAAGAAATCGAATTGGTTCTCTCATTATTGATAAATCTAGAGTTCCACAATCTGGTGTTGGTGGAACAACTTTAAATGATGGTCTTACTTATGGTAGGTATCCATTCGGTACAAGAGTACAGGATGAAGAAATTTGCTTATTAAGACCAGATGTTATTGAAGTTCTGGGAATTTTTGAGTCAGATAATACTCAAGAACCAGATGTAAAACGATTAGAGTTTAACACTTTCACTGGAACATCTCAGAGTACAGCAGATTTAATTATTGGCGAAAAATTTGAAGGAGCAAACACTGAAGCTATTGGTACTGTAATTGAAAAAATTAATGATACAACAATTGGGTACATACCAGCAAACGACGATGCTTTTGATGAACCTGGAGAAACAGTCACTTTTAAAGAGTCTGGTGTAACTGCGGTCTTTGTAAAAGAAACAGGATCTGATTTAAATATCACATCTAAATTTGATTTAGAAGATGGATTTGAAGATACCATCTATGATTATGCTAGGATTGTAAGAAATAAGGATGCTAAAGCTCCTAAGAGAAAATTAAAAATCATATATGAGTTTTGTACTTATGATGATGCAGATACTGGAGATATTACAACTGTAGATTCTTATAAAAACTTTGAATACAAAGATATTCCAGAAACTGAGGATTTAAGACATAGTGATATTATTGATATAAGACCAAGAGTTGATTTTTATAACGTTGCAGAAGGTGGAAGATCGCCATTTGAATTTTTTGGTAGATCATTTGATGGAGAGGGAAACTCATCTGAGTTTATTCTTGCTTCAGATGAAATACTCAATCTTGATTATTCAATTTATTTACCTAGAACTGATAAAGTTTTCTTAGATGAAACAGGAGCATTCCATCTAGTAGAAGGTGCTCCATCAGAAAATCCAGCTCCGCCTGGAGACAAGGATGATGCAATTGAAGTTGCTACCATCATACTTCCAGCTTTCCTTGAAGACATTGAAGAGGCAAGCGTTGAATTAGCGGATAATAAACGCTATACGATGGATGATATTGGAGATCTTGAAGATCGTATCAAACATCTTGAGTATTATACATCTCTAAATCTTCTTGAGCAGAGCACTGCTAATATGAAGGTGACTGATGGTAATGGTCTCAATAGATTTAAGTCTGGATTCTTTGTTGATGACTTCTCTGATGCTGAGAATCAGTTAAAAGTAACAATTCTTAAAAACTCTGTAGATACAGAAGAGGGAGAATTAAGAGCTGCTCCATATACTACACATATTGATCTAGAACTAGGTACATTTAATGCCTTGGGTATTGGAACAGATGTTGTAGATTCAACAAATCTTGATGCAGAATTTGATACCAATATTATTGGTGAAAATATCAGACAAACTGGTAGAATGATCACTCTTGATTATGATGAGCAGATTGAAATACATCAACCATATGCAACGCAAAGTGTTCCTGTAACAACATTTGCTGATATATTCTATGCGGGTGAAATTGAACTTCAACCAAGCACTGATGCTTGGGTTCGTCAGAACCTTGGTGGAAGAAGAGTAAGTGACTTGAAAGGTAAGTATTGGTTTACTAAGAGACAGTGGAGGAAGAGAAGATGGAATCCCAATTGGGGTTGGGGTGGAGTTACTTGGAGAGATTGGAGAAATCACTGGAAAGGATTGAAGACCAAAGGAGGTCATCGCCGTGGTGGTGAATATAGTGGAAAACAAGCAAGAAGGAGAAAGAGAAGACGGAGACGGAGACTCAGAGCAGCTGGAGGAGATTTCAGACCCAAACGGGGAAGAAAGAGACTCAGAAAAAGAATTAGAGTGAAGAGATCTGGTCCAAAGAGAAAGGGTTGGGGTAAGAGAACTATAAAACGCAGATTCTGGGCAAGAAGAGTTCGCGTTGGTAAACGGTTTGTAGCAGTCGCAATCCGCAAGTGGATGCGGATGAGAAACATCCAATTTAAAGCTAAGAAGATGAAACCCAACTGTAGGGTATACGCTTTCTTTGACAATATCCCAGTGATGAAGACCATCACTCCTAAACTTATTGAAATTAAAATGGTCAAAGGAACGTTCCAAGTTGGGGAACGTGTAACTAGCGCAAGAAGAAGACGCCGTAGAAGAAGAGGCAGAATTGCAATTAAAGTTAGGAAGAGGAGAATCAAAGTAAGATGTGTTCGTGGTTGGAAGTGGGCATCGAGATTCTCTGGACGTGTTGCTGCAATCAACCATAGAGAAGGGCCATTCAATCAACCAACTGCAACGTATGTAAACAATCCATACACCAAGACTAGGATGCCTACGAGGTATGCATCCAACTCGACAATTTTGAACATTGATACCTTTATTATGTCTCTTAAGCAAAGAGGAAAATATTGGGGATTCGTTAACAATAAAATGCGTCTGAAAGGACTTAAGAGTAAAGCAGTTTGTAAAGTTGTCCGTAAGAGACTTATTACAGATGATAATGGAACTGTCGCAGGATCGTTCTTCCTTCCTGCTGCTGATGCTAATAGAAAGAGAAAATTTGGTTATGCGTTCAGTGCTGGCGAAAAAATGTTCAGACTGATTGACTCGGAGACTAACACCGATGATCAGGGTGAAATCACCACAATGGCAGAAGAACCGTTTCAGTGTACTGGTGCAGAAGCAAAGAAAGTTAGAATTATAAGAGGACATAAGTGTACTCGTAAACCAAGATCTGAGGTTGGAAGAGCAAGGTTCCTCAGGAAGTGTGTTAAGGGGGAACAAGCTCCTATTGAACCAGATCCAGGTGAAATTGATGATTTCCCATTTGTTGACCCCACTCCCGAGGGACAAGAAGTAGTGGGTCCAACATATGAACCTCATATCGACCCTCCTAGAGAAGTTGTTGAAGATGTTGAACCCGATGATGATGATGATGATGATGATGGTGGAAAAGGAGATCGTAAAAAATGCAGACGCAAAGGTAAAGGAAAAAGAAAATGTAAAAGGCGTGACGTCCGCGTCAGCCCCAGAGGTAGACCAAGGGTTAAGACTACTAAAGTCAAATATGTATTTGATAAGAAAGGAAATGCACTTCCTGTTCAATATGTTCCATACACCATTAAAAGTGGTAAGAACAAAGGTAAGACAAAGTATCTGACCTTTAGACAAATTATGAAACTTGGTGGTAAGAAGGATGCCAGGAGAGCATTTAGAGAGGCTGGAGTTGCACTTCCTCCTAAAAAGTATCCAGGTAGAGGTAAACCAGCAAGACCACTTGGTGGTAAGAAAAGAAGTACTTCTATTGCGGTTAAACAGAATCGTAAAGGTGTTATCAGGGTCATTGATACCTCTAAGAGGGCAAGAAAACTTGCTAGAAAGGGTAAGAAGAGTCGAATCCTTGATGTTATTAGACCTGGTGATAAAGATTATGGATATTATAATAAGGGCAAACCTCAAATCAAGAAGTTTGGTTCTACTCTGATTGCAACACAACATCGTAGAGCAACCAGAAAAGTTACTAGACGTGGTAGGAGGAAGTTCGAGAAGAGGAGATTCCCAGTCAATAAACTACCACTCAAGAGAGGTAGTATTAAGAGATTCCGACCTCCAAAACCCAAGAGACGAAGAAAGAGGGCTAGACCAAGACCAAAACCTCCAAGACCCACTCCAAGAGTGAATAAACGGAGAAGACTGAGTGCAGGTTATCCACGGAGACCCAGATTAAGGTCTAGACCAAAGCCACCACCTAGACCGCCTAAACCACCGCGTAGGAGGGCAAGGAGAAGTGGAAAGAGAAGAGGAAGAAGAGGAAAAAGATCCGACTTCTTACTGAAAACAAATATTATGATTATTAGAAATGCACTAAATAGAGTGATTAGAATGTGAATTATATTATGACTTCTTTTTTGAATAAAGTATGTAAACTTAATGGGACACTTTATGAGTGGAATGACGATATGAAAGAACATCACGGAAGAGAGGGCTATGAGTATGGACTCATAGCCCAGGAAGTTCAAAAAGAATTTCCAGAGATGGTTTATGAGGAAAAGGGGTATTTGTCTGTTGATTATATACAGATGATACCCGTTTTAGTCGAATCTATCAAAGAACTCAAAAGTGAACTTGATAGAATAAAGAGAAATAAATAAAGTTAACTCCTCCACTAAAATATTGAGAAGATAAATGTCCAACAAATTAATTGATCCGTTAGCGCAAACATTTTATGTTGATAATCCCAAAGGGATGTTCGCAACGTCCGTTGATGTTTATTTTTATGAAGGTGATCAGCAAATTCCCGCTTCAGTAGAACTAAGACCAACTGTTAACGGAACTCCCTCTGCTACCGACATATATCCATATTCCAACGTGACTTTGGAACCAAAAGATATTGTAGTGACCCCCGATGCGTCAGAGCCTACCAATTTTAAATTTAAATCTCCAGTATTTCTTAAAGGTGAAACCTTTCATACTTTAGTAATCATCGCAAATAGCAAAAAATACTCGGTATGGGTTGCTAAGATGGGTGAACCAGATGTTACTAAAGCAAATGCTGATGAGTCAAAGCAAGTGTTTGTCTCATCAAATCCAAACTCTGGATCCTTCTTTAGATCACAGAATGGTTCAGTATGGACACCATCAGAAAAAGAAGATTTAAAATTTACATTGTATAGAGCTAATTTCACAGAAAATTCAGGAAATGTAAACTTCTACAATCCCGAATTATCTGTAGGAAATGATCAGATTTCAATTCTGGACAATGACGCATTTGAAATGGAATCTAGACAAGTTAAGTTTGTCTTAAATGCTGGATTAAATGAAGTTGGACTCAAAACTGGTATGACTATCACACAAGAAAATAGTGATGGTACAGGAAACTATATTGGAAATGCTGGTGCTGCTTCTGCATTAACTATCTTTAATGCTGGTATTGGACTTACACCTTCTTCTGGAGGATTAACCTATTTTGATGTTCCATTAACAAAAGTAACTGGAGATGGTAAAGACGCTACCTGCAACCTAACTATTCAGAATGGAGTTGCTGTTGGTGCAACCGTAGTTCTCGGGGGATCTGGATATCAGGTAGGAGATTTAGTAACAGCAAATAATATTGGAGAGGGATTAGGAAGAAATCTTAGATTTACTGTTGACCAATTGGGAGATATAAATTCAATTATTGTTGATGATATTCAAGGTAGATTTGAAACAGGTGCGGGAAGCACACTTACATATTTAAATTCTAGTGGAGTTACAACTAAAATAAATGCTGCATCTGGTGGATTAACAGTTAGCGATAGTACAGTTATTCATGACGGTCTTCACATCAAAGTAAATCATCCTAATCATGGAATGTATGCTCCTGAAAATGGTGTTGTTATTCGTGATGTTGATCCAGATAGTCCAAATGTAGATGCAACAGCAGACATCGCCGAAGATTCTACTGCTCCAATTCCTATTGATGATTTATTGATAGGGGAGGATGGTCTCAGTATATTTGCTACTTTTGAAAATGTAGGTGTATCTTCAACAAATCCAGGATATATTGAAATTGAAGAAGAAATTATTGCATACACTGGAATTGATGGACTTAATCTAACTGGAATTACAAGAGAAATTGACAATACTGTAGGAACTTCTTATGAAAAAGGAGTAGATATTGTTAAGTATGAATTAAATGGTATTTCTTTACGAAGGATTAACAAAATCCACGAATTGCAAGATGCAACTGTTGATAATGCAATTGATTTAGATCATTACCACATTAGAATTGATCCTGAAGAATCTGGAGTTGATAGATCCAGTAGCCCTGAAGGATATCCAGATCTATTTTTTAAAGAAACTAAGTCTAGTGGTGGTGATGATATTACCGCTACTCAGAATATTCAGTTTGAAATTATTGACCCCGAAATTAAAGTTATAGAACATGCAGGAACCGATGTAGAACTCAATCTTAGAACAGTTTCTGGAAGAAGTGTTGGTGGTGATCAAGAATCTTTTATCGATCAAGGATTTGAAAAAATATCTATGGAAGAAGAAACATTCTTGACTTCACCTAGACTAATTTGTTCTAAGGTTAACGAAGATGAACTTCTTGATGATGAGGATGGAATTGAAGGCAATAAGTCTCTTAACTTATCAGTTAACTTAACCACAACTACCTCATTATTATCACCAATGATTGATTTGGATCGTTGTTCTGCTGTATTGATTGGTAATAGGATGAATAAACCTATTACTGATTACGCTAATGATGAGCGTACTGCAGATCTTGAAAATGATCCACATGCGTTTGTATATGCAACTAGACCAATCAGTCTAGAAAATCCAGCAACTTCGATGGAAGTTTATGTAACTGCATATGTAAATACAAAGAGTGATCTGAGAGCTTTCTATGCAATATCTGATGATGATAAGGAAAAAATGATTTACTATCCTTTCCCAGGTTTTGATAACTTGGATGATAAAGGTGAAGTGGAAGATCTATCAAAGAGTGATGGTCAACCAGATTCAAAAATAGCAAAAACTGATAGTGTTGGATTTGAATCTGATGAGTTAGATTTCCAGGAACTAAAATTTAGTATCAATAAACTCCCTTCTTTTAGAACATTTGGTATAAAATTATGTGCGTCCTCTGAAGATAGCACTTATCCTGTTAGACTTAAGGACCTTAGAGTAATTGCACTTGCATAATTATGGAAGACGAATTTGATGAATACGTTGAATATGATGATGGTGAAGAGGAAGAAAAAGGTCTTGCTCTTGTAAAAGATCATGAATATCTAATGAAAGATGAAGACACGGGAGCCGTAATTAATACTAATGAAGGCGAATATGAAGAGTACATAAAAATGCGTGAACTGAAATTAGCAGAACAGAAAGAAAAATCTGCTCTCAAACATGAAGTTGATTTTCTCAAAACTGCCGTGATAGAATTACAGCAAAAATTAAGGGAGTTGCAAAATGAATCCTGATGAAATCAAACTTGAAAAACTATCTAAAAATTTTGAATATGAAAAACTCTCTAGAGATATAGATAGTATAGATGATATTAAAGTTCTCCGAGATGTAACAAAAAGTTATATCAAGTTGTACTTAAAACAGCAAGAAACCCTTAAAATAATCTAATGGCTCAACCATCATCCAGACAAACATTAATAGATTACTGTAAGAGACAACTAGGTGCTCCTGTATTGGAAATTAACGTTGCAGATGAGCAAATAGATGATCTCCTGGATGATGCACTTCAATTTTTCCAAGAGCGTCATTTTGATGGAGTAGAGAAAACTTACTTAAAGTATAAACTCACCCAAACTGATATTGATAGAGGAAAAGGAACATCAGGAATAACCACTACCACAGTAAGTGATGGTGGTATTGATTATGATTATGAAGAAGATTCAAGATATTTACCTCTCCCCGATGGAGTAATCGGTGTTGAGAGGATTCTCCATTTTAATGGATCTAACAACATCTCCAGCGGGATGTTTAATTTTAAATATCAGCTATTCTTGAATGATATTCATTATCTAGGATCTACTGAGTTGTTGACGTATCAAATGACTCAAACATTTTTATCGGATATTGATCATCTTCTTACCACTCAAAAGAAAATTAGATTCAATCAGAGAAAAGGTAGATTATATATTGATATGGATTGGAACGAAGCAGTTGCTGGAGAATACTTAGTTCTAGACAGTTATGCAATTGCAGATCCATCATCATATACGAAAGTATACAACGATTCATTCTTAAAAAGATATCTAACGTCCCTTATAAAGAGACAGTGGGGAATGAACCTCATAAAGTTTCAGGGAGTAAAACTTCCTGGAGGTATAGAATTGAACGGCAGACAATTATATGATGATGCTCAGAAAGAAATTGATGTGATTATGGAACAAATGCCTACTTATTATGAGATGCCTCCTTTAGATATGATAGGATGATAAGATATGCTCAACCCATTTTTTCAGCAAGGATCAAAGTCGGAACAAAATCTCGTTCAAGATTTAATTAATGAACAACTACGAATGTATGGAGTGGATGTTTATTACATTCCAAGACTTTATGTAAATGAGAAGACTATCATACGAGAGGTAGTTGAGTCTGAATTTAGAGATGCATATCCTATTGAAGCTTATGTAGACACTAGTGAAGGATATGAAGGATCTGGCGAGATAATGAGTAAGTTTGGTATTGAATCCCAAGATGATCTAACTCTTACTATATCAAGGGAAAGATATGAAGAGTATATCAAACCACTGATAGAGAACAAGAGCAATATAAAACTATCAAAGAGACCCAAAGAAGGTGATCTAATATTCTTCCCTCTTGGTAATCGACTGTTTGAAATTAAGTTTGTAGAGCATGAGCAACCTTTCTACCAACTGAAAAAGAATTATGTGTATCAATTAAGATGTGAACTATTCAGATACAATGATGAAGTTATTGATACTGATGTAGACGCAATAGATAATGCTTTACTTGGAGGAGAGGCATCTTTTGGTGTAGATGGGTCTTCGGGAGCAGCTTCTCTTGGTATCGGTGCCGATCTAGCTGGAACGAGAGTTTATACAATGCTTGGTATTGGATCTACAGCATCAGCACAAGTAACAGTCTTTGATGGTGGTGTAAGATATGTAACTATTACAAATAGAGGTACTGGATATACATCAACACCTAATATTGTATTTTCACAATCTCCAGGAGTAACTGCTGTTGGTGTCGCAACAATGATTGCTGGAATTGTTGATTTCTGTGAAGCAAATTATGATATGTCCAGAGTTCAAGGTGTTAGGTTAACTAATTCTGGATATGGATACACTTCAGATCCTTTAGTTAGAGCAATTGGTGGAGGTGGGAAAAACTTTGTTGGAACTGGAGCAACTGGTAATGGGGTGGTTGGAATAGTAACAGTGACTGATGGTGGTGCTGGGTATTCTGGTCTTCCCACAATTACTTTCAGTGCTCCTGTTGGATCTGGTGCAACTGCTATAGCAGAGGCGGTAGTAAGCACTGCAGGAACTATCACAGCAATTCAAATACTTGATGGTGGTGCTGGATATGCAACAACAAATCCACCTACAATAACAGTAGCAGATCCGTATCTTGGTGGATCTGGTGATTATGTTGTTGGAGAAACAATTGTTGGATCTAGTAGCTCTGTTACCGCTACTGTTAGATATTGGAACTCCACTACAAGACAATTAAATCTTTCCCAATTAACTGGGGAATTTAACATCTATGATGAGTTTATTGGTGAAGAGTCTGGAGCAAGACATAAAGCAACTCCAGGATCTATTGTAGATAAATTTAACATGCCCGATCCTTTCGCAGATAATAGTGACTTCCAGATAGAAGCAAATAGTATATTAGATTTCAGTGAAACAAACCCATTTGGTCGTCCATAAGGGTTGCTTTTGTTAAATAGTATATAATTATCATTCAATCTAATGTTTGAGTATTTCTATCACGAAATTCTAAGGAAGACAGTAATATCATTCGGAACTCTTTTTAATGATATCAACATTAAGAAAACAGATTCCGCTGATAATGTTACTTCCGTAACGAAAGTTCCTCTTGCATATGGACCTATGCAAAAGTTTCTTGCTAGGCTTGAGCAATCTCCAGATCTAAACAAATCAACTCAAATTACATTACCTAGAATGTCTTTTGAGATGACTGGTATTTCTTATGACTCGTCAAGAAAAGTAACAACAACTCAAACATTTTTAGCAGGAACAAAAGAAGACGGTTCAGACATTAGAAAAAACTACATGCCTGTACCATACAATATTGATTTTGAGTTAAGCATCTATACAAAAATAAATGATGAGATGCTTCAAATTGTGGAACAGATTCTTCCATATTTTCAACCACATTATACAATGACTGTTAATCTTTTAGAAACTATTGGTGAAAAGAGAGATGTTCCAATTATTTTAAATTCCATAGGAATGGATGATCAATATGAGGGAAATTTTGAAACAAGAAGATCTCTAGTTTATACTTTAAGATTTACTGCGAAGACATATATTTTTGGACCAATTGCTACAGGATCTGCTACAGATATCATCAAAAAATCTGTTATTGGATTTGGTGCTGGTGGTCCCTCTGGCAGACAGATTGATGTTAGATATACTGCCGAAGCAGTTGCTACAAAGAGTTACTCAGAAACAAGTACAACTGCACTACTCAAAGATTTCCTCAAGACAGAAACAATTATGGAAGTTGTTTCTTCTTCTGGAATTGTTGCAGGAGACAAAGTATCAATTGGAGAAGAAACTGTCTATGTCTCTGATGTAACGGGTAATAAACTCCGAGTAACAAGAGGATATTACTCAACATCTGTTATTGATCACGTTAGTGGTACGGGTGTTAACTTAATCACCGAGGCAGACAACGCCAAGATTGAAGCTGGTGATGATTTTGGATTTAGTAGTGACTGGTCATGAGTAAAAATTTTGACGAATTAGAAGAGACTTTTAACGTGGAAGCAGACATAGTTGAAACCCCAGAGAAAAAACTGGAGAAGATAAAATCAACTGCTGACGATATTAGAAAAGATTACGATTATACAAGAGGTAATCTGTACTCTATTATTGAAAAAGGTCAAGAAGCACTCAATGGTGCTCTTGAATTAGCACAAGAAACAGATTCTCCAAGAGCATATGAAGTGACGGGTCAGTTGATCAAAAGTATTTCTGATGCAACAGATAAGTTATTAGATCTTCAGAAAAAACTAAAAGAAGTTGAAGAAGATAAATCTAAAGGACCAACAAATGTTACCAATGCTTTGTTTGTTGGGTCTACAGCAGACCTAGCAAAACTTTTAAAACAGCAACAGGGTAATAAATAATCCTATAACTAAACGGAAATCCAATGAGTGTTCCTGCAGTAACATCAATAGTAATATACAAAGGAACTGACTTTGAAGAAAAAGTTTCTATTGCTCTCACAACTCTAGCTGGTACAGAAACCTTAACAGCAAAGGTTAGAAAACATGAAACTGCTAGCACCTCATATAGTTTTGATACTCATATAGATACAACCAACAACGCAGTTGTTATATCAATGGGTAATAGTGTTACTGATAATCTAACAGAAGGTAGAAATTACTTTGATATCATTTCTCAGAATGCGTCTACCGATAAAATCATGAAACTGGTCGAAGGCTCAATAATCGTAAATCCGACAGTATCCTCATGAATTTTTTATCTCAATTTATGATGATGTCTTCTGCAATTGTGATGGCATCTCCAACTGACGACGAAGCAGTATTTACAACTCCTGGAACTTACTCTTGGACTGCTCCACCAAAAGTGAGAAGTGTGAGTGTTGTTTGTATTGGTGGTGGAGCTAGTCCTCTCGTAACCTCTTCAAGTTTTCCTGGTGGAGGTGGAGGTGGATTAGTATATGCTAATGAAATGGCAGTAATCCCTGGTCAATCTTATACTGTGGTAGTTGGATCTGGAGGTGCTTCTTCAGGAACTTCAGTCAATCCAATAACAGGACAAGACGGTGGTCTCTCTAGTTTTTCTGCGGGTGGAGTTACCATAACGGCAAACGGTGGACAGAAAGATGGAACTGGTGGAACATACTCTGGAGGAAGTGGTGGTGCTAACGGCGGGTCTACAGATTCTAGTGGTGCAGGAGGAGGTGGCGCTGCTGGATATACTGGAAATGGTGGCGCAGGAGGAGTAGGCGGATCTTCTTCAGTTGGAGGCACAGGTGGAGATGGATCTGGCGGTGGATCTGGTGGTGGGGGTGGTTCATTTGCACAAACTTATACCACAACTCAACCAGGTAGAGCATCTTCTGGTGGAGGAACAGGAATATTTGGACAAGGTTCAAATGGATCTGGAGGTTCTGGAGCAACATCTGCTTCTGGTTTAGGAAATGCAACACCTGCAGAGGGAGGAAGCAACGGCACTGATGGTGATTTAAATGGTGGATTGTATGGTGGTGGGGGAAGATCTGGTTTTCTTAAAACTGACCCATCCGATTTATACATTGCAGGAGGATCGGGTGGAGGTGGAGCAGTAAGAATTATATGGCCAGGAAATGTTAGGCAATTTCCATCAATAAATACTCAAGAGATCTAGTGTAGTTTAATGTTAATAAAAATAGAAAACGGAGTTCCAGTTGGTGAACCACCAATTGACGAACAAAACTTCAGACAATTACATTCTAATACTTCTTTTCCAAGGATACTCACTCCCGAAGATGTAGAGTCTTTTGGTTATGGACTATTTCAACAAACTAGTCAACCAGAACCAGCTAAGTTTATGAAATGTGTTGAAGATACACCAGTGAAAAATGAATCTGGATTTTATATGCAGACCTGGAAAAGAACTGCGATGAGTGCTGAAGAAATAGATGAGATTACAAAAGCAAAAGAAAAAGAAGTTAAAAATATTAGAGATGAAAAATTAAAAAATAGTGATTGGTTAATTTTGGCGTCTACTTCAGGTGAGTTAAGCATTCATCCTTTGATGATGAATCAATGGAAAAATTACAGAAAACGTCTTAGAAATATTTCTAATCAGAATGGATATCCTTGGAACGTAACTTGGCCAGAACAACCTGCTATTAACATTCCTCGTGACTTCGAGGAACAACCTAAATAAAAACATACTAAAAAGAGACGAGAATGTCCCAGCTATTCGTTGATACTATAAGAAATAGAGATGGTAATGGTGCCCCATTATTTGATAAGGGCGTAGTTATCACCGGTATTATTACCGCATCTGGATCTCTGGGTGGAGACTCGGTTTCTATCGGAGTAACAGAGATTATTAGTTCTTCATTTGAACTGAAAAACATCGCTGGTTTAGATACAACTACAACTGCAACTATAGAATCTGCAATTGCTAACGCACCAAATGATTTTACGAGTCTAAATGTAAGTGGTATTTCCACATTTGGATCTAGCATAGATCTTAACTCAAGTATTGATATATTTGGTCATACAGAAATTAATACGCTAAATGCGTCTGGAATCTTAACCGCTACTACATTAGCGACTGGAGCAGAAGGATCTGCTATTCGTATTTCTTCAAATACAATTAGTGGTCCAGCAACACTTACAATTGATCCTGCTGGTATTGGGACAAACACAGGAACAGTTGTAATTCAGGGTGATCTTCAAGTAGAGGGTGATACGACAACTGTAAACTCTACTAATTTAACTATAGACGACAAGAATATTATTCTTGCTAGTGGTTCTCTCACCGATGCATCCTCAGATGGTGGTGGTATCACACTAGAGTCTGGAGAAGGAAATAAAACAATTAATTGGGTTAACTCTACAGATTCTTGGACATTTTCAGAGAATATTGATCTTGCTGCTAGTAAGACTTTTAAAATCAATGGAGTAGATATTCTCACAGCAACAACACTTGGATCTAGTGTTGTTAATTCTTCACTAACATCTGTAGGAACATTAACATCACTTAATGTATCTGGTGACTTAGATGTTGATGGACATACTAACTTAGATAATGTAAATGTTTCTGGTGTTATAACAGCAACTACATTTACTGGTAATCTTGATGCTACAGATGTAACAGGTACTTTACAGACTGCAGCACAACCCAATATAACCTCTGTCGGTACATTAACAGGACTTACTGTATCTGGTGATATTGATGTAGACGGTCATACAAACTTAGATAATGTAAGTATTGCTGGTGTATCAACTTTTGCATCCAATATTAATGTATCTGGTGACTTAGACGTAGATGGACATACCAATCTTGATAATGTAAACGTTTCTGGTGCTATCACTGCTACCACATTTACTGGTTCTTTAAGCGGTAATGCAGACACCGCCACAACAGTTACAGCAGGTTCTCAAGCAAATATTACTTCACTTGGTACACTAACAGCACTTAATGTATCTGGTGATATTGATGTTGATGGTCATACTAACTTAGACAACGTAAGTATATCTGGAATAGTTACTTCTGCTGGTGGATTTAGTGGTAATTTTTACATCAATGAATCTACAGATGATGATGCTGATTATAACATCACGATGTTACAAACGACTGGTGGAGGTAATGCATATAAACCAGTCATGGTTGATAATGGTGGTATTGAATTCAATCCATCTTTGAATAAACTTAATCTTCAAGGAACTCCTGGTGTTCAAATACATGGTATATCGGGACATGTAGATGCTAAAAATCTATATCTAACCGGAATTGCTACTGCAACCACTATTAATGCAACAACGTTTGTTGGAAGCGGCGATTTTGTTGATCTAGACGTTGATGGTCAAACAGATCTTGATCATGTTGCAATCTCTGGTGTATCAACGTTCTCTAATACTATTAATGCTAATGGCGATCTAGACGTTGATGGAACTACAGATTTAGATGTCTTGAATGTTGCAGAAACTGCTACATTCTCTGCAAACATTGATGCTAATAAGTCTCTTGATGTTGCGGGAAATATCAATGCTCTTACATTTAGAGCAGGTATTTCAACATATACTGGATTTGTTTATGATGAATTAGATTCTGATACTGATTTAAGAAATGGAGGAGACTTTAATAGTATTACAGGTGTAGCGTTCACTGGTGGCGGTACAGATACTTTATATTGGGATTTTGCTACAGCGTCTTCAGTAATTGGTGGTGAAGCTGATAATGGAATATCAGTAATTGAACTTGCTAATCTTCCTACAAATCTTTCATATCATACAAGAGCAACTTTAATCACATTTACTGATGGTTCCAGTGACTGGGACACTGGTAACGTTGTGCTTAAAGTTAATGGTCAGACACCAACGAATTATCTTTGGAGAAATGGTGCTCAACCAGTTGGTACAACAACAGGTGCATCAAATCACTTTGATATCGTAGAATTCAAGATTGTACATGATACAAATAATGAGTTTAGTGTATTCGCAGAATGGCAGGCATATCACGCAACTACTTGATATAAATAACTAAAACTAAAATCAGTAAAGGGGATAGTGAACCTTGGCTATTCAGAAGAATTTTGTCGTAAAGAACGGTTTAGAGGTTGACGAGAATACTTTATATGTAGATGCTGATAATAATAGAGTTGGCGTCGGTACAATATTTCCTGATGTAGAACTCAAAGTATTAGGAGCTATCGGTTGCACAGATTTTGCAACAACTAGAAATTTTTCAGCGAGTGGAATATCAACTTTCAACAACCTTCAGTTTACTGGATCTCCTTTAACAATTGGCTCAACCACTGGAAATCCAGGGCAATATTTACGTTCTACTGGTTCGGGTGTTGAATGGGCAACCTTTCCAACCGCAGTTAGAACAACCACAGCATTTACTGCTATCGATGATCAAACAACTTTTACATATTCATATAACGTTGGATTTCTTGATATATATGTAAATGGTGTAAAACTGAAAGGTGATGGAGTAACAGATATCACCGATTATACAGCAAATAATGGTATTAATTTCACTCTGTCCGAAGAGTGCTATGCAGGAGATTTTGTAGAAGCAGTTGCATATAACCCAGCGTCTGTTGGATCTGGAAGCACTGGTATTCTTGGCGTTACTGTACAAGATGAAGGAACAGTTGTTGGTAACATGAATGGAGTTAACTCCATCAACTTTGTTGGAGTTGCAATTACTTCTGCTGGTAGCGGTGCTGGTGTTACTGTTACTGTAAATCCAACTGGAATTAGTACAGTAGGAACAAGTACATTTAATAATCTTTCAATTTCTGGTGTTACTACTGCATCATCGGATGTAGTAATTGGAGTGAACACCTCTAGTGGTTTAGTCCTCAGTGATTCTACAGGACAACAATATAGAGTCAGTGTGAACACTGATGGAACTCTATTTACAGTATCTATCTGATAAATACACTCATAGGGAGACTCTACTAACATGGCCAGAAACAATAGAGAACTATCTCAGTTAGGCGCATTTATTTCCATAACAGACAATACCCAAGAAATTGGTGCTGGTGTTTTAAATGCTAATGAGGTAAATCGCCACGTAATGGCCATTGGCGCGACAGATCATACTGGATTGACTGTACCACCAGCTATCGGAATTGGAACAACTAATCCAGGAAAAGATAAGGTTACGGTTCTTGCCGATGTTAATGTTGCAAGACAGCAAGGTGGTGGAGGTGGTAATTTAATAGTAGATCAGAATTTAAAAGTAGAATCAGAATCTGAAATTAAAGGTATACTTCATCTTAATGGTGGTCTTACCACAAGTATGGGTGGAAGTGATCCTCAAGAAGTTGCTCTTAGAGTCACTCATGGAATTTCGGAATTTGGTAATCAAGTAGAAATAGATCCGACAGTTGCTCTAAGAAATCAGGCTGAAAAGGGAACAGGTACAAGTTCTTATCCTACAGGTCTTGGTGTGACTATTGTACCTGTAAATTTAGTTGATACTAATATATCAATTACAACTAGTTACCTAGTTACTCAGGGTGAGAGTGTAGTTACAAGTACAACTCCAGGTCTCTCTAATAAGGTTTTTACAGAGATACCAATTCAAATTGATCATGGCCATCATATAAATGCGTTTCCCACTGATAGGGATCATCCGGCATTGGAAACCAGGGGATTTCACTCCATGGTAGGTCCAATTAAGTTTGATATTCTTCAGGGAAGCGAAACAATTGCTGTATCAAGATATAATGCAGCTCTTGGATTTACAACTAATCCAAGAGTTGGTACTTTTGAAATCTCCCATCCAGATGGTCATATAGGAATTGAAGGTCCTTTAAGTCAGGGTGGTGGAAACGTAACAGTTCAAAACATTTCTATCAGTACTTTTACAAATTTTGATGGTACTGCAGCAAACGGTTATGTATTCATTCCGAGTGATTTAAATATCGACTATGGTCTTCAATCATTCTCTGGAAGTAGATTTCAAGGAGGATTTTTAACAGATGACCTTCATGTAACTGCCGTAACTGGTATTTCTACAATTATCGGTAGTTTATATTTACCCAGTACTGGAAGTTTACCAGCATGGAATGTTGGTATGGGTCTTTCTGATGGAACTGGTCCAGAGTTACAAGTTGAAGGATCTTCACAGTTTAGTGGTTCGATACGAGTAGGTTTAGCTACACGAGCAACAAATGGAGACGTTGTAGCAGATGGGCGCATGTCAATTCAATGTGGTGCTGGAATAACTGCAACAAATTTACATCTCTATGGTAGTGATCCCGACGAAAAAAGTTTTGCACGTCTAGAAACAACTTTAGTTTCTCTTGGAAAAAGTTCATCTAGTTTTGATACCAGCAATAATCCATACGGTATTGAATTTAGAGCGCCAGTATACACTAATATAGTACCAAAAGAGAATGGTGCAGTATCAACAGATGCTGGTACTTTAGGTACTCCGGAAAAGTATTGGAAAGAATTATGGGTTGATAGAATAGATTCAAATAAACTTTCTATTTCAACGTCGATCGTTAACTCTGGTGGTTTATATCAAACTGGTATTTCTACTTTTCAATTTGGTGGTAGACTAGAATATCGGGCTGATGATCCCGCCGAGTTCTATACTCCTATTCATGCATCTGGTATATCTTCATTTAGATCTTTATTTGCCGAGAATCTAACAGTAGCAAATGATATCGTAGGCACTGCAGTCACCGCCCTGAGATCTAAAAGAATTTATGTTGGATCTGCAGTTACTGCTCAATACTATAGATTGGTTTTAACTGATGAAGATGGTAATGATGATGATGGTTCTATCTTTGTTGATTCAGCTGGAATTGAAACCGCTCTTGCATATGATCCAGGTAACAATATTTTAAATGTTCCTGGAGATATAAGAATAAGTGGAACTGATCTTGGAAATGATGATGGAGTTATCCAAATATTAGCTCCAGAACCAAGATCCACTTTGAGGATGTTCCAGACTAATGTTTCTAGTGCAGAAATATTAACTCAAGGTCATAGATCTCTTTCCATTGGATCAACTCTTGGTATAACAACTATAAACTCCTATAAAAACTCCATAAGAGGAGCCCTTCTGTTGGGAGCAGTTGGAGTTTCTACAGTATCAATCTCTGACGTTAATGGATTAGAAAATATAACCATTACAGGAAATACCTTGACGGAATTTTCTGGTAATATGGCTATGGAAGGTGATACTTTCGATGTGCGAAATGATGTATTCAATTTCTGCAATTCAAACTCTACGATTATTTCCGCTTTTGCTCTTGGCGATAATATTTCAATAGGTGCAACTGTTGGATTTGCATCTATAAGAAATCCAATTTTAAGAACTGCTGGTTCAATAAGAGTTGATGGTGATTTAATTTCTGATAGTACGGGTTCGGATCATATCATCATGGTTCCTGGTAGTGCTGGTGTTGATGCTATAACAAGAGTTGCTGGAGATCTTCAGATTGATGGTCAGGACATTCGTGTTGCTGGTGGTGTAACAAACATTACAATGAATACTGATATTAATACCACCTTTGCTGGTGATATTACTGTTGGTGGTAATGAAATTAGAAACGGCGATGGCCAACTAAACATTACTCTATTTGGAGGTGGTCTTACTAGTATTGGGGGTACACTGAGAGTTGAAGGTGATGAAATTCAAGCAGGAACTGGAGTAACAAATATTACTCTTACTCAGAATTTCACTCAAATTGAAAAAGATCTTAGAGTAAATGGTAATAATATCAGAGCTTCTGATAATAATATCAATATTACTATGGATGCAAATACCAGAACAAGTGTTTCTGGAAATTTATCCGTTGGAAATAATATAATTGAAGCATCTGATCAACAAGCTGCTATCACTTTAACTCCTTCTTCTGGTTCTGTTGCAATAAGTTCTAACTTAACAGTCAATAATGATTTTGAAGTTTTAGGAAGTGAAACTGATATTAAATCCGAAAATGTTAGAATTAAAGATACGTTAGTTAGTATCGGATTAACAGTAGGATCTGGAACAGGATCTCTAGTTGTACCTACAGTAGATGAAAATAAAGATGTCGGATTAATCCTAAATTACTATGATGCTGGTTCAAAACAAGCAGCACTTTTCTGGGATGATTCTTTAGGAAGCGTTGGAATTGCTTCTGATGTATCAGAAACTTCAAGTGTATTAACTGTTAATCAATATGCGAAAATAATTGCAAAATCAATAGCGATTTCTGACTGTGCTGGAACTTCGGACATTATTGAATGTGAAGGAACAACTAGAACTTTAGCAAATATCACCATTGACGGTGGAGAATACTAAGGATACTAAATAAGATAGCACTCAATTTCTATTGAGTATTACGGTATATACCAAATATGTAGAAGATGTCAGACCCCCAAATTCGTTTAAAACGGTCAACAGTAGCTGGTAAAATCCCAACTACCGCACAACTTGCTCTTGGTGAGTTAGCTGTAAATGCTTTTGACGGAGAAGTATTCTTAAAGCAAGATACAGCAGGAGTTGGAATTGCTACTCGCGTTATTAGAGTAGGTGCTGGAGGATCTTTAGGAAAGACTATCTTTGTATGTA
>CENG01047746.1_pt1 | contig 44710 bp, 40 predicted proteins | sample 530131 | NCBI WGS metagenome assembly CENG01 (sample SAMEA2591057, study PRJEB7988) | marine metagenome | biome: marine biome (ENVO:00000447); feature: surface water (ENVO:00002042) layer; material: saline water (ENVO:00002010), including plankton (ENVO:xxxxxxxx) | depth 5 m
CCATCTTGTAGCGCATGTCCTGCATCTGAGAAAAAGTCATCTTGTGGTTCATCTAAGTAATCGACTTCTTTAAATCTTTACCACGAAGCCCTTTTTTGAAAAGGGCTTTTTTGTTTACATAAATGATAAAATAGCTTGTAGCTATTTTAACTAAAAATATTACTTGGATTATGGACATTGAAAATAAATTAATGTTGGGCTTGCCCAAAGGGAGTTTAGAGGAATCTACAATTCGATTATTTGCAAAAGCGGGCTATCAAATTACAAAGAGCAGTCGTTCGTATCGTCCTTCTTTTGATGACCCAACACTTGACGGTCGATTTTTAAGAGCTCAAGAGGTAAGTCGTTATATTGAAAATGGTTATTTTGATTGCGGTCTTACTGGGCAAGATTGGGTAAAAGAGAATGGATCTGATGTCGTTGAAATATGTGATTTAGTGTACAGTCGCGCCTCTAATAAAAAATCTCGTTGGGTGCTTTGTGTGCCAGAGGCATCTGATGTAAAGACAGTAAAGGATCTAGAAGGTAAGCGTATTGCTACAGAAATTGTTAATACAACTAATGCATTTTTGAAAAAAAATGGCGTGAATGCAGATGTTGAGTTTTCTTGGGGTGCTACAGAAATGAAAGTGCCTGATTTAGTCGATGCAATCGTGGATCTTACTGAAACAGGCAATTCGCTTCGAGCTAATAAATTACGTATTGTGGATACCTTATTGACGACAAACACCGTCTTTGTTGCGAATAAAGAAGCTTTGAAAGATCCCTGGAAAAAAAAGAAAATTGATACGATTGCCTTACTGTTAACATCAGCTCTGGAATCGGCTTCCAAAGTAGGATTAAAATTAAATATTGAGGTGGATAAATTAGATTCCATTTTAGCAGATTTACCGTCTCTAAGGAAGCCAACGATTAATAAACTGGCTGATGAGAAGTGGGTCGCAATTGATACAATAATCGATGAAACTATTGTTCGAGAAATTATTCCTGAACTAAAATCACGGGGAGCAGAAGGAATCGTAGAATATCCTTTAAATAAGGTTGTTTTCTAAACTTTATTCAGGAATCTTTATGGAAAATTCCGCAGAAAAACGAGGGTCTGTTTCCATTGGTTTGATACAGGGAAAAGATTTTGGCTCTAAGCAAGCAAATCTTGATTTCACCCTTGAGCAAATAAGAATATTGGCTGGTCAAGGAGCACAAGTTATTTGTACACAGGAATTATTTAACACAAATTATTTCTGTAATGAACAAGATCCTAAACATTTCGATTTAGCGGAATCAATACCTGGCGCTACCTCTGAGATTTTTTCTGCATTAGCTAAAGAATTAGGTGTGGTTATAATTGCAGCTTATTTTGAAAAACGTTCTTCAGCGATTTATCATAATTCTGCGATTGTTGTAGACAGTGATGGTACGCATCTAGGTACCTATAGAAAAACACATATTCCTCAAGACCCTGATTTTGAAGAAAAGTTTTATTTTACCCCTGGGGATCAAGATTTTCCTGTATGGGATACTGCATTTGGCAAAATAGGTGTGTTGATTTGTTGGGATCAATGGTTTCCAGAAGCCGCTCGCTTAATGGCTTTAAAAGGAGCAGAAATACTGTTCTATCCAACAGCAATTGGATGGCTTGCTTCTGAAAAAGAAGAGTGGGGTGAATTACAGCACAGAGCTTGGCAGTCGGTTCAAATTGGGCATGCCATAGCGAACAGTTGCTATGTAGTGACGGCTAATCGAGTCGGTATAGAAAAAAATACAGAATTTTGGGGACAGTCATTTGTTTCTGATATGTACGGTACGATTTTGAAACGTGCATCGGCTATTGAAACAGAATCTATTGTGGTCAAATGCAATTTAGATGCTTTAGAAAGCATGCGCAAAATTTGGCCTTTCTTTCGAGATCGTAGACCCGAAAAGTATCAATCAATCACAAAGCATTTTTTAGATTAGATTCAGTTCTTAATTAATTTAAGTCAGCTTTTAAATGAGTGAATACCTTAAAGAAAATAATGTATATCGTCTTCCTGCAGAATGGGAAACGCAAGAAGCTGTTTGGTTTGCCTGGACGACTAGGGATGATTTATGGCCAGGGTATTTAGAGGAGGTACAAAATCGTTTCATAGAATTATATAAGCTATGTTCTGATTTTCAAAAGGTAAACATCTTGTGCCCAGAAAATGAGCAAGCGAATTTAATCCGATTGCTTAATCCTCAAAATCAAAAGAATGAAATTATTGTTCATACCTATGAAACAGATGATGTTTGGATAAGAGACTATGGACCAATTTTCCTTAAGCATAAAAATAAAGGTAAGCTAATATCTACTGATTGGCTTTTTAATGCTTGGGGAAATAAGTTTGATTTATTTAAAAAAGATAATGGGGTTCCCAAATGGTTGAGTAGCCAATTAAATATAAAAAATATAAGTTTCCCAAAAATTCTTGAAGGTGGCGCGATTGAGACAAACGGAGAAGGCATGTTGTGTACGACAAAGAATGTGCTCAAAAATCCCAATCGAAATCAAGGTAATCGATCTATTGACTGGGATACATGTCTCTATCAATCACTCGGTATAGAATCTACCTTATGGTTCGAAAATGGTTTATATAATGATGATACTGATGGACACATTGATAATGTGCTTCGTTTTGCTCCAGGACATCAGATCGTTTATGCAAGTGAATCTAATGAGAAAAGTCCTAATTTTTTACCACTCAGGCAAATAGAGGCTCAGTTGGATACGTATTCTACGGGTCTATTGAAGGGCTATAAATATCATGCATTGCCACTTCCTGACCCTATATATGTTGAGGGACTTATGATGTCGGCAAGCTATGTAAATTACTTAGTTTTAAATGGAGCAGTTCTTGTTCCTTGTTTTGACCAAGCAAAAGACAAAGAAGCTTTATCAGTTATTCAAAATTGTTTTCCTAATAGGGAAGTAATTGGTTTTAATTGCTTGGAAATTATTCGTGAAGGGGGTGGTCTGCATTGCCTAAGCTTGAATCAACCACTCGCTAATTAATGTATTTGACGTATTGTTTTAGCGGAAGTGAATAATAAATAAGTTTCAATTCTCTCCTTATCTAAATTGAGTAATTTAGAGAGTGCCCTTTGGTAAGAGTGCAATTGTTCCTGATATTTTTCAATCGCTTGAGCTATTGTGAAATCTTTATTAGTTAAATCTGTTTTGAAATCAATAATTTGAGCTTTTTTGTAGCGCTTATTTTGGTCGATAAAAATATGAACACGGTCAAAAACTCCGTTAGTCAAGATTTGGTTTTCTGAAAGCGTAAAGGCTTTTTCTTTCCAGAGGATGCAAGGCGTATCTGGTTTTTGGAAGACTTCCTGTATGCTTTTCTCATTTAAGCATGCTTTAAGAAGCTCTGTAGTTGAGAGGTCTATTTTTTTATTAAGCTGAGATTCAAAGGTTATTGTATTGTTGTACCAATCTATTTGCTCAAATGCTTTGTGAACCAGTTGTCCGAATTTTTTACCGCCACTATTTGTATTTACAAATAATTGAAGCTCGTTTTTCGATTCTTTAGAAGGAGCGAAGTCACTTAAACGTTGGTGAGTAGGTTCAAATGGCGTAATGGCTCGTTCCTTGATTCCAGCTGAATCTTTCGTTTCAAGATTTCTATTTTCCTTAAGTGATTTATGCCAACCTGCATCACCTGTTTCCCAAAGCACCGAAAAGGTTGCGTTTGGAAATAGGTCTTTTTCTTCAGAGCTGTCGCTTAGATAAGTTTTGAGAAAACGAACAGGGGTTTTGCTATGTGCTGATTTTAGGTCACTCATCATATACAGTGCCTTCTTTGCTCGAGTCATGGCCACATACAATTTACAGAGTGAAGAAAAATGGCTTTCTTGTTCTATTTGCTCGTAGAAATCTGAGGTTTTATTCAGAGATTGCATAATATCTTTTTTGAAAGGCTCTAAGACCCATTCAACTTCTTGGCTTTTGTTCCTGTAGGCTTTGATATTTTTCTCTGTGAAAGTCGTTTTGTCATTATTAATGAATATAACGACATCATATTCTAGACCCTTGGATCGGTGGATTGTTTCAACGGTAACCACACTATTTTCCTCACTATCATTTAAGCTGAAGTTCTCTAAGTAGCTTATTAGATTTTTGATAGAAGGATCTTCTTCTCGGTCAAATTTTTCCGAATTTTCAATCAGATAATGTAGAGATTTTCGATGTCTCCGGTCATTAGGCGATAGTTTACTGATTAATGCCTGCGAAAATTCTAGGACTAATCGAGCAGACTTCATGGCATTGGCTTGAGGTCTTAGTCGATCAACTGTATTGATGAGAGAATTGTTCTTTGTGGAAGCGTCAATAAGTCCTAAGTATTGTTTGGACCTTTCATCTGATGGATGAATACAATATTTAAGCATAGCAATGAGAGCTACGCCTACAGCATTATCTTTTGCAGGTAATAAAGATGAGCCAATTCGAATGGTTATGCCTAGGTCTTGTTCCCTTAAAAAGTAGGCTAACTCAACTGCTTCTGTGTTTTTCCCTACCAGTATACCAATAGATAAGTTATCTGATTTTTCTTTAAGTCCCTTAAGAATATTCAAGACGCTGGTTTCTTTATCGCTTTTGGCATTTTCGCTAATGTCGATCCAAGAGGCGTATCCAATTTCCTTTTGATTCTTTTCTGAAACATAGTGTTTTTCCCATGCGTTAAACCATCGCTCACAAGTGATTTTTCCATAGTATTCTTGAATTGCTTCACGGCTATCAAATACACTATTGACGGCATCCATGATTGCAGGAGTAGAACGATAAGATTTTGAGAGCGGTGTAGGCTTTTCAATGGTATCATAGTAATCACAGATCGATTTAAATAATCGGTCATCACTGTTTCGCCAAAGATAAAGCGATTGTTTGGTATCTCCTACAAAAAAGGCAGTTCGATCGCTATCTTGTATAGCTTCATCAACTAAATCTTTTATGATTTCCCATTGAGATCGGCTTGTATCTTGAAATTCATCAAATAACCAATGATCATAACGTGCATCTAGCCGATAATAAAGTAAATCTCTGACGGCATCAGCTTGATTATAAAAGGGTGAGATTGAAGATTTAGGATTTAAAATATGAATTAGGTCAGAGAAGGTTACCTTTCCATAGTGTCTTACTTGTGTGTCATAAGCCTTGTTGTAGATTTCAAGTATTTTAAATGTACCTTGTGTGGATTCAATGGATCGCTTTATATAATAATTAAAGATATTTGTTACACATTTATAAAGTACTTCAGCCAGTCGTCCTTCAATCAAGACATCGGAACGCCCAATCTTGATCAAGGCTTTGCCTCTTTCTAAAGCTGAAAAATTTTCTATGCTTCTTTCGATCAACACAGGTATATTTTTGTTGATGGGGAAAGTCTCAATATATTTAGCAGCAGATAAAAATGAATTATGCTCACTCTTGTTAGCACTTTTAGGAATTTCAGAAATCAACTTTTCAGAAAGCTCTGTCCAATCAATAAGAGAGGAATCGATCCATGGGTATTGATTTCCCCAAACCGTCTTTATTGAACCCCATTTTTCAGGAATGGGTGCTTCTAAATAAAGCTCTTGGATTTTGTCTATATAATTTCGAATGGTTTTATCTACAGAGATATTGCTTTCACCATAGTTAGATTGTTTGAAAGCATACCAAAACTGTTTCAGTGATTGGTTATGACCTTTGGACTGGTTGAATTCGTAGATGATTGAATCTCTAACTGTTTTTTGACAAAGCACTCGTGAATTTTCACTGAGTAATTGTATGTTTTCTGTGAAACCTATTTCGGGACCGAAACAATTAAGAATTTTATGTAAAAAGCTATCAAGTGTTTGTAGGTTGAGTTGGTGTAGTTGCTGAAGTACAATTTTGAGAAGTTTATTATAATGGGCTTGATCGGCATTGATTTTCAGACGCTTCGACAATGCACTCGCTTCATTATTATCAGTACAAGCGAGGTAGAGCTTTTCCACTATTTTTACAAAAAATTCTCCAGCAGCAGCTCGCGTAAAGGTCAGGGCAATAATTTTTTCAGGCTCTAAGGTATGATGAAGAATATAAATAAAACGATCGGTCAGTTGATAGGTCTTTCCCGTACCGGCGGAAGCAAACATCGCTTTATTCGTAAATCTTATTTCTTCACTCATTGTTCACTGAATTTGTAATTTTCAAAAATAGACCCGTTTACCGCCTTTTTTATTCCATCTGGAAATAAGTCCGCAAACTCATCCATGCGTGGTTCCAACTGCTCATTCGGTGGCCAAAACTTTCCTTGTTTAATAGAGTTTAAGATGGCTCTAGCGCATTTTTCTGCGGCATATAAATCTTCAATGGAGAGTCCATTCCATAGGGCAAGTGCTGTTTGTTCAGCAGACTTCGGGACATTATAATAGTACAATTCGGGGAGCTCCGTATTTATGTCTGAGGCTTCTGACAAACAATATAAAGGCAATTGAAGGTCATTCCAATACAAGTCCTTATTATTAACGGTATGATAAGCTTCTTCAGGCAAGTGCTTCGGCTTTTTTTTAGTATTTGCGGAATGTAAGTGTTCGCCCTTCGGATTTTTAGGAGTATTACTTGTTTTGTAATCAATGATTCGTTTCTGTCCATTGATTAGGTCTATCCTATCTATCGTGCCTGTAATGGTGAATTCATCAATTTTACGTGAGAAGGATTTTTCTGTATCAATAATTTCTAATGTTTGATTCGGCTGCAATGATTGAATTTGTGAACGAGCAAAAGCAGCCACTCGATCGTGTAAATTCTCTTTTTGTATTTGTAAGGCAAAGGAAAGATTGAAGCCGAAATCTCTTTTTATTGCATTTTCTGCTTTTGCTTGAAGCGCATTGATGAATTTTGATTCGTCCATAGAGCCAGAAAGTCTTTCGCCTTTTAATTCAGCTACTACTTTATGGAAAAGGGTTCCAAATGTACTGGAGCTCATTTCACGATCATCAAAGTTTTCAATTCTAATTTTTAAAATATGTTTTAAGTAAAATCTGAACGGACATCTGAGATAGTCTTTTAGCTTAGAAACGGAAAAGCTTTTGGGGAGAGGGCAGGGTATTGCCTGATTAAAGATCCAAGCAGGTTGATGGTTTTCAGTCACTTGCTTTTCTGCCTTATCAAGTAATATGGTTTTAGTCCTATTGATTAACTGCTCTTCCGGGATTTGAAAAAGTATTCTTGAAGGCATTAGTGGGTTAAATTCACCATCACTTTCTGGAACAAATAGCGTGACTTTGCCTTTTTCTTTTTGGTGTCTTCTTTGGCAAATAGCTTCAAACAAATAGAGGTCATTAGCGAATAAATCTTCATTGGTTTTCATCCCTAATTTTTTTCTTAGGCTTTCCGGAAGAAAGGAATCAACAGGGTTTGATCTAGGGACAGCGCTTTCATTAAAGCCACAGATAAGGCTATGAGGGGCATCATGCCATAAAAGCTCAAGCCAACCAAATAAATCATGAGCATTTTTCTCTCTCTCTTTATAAAGCGCCTGCTTCCGAAGTGTGTCTAATAAGAGTTCCTTTCTTGAGCTTAGATTTTGGTTTAAAAATATATTTTCTGAGGTGATAGCTTCATCTAAGGCATTATTTATGCAGTCAGATATATTTTTATAATGGCTGTCATTCTCGATTAAGCCATGCTCCTCAATCAGTGTATTTAGTGATTTGTTTAACCATTCAGCAAAATTTTTCGGCTCATGGTTCTTGCCATTGATGTTGTAGGAAAACTTTTCTAGGCAGTTTAATACATTTATCAGATGTTCATTTTTTGAGAATACAGCCTGTTTTTTAAGTTCTTTAAGTGAGTAAGTTAGGTGTTTGGAAAATAGCTTATCAATATCATTGATTAAAGTTTCCACAGGTAAGGTAGATTGGGTATATCGGAAGAAATAAGGGTTTAGTAGTAGTTGTTTAAATTCATTTATATTTTGGGCTTCTTGAATACGGATTAAACTTATTATCAGTTTTCCAATCGCACTTTGGCTGAGACTTATCCCTTCTGGATTATGATATGCAATAGATTCTAAGGAGAAATAATTACTTACAGGTGAGATTAGATTGGGATCTAATAGTCCTATCTGTACAGATTCAACCGGAGAATTTCTTACATGCTCTTTCAGTTTTTCTGGTATTTCTAAAGCGTTATTAATTCGAATTATTTCATGATTCCATTGTTTGAAATCCATTGTTCTTTGTTCCCATGCTTTTTGAATGGGAATTCCCCAGGTATCAAAGAGACCATCTTTTTTAGGTCCGTTTATCCAAACTTCAATCGGGATTTTGGATTCGAGTGATTGCAGTGCTTTTAATGGTAATGGTTTTGGGTCAGGTGTCGCGACAAGAATGATTTTTGAAATAGCCGAATCAAGTTGATAGTTTTCTGCAGTTTTTTTGTTTAGGTACATTGGATCGATAAGGCTTTTTTGGCTGAGTAAGGTATAGTAGCTTTGTTCTAAATCTGCTAACTGTTTCCAGCGTTCGACTTCTATTCCAAGTTTAATACAAGTTGCTGCGATATGAGATAAATCTAAGCCTTCAATCCCAATCTCTTTTCGTAACTTATGAAAACGTCTAGCATTGGAGAGCTTTGAGATATCACTGAATGGGTAGGTATTGGGAAATATCGTATTAATAGAATATTTTTTTGCCATTCCCAATACTTCAATCCAAGTAAAGATGCACTGTCCGTCTGTCGCCTTGTTCGCTGCATCCAATTCCAATTCAAGAAATTGTATTGGAGTAATGATTTTTGGACTCAAAAGACCTTTGTTTATTGTTAGGGGGTCAGTACTCAGTGCTTCTAATAAATGCCTGCCAGATTTAGCCGTTGGAATGATTACAAGGAGGTGACTTAGGTCGATCAAATGAGCGTTTTTATCAATTTCACTCAATAAGAACTCTTTTACCTGTGGGATAAGTGCTTCATTCCAATTAAGATGTTTTTGATTCGATGGCATATTACGATGGCATATTAACTAATGCTTAAAGTGCTCAAGAAGAGCTAGTATTTCATTTTTGGGGTCATCATGATTTTGGTCTATGGCAAGCTTGAGCGCCTTTTCTAGAATTTTTTTAGCTTCATCTGCTTGGTTAGAGTGAAGCAGTGATTTTCCTAATAATATATGGGCGAGCATCCAATCATCTTGAAGCTGTATGCATTTCTCTAAATGAGGTATCGCATCGGCAAATTGCTCTTGGTCAAAGAGTATTTTACTGAGGCTGAAGCGAAAAAGTTTATTTTCAGGTGCTTCTTGAACTTTTTGGATAAAAAAATCTTGCTGACTCATCAATTTAATTAGGATGTTGCTTTATTTATTGCATATGTAAAAAACTATTTAAATAGTTAATTAACAATAGGAACTGGCAAAATTTACGACAATACAAAATGAAAGCAAATAACGAAAATAATGACAATACGCATGACTTATATGCGGTTCGTTTGGAAAAGCTTGAAGGTCTAATAAAAGAGGGGAGAAATCCTTTTTTAGCTAATTTCGAGCAAAAATTCTCTTCTGAAGCGGCACAGTCACAATATGATGAAAGCTTAGAAGACGATCAACAGCCGATTGTTAAGGTAGCGGGGCGTATCATTGCCTTTCGTATTATGGGCAAGGCAAGTTTCATCAAACTACAAGATAGTGCTGGGCAAATTCAATGTTATGTGACCCGTGATGAATTACCTGAAGGTGAGTACAATACCTATTTTAAAAAATTAGATCGCGGAGATATTATTGGTGTGGAAGGTCGATTATTTAAGACTAAAACAGGTGAAATCACAGTCCGTGCTAGTGCTTATACATTGGTCTCGAAATCTTTGAGGCCTCTTCCAGAAAAATGGGCTGGTTTGACAGATGACGATAAGATTTACCGTCAACGCTACTTAGATCTTATCGTAAATCCGGAATCGAGAACACGCTTCAAGCAAAGATCAAAAATTATTCAAGCAATGCGCACCTATCTATGGGGCTTAGGCTTTACAGAAGTGGAGACACCTGTTTTGCAATCCGTAGCTGGTGGTGCTGCTGCTAGACCCTTCGAGACTCATTTTAATGCATTAGATTGTCCGTTTTACCTCCGAATCGCACTTGAATTATATTTGAAACAAATGCTGGTTGCTGGTGAAGAAAAAGTTTTTGAGATTGGTCGAGTTTTTCGTAATGAAGGGTTATCGCGTAGGCACAACCCTGAATTCACCATGCTTGAGTTATATCAAGCCTATACCGATTTTCGTGGTATGATGAATTTAACCAAAGGCTTAATCCAACATGTAGCAGAAACAGTAATTGGGGATTTGACGATAAAAAGACCGGACGGAAAAGAGATCGACCTAAGTGGTGAGTGGCGAGAGGTCGCTTATAAGGATTTGATTAAAGAAGCGACCGGAGATGCTACTTGGTTTGAGTTATCAAAAGAAGAGAAGTTGAAAAAGTCGAATGCATTAGGGATACAAGTCAATCCAGACTTAGAAGACTATGAAATCACAAATAATGTTTTTGAGAAGTTGATTGAACCGACCTTGATTCAGCCAACTTTTGTCACACATATCCCGAAGCAACTATGCCCATTGGCTAAAATTACACAAACAGATGAGACAACAATTGACGTATTTGAGTTATGTATCAACGGGCAAGAAATTGCACCCGCTTACTCAGAGCAAAATGATCCATTAATTCAAAGAGAAATGTTCTCAGCTCAAGTCGGCGAAGAGGTGCAGGATATGGATACTGAATTTTTGACTGCCTTAGAATATGGAATGCCTCCTGCAGGCGGAATGGGATTAGGGATAGATCGATTGATTATTCTACTAACTGGGGCGGAGAGCATCAGAGATACGATTCTTTTCCCAAGTTTGAAGCCGACAAAAGACTGAATTAAACTTACTTTTCTTTATTAGGTGGGGTAAGCAATAATCGTGTTTTTAGCCCAGGTAAATAATCAGAAAACTCGGCATTCTCTGGAGCATTGCGAAGTGTTCTTTGTACCATGCCCATTTTTGCATCAAGGTTATCAACCATAGAAACAAAAACGGCTTCGGGCGTGGCTGCCATTGCTGCAGCTCCCCATTCTTTTTCGCCTTGATGGCTCAGTATTATATGTTCCAAGCGTTCTGTTAAATCTTCACTGAGATTTGATAAAATAGCTGCTTTCCTAGCAACTTTATAGCCGAGCACTACATGACCTTGTAGGATGCCAACTCGAGTGGTTTTTGTCGCAATATCTCCCTCGTATTCTTCTAATTTTCCAATGTCGTGTAAAATAATACCGGCAATTGCTAAATCAAAATCAACCTCTTTATAAATTGGCAATAAAGCCAGTCCAATTTGCAACATGTGGACCGTATGTTCTAATAATCCATGACGATAAGCATGGTGCATGGCAATGGCAGCAGAAGCATTACGAAATGCTGATTCATGGTTCTGAATGACGTTTTCGACAGTTGCCTTCAATGCAGGGTGTTTAATCTGTTCTATGCCAAATGTTAATTGATCCCAGAGATAAGATTCACTTTCGGGCGGTACCTCTATTAATTGATGAATAATTCCTTGATCAGTCGCTTCTTCCAATGAGTAAAGTGCTACAGAATAAATATCAGGAGAGATTTGTTGATTATAAAATCGGGTAGTTCCTTGAATCTTGATTAAGCTACCTTCAGAAATATCCTCTAGTGTGACATAGGCATTACTGTTATTAAAGATATTAGTAACAAAGGTTCCACTAGCATCAGAAAATTCTAAAAGAAGATAAGGGTTTCCGTTTTTAGCAGTTTTGGTCAATTTACGCTTAATAAAATAAATTCCCGTAAAGGCTAATTCAGAAGATGGATCAAGAGCTTGGAGTTGTTTTATCGATAAATAATCAGTCACATATCCTAGTATTAGAGATATTAACAGAGATGCAATTGGAAAAATAAATCGAGGAAACTCTTCATTAATTGAGAAAATTTATTATTCCTTAAGTGAATTTTTTCAGTGATACAAATAAGAGGATAAAAGTAAACATGCCTAGAATCGCTGCATTATTTTCGGGTATTTGTACAGTTATAGACTCCAAAGCAAAATTCTCAGTTGCTGGTGCATCAGGACTTAAATATAATGAAATCTGCTGGCCGGGTGTGAATGCCTCATTGATAGTGAAGTCATCCTGACCACTTAATGCAGTTTTTGTATTTAAGTTAAATTGATTTCCACCTTCGAAAGATAAAATGGCTTCATTCGCGGATTCTTCAATATATCGTAAATCAATAGTATTCAAAATACCTGCAACATTGAATGAGAAGACAATGGTTTCTTTGCCATTTATATTATCAATTCTTTGCGTATGATCAGAGAGTCCATCGCTATTAACACCAAATCCTTCAGCGCCACCGTTTAATTTAGCTTTTGTTGAGGTATCATTCAGCAGAGCCTCCATAGAAAGGGTAATACCATTCTGAGTAAAAGAGGCTTTAGAATCTTCATTATCAAAAGAAGAACCAGCAGCTGTAAGTGCGGCACCATCATGTAATGAAAATTGTATGGATTGTCCCATTAATGGAATAATTAGGACTATTTTCAATAAGCATAGTAGACATATTTTTGTTACTAAGGTTTTTGGGATAAAAGAAGATATTGTAAATTTCAACGTATTTAGCTAATCTATTTATCGTTATTTTTCAAATAAAAAAATATTTTATTTAGATCAGTCCTAAAATCATTTTCCCTTCTTCGGTGATCATTTCTTGGTCCCAAGGCGGATCCCAAACAATGCTTACTCTTGCCTCTTTGACTCCGGGTATAGTTTCAAGGTGATTTTGTGCATCTTCTGCAATTGCTGGCCCCATTCCACATCCAGGAGCTGTGAGTGTCATTTGCATTTCGACAATGTGAAGTTCCTCTTCTTCTTTTATCTCTAGTGAATATACCAACCCTAAATCAACAATGTTAACGGGTATTTCTGGATCAAAAACTTTTTTCAGAACGGTCCATAAAGCATCCATTTTAGGAGGACCCTTGTGGTTTTGACCTGAACTTTTCTCGTTTACAACAATTGTTTCGCCAAGTGCATCAGCATCACTTCCTTTAATTCGGAACATCCCATTTTCTGTCATGATGGTGAAATTTCCACCTAAGCGATGAGTGATGACAACATTTTCACCTTCAGCTAATTCCATGGGTGTACCTTGTGGAATTAAAGTAGCTTCTACCGCTCGTGATAGTATGCGTTTATCTTCTTCCATCTTGCTTATGACTTTATTTTGGAGGCAAACTTTTCTTCTAAAAGCTTTCGAATATTTTCAGCTAGTGAATCTGAACCTAGTTTTTCAATAATTTCTTCAAAAAATCCGAGCACAATTAATTGCATAGCAACTCTATGTGGGATACCCCGACTGAGCATGTAGAATAATTCATCTTCGTCGATATTGCCAGTTGTGGCGCCGTGTGAACACTTTACATCATTGGCAAGAATTTCTAATCCAGGAAGTGCATTAGCATCGGCTCTTTGGTCGAGTAATAAATTACGATTTGTTTGGTAAGCATCGGTTTGTTGTGCTCCTTCTTCAACTTGTATCAGCCCTGAAAAGATAGTTCTACTCGTGTCAAAGAGTGCATTTTTATAGAGTAAGTCAGATACTGAGTTTGGGGCATTGTGAGTCTGGAAGGTTCTTTGGTCAAACTCCTGAGTCTCTTCTGCAACGGATAAAGAATACATGGTTACGTGGGCACCTGAGCCATTGATTTTTATTTGGTTCTCATAACGGGCTTTTGCTGCACCCAAATTAATGGCAATGTTTTCAAGTTGTGTATCTCTATCTGCAATAGCTGAGTCTAATTGAAAGGAAAGGGTTTTAGAATTAAAGTTTTGAATTACTTTTCTATAAATATTTGCTGACGGGTGACCTTGAATGTTACTCGCAGAAATATTTAAGCATCGGTTTTCCTCAGTCGTTGAAGCTAAGACATCAATCAATGAAACCTTTGATTGTGCTTCGGCAATGATGAGCGTGTGTGGGCAAATTAGACCTTTATCGGTATTAGACCAATGATAGACTGCAATGGGTTCGTTAATTTCAACACCTTTGGGTACATAGAGTACCGCACCTGCTTTGACATTAGAGGCGTGCAATCCAAAATATTTTTGAGAACCTAATCGGGTAGAATCTTTCAAAAAATAGGGCTCTAATAAATGAGAGTGATCTTCAATAGCTTCATTGAGCGATAGAAAGCGAACACCTTTATCAATCAATTCTTTCGGCAAGGGTTTAGATTGAACTAAATGATCATCAACAAAAATGAGTTCAGCGATTGGGTCTTCAACCAGTTTTGAATTGGATAATGCATAATCTATAGCATGGTCTTCAGGCATTGGCGCAGATTTGAAGGCATCAATGTCTTCAGATAAAACAGAAGCAAAACGCCAGTTTTCATCCTTTGCTGAAGGCACTGGTAAATTAGAATAAGTTTCGTTGCCAGAATTGCGTCTATCAAGCAACCATTGCGGTTCTAGTGCATTAGCGGTGGTATGTGTATTGACTGTAGTATTCATTAAATGATGAAGCTAAAATTATAACTATGGTTATCCGACGGATCCTTCCATTTCCATGTCGATCAGGCGTTTTAATTCTACTGAGTATTCCATAGGAAATGCCTTGAGTAGATCATTGACAAATCCATTGACTGCAAGACTCATCGCTTCTCCTTCAGAGAGACCTCGTTGCATCATGTAGAAAATTTGTTCGGCACTAACTTTTGAAACACTAGCTTCATGTTGTACCGTATTGCCTTCGCCTCTAGTTGTGATCGCAGGGTATGTGTCAGTTCGACTATTCGTATTTATGAGAAGAGCATCGCATTCGGTATTATTTTTACAATTTTTCAAATGCTTTGGCATGTGCACTTGGCCTCGATAAGTCGAACGTCCTTTACCAATTGAAATTGATTTTGAAATAATGTTACTGCTTGTTTCATCAGCAAGGTGAATCATCTTAGCTCCAGTATCTTGGTGTTGTCCGTCATTTGCGAGTGCTATTGATAACACTTCTCCACGGGCTTTTCGACCTTTGAGAACTACGCCTGGATATTTCATGGTTAAACGTGAACCGATGTTACAATCGATCCATTTAACTTCTGCATTTTCTTCTGCGTGCGCACGTTTAGTGACTAAGTTAAATACATTATTGGACCAATTTTGAACCGTGATGTACTGGATTTTTGCATTCTTTAATGCAACGAGTTCAACAACCGCACTGTGTAAGGTAGCCGTCTCAAATTTTGGAGCCGTACAACCTTCCATGTATGTGATTTCTGATCCTTCATCGGCTATGATGAGGGTTCTTTCAAATTGCCCGAAGTTTTCCGCGTTGATTCGGAAATATGCCTGTAATGGTTGTTTTAATTTAACGCCTTTTGGGACATAAATAAAACTGCCACCAGAAAATACAGCACTATTGAGAGCAGAAAATTTATTGTCGGCAGAAGGAATAACTTTCCCAAAGTAGGGACGAAATATTTCAGGGTACTTTTCTAACCCTTCTGTAGAGCCGACAAAAATAACGCCTTCTTTTTCTAAATCTTCTTTCATTCTAGAATAAGCAGCTTCTGAGTCAAATTGTGCCTCAACTCCAGCTAAGAATTTTCGTTCTTGTTCAGGAATGCCTAGTCGTTCAAAGGTTTCCTTAACATCGTCAGGCACCTCATCCCAAGTGCGACTTGGTTTTTGCCCTTTGGAAAGATAATAACGTATATTATCAAAAACGATGTTTTCTAAATCTTTGCTCGCCCAATGCGTAGGCATGGGTTTTTTGTTGAAGATTTCTAGTGCCTTGAGTCTGAATTCTTTAACCCATTCAGCTTCATTTTTTACTTTAGATATATAGGCTACTGTTTCTTCATTGAGTCCAGTACCTGCATCATAGGTGTAGTCTTCGGGGAAGCTAAAGTTGCCTTTTTCGTAATCAACTTTGATGGCTTCTTCTTGTTCGTTGATGATTGATTCACTCATTATTGGTTTGATTGGCTGGTTTTATTATTGAGCTAAAGAGGAGACAAATGAGTCTTTTACCCAGTCGTATCCTTTGGATTCAAGCTCTTTCGCTAATTCAGCATCTCCGCTATGCACAATTTTTCCATCGTACATCACATGCACAACATCAGGAATGATATAGTCTAAAAGCCTCTGATAGTGAGTGATGATTAGGAAGCCTCTTTCTGGACTTCGCATTAAATTAACTCCATCAGCAACAATTTTCAGTGCATCAATATCTAAGCCTGAATCCGTCTCATCCATTATGCAATAGTCTGGCTCAAGCATAGACATTTGTAATACTTCGCATCTTTTTTTCTCTCCACCAGAAAACCCTTCATTGAGCGATCTTGCTGTGAATTTTCGGTCGATCTTTAAAGCGTCCATTTTGTCGTAAAGCTCTTTATAGTATTCAACAGCATTAATACTTTCATTCTCTGGTAGGCGCGCTTGCTTTGCCGCACGAATAAAATTGGCTATACTCACGCCTGGAATTTCTAAGGGATATTGGAAGGCTAAGAAGAGACCAGCTAAACTAATTTCATCAGGCTCTTTCCCTAGGATAGATTCGCCATTTAGCAAGATCTCTCCAGAAGTGACCTCATAATCCTCATGCCCTGCAATGACTTTAGCTAGGGTACTTTTACCAGTTCCGTTCGGGCCCATTAAAGCATGAATTTCGCCTTTAGGAATATTTAGGCTGAAATCCTTGAGGATGGGCTGTCCGTCAATGTTTACGTTTAAATTAGTGATTTCTAAGGATTGCATATACAATTATGAATTGTTGTTAATTTTTTTGATCGAACCATTGAAGTTAATATCAATTTGTTCGGGTTGGAAATTTTTCGGCAGATGTTTTTTTAAGGTATCAAATACGGAGGCTGGCAAGTCTACGTCATAAATAGTGCCTGTATCTTTACAGAGAAAATGTGCATGAGGTTTTAAATTTGGACAGTATCGAGTGGACTCTCTCTCAAAGTTTACTTGGCGAATCAGCCCGCTTTCAACTAATGTTTCGAGGCAATTATATATAGTCGCGAGTGAAATCGAGGGCATGGTTTCTCGCGAACGGGTATAAATCTCATCCGCAGTCGGATGATCTTTTTTATTAAGAATTAAAGAAAATATGTGTTCGCGCTGTTTGGTTGGCTTTAACGAACTTTTCTCTAGTGCATTCTTAAAGATTGTTTTATATGCTGGAGATAAATGCATGTACCTTTAATCGTTATATAAAATCATGAAAAGACAAGTGTAATTAGAATAATTCTAAATTAATTTTTGGAAACTCGACTTTTTTCTAAACTTTAGCACTAATTAAAGAAATCATGGCAGGATATAAGGCATTTTTATCGGATATTTCAAAGTTGCAGTCGGAACGATTATTTCTTGATCCTCAGGAAAGTCATCACCTGTGTCGTGTATTAAGGGCTTCAAAAGATAGTGTCGTAGAGATTTTTGATGGGAAAGGTACAATCTATAAGACTAAGCTTTTGGAGGCAAATCCTCGGAATGCTGAATTGGAAATAATCCAAAAAAAGACCTATGCTTTGCCAAAAAGGGAATTGATTTTGCTTATGAGCATCCCAAAACCAAAAGCAATGGATCAAATATTAAAACATGCGGTTGAGATAGGGATACAGAGAATTATACCAGTTTTTAGTGAGCATAGTGCCTTTAGGTTAAACTCTGAAAAAATGGAGGAAAAATTAAATAAATGGCAAAGTATCTTAATTGAATCATGTAAACAAAGTGGGTGTCCACTTTTGCCTCAAATGCATGCGATTGAGTCTCTTGAGCAGTTTTTTTTAAGGTATGCATCTGATTGGAAGCAGAATGCTATGGGGGTTGTAGCTAGTTTAGAAGGTGATGCTGATTTATTATGGGATAGATTGGAGCATGCTTATGAAAGTGAAAAAATGATTATTTATGCGGTAGGTCCAGAGGGTGATTTTTCAAAAACTGAATATGAAGCATTTAAAGATTTAGGCTTTTTAAGTTCACGACTAGGGGCGCATGTCTTGAGATCGGAGACAGCTGTTACTTACGGTCTTAGTGTAATTGATCAATTTTTGCGGACTCGCTAAGATTATCTGTCATGAATGATTCAGATCCAAATATTCTAAAGGATCATTTTTTCGAACGAGATTCTTTTTTAGTAGCGGAAGAGATTTTAGGCTGTGCCTTAGTTCGGGAATTACCCGATGGAAATTTAATTCGTTCAATTATAAGTGAAGTTGAAGTTTATGATGGCTTCTTAGATAAAGCTTCTCATGCGCATCGAGGAATTACAAAGAGAAATCAAGTGATGTTTGGTCCTCCAGGAAGAGCCTATGTTTATTTGTGTTACGGAATGCATTGGCTTTTAAATATAACAACAAGGGAATCAGGGTATCCTGCTGCTTTATTAATCCGTTCGGTGAGTGATTGTAAGGGGCCCGGTCGTACTACTCGTTTTTTTCATATAAATGGTGAGCAAAATAACCAATCGCTGAATAAAGAAAATGGGCTATGGTTAGAAGCGAATAAAAATAAGCTCCTGAAGAACATAAAGAAAGAGCCACGAGTAGGTATTGATTATGCAGGAAAGCCTTGGGTAAATAAACTCTACCGTTATGGCTTAAAGTCTTTAGAGGATTGCACCAATTAAAATTCTAAAGATTTATTTATTCAGTTTTTATTTTGTGAGCGGATTGCTTCTAAAATATTTTTTTTGAGATCCTTTGGGATTTCAATTGATTGCAAGGCATTATGTAGCTCCTCCTCTAAATTGAAATCTTCAGAAAGGTCTTCTACAATTTTTTTAAACTGATTATTATCCTTAACTAACTCTGAAATTGTATCTTCATTCAGTATCTTCTTTCTTTTTGTTTGGTTTAGGATTTGTTTTTTTGGATGATGTGGGTTCATTGTCTTTGGTTTTATCGGTCGCTATATCTTTAAACTTTAAGACAGATTTTAACTGCTTTTTACCTCTAGATAATCGCGACATTACAGTGCCAATAGGAATAGTTAGGATGTTTGAAACCTCTTTGTAAGAAAGGTCTTTTAAGTAAAAAAGTATAATTACTTCTTTATAAATGGGCTCGATTTTATCGAGTGCACTGAGAACACTATTTTTTTCTTCTTTATGAATTATATTTTGAGTTCGGTTACTCGGGTCTTCGATTTCAATACTTAATGTGTCAAAATCATTTAAGCGTGCGGCTTTTCTTCTTTGATTTAAAAACTCTCTATAAAGGGTGGTAAATAGCCATGATTTTATTTTTGAGCTATTTTTAATGGTGTGACCTTTTTTGCTGTAAATTAAAAAAGTTTGTTGAGTAAGGTCAGAAGCTTCGTGCGGACTTTTACTTAAGCTGTAAGCAAAACGATACAATGGCTTGTAATAAGCTTCAATGATTTGTTCGATTTGCTTTTGAGAGCTCGTTTTTGGAGTATTAGAGTTATCTTTTTCTTCTTTAGTCATTTTGGGGATGATTGAAGTAGGATAATGGAATTATGGACTCTTATGATGAGTTAAAGTATTAACATCGCATCGCCATAAGAGTAGAACCTATAATTATTTTTAATTGCTAAATTGTAAAGTGTTTTTAGCAACTCTACTCCATGAGTAGTATCTGGCTCAAGGAAAGCTGATACTAAACAAAGTAAGGATGAGCGAGGTAAATGAAAATTGGTGATCATGGCATCAACACCAAGAAATTTAGCAGGTGGATAAATATACAGATCGGTACTGGCTGAGTAGGGTTTATCAAAAAATTGTTCTAGAGTATCTGAGTTTTTAGATAGGTGTGCATAAAATGATTCTAAGGATCGTACACTAGTTGTCCCAACGGCGACTCGCAATTTTGAGCCTTTGGGCTGTAAGGCTTTTATGGTAGCTGGAGGAATTTCAAAAGATTCTCGATGGATCTTATGGTTTTCTATCGCATCGACTTGTATCGGCCTAAAGGTTCCTATGCCAACATTTAGGCTAAGGTCTAAAAAATCATGTCCTTCAGCTTTCAATTTTTCAATGAGTTCATTTGTGAAGTGAAGTCCCGCGGTTGGTGCAGCAGCTGCAAATGGTTTGTTGTCATCCGCATAGACAGTTTGGTAACGCTCAGAGTCGAGTTTATCTCGAATGTCTTTTTTTTCCCTTTGTATATATGGGGGAAGGGGCATTTTGCCAAGTTTGTTTGCTAGGTCATAAACATTATTTTCATGAAACAAATTAAACCGAACCTTATATTCTCCGTTAATATTAGTATCTAATACGTTCGCTTCATAATGATTTTCATCAAAAAAGTATCGAGCATTTAATGTTTTTTTGCCGGGCTTAATCAAGCACCACCAAGTATTTGAATCTTCGGCAGGATTTAGCAATAAACATTCAACTAAGCCTCCTGTCTTTCTCTTGCCAAAAAGTCTGGCTTTGAGCACAGAGACTTGATTTCTGAAAAATTGTACATTTTTAGGTAAAAAATCACCTATATCTTTAAATTGGGCATGGCTTATCATTCCATTTTTTCGATTATAGACTAATAATCGAGCGTCGCTTCTTTTTTCGCTGGGTTCTTGTGCAATTAAAGATTTCGGTAATGTGTAGTCAAATAAGGATAAATCCATTGTGTTATTTTTTAGTTTTCTTACTTAAGCAACTTAGGTTAATTTTATAAAGAATTAGTATGCAAACTATTTTAGACAGTTTCAGAAATAAGGGCTATTTATTGGAGTCTAATGTTTATCAGTATCTATTAAAGGAAAAGGTAGACAAAATACTTGTTGCTTGTTCAGGAGGCGCAGATTCAGTTTTTGCTCTATTGCTTTTAATGAGCCACCAAAAAGAAATGGGGTTTGATTTAGAAGTGGCTCATTTTAATCATAATTGGAGAGGGGTGGACTCAGCCAAAGATGCTCAATATGTTGAAGATTTTGCAAAAAAACTGAAATTATCGTATCGCTATGATTCAGCTAAGTTAGATCAATCAGTTAAAACAGAAACAAATGCTCGAGTGGCTAGAATTGAATTTTTGAGAAAGACGGCAAAGAAAGTAGGGGCAAGTGTAATTGCTTTTGGTCATCAAATGGATGATATTTTGGAAACACAGATTCAGCGTTTAGGACGTGGATCGAGTATAGAGGGTTTAATTGCTCCAAGACCAGTTCATTTATTTGAGAATGAGCCAACTCATATCCGACCGGTTTTAAATTTCAGTGCAGAAGCAATTAAGGAAATATTGACAAAGCATGAGTTAGCCTGGTGTGAAGATGCTAGTAATAATGATGAGAGGATTGTACGAAATAAACTCCGTAAGAGTATCATTCCTCAGCTAGCTGAGTGGATGCATAGAGATGTTTCTCAGGGAGCCTGGAGAAGCAGGAAGTTATTAGAGGACGATGCAAATTTTCTAGATGAATTAGCAAAAGAGCGATTGCCTGCCTGTTACAAGTTAGAAGCTAAATTAGATCGCTTATTACTGAGATCAGAAAAACAATCACTTACCAGAAGAGCTTTCTTTTACTGGCTTCATAAAATGAATCCAAATTTTGTAGCGAGTGCTCGCTTACAGGAACAATTGTTAAATGCAATTTATGGTGAACAATTTCGCGAAAAGTTTTCGCTAGGGGAAGCATTTATTGTAATGAATAAGCGACAAATATGGATAGAAAAGAGTTGAAGTCTTTTTTTTCTTTTATTTAGATTATCGGTTCATAATTTGACATACTAATTAGGAAGAACTACTTTCACATACAATGTTTAATAATCAAAATTTTAAAGATTCGAACTCAGAAAAGAATAATTCACGCAAGCCAAGAAGATTTCAGCCGCGTGTTTTGTATATCTATTTGATCATTTTGGGTGTTATTATGGCCTTATTTTTCGCTAACCCAAATTCGGGTTTATCAGTTAAAAATCTGACGATTAGCGAAGTTATAGATAAAGTTCAGGCTGGTGAAATCACCCCTTGGGAAGGTACGATGAAACCAAATTTATCTTTTGGTCGTGAAGGGTATTCCATTTCAGGAATCTTCAGACCAAATAGTGATAGCTCTGATTTAACGCTTACTGAAGATAGTCAGATGGAAGTTCGATTCTTTGCAGAAGGTCGTCTAACAGAAGATGATTTTTTGCTAATGAGAAACTATTTTAATGAACGACAATCAAGCACGATGCTCCAGGATGTGCTTGTTAGTTTTCTTCCCTTTATTCTAATTGTAGCCCTATTATATTTTCTCTTTGTTCGTCAGTTAAAGAGTGCAGGAAAAGGGGCTATGAGTTTTGGTAAGAGTAAAGCAAAAATGCTAACTCGAGACAAAGACTCCATTACTTTCAAAAATGTTGCTGGCTGTGATGAAGCTAAAGAAGAAGTTGGCGAGGTCGTAGACTTTTTGAAAGACCCAAAGAAATTTCAGAAAATAGGAGGTAAAATACCAAAAGGTGTGCTTATGGTAGGCCCTCCAGGTACTGGTAAGACTCTATTAGCCAAGGCAGTGGCTGGGGAAGCAGACGTGCCATTCTTTTCTATCAGTGGTTCTGATTTTGTTGAGATGTTTGTCGGAGTGGGGGCAGCTCGCGTCAGAGACATGTTTGAGCAGGGCAGAAAAAGCGCACCTTGTATTGTTTTTATAGATGAGATTGATGCAGTAGGACGTCAACGTGGAGCAGGTCTTGGTGGAGGTAATGATGAACGTGAACAAACTTTGAATTCACTCCTTGTTGAGATGGATGGTTTTGATGGTCACGAAGGTGTGATTATAATTGCAGCCACGAATAGACCAGATGTCTTAGATAGTGCTTTGTTACGCCCTGGGCGTTTTGACAGACAAGTAACCATTGATTTGCCAGATGTGATTGGGCGTCGTGAGATCTTACAAGTTCATGCTAAAAAGATAATTCTATCAGAAGAAGTGAATTTAGAAAATGTAGCTCGCAACACACCTGGGTTTTCTGGTGCAGATTTAGCTAACTTGTTAAATGAGGGAGCATTAATAGCGGCACGCCATAATAAGAAATTTGTCGAATCTAATGATCTTGATGAAGCACGTGATAAGATATCATTCGGTCGTGAGCGAAGAAAATTAATGGATGATGAGGATCGTAAAATTACTGCGTATCATGAGGCAGGACATGCTGTTGTTCAGGCTGTAGTCGATGATGGTACGATGCCTGTTTATAAAGTAACAATTATTCCTCGAGGTCAAAGTTTAGGATCTACAATGTTTATGCCTAAAAAAGACCTGTTAAATTATTCTAAAAAGCGATTATTGAATCAAATATGCTGTGGTATGGGAGGTCGATGTGCTGAAGAAATAATATTTGATGATATCACAAGTGGAGCTTCTGGAGATATTAAAATGGTGACTAAAACAGCTCGTCATATGGTATGCGATTGGGGTATGACTGAACTTGGTACGGTTGCTTTAGGTGAAAACAAAGACCATGTTTTTCTTGGACAAGAGATACAGCGATCACAAAATTATAGTGAATCAACAGCTATAAAAATTGACAACAAGATAAGCGAAATAGTGGATATCCAACATCAACGTGCTTTAGACATTCTTAATGAAAACAGAGAGTCTTTAGAAGTCTGCGCTCAAGCACTTCTTGAGCATGAAACGATTGAGGGTAAGCATGTTTATGAAATATTAGAATTTGGCGAAATCCGCTCACCGATTATAGAAACACGCTCAATTGCTGAGAATGTATCTGAAGAAAGTAGTGAGGAAGAATTGAAGACTGAGGAGCAAACTGATCAAGGAGATGATGATTTAGCAGGCGACGAGTCCCCGATTCAAGCACCTGCTTAAGATCCGTTTTTACTCTTTTTCTTTTCTGTACATTTTGAGCTACAGGAACAGCCTTTCTTTTTCTTATTGTACGCAGGAGTAAATTTGCAAATCAATATCCATGAAGCTAAGGTACACAGAGCAATTACCATGATTGTATCTAAAAGGTTCATAGGAAAAAGTTTATAGATTGATAAGTTATGATACTTGCCACCCAAGCAATAAGACTGAGGCTAATAAATGATCCTATTGCCCATAGCCAATTTAGTTCTTGAGCGATAATTGCAACTGTAGCTCCGCACTGCATACAGAGTGCAAAAAATATCATAATAGAGAAGGCAACAGCTATATCAAAGACAGGCATGCCTTTACGTTTGCCTTCTTCCCAGGTTGCATTTTTTAAAGAGGCTCTAAGGTCTCTCGAGTTTTCATCCATCTCTCCGCCCAATGAGTATAGGATACCTAAGGTTGCGATTATGACTTCTCTAGCTGGAAAACTTGCAATGACCGCAACTGTAATTTTCCAATCGTAGCCAGAAGAATTAAATATTGGTTGCAGCCCTTTACCTAATTTTCCGCCAAAACTATTCTCTAAATAAGCACTATCAATTTTGGCTTGTAAGCTACTTTCATCTATTAATTCAACTGCGTATTGATTGCGAATTTCACTTTCAATATTCGCCGGGCGAGGAAAGTAAAAGAGCGCCCATATAATAATAGTAAATGCAAAAATTAGAGTTCCTGCACTGCTAATAAAGGCATAGCCACTTTCATAAATTCGTCCGTAAATGTTTTTTAGGTTTGGAATTCGATAACGAGGTAATTCCATGACAAAGGGTATAGATATGCTTTTTCTTTGAATACATTGATTCATTAAGTAAGCGGCAGGCGCAGCTACTAAGATACCAATAAAGTGCATAAAGAAAAGTGTTATACCTGAAATCGCAGGTCCATAAGCTGGCTCAACAAATATACCAATCATTAAAATATAAATCGGTAAGCGAGCAGAACAACTCATCAATGGAGCAATCATTATGGTAATGATTCGTATTTTTTTATCATTGATGGTACGTGTTGCTAAAATTCCAGGAATAGCACAGGCATAGCTAGACAAAAGTGGTACAAAGCTTTTTCCATTTAGGCCGCACCATTGGAAAAGTTTATCCATTAAAAAGGCAGCACGTGCCATGTATCCAGTTTCTTCTAAAAGGGAGATAAATAAAAATAAGACTAATATTTGTGGCAAAAATATAACAAAAGCACCAACACCACTGAGTACGCCATCTACAATTAAGCTTTGAAGCATTGGGGTGCTTTCTAAAGCAGAGGAGGCAAGGGATTGGACATGAGCAATACCCCCTTCAATTAATTGCATAAACGGACCAGACCAAGAATACACAGATTGAAAAACGAAATACATCATTCCAACAAAAATGACTAAGCCCCAGAACCGATGTAAAAGCAGTTGGTCTATACTTTCTGAATGTATAGATTTTTTAAGTGTTGCTTGACGGGCGATGATATCCGCAAGTATGGGTTTTAAAAATCGAAATCGAATAATTGATTCTACAGCATTTGGATGGAAGCCACCTTTATGAACGGTCTCTTTTGCCTTTTCTATAGCTTCTAAAATTTGTGTTTTTTCGCCTTTTAGCCTATCTGCTACCGCACTTGAAGCATCAAATATCAATCTTTGTATTTCACCATTTGATAGAGATTGTGATGTTTGATCGATAGCACTTAAATCCGCTTTTAGTGTATCTACCGCTTCTTGTACGGGTTCAGGCCATTTCGGGCGAACCATAATTGCTTTATTGCTTAGTGCTGTTTTGACCGCTAAGGCAAGCTTATCAATCCCTTTTGCTTGATTAGCAACTGTGGGTACAACTGGTACACCTAGGCGTTTTTCCAGTAACTTAGAATCAATCTGTATGCCTTTTCTTTCCGCGATATCCCAGCAATTCAGTGCAATGACAATAGGCACTCCTAATTCAGATGCTTGAGAAGCTAAAAAAAGATTTCTTTGCAGATTTTCTGCATCGATGACTATTATCATTAAACTAGGACTGAGATCAGGTATATTCCCTGAAAGAACATCAACGGTAATACGCTCATCTATGGTTTGAGCACTTAAACTGTAAGTGCCAGGAAGATCAATAACAGTTAGGGATTCTGTTTTACTCAGTTTCCAAAGTCCGGATTTTTTCTCAACAGTGACACCTGGATAATTGCCCACTCGTTGTTTTTGACCAGTCAAGGCATTGAAGAGGGACGTTTTACCCGTATTGGGATTTCCAATTAGAGCAATTGTTGATAAACGCTGATCCATCATTATTTTATTGGGTCGATTCATTAATGATATCAACTTCCAAGAAGGCGGCATCTTTTAAGCGAATAGATACATGACAATCTTTGAATTCGATCGATATCGGATCTCCAAGAGGAGCTTCATGGCGAATACGGATTAATTCTCCAGGGAGTAATCCCATATCCATTAAACGACTTATGCAACGCTGTGACTCATCCATTTTGAGTACTTTATAATGTCCTTTGTCTTTGATTTGATTCAGTTGCATGATTGGTTTGAGAATTAGTCTCAATAGCATAGATTGCAATAGTAATTTAGATTATTGCAAACTTTGAGCTAATTTTTTGTAGAAAATTTGGACTTATGAAATCGTGCGGTTATGATATATTTTTCAGCCCAGGGTTTAAGTGATAAGCGCTCTTTTTCACTCAATGTTCGTACGATTTTTGCGGGAGAGCCTAATACAAGAGAACCTTCAGGAATTTGGCTTCCTTTAGTGACAAGGGCATTCGCCCCAATAATGGACTGTTTGCCAATAGTAGCTCCATCAAGGATAGTTGCATTCATACCTACAAGGCATTCGTCATCGATAGTACATGCATGAATAACGGCTGAGTGTCCTACGGTGACAAATTTTCCGATAGAGACACCAAAGTCGTCTGCCAGGTGAACGACAGAGCCATCTTGAATGTTTGATCCTTCATCAATACTTATGGTATTTATGTCACCACGTAAAACTGCACTATGCCAAATGCTGACGTTTCTCTTTAAATTGACTGCTCCAATCACAGTTGCTCCTTTAGCAATATAGACTGAGGGATCAATTTTTGGATCTGAATTCAAATATTTTTTCAATCGTTCTTCCAAAGTCATAATTAGAAATGGTTATTTAAAAGCCTAGGTTTCTATCACCACCTAAAGGAACATTGGGTTTAGAATGGACATCTTTTTGATCGGCTGAAAAGAGTTTGTGAATTTGATAGCCTGCCCGAAATGGGTCACCGTGATCTTTGATCCATTCGGTTATGGTGTCTAAGATATTTGCATCATTTCTTTTTGACCATTCTGGATGAAGCCAAACAGTTTCAACACTTGTAATATCAGGGAAACGTTCTAACCATTGCTGAATGGCGGATGTAGTATCAACAATAAGCTTAATTTCATTAGCAGATTGAATATTTTTTTGCAGCGGTAATTTCCATTCTTTAGGGGAAAGGGTAATCCAATCGAACGTCCCTTTGATTTCAAACGCACCAGATGTTTCTAAGTGTACGGGTAAATTTGCTTCTGAGCAAAGTGCACAAAGTTCATTTAAATTATGAATGGTTGGTTCACCTCCGGTAACTACCACAATACTCGCATTATTTTTTTGAGCATTTTCTATCAAATCTTTTGGGTAAATTTTTTCAATAGTCTTTGGAATGAAATCAGGATGCCAAGTGCCTGCACTATCACACCATGGGCAATGAACCGGACATCCAAATGTGCGAATAAAATAGGCAGAACGCCCCTGATGAATGCCTTCACCTTGCCAGGTAAAAAACTGTTCATAAATAGGAAGCTTACCATTTTTAGTCATACTTTTTAGGGTGCTTAATCTCTTTTACGAAGGTTACTTGTTTTTTGGAATGTAGCTAACAAAATTTTTCTCGTCTTCATAAAGTTTAAGACTACGAATGGAGACTCTGCCTTTTTCATGAGCTTCAATTAATTGTGAAAATGTCTCGTATAGAAACAGAGCAATTCCTTCGCAAGAGGCATTGTCCACCCATAATATTTTGAATAAATCTTTAAATTCACTTTGGGATAAGGATTGTACCTGACTATCTTTTTTAGAAAAAAGACATGCATGATCTAGATGTTCATCGATAAATGCTTTGAGGTATTTCAAATTTCCAAAATCAACAACGAATCCATTGGCATCTAATTCAGTCGCTTCAAATTCAATGACGATTGTCCAATTATGACCATGAATTTTTGAGCAATGACCTTTGTGTAAAGGTTGTCTATGAGCAAAAGGTATATCTTTATAAGTTTTTGAGCAGGTAAGCATGTTTAGTATTCCTCATTCAATTTCCAATTGGTTTCAAGCATTTGTTCTATAGTTGGTGCTTGAGCTTCGTATTCTGTTGGGTCTTCAACACCCGCTAAGTAAAAGGCTTCTCTTCTTTCTACGCAAGTACCACAGCGACCGCAATGTAGCTCATTACCTTGATAGCAAGACCAAGTCTTTTCATAAGGCACTTGGAGTTGTGCTCCTAATTTACAAATCTCCGCCTTTGTCATATCAACAAAGGGACGATTAAGCTTCACTGAATGCCAGTCGCATAATTGCATTACCTCGTTCATGCCATTTGCAAAGGATTCACGGCAGTCCGGATAAATAGTATGGTCTCCCGCATGGGCTGCATAGCTGACTGAGCTCGCTTTGCAATTAATTGCCCAAGCTGTTGCTAAGGAAAGGAGAATCATATTTCTATTAGGAACAACAGTCGCTTTCATCGATTCTTTCTCATAATGTCCTTGGGGAATAGCTTGCTCAGGGTTGATTAGACTGCTGTTAGACAATAGTTCAGTCACGGAAGTTAGGTCTATGATTTTGTGTTCAACAGATACTTGTTCACATAGACTTTTTGCATAATTGAGTTCTCTCTTATGTTTCTGACCATAGTCGATAGATAGACAGCGAACCGTGTAATTATCGTTCAATAATTTGTAGAGTAAGACGGTTGAGTCCATGCCCCCTGAATAAATTAATATAGTATTCTGTTTTTGCATGAATTAATTGTTAGCGAGAATATAGATGTAGTATTTGAAAATTCGATTTAACTGCAATGAATAATTCTTTTTTAAAGTAGGGTTTTTTATCTTTAGATAATCAGACTAACTCGTTGACAGTAAGCAGATAAAAATTTTTATAAGATAATGCGAATCGATCGTTATATAGCACAAAATAGGGTCATTGATATTGAGAGTCATGATTTCAAAGGTGCTTTAGAGGAGTTGCTAGATGTTTGTGAATTACCTAAAGCGACTCGCATAAAAAAATCAGATTTGATGGAAGAGTTGTTAGATCGAGAAACTCAAATGACAACTTATTTAGGGAATGGAGTTTGTTTACCGCATGCCCGTGTCAAAATGAAACGCCCTTATATGATAGCAGTAGGTCGTTGTCCGAAAGGTTTGGAATTTAAAGGACAAAGAGATTATCCTGAGATTCGTTATCTATTTTTATTATTAGCAGCAGAAAATGCGCGGAGTTACCTGTATGGTTTGGCGGCACTGGCAAGAGTATTTCAAGATAATGCTCAAATGGCTCGATTAGCTAGTGCACAGTCTTTAGTTGAATTTAAGCGAGAGTTGAAGTCTGTCTTTGGAGGGCAGGGAAGAACAACAATTAAGGGACATAATCGTTTTAATTTCTTAATGCTTAAGGAAGCGGCAAAAATTGCGAAAGGTTCTAATTGTTCCTCAGTTGTAGTTTTTGGTGATACCTTTGGTGGCGGAATTGAGATTGGTAATTTTTTTAGTGGATTTAAGACCGTACTCATTGCTCACGGAAGTTCTGAGGCGATTAAACTCAAAGATAAAATTGATGCAGTACTGCCTGTGCGTGCTTATAGCCAACAGCGTTTATCTCAATTAAGAAGTGCGGTGTTAATTGGCTTGGCGCGAGGAGTTTTCAAAAGTACAGATCGCTTGTGTTGCGTAGGTGGTATTCCCCAAAGTAATCAATTCGATAGTGTGGTTGTAGTTGATATTGATCGTGAATTTAGATCCTTATTAATTGATCGTTCAGATGTATTGCCTTCGAATGTTTTACCCGAGGTTGTTGAGCGTGTGCTTGGTATTGCTACAGAACTGGCAATGGAAGGCCGAGAAGGACATTCAGTCGGTTGCTTATTTACAATTGGAAGTGCCGATAAGATTAACCAATATACAAAGCCTTTAATCCTAAATCCGTTTCACGGATACGATGAAGAAGATCGGAATATATTGAATCCATTTATGGATGAAACGGTTAAGGAATTATCCACTATTGATGGGGCTTTTGTTATACGAGGAGATGGGGTTTTACTGTCTGCAGGCTCATTGATTCATGCTCCAGATTACAACCATCGTTTGCCTAGTGGTTATGGGAGTCGTCATGCCGCTGCAGCTGCAATAACTAGTGTAGTCGATTGCTTATGTGTAGTCGTTTCAAGTAGCACGGGTCAGGTTTCATTATTCCGAAAAGGAGAGATGCTTCCATTGATTGAAAAAAGCTTTGTTCAACGCTGATTGCGTCTGTATGCAGTTTTTTGTTGCAAACAGATGGATTAAAAAAATGAATCATAATCGTGAATTCTAGAATCCAAAATATTTTTGCTCAGTGTAAAAAAGAAGAGCGTGCTTGTTTCGTTGCCTATCTATGTGCAGGTGATCCTAATTATGAGAGTTCAATCGAAGCTTGTCGAAGTTTAATTGATTCAGGAATTGATATACTAGAATTAGGCGTTCCTTTTTCTGATCCCTTAGCAGATGGTTTGACCAACCAGCTTGCTGCTCAGCGAGCTCTAGAATCAGGTATGACAAGTGAAAAAGTTTTTAAGCTAGTGGAAGCCATTCGAAGTTTCAGTTCCATTCCAATCGTATTTTATACTTATTATAATCTAGTTTTTTCTATGGGAAGTGAAACTTATGCCAAGCGAGCAAAAAAGGCAGGAGTGGATGCGTTATTGACCTTAGATTTACCGCCAGAAGAATCACAAGTGCACTTGGATGCCTGTGAGGCGGAAGAAATAGAGACAGTATTTATTGTGGCACCGACAACACCTGAAGAGCGTTTAGTGAAAATCTGTGAAGCGACTACGGGTTTTATTTATTATGTATCACGTGAAGGAGTGACTGGTGAGCAAACAAATTTATCACAGGGGATACAATCTCGTGTAGATTTAATAAAGCGCTATACAAACTTGCCGGTTGTTGTTGGATTTGGCGTATCTAATTCAGATCATGTTCGTACGATTGCACAAGTGGCTGATGGTGTTGTTGTAGGAAGCGCAATTGTCAATTGTATCGCCCAAAACCTTGATAATCCAAAAAATATAGAATTCGCTTTGAAAGATAAAATGAAGGTACTTCTTGAAACAAATGCTCTTAAAGGATGATTCTTTGAAGTTTTCTCCCTTGTCTAAGTTTAAAACCCTAATCAAATTTGATGCATGAATAATCGATTTGTTGTTATAATGGCAGGAGGTAATGGTGAACGATTTTGGCCAGAAAGTCGTAAAGCTTTACCTAAGCAATTTTTGCCAATTGTTGGTGATCAACCAATGCTTACTCAAACTATCAATCGGCTGAAAGGCATGATTGATCCTCATAACATTTTTGTGATTGCAGGAGAACAACATCGTTCAGTGATTATTGATATTTGCCCTGATTTAGATCCTGAGAAAGTCATTGGTGAGCCGATCGGTAGAGATACTGCACCAGCTGTTGCCTTAGCAACTACACTTGTATCAAGAGAAAATCCGAATGCCGTATTTGCTATGTTGCCTGCAGATGCGGTAATCCATGATGCGAATAATTTTTGTTCAGTTTTGGAATCAGCATTTGTTTTGGCTGAAGCAGAACCTGTCCTCGTTACAATAGGGATTAAACCAACTTCACCAGCTACAGGTTATGGCTACATCAAAAAGTCAGAAGCGAAAGGAGAGTATGCAGGACTTCAATCATTCCATGTGAGTCGATTTGTGGAAAAACCTAATTTGGAGAAAGCCAAGGAGTATTTAGCTTCTGGAGATTTTTATTGGAACGCAGGAATGTTTATTTGGTCAGTTGATTCTATACGTGCTGAATTTGAAAAAAATTGTGCAGGTTTATGGAAGTCATTACTTTCCGTGAATCAAGCATTAGATGGTGGCGAACCATTAGGTGATATTTTAGCTCGTGAATACCCAACGATTGAAAAGATTTCAGTCGATTATGCGGTTATTGAAAAAGCAAATAATGTTGCTATGATTGAATCGACTTTCGACTGGGACGATGTTGGTGAATGGTCTGCTATTGAACGTCATAATGATTCAGACAAAGAAGGAAATTGTTTTCAGGGACAAATTAAAGGTCTAGAAGCACAAGGTAATATTGCCTATAATCGAGAAAAAGATCATCTAGTTACCCTGTTAGGTGTAGAAGGTTTAATTGTCGTACATACGAAAGATGCTACTTTGATCTGTAAAAAAGAAGAATCACAAGCGGTGAAAAACTTAGTTAAGAAAATTTCAGCCGATGATAATTTAGCCAATTTTGTTTGAATGTCTTAGGAATAGATTGGGGAGAAAAGAGAATTGGATTAGCCTTTGCTGATTCATTGGCTGTTGCGGTGCCGATTGAGCCAGCAATACAGAAGAAACTCAAAGAGCGATTGGCTTATATTGAAAACCAAATAAAAGAAAGAAAAGTTGATGCAATAGCTATCGGCTATCCTTTAAATATGGATGGTACTATTGGATTTAAGGCTAAAGAAGTAGATGTCTTTATTAAGAAACTAGAAAATCGATTTCATTTGCCGATAACTCGTGTGGATGAGCGTCTTACAAGCCACTTGGTTGAACAGGATTACAAGGGTCATAAAAAGAAAATCGACCCTAAGAGTGGAGCGATTGATTCAAGTGCTGCCTGTATTATATTACAGGATTTTTTAGGATTTTCAGGAGATTCAAAGCTTTCTTAAAATTCCTTGCTTGACCGAATCTCTTTTGAATGCGATTTAATAAGTCTCTAGCGGGTATAGTTTAGAGGTAAAACTCCTGTCTTCCACACAGGTGTCGTCGGTTCGATTCCGTCTACCCGCACCATTTCCATAATTAGGATTTGGATGAAATGTATTTTGCTGAATAAATGAAAAGCTTGCTCATAATACTTGCCAATTTCGTTCGTGAGCTAGGTGCTATCTTATTATTTATTAATAAGTCACTAATTGCATTTTGGGTTTGTAAAAACCGCTTAAAAAAAATCATCCAAAGCACTTTAGAAATAGGATGTCGTTGTGTCTTCATTGTCTTAATTATCGGGCTCTTTACAGGTATGGTAATGGGACTTCAAATGTATTATACGTTAATTAAGTTTGGTGCAGATGCCGCCTTAGGAACAGCAGTATCATTGTCTTTGATTCGTGAACTAGGCCCTGTGTTAACCGCATTGATGATCGTTGGCCAATCGGGCTCTGCTTTATGTTCTGAAATTGGCATCCAAAGGAATGGTGAGCAAGTAGATGCGTTAGAGACCATGGGTATTCATTCTATCGGGTTTTTGTCAGGACCTCGACTCTATGCTGGATTAATCAGCTTTCCTATTTTGACTGCATTTTTTGATTTGATTGGTTTATTGGGCGGTTATTTTTCTGGCTGTGTCTTGATGGGACTGGATGGGGATATTTATTGGAAAAAGGTGTTTTACAGTGTTCAGTTTATTGACGTATATGGAGGCTTTATTAAGTCTGTCTGTTTTGGAATTTTTACGATAGGAATTTGTACCTATGAGGGCTATTACGCACATTTAAATTCTTCTTATAAAGGGATACAAGGTGTGACACAAGCAGCGACAAAAGCGGTTGTTAAATCAAGTGTTTTGGTGTTAGTTTTTGATTACTTAATTACTTCTTTCTTACTCTAAAATGAACTTTCAAATTAACATAAAAGGATTGAGTAAACATTTTGGTACTAACGTGGTTTTGGACGGAGTGGATCTTCAGATTACGGCAGAAACAATTACTGCGGTTATAGGAAAAAGTGGCACGGGAAAATCAGTCTTGTTGAAACTGATTGCAGGAATTCTGGAAAAAAACTCAGGAACGATTGAATGTACTAAAATATTAGAGAGTGGCGAAGCTATTCCAATTAGCTTTAACGATATAGGCTTTAGTTATATGTTTCAAAATAATGCCTTATTTGATTCTATGACGGCTTTTGAAAATGTCGCATTGCCTTTAATTGAGGGAAATAATCCTTTAGCTAAAGAAAAAGTTAAAGAAAAAGTGAATCATTTATTAGAGCAACTTGACTTAGCGTCTTCAAGCAATCGATATCCAGGAGAGCTTTCTGGTGGAATGAATAAGCGAATTGCTTTTGCTCGGGCGCTTGTCACTGAACCTAAAGTCGTATTATTTGATGAGCCGACTACAGGACTAGACCCTGAAAGAAAATTTACTGTTTTTGACATGATTGAGAAATATAGAAATTTATTCGGTTTTTCTGCCTTATTAGTCAGCCATGATATTCCAGATGTTTATAAGATCGTTGATTCAGTTGCTTGGTTAGATGAAGGAAAGATTCAATTCTTTGGAAAACCAGAAAACATTGATCTTATTTCAGAAATCCCTATAAGGGAATATTTGAAAACTGGTCGTATTAGTTCACGTAATTTATAATTTAAATAATAATATGAAAAAAATTGAAATCATCGTAGGCCTTTTTGTTTTATCAGGATTGATTGGAGTATTCTTTTTGGCTTTTAGAATAGGGAAAAGTGAATTTATTGGTCAAAAAACCTATGAGTTAGTAGCTGTTTTTAATAATCTAAGTGGAGTGAGTGAAAATGGCAGAGTGGAAATCGCTGGTGTTCGAGTTGGTTCAGTGCAAAACATTCAGCTGAATGATAATTTTCAAGCAATTGTTACTTTGAAACTTCCCGAGCATTTAAAATTGGATGATGATACCATTGCTGCTGTTAAGACTTCAGGTCTTATTGGGGATCGTTTTATAGAATTATTTCCAGGCGGTTCAGGAATACAACTAGAGCCAGGAGATCTTATTTTTGATACTCAATCAGCAATAGATTTAGAATCTTTAATCAGTAAATTTGGCTTTGGCGATTTAGAGGGTTCTAGACAGTCAATTGAATAAAATCATCAATGAAGATCTTTAGATTATTTTTTTGGGTATTAGCCTTCTTCTTAGCTAATCATTTGTGGGCTACAAATGATCCATCAATTAAAATAAAAGAAACATCTGAGTGTGTTTTAGAGATATTGTATTCTGAGTCACAAGATATTGATAAGGAAATACTAGCTTATTTAAGTAAAAATTATAACTTAAATATTATCATTCGCCGAACCCTTGGTAGAAATTGGAATAAGATCGATTCTGCACATCAAAATAAAGTTGTAGAATTAATTAAGCGCTTAGTTCTTCGTGCCTATATTGATGGAATGCACGGAAAAATGAAACCAGAAATAAAATATTCTAAGACCCGTTATTTGTCTAAAAAGCGTGCTGAGGTGCCTACTTTTGTTTATTTATCTGATAAACCATTAGCTTTAACATATCGAGTAGGCTTAGTTTCCGATCAATGGGAAATATTTGACATTGTAGTTGAAAATATCAGCATCGTTCTAACTTACAGAAACCAATTTGATGCCTTTTTTGATAACAACACTAGCGAGGCTTTAATTGAGAAATTAGAAACCCTACTGACGAATGAAAATCTTGGTAAATCGCTTCCTATATAATAAGGTTCTTTTATTCACGACTTTATTATTTTGTTCCTGTCTTTTTGCTGACGATTCCAACTTAGATTATGGATTCAGCGAAGAAGAGAATTGGTCAGATGATACAGAGATAAAAAGTGATCTGTTAGAGCCAATCAATCGTTCAGTGTATCATTTTAATGATTTTATTTATCTTCATTTTTTTGATCCTGTTACAAATGTTTATGTCAATTATACGCCTGAGAGCGTGCGTAATTCGTTAAACAACTTTTTTACTAATTTAAAATATCCAGTCCGTTTTTTAAGCAATGTACTGCAAGTCAAAGTCAAAGAAGCCTATTATGAGTCATTGAAATTTGGCATCAATTCAACCATTGGCATTTTTGGAATTCATACACCTTCAGACAAATACGACTTTCTCAATGAGATTCCCAATGAAGATCTCGGACAAGTTTTAGCCGTTTGGGGAGTACCAGCAGGTCCCTATATCATGGTGCCAATTTTAGGTCCTTCGACATTAAGAGATTTATCTACAAGAATTGTTGGTCGAGAGATAAATCCAATTGATGTAAGTTCAGACAATTGGGATACCGTTGATACTCAATGGATTGCTCTGTTGAATACTGCAGAAATCTTATCTCTTAATGAGGAAATGCTGCCGAGGTATAAAGGACTTAAAAAGGCTTCAATCGACCCATATACGGCACTTCGCTCTACTTATTTTCAGCAAAGAGAACAAGAGGTTAGCCAATAACTCTTTTTAGGCTTTTATAGTCGCTCATCTTCATCAAATAATAAGTGGTCTGAATTTTCAGGACGATTTCCATGAAGTTCTTTTGGAAGGCACGAGTAATAAATCATAAGCCATAAGCTCCATGATATTGGGTAAAAAAGGATTGGAAGTGAAATCGAGAAAATAATGCTTAAAGAAAGTGTCCATGCAATTGGTATCATATTAGAAAATCCTAAAATAAGAAGTGGGCTTATAATTCCAAACGCAATGACTCCATAATTTAGGCAGATAGGACCAATATAAAAGCCATTGCCCCGTTTGATAGGCATATTGCATTCTGGGCACTTTTCATGTATTATGATCCAGGAGTGACCAATTTTAGATCGCCCACAATTTGGGCACAAAGCCTTTAAGCATCGATTGAAAATTGTCTGTCTGTTTATCTTAAGTGTCAAAATAGAATTCGTTTATATTGGATCGTTTATATTTGAATAATTGACTTTGTTCTTTTTTACAAATCCGTTAACATCAAAATAATTACAGAATACTATTTTTTCCAAGAAGGTCTGCTAAAATCCCGCAATTGTATGCTTTCTGCATTAATTCCTGCTAATACTGGGTCATTTTTAATTTTGTTATAACGGTTTTCGGACAAAGCAAAGGACAATGAATTTGCAGTTTGAGTTTCAACAATATGATTATCTACCAAGAATTGAATGCCAATCTTAGTATTTCCATGTGCTTCATCTGCAAGCACTCTTAATTTTTCAATAAAGCCAGCTGCTTGCTCATTTGGGTGAAGAATGAAGTTAACTTTCGTTACAAAATTTGAAATAGTATTATTAAGGTCGTGTAATTCATAGACGTAGAATTGAGTCTCGTCGTCCTTCTTTTGTATGATGCCTTCAACAATAACAGCTCTTCCTTCTTCAAGGAATTCTTGGTATTTTTGATAGGTATCTGAAAATACAATCATTTTATAGTTCACAGCTCTTTTATTTAAGCTAAAAGTCGCCATTTTTTTGTTATTTTTTCGAGTATATAAGGTGTTGATTCCATCAATAATTCCTGCAATCCGGAAGGCTTTCCGATCTGTGATTGATTCTAATTCGGCTTCCTTATGGAATGAGTCTAATGAATGAATGAGCCCTTTAAATGTTTCTAATGGATGCCCTGAAAGATAAATTCCTAAAAGTTCTTTTTCGTAATTCAATTTATCGATTTTGGTCATAGCTGGAATGTTAGCATTTGGCTCCGATGTTGATTTCCCATATTCCAAACCACTTGATGTATCTCCTCCAAAAAGATCTATCTGCCCATCACTTTCATTGTTTTTCTGTGATTGCGCATCGGCAATAGAAGCAGGTAAAAAATGTAAGAGTTGATTTCGATCAATATTAAATGAATCAAAGGCGCCAGTTTTAATTAATGCTTCAAAAACTCGTTTATTAATTTTTGTGTCGTTTAAACGATAGATGAATTCGTAAAAATTTAAATAAGGACCATTCTTTTCTCGCTCATCTATAATGATTATAGCTGCACTCTCGCCAACACTTTTAATGGCAGATAATCCAAAGCGAATGGATTCTTCATCTTTTTTAATGATGGGAGTGAAATTAATGCCTGATTGATTGATGTCCGGGCTGAGTACAGCAATTTTCATCGAATGACATTCTTCTAAAATGTGTGCAATTTTTGAGGCATTTCCTTGCTCAGATGTTAAAATAGCTGCCATGAACTCAATTGGGAAATTTGCTTTTAAATAAGCTGTTCGATAACTAAGCATAGCATAAGCTGCTGAGTGGGATTTGTTAAAGCCGTATTCTGCAAACTTTTCTAAAAGTTGAAAAATAGAAGTCGCAGTTTTGGCGTCTATATCATTTGTTGTTTTAGCGCCATCGATAAAGACTTGTTTTTGCTGATCCATTACAGATTTGATCTTTTTACCCATGGCACGCCTGAGAACGTCTGCACCACCTAAAGTATAGCCAGCAATAATTTGTGCGGCTTTCATCACTTGTTCTTGATATACAAGTACTCCGTAAGTTTCTTGCACAAGTTCTTCTAAAAGTGGATGTGGGATATCAATCGATTCAGGATCTTTTTTTCCTTTGATGAATTGGGGGATAAATTGCATCGGGCCAGGTCTATACAATGCAATTAGGGCAATGATTTCTTCAAATGAACTAAGTCCTATTTGGCGACATAGTTTTTGCATACCAGAAGATTCTAGTTGGAAAACACCTGTTGTTTTTCCGCTATTTAGTAGATTAAAAGTAGACTCATCTTCTAAAGAAATTTTTTCGACATCAAATTCTGAAGTTTGATTAGTCTTTGAGATATAAGCTTCTGTATCACTAATTATAGTAAGTGTTTTCAGACCAAGAAAATCCATTTTCAAGAGGCCTAAATCCTCAGAAGGGCCTTTAGGATATTGTGTTGTTAAAGCCCCTTCCTGCATAGTTACTGGAATGAGATCGGTGATATCCTGGTCAGCGATAATAATACCACAGGCATGTTTTCCAGTATTTCGAATCATACCTTCGATCACCTTGCCTTCTTCAATGATTTTTTTAGCAACTGGGTTGCTCTTAATTTCTTTGGCTAGTTCTTGAGATTTTTTAACTGAATCACTTAAAGTAATGTTAAGTTCATCGGGAATCATTTTTGCAATCTTATCAGCAACAGAATATTCAATGTTGTTTACTCGTGCCAAATCTCGAACGATCATTTTAGCACCAAACGTACCAAAAGTTATAATGTTTGCGACTCGCTCTTCACCATATTTTTCACGAACATATTCCACTACCTCGTCTCTGCGTCGCATACAGAAATCAACGTCAAAATCAGGTGGAGATATCCGCTCTAAGTTGAGCATACGCTCAAAAAGTAAGCCAAACTTCAATGGATCAATATCAGTGATTTTTAAAATATAAGATACTAGACAGCCTGCACCTGAACCTCTACCGGGACCTACTGGGATACTTTTTTCCCTGGCCCAGCGAATAAAGTCCCAAACAATTAAAAAGTAATCAACAAATCCAGTGCCAGAAATAATAGCTAATTCATAGTCTAATTGTTTGCAGATATTGTGAGCTTTTTTATCAAACTTATCAGGGTTCTTTTGAGTCGCATCGTAGTCGATCTTATAGCGTTCCGCTAAACCTTTTTTACATAAATCAAAAAGATAAAGTCCGTTATTTTTTAATTTGGATTTCTCTGAAGACGATAGGGTGATAGGGGCTTTTTCATCACGTTTTAATACTTCATTTTTTTTCTCAACATAAATATCTGTAATACGATCAAAATTAAGATCATCCTTTTTATAATCGAGAGTTTCAGGGGCTTCGAAAACGGGGTAGTGATTTTCTCCAAAAGGAAGCTCGACATCACACATTTCAGCGACTGCTGAGGTATTAGTGATTGATTCAGGGCATTCTTTAAAAATTAATTCCATCTCTTCTCTGGATTTTAGGAAAAACTGCTGTGCATCATAACGCATGCGTTTTTCATCATTTAATTTAGCCCCTGTTTGAATACACAGTAAAGAGTCGTGTGGCATCCAATCTGTTTCATTCACGTAGTGTACGTCATTGGTGGCTACAATTTTTAAGCCAAATTCTGAAGCTAATCGAATGAGGTCTGGAATGATTTTCTTCTGATCACTTAAGCCGTGATCCATCAGCTCTATAACGAAGTTTTCTTTGCCAAAGATATCAATAAATTTTGCCGTAGCCTCTCGCGCAGACTCATAATTATTTTCTGATAATAACCTTGGAATAACTGCAGCTAAACATCCAGAAAATCCGATCAAATCTTCACTATATTTAGACAAAGTATCAAGATCAGTACGCGGTCTTTTATAGAAGCCTTCTGTATGTGCCTTTGAAATGATTTTACACAAATTCTGATAGCCCTTGAAGCTTTTTGCCAAGAGACCCATGTGGTAAGCTTTTTGTGTAGATCTTGCTTCATTGTCTTTTCCCAATTGGCTTTCGTAGACTAAATAAATCTCACATCCTAATAATGGTTTAATGCCATGACTTTTAGCTTTTTTGAAAAAAGAAGTTAATCCATAAAGTACTCCATGGTCAGTTATCGATAGAGCCTTCATACCTAACTCTTCGGCGCGCTCACAAAGTCGGTCTATTTTTGCACAACCATCTAGCAAACTATGGTCTGTATGTACATGAAGGTGAACAAATTCTTTGTCTTTGGATGGCATGAGTATTTAATCAATTAGTTGAATTTTATAGGTTCTTTATACTCTAATTCTTCAAAGATCTCTTTTAAGTTTAAAGCTTTAGTCTTTAGCTTACTTTTAAGCGGGTTTAATTCCATGCAAAAATTTCTTTTGGGTGAATTATTATTCAGTTTTAAAAATTCCTCAGGATTTTCAATATTTGCTCTTCTTAGGATGAGTGTAGCTAGGTCATATTTATTAATTGTTTCACTTCCACCCCAGTGAAAAATCCCATGAAGATCTTTTCGTTCACATAGCTCTAAGATTACATCAGCAATATTTGTCGCGCTTGTTGGTTGGAATTTTATTGTGTTGGTTAATTCAATAATTTGTTTGGATTGAACGGAGTGCGAAATTCTTTGATTGAAGGGTTTTTGCTCAGAATTGAAGCCAGAAAATAATAGCTCAGGAATTCTTAGTATTAAGGGATTTGAACTACTATTTTTGAGTATTTCTTTTTCGCCCAATAACTTTGTTTGTCCATAAAAAGTTTGAGGGTTTGGCGTATCGGTAGAGCGATACAAATCAGATTTTGTGCCATCAAAAATAGCATTCGATGAAATATGGATGAATCGTGTGCCAAGGTGGTGGGTTAATTGAGATAAAAATTTAGGTAAATGAGTGTTAGAGCGAGCCATAATCTCTTCATCAATTGTTTCTTCTGCACAATTAATCAATACTTCAGGCCATTCTTGAAAGAGAAGTTCTTGGAGTTTTTGTTGATTAGTTAGTTCGCATTCTAATATTTTCCCTGATTGAGCATGCCTTAAGCTTGAATCTCTTTTAGGGTCTAATACGGCAACTACCTCGAGACCTCTAATTGATGATGCTTTTAAAAAAGACTGCCCGATGGGGCTAGATATGCCGATGAGGAGAGTTTTCATTTTAAGATATCTAGAATTGCAATTATCTAAGCTTATTTCAAATATATTCCATTATGAATTACACTGACCTAGCAAATCCAGGAGTTTTTGATCAGCCGATGTACATTCCTGGCAAACCGTTAAATGCTGTCGCTAAGGAATATGGTTTAAAAATAGATTCTATCGATAAATTAGCTTCGAATGAAAATCCTTTTGGTCCATCACCAAATGCTCTTCGCTCTTTGTCTAATGCTCTTGATTCCGTTCATTTGTATCCGGACGGAAGTTGCACTGAATTAAAAGAGGTAATCGCAAATCAGTTTTCTTTAAATTCTGAAAATATCATTGTTGGTAATGGGTCGAATGAAATTATAGAGCTACTCGGGCATGTCTTTTTGAAACCGGGGTTGGACGTTGTTGTTGGCTCTTATTCTTTTATTGTTTATCGTTTAGTGGCACGTTTATTTGGAGCTAATGTAATCGATGTTCCAATGGATGAGTTTAAACATGACTTGAGAGCCATGCTTAAAGCGATCACTCCCAATACTAGATTAGTTTTTGTGGCTAGTCCAAATAATCCAACGGGCATGGCCAATCACCCATCCGAAATTATTGAATTTATTGAATCCATGCCAGAACATGTAATCCTTTGCTTTGATGAGGCTTATGCTGAATATCTCGAAGAGTTGCCAAACCTTGTGCCTTACATCCTTGAGGGTAAAAATATTATTTGTTTTCGCACTTTTTCTAAAATTTATGGACTTGGTGGCTTACGAATTGGCTATGGATATGGTGATTCTGATTTAATCGCCTTGTTGAATCGTGTTAGACAACCATTTAATGTTAATAGTTTATCTCAAGTAGCAGCTATAAGCGCATTAAGCGATTCTGATTTTTTAAATCATTGTAAAAAGGCAAATGATTTAGGGCGAAAGCAGTTAGTTGAAGGCTTAAATCGTCTAGGGTTAAAGGTTTATGGAGGTTCTGCTAATTTTGTCTTTGCCCAAGTAGGTCAGGGTCAAAAACTTTTCAAAAAGCTTCAAGCTAAGGGTATTATCATTCGTCCATTAGACAGTTATGGTTTACCTGAATATATTCGTATTACTATTGGTACTGAAACCCAAAATGATCGATTTTTAAAGATTCTAGAGAAAGAGATGGATTCTTAACTGCTCTATTGCTCTATGTTCGAACATTAAGAATTAATCCCTTAAGATTGCTCCTAATTCCATTAAAATGGCGTTTCGGTTTTTTGTGAATATAAATAAGTCACTGCCTAGGCGATTATAGGCATCTCTTAATAATTCTTTATCAGGGCGTCTTGTTTGAAGTAATTTCTTTATTTGATCTCCTAAATCTTGTGTCATTCCTAATTCAAGATTCACTTTGATTAAATTATTTAAAATACGTTGATTATTAGTATCATTAGTGTAGGCGAAATCTAATATTTTTTGAGCCTGTTGATACATTTGATTTGCTGTAAATCGATCAGCTACTGCAACGAGTGTTTCAGAGGTGATTCTGGGCTCACTTAGAAATTCCTCTAGATAAATTTCTCCAAGATCGGGTCTATTCAAGCCGTAAGAGGCGAGTGCCCGCAAACTACTAAAGATTGGCCATTGGTCTTGAAGCCATTTGGGGTTTTCTAGAAGTAATTCCTCAGAAAAAGTAACGGCACCATCATAATCTTTAGTAGATATATGTGCTTCAACCAAAGTAAGCGCAAAATTTCCTAACTCATAGTCTTTTTCTAGGGCTAATTCATAGCAAAATTGAGCAATGTTGATTTTCCCAGTAGAGGCGGCAAAATTGGCTAGTTGATAGATAGCGATTTCATTGTCGCTAAAATTTTTGATGATTTGTTTACTATATTTTATAACTTCATCTTCTATACCGTATTTATTGTAAAGATAGATTAAATCGATTATTGGATTTGGATTGGAGGGTGATTTAATATTTCTTAATTGTGCGTAGCGCCTTGCTGAATCAAAGTCATCTATTTTACGGTAAAAATAGCACAGTTGGCTGTACAACTCGTCAGAGTTTGGGAATTTATAGAGCGAGGACTCCAACTTTTTAATAGCAGAAAATTTATTGCCACGATCCCAACTCACTTTTGCGGATAAAATAATTCCGTCAACAGATTCGTTGAGTAAAAAAGCATGGATGTAGTCTTCAGTTTTATCAAAATTACCTCGATAAAAAGAGGAAGTAGCCGCGGCATAAGCTAAAGTTTGTAAATTTGGATTATCTCCTTTTTTAAATTCTTTGGGCAGGTATTCATTCGCAATGGTTATAATTTCAGTATCCATTTTATTGCTAAGCATAGTTCTTAAAGCCGCTATGCAAAATTCTTTATTATTGATGCCATCATGCCCAAAGCCATCTATATACATTTCAATAGCGATATCTTTTCTTTTAAGACCAAATTCATAGAGTTGAGCCAATTTCACTAGTCCCTCAAGATTCCCAGGTGAACGAATTAATCCCAGTCTCAGGAGTCGAATGCCGTCATTAAAATTGTTATTATCAACAGCTTGCAGTCCTCGCTCAATATGACGGTCACCCATTTCAATTTTATGTTCTGAGTACTTAATTGGAAGCAACATCATATTAGAGAACTTTACCTTATCAAAATCTTTCACATATTTAAAGTAGGCAAATAACAAAGTAGCCATAGATATCCAGGCGAAAGCGATGAGTACAACTAAGACCAGTGAAATCCTACCCCAATTAAAGTGGATATAGGGAGTTCCTTCAGCTTTGAATTTTTTTACTAGCAGACCAAGTAATAATGGTCTTTCTGTTTTTTTTGGCTCATTCATGTATATTATAGAAAGTTAGTACTAAATTTTTGCTAGTCAATTATACAATTTGTTCTTTACACAATGCACATAGATTCGCATAAATATACTTTATGAATCTTTTGAGATACTATTTTTTTTACATTTTTTTACATTTAACGTTAACTGGATCTAGTTTGGTACAAATTGGTGATGCCATATCTGTTATATTAGACGCATCTGCCACCTATAACCATACGTCAAACATCCTTAAGTCTGAAGTTGGTGAAATTTCTGATTCTTTTTATGTTTTTTCTCCCGGTGCAGTTTTTAATATCGGGACACCTGGCACTCCACTAGATCTTAAGGTAAAAGCAAAATATGATATATTCCAATATAATGATTACGATATTTATGACATCAATCGTTTAAAAGTATATCTAGATGGATCATACATTCCTAGTCAGCTATCCAGTAGTGTTTTCTCTTATTCTAATATAGAAAGC
>CENG01015527.1_pt1 | contig 44192 bp, 13 predicted proteins | sample 530131 | NCBI WGS metagenome assembly CENG01 (sample SAMEA2591057, study PRJEB7988) | marine metagenome | biome: marine biome (ENVO:00000447); feature: surface water (ENVO:00002042) layer; material: saline water (ENVO:00002010), including plankton (ENVO:xxxxxxxx) | depth 5 m
CGTGCCAGTGATAGCGGATCCTGTCTGAGCTGCGGTTTTAATTGCATCCGTTACCTCAATTTTAATGAATGCTTTGTAACTACCGTTGTAGTGATACTCTTGATAGTAATCAATAGCTTCTTCAATCAGATCATCTAGTTGCTCAGTAGCAACGTTGATGTCAATCGTAGGATATCCTAAACGACGAAGAGCATAATCTCTTAGTTCGGTTTTAGTTGCGGGTCTAGTTGCTGACATTTGTTATCAAGCGAATGAGGAAATAGTGAGAGTTGTAACATCATTTGCACTGACGACTTCTCCAACTTTGAAGAATCCATCAACGTTATCAACAGTGATCTGGTTAGTTCCCAGAGCAGTAATAATACCAGTTGTGCCACTAGTAGCACCAGTGACAATTGCACCGACTTCCATCGTAGTGATGTCAGTCATGGACAAGGTTGCATTAGTAGCGACAGTCGCGATATCAACTGTACCGCCTGAACCGCCTGCCTGAACAATCGTAATTGTTTCACCAGCAACATATCCAGTGCCGCCATCATTGATGGTGACGTTGGTGATTGCACCAGCAGAAGCTGTGATATCAACAATCAGAGAGGCAGATCCAGATCCACCAGTCGTTGCCAGAGCAGTCCCTGTAACATAGTTAGAACCGCCTGTAAGGGTCGCCAAGTTGAAGGAGAGGACCTTACCAGCATTAGGGTTGGTAATTGTTACAGTATCAGAAATAAGATAATCAGAACCACCAGCATTAACTGCAGCAGCAGTAATCACTCCACCAACAACAGTGGTATCAACTGTCAGAGAAGAACCAGTGCCACCAGAGGTAGCAACAGCAGTTCCAGCAGTGAATCCACCACCACCACCATTATCAACACCAACTGTAACAACTGCACCAGGTGTAGGATCACCATCAAGTGCCAGAGTTAAAGTGGTAGTAGTTGCAAGGTTGTTGAGCATTGCCTGAAGTTGAGCAAATGCATCGTCAAGTTTTGTCTGAACTCTTGCCTCTGTATAATAAAGGTTGTTGCCTTCAGACAGATTTGTTGTAGATGCAGCAGCAATCTTGGTATCAAAAGATGCCTCGGCGCGAGCATCAGTATAATAAACGTTAGTAGAACCTTCACTCAGATTATCAGTAGTTGCAGCGGCAATCTTAGTATCGAAGGATGCCTCAGCACGAGCATCTGTGTAATAGAGATTTGTAGAACCTTCAGACAATGCATCGGTATCAGCAGCAGCGATACGAGCATCAGCACGAGCATCTGTGTAATACAGATTAGCAACACCTTCAGTTACATCATCAGTAGTCTTAGCATTAAGACTTGAATCGAAACGTGCTTCGGTGTAGAAGATATTAGTGCTACCTTCAGTGACATTATCAGTATTGATATCTACCTGAGTGACGCTTAATTGACCTGCACCAGACAATTCAATACCAGTGCCATATGTGAAGTGTGTACGAGTCCTTGCAGCGGTTGTAAAGAGGTTTGTAGATCCTTCAGTTACATTATCAGTATCAATGTCTGCCTGTGTTACAGAGAGCGTATAGGTGCCTGCTGTGTCATCATATACCTTAGTAATACCAGTGCTTGCAACAAACAGTGCATCGATTCTGTCATCAACACGCTCATTGGTGTAGTAGAGGTTTGTGCCCTCAGTCAGATCTGTAGTGGAGTGATTTGCAATGCTGGAAACTTCACCAGTTACATCACCAATAACACCACCATTTGCAGTGATTGCACCAGTGAATGTGGAGGTTCCAGTTACTGCCAGAGTGCTGGACAGAGTAGTTGCACCAGTAACTCCAAGTGTGGAACTTAGAGTTGCAGCACCAGTTACGCCAAGTGTATCGGATAGAGTAGTTGCACCAGTAACTCCAAGAGTGTTGCTCAGAGTTGTAGCACCCGTTACGCCTAAAGTGCTACCGAAAGTTACAGCACCATCGACATTTAGTGTGCTTGCGGTATCTACAGCACCAGTTGTGCCATCTACAGTAAAGTTATTTGTGTCAACTGCAATGCCACCATTGGCATTCAGAAGACCCGTGAGGGTAGTTACACCAGTTACACCCAAAGTGCCGCTTGCTGTAAGCGATGTTACACTGACTGCACCAGCAGAGAAACCGCCGCTACCGTCACGAAGGACGAGGTTATTTGCAGCGTTTGTTGCAGAAGATGCAACGTTGATTGTAGTATTACCAGCAATACCATCAGCATTGGTTAGTGTAATACCAGAAGATGCGGTGACTGAGAATGTGCGATGTGCATAGGTGTTAGCAGCAGTTCTGACCATGTAACCAGTGCCAGATTGTGCTGCAAGTGCAGTAATATCCGCATCATCATATGTGGTAGTGATGGTTACTGCCTGAGATCCATCGAAGGAAACATTGCCGTTGACAACACCATCAATGGTGATAACTCTTGCAGTCTTAAGGATATCTGCACTCGAAGCATTACCCAAGAAACCTGCAGCAGCACCTACACCACTAGCAGCAGTGATTTGATTAGCAGAGAAGTCACCGCTAGAGTCACGAGCAACAACAGTAGTCGGTGTCGCAGCAGAAGCGGTTGTCATGCTGTCCAGAAGGTCAGCATTCAAATTATTAATTTTGGTGGTAGTAGGAATGACCAGTGCTGCACCAGATGTAACTTGAGAAACAATCTGACCATCAACAGTCAGGGTGCCATCAATGTTGGCATTGGCATCAACATCAAGAGATGTGCCAGACCCAGTAAGATTAAGAGAACCAGCACGAAGAGCGCCATCTGTACCAGCAAGAACTTCAGAGTTGTTAGTTGCATCAGTTACGAACGCGAATTGGTTGGCGGATCTGTCGTATCCGAAGAAGCCAATTTTAGCAGAGCCGTCATAATAACGGAATTCAACACCGCGATCCTTACCATCGTTAGACGCGGGTGCTGTGTCACCACCCACAGTAATAATAGGGTCATCGAGAGTTGTGACCGTGCTATTGACAGTAGTGGTTGTGCCATTAACAGTAAGGTTTCCAGTAACAGTAAAATTAGATTCGGCAGTTACGTCACCACCAACATCCAGGGTTCCACGAATATCTGTGTTGCCATTATCAGTATCAACAGTGAACTTATCAACAGCACTGTTGGTCTGAATCTTGAACATCTTATTGTCGGCGTTAATGGTAACGTTGTCATGTGTTACCAAAGCGCCAGAGATGTCAGCAGAATTATTGAGATCTAAAGCACCCGTCAGTTCGGTAGAACCATAGATTCTCGCATCACCACTAACGGCAAGATTCTTACCAATACCAGCACCACCAGTCAGACGGAATGCACCATCTGCAGCATAGTTACCAGTCAGAGTTTGCTGAGTATTTCTTGTAAATGTAACAACATCAGAGACGCCCAAAGTATCATTGATCTGAGTTGCATCACCAACAGTCAGTGTGCCAATGATATTCGTATTACCATTGTCTGCATCAACACCAAACTTCTCAACAGCAGATCCATTTCTAATCGAGAAAATCTCGTTAGCAGCATCAACAATCAGAGAATCGTTGATAGTTGTCTGACCTTGGACAACCAGTGTGCCGTCAGTTGCAACGTTACCAGATGCAGAAGCAACGGTAAACTTGTCTGTGCTACCGCTTCTAACTGCAAAGTTAGCATCGACATCAACCGTGCCATTAAACTCAGAGTTACCTTGGACCAGAAGTGTCTGATCGAATGTAACAGCATTGCTAACATCTAAGGTGTTGGTGATTTCAGTTGCACCGTTAACATCCAGAGTGCCTTGAATATCTGTATTACCAGTTACATTATCAACAAAGAATTTGTCGGTTGTACCGTTTCTGACAGCGAAGTCTGCATCAACATCAACTGTGCCGTTGAACTCTGAGTTACCAGCAACATCGAGTGTGCCTTGAATATCGGTGTTACCAGATGCACCCAGAACGGAGAACTTAATGGTATCGCCAGAATTTCTCTTACCAACAAACAGACCTTCGCCAGAACCTGTGCCACCAACGTGCAGAGTTCTTTCAATACCAGCACCACCATGTGCTCTGATAGTTGTAGTATTATGAGATGCATAAGAAGGAGTTGCCTGATAAGAGTCACCGAAACGACCTCTGTATCTGACACGCAACCAGTTCAGTCTCGATTCTGCCTCTGTCGCACTATCTTTAACTTCAATAGCACCGTTGACGTGTAGTGTTCCATCAATCAGAGCATCACCAGCGGCGTAGAAACCACCGTCAAGTCTAAAAGCACCGTAGTCGTTAGATTGAATCTCCCAAACACCAGTGCCAGCATTCTTAGCAACTGTGATGTCATTAGTGCTTTCAAGATGAACGTCACCAGAAACATTCAAAGTGTTGTTGAGATCCAGAGCACCTGTAAGAGTTGTATCACTAGTAACTCCAAGAGTACCAGCAACGGTTGTATTACCAGAAGCAGCAACAACGTTGAACTTATTTGTATTAACGTTGAAATTGCCAGTTACATCGAGAATACCAGCGAGAGATCCGTTACCAGTTGTAGATTGAAACTCGACCTTAGTAGTTCCAGAACCATTGTTCAGTTGTAAAGTCTTGGATGCACCCTGCAGAACGATGTTATCGTCAAAGCGAGAAGTGCTGTTAGCACGGAATGTGCCATCAACATCCAAAAGACCACCAATGTTTACATCTTGACCAATACCAGCACCACCAGCAACTACTAAGTCGCCAGTTGTATTAGAAGTGGAGTTAGTATTAGTTGTAAGTTTTACATTACCAGCAATAATACCAGAATCAGTACCAGTAAAGACTTCGGAATTATTTGTAGCAGCATGAAGGAAACGATAACCGCCTTCATGACCACCCAAATCAGTATAGTTAGTATCCCAACCATAGAAACCTAAGCGTGCTTGAGAATCATAATAACGGAACTCAATACCACGATCGAGGTTGTCATCAGATCCAGGAGCAGTATCACCACCGAGAAGGATAGTAACATCATCAACACTCAGTTCAGTTGAATTAACTGTAGTAGTTGTGCCATCAATCTGAAGGTTACCAAAGATACGAACCAACCCAGTAGCAGCACGGTCATCGCCAGGGTCAATATTCAATTGACCAGTAGAGGCAAGATAGTTTGATTGAATTCTTAATTCTTCAATATGAACCTTGCCATTTGCATCTGTAGTATCAATATCAACAACATCTTCTGCACTAATCGTAACAGTGCTTGTGCCAGACCCAGCATTTGTAGAGGTGATGCTGAGGTTTCTGGCAGATGCAGAATTTTGTGTCAGAGAGAAGGTAAGGTTACCATCCCCAGACTTATCCAATGTCTGAGAAGCTGCTCCATCAAGAGTAATATCAGGATCAGAAAAATAGGAACGGACGTTGACATCAATCTCACCAGCGCCAGAGTCCCCTGTATTATTAGCCCCAAACAGAAGATTGCCGCTCGTATCATTAACTTTGACGTAGTTAAGATAATTGAATCCTCTGTATCCAGAGGTTGCAGTAAGTTCTTGATCAAGTTCAAAGTCTTCTTTTGTATTTCCATCAGCAAAGGAGACTCTATTATTTTGTAGTTGTGTATTATCTACACCTAGTGCGGCGATTGTGACATGCCCGTTGCTGTCAACATCGAAATCTTCCTGTGCAAATGAAGCCAGTCCCTTCTGTTCCGTTGCTTCAGCCGCGAGGTAACGCCATGATCCAGTATCACCACTGGAATGAGTAGGAGCACCAGCACCAGCACTAATTGATGCAAGTGCTTGGTAAACCTTCGATGCGTTAGCAATGATGTCATAGCGAGCATATGTCGTGCCTGCATTATAGCTAGCGTACTTACTACCCTCAGTAGCAGTAGCGATAGGCACAGTATTAGAATCCGTTAATCTACCGTATGCATCGACTGTAAATTTAGTAGCGTTTACAGTCTCACTACCAGCAGCAGACGTGAGTGATTCGGTATTATATTCTGCTGCACTTACAGCAGTTGTAATTAAGTCGATAACAGGGTTGCCTGCAACACCGTTACCATTAGTAATAGCAATTCTAGTAGCAGAACCAAGAATAGTTCTGGTTGACATTGCACCACCAGAAGTTCTGGCAATAATACCAGTAGAAGTAAGGTTTGCTAATGCTTGAAGGTCAAGGTCATATGGTTGTGCTGAAGAACCCTCAACATTACCATCCAATCCATATCCAGCAAGAGTTGTAGGATTAGTCGCATTAGTAACACGACCTTTTGCATCAACAGTTACTGAACGATAAGTTCCTGATGAATCTCCTGTGCCGTCATAATGAGGTAAGGTTGAAACAAGACTAACTGTTGTATTCAGGTTCAGGTTGGTAGAACCATCAAAGACGCCTGTTGCCTGAACGTCACCTGAAAGTTGAATCTGACGAGTCGAAGCAAGACGAGCGGCGGTTGAAGCATTACCGATTAATGTTGCAGTGACTGTGCCAGCACTAAAATTACCATCAGCATCTCTCTGTACGAGTGTATTCGCTGTATTGGTGACGGATTCAACAGGTCTTTCATACCTCAACGTATTCCATGCGGAAACACCATCACCGATCTTAAAGCGACCAGTATCAAGTTCGATTCCAAGTTCACCTTGTGCCAGGGTTGGGTTAGCGTTTGCCCATTCCTGAGCGCCACCTCTTCTTAATTGAATTCTATTTGCCATTTTTTACGACAACTCGTATAGATAATGCTTCTAAGTTATTTATGCCATTAAAAAGGGGGGCGTTTGCCCCCGCGTATCATTCTTCAGTTTCTTCGGGAGTTTCTTCTTCAGTCTCATCCTCATTGAAATACTCAAGAGTTTCAATGGCACCTTGCAGTTTCAGTGCAGTAATTTCGTTTTGTTTAATTTTTGCTGCCATTTCCTGATTCTCAGTCACCAGTTTTGTAAGTTGCTCTTTAAATTGAGCAAGCATCTGGTCGGCAGGCACTTTTTCAATCGTCATAATGTTTTCTAGAATTGTCTTGGACTAACGTTAGTAAGAGTGATTTGATGTCACTCAATTCAGATTTTAAACCAGAAACCTCATTTTGTAAAGTGTCAAATTCATGTTTCTTTCTTTGCGATGCTTCATAAGCACGCATATACTGTTTATATGTATTAGTGTCAGAACATTGAAGAGATCCCGTGCTGGGATCTCTATACCAATGCTCATGATCTTGTACTGGGACTTGATCCATTATACAGCGAGGGCAATTGCTCTGAAATCTTTGATGATTGGTGAGTATGCCTGATTCGGAGAAACGAAGACAACCTTAATTTGATATTGATCGAAGTTCAGACCCGATACTTCATATTCATATTCACTGAATACCTGATTTTCAGTAGTTTCAGGAATGTTTGCATCTCCAATATCAAAGAAGTTATATCCAAGAGACTCGATGTTATCAGACCCACCAACAGGTCTCACTCTATATAGCACCTTGATAGTGCTACCCGTAGGACGGTATCCAGAGAAGTATACCTTAAGTGATTTAGATGGATTGACTAGATTTGCAGGACGAGTGATATACGCAGCCTCGTGCTCATCACCAGATGCCAAAAGTGCAGTATTTTCATCCGAAGGATTATTGATTCTGTTAGAAACACATGTGATAGAAAGTCTTTCTGTGTCAATAACAGGACTGAGATTTTCTTTATCAGAAATCAATGTTAAATCCATTCTGAATGATTTAGCACCACTCAATTCTGCCGATTCATTAACGGTAGAACAAATCAGATTTGGTGTGTCAAAATAATTATCTTCACTTAGAGTAATATCTTTGAAAATACCATCGTCCGAGAAAGAGGATTCAAGAACAGTAGAACCATTATTAATAGAAGTACCAGAGATAGTTTTAACTCTTGCTGTGATATCAGTTCCAGGAAGAAGCATTCTTTCAACTTGAGGAACAAGAATCTCATACTGAATATTCTGAGTTGCCTCACCTCTAGCACCACCACCTCTAATACCAAGTCTAGCAATAGAAGTAGTTGAGATATCGTAAGTATCGAGTGTGGGACTAGAGATACCAGTGTGTGCTTTATTAATTTCTGTTAGAGGAATACCATCTAAGTTATAGCATTCAACAGGAGTTTCATCTGGATGAGAAATTGCAGTTGTTCCATCAAGTCCTCTTTCGACAAGAGTAATAGTCTTACCATCGCTACTAATAGCAGAATAAGATACAACTTCAGATTGATCTTCTAGACCAAGAGATCTGTTAAAGATTCTCGCATATCCAGGATTAGTTGTGCTGATTGCCAAACCATTAATTGTTGTATGGAAGGCAGTTGCGTCAACAACAGACAGTGTAAGATCACTAGCAGAAATTGATGCCGTCAATGCAGTATTAGAAATCTCAGATTCAATACCTGCAATAGTTACATTATTAGAGACATCATGCATACCATGGTTGCTATGATGAATTCTGACTTTTCTTTGACCTGTCGTATAAGTAGGTGTGCTGCTAGGTTCTGCAGGATTGATAAGACCAGACTCAACTTGGTCTCCAGCAGGCGTAAATGCATTAGAAGAAGCAGCAGTAGTCGCTGCAGTGTTAACACCCGCACCAGCACCATCACCTGTAATATTTTCGCTATTTGCGAAGTCATCAGACACGAAATTCAAAGCAAGAGTAGTTGCATTTGTTACTGCAGTAATTGTAGCAGTAGCATTAGAAGTACCACCAGTAATGTTGTCACCCACACCAAAATTGGTTGTAGATGCAACCGTCAATGTTCCTGTTGTCTTAGAAGAAACTAGATCATTTGAGGAAGCAAATGTTCCAGTAATATCATTAATTGTCAGAGTAACACCCGCAGTCAAGTTTTGAACATTAACGATCGTTGCTTCTGCAAGCGTAATCTTCTGTTTGATTCTTGCACCAATAGTAAACGGAACAGTTGTAGAATCAAGAGTCAACTGCAGTTCTGGAATGAAGGTTTCAATTGCATCATTACGAAGTTGAATAACACCCTTATTACCCTTAGCTAGAGCAACATTGTTCAAAATAACTCTACTATTCTGATTAGTTACGAATTCTGCTCTATTAATAGAGAACTTAAGATCTTCGTACTGATCAGCAGTCCAAGTAGATGCGTTCTGAGATTTGAACAGAACACCAGCATATGGTTGTTCAGAAATAGTTCTATCTCCTGTAATATCAACCTCACCCATTCTAGAAACCCAAACCTGATAAGAGTTGGAGTCGGAAAGAAGAACAAAACAATGTTCCTGAGATTGAGGAATGTATACAGGTGCTCTAAAAGTAAACTTAGTTGCAACAGCAGCAGTTTCAGACAACTGAATATCATTGGGTTCAAGAGTTACATCCGAAAAAGGAAGAATCTTAGTAGTAGGATATCCATTTTCCATGGTCCTGATCTGCATAGAAACAGGAATATTGGTGTCCTTAGTATTAAAGTAAACATCAACTGATGTAATGAATACACCACCTTGTTCATCAACAATAAAGGACTGTGCCAGAGGGTCATACCAACCAATCTGACGGGTTTCGGTTCTAATTGTATTGAAGTTTCTTGACTGGTTTACAGTATCACGAACAACTTCAGCATTTCTAACAGCAAGAACATTTTCGCGAACTCTGTTCAAAGTGCCCTTTGCTTCGTACTCTGCTTCAGCAGAAGATGCTACAGCACCAGCAAGACGGGAGTCTTTTGCATCCGTTGTAAATCTGAGAGTGTTTGTTCCAGTTCTAAATCTAGGAAAACCGAGCTCGCCAACCCCAGGGATAACATTTACAGTAATCTCTTGTCTAGGGAATAATCTACGAGCAGGAGGAATAAACAAAGAACCGTGCATCTTGCCAGATCTATCACTGAGAAGTCTACGATCTTTGACTACTGCCTTAGCGCCAGATGCGCCCACCAAGACTTCACCAACCAAGAAGTTTCCAAAGAATTGACCTGCAACTTGCGCTGCGAGAGAATCTAGATCAACATTCAAGAATGCAGTCGTTGAAGCATAAGAAGATGGAAGTTCAGTATCATCATATGGATTGAACTTATATACATCATTCGGTGCAACAACTCTCAATCTTACACCAGAAAGTAGTCCAGTGACAGTTTCACCAATAACGAATGGAGTAGAATTAGTTCTACTATCAACTGCAGGGTCTTTAATAAGTTCGATCAGTTTCGGCATCACATATTGACCCATATTAACTCCACTAAAGAAAGTGAAGAATGCAGTTCTCGGTTTCATACGAGCCGCTTTGAAAGCAATGTTTCTAGAGCGAACGAATGGAATTGTAGTAGAAGATACAACACTATCACCCAGAGACTGTCGATCGATTCTAGGAATAACTCTGGAACGAATACCAGTTCTTGTTTGACGTGTTGTTGTAAGAATTGTATCAGTCCTGTTAATACGACGCATACCACGACCACCCCAGACACCAGGAGCAGGTGATCTACCACGGTCCATTTCTAACCAGAAAGAGTTTCTGGTAACATTAGATCCAACAACTCTACTGGAAGACCACTGATCGCGCCATGCACCCCATTGAATAGGAGCAAAACCATTCTGATCAACATTCATTTCAGATGATACTGCTTGGAAATCACCTTCAATTTGCGTCACCTGCTGAGGCAATCTTTCAGTATCAATCCAATCATCAGATTGAGGAGTAAGATCAATACGACCAATATAGGTAAATACGTTGAATGGGTTGATGTTCTCAACTCTCGAAGCATATGGTTGGTCAATAATCTTCTTCTCGGTGTATGGAAGTGTCAGAAGAGGACCAGTTTGCTGATAGTTATTAGACAGAGAAGCGTTAATTTCCAATCCAACATTAGAGGTATAGTGAGATGCACGACACCATCCTTGTGCAAAATCTAACGCAGCATTAAAATCTTCATTGCCAGTATCCGACTTACTATGGTCGGAGAAGTCATCAACAGTAAAACCGTTTTTCAAGCGATCTTTTCCATCACCATCAAGAATCTTAGTATTATAAGTATCAGTTTCAAGAAGGTTCAGTGATGTATAGTACTCAACCTGATCGAGACGACGCTCAAGACCACCAATATCTTTCATGGTGAAACGCTTGTGGTCAGATCTAGTGATTACTACATCCTGTTCAGGATCAAAACCATATGGTTTATGACTGAGAACTGCTAAAAGTAAACTATCTTTAATATCATCAGGTTCATCAGGAGCCTCTGCAGATTTACCCTTAACAACCTGGAATTCACCATCAGGATTGAGGAAGAGTTTATCCGTTCTAGGTAGATACCAGTCAAAATCACACTTAAAGTTAGTCTGTAATTTCGGAACGTCAAAAATAGTTGCTGCTGGCGATCCTGAAGTATTGAATACTCTTGAATTAAAATCAAGACTATTAATACCAACATACGCAGGTGAAGAAACAGAACCTGTTCCAGAGTACAAGTTTTTAACGGAAGGACGGAAGTCAAGGTAATCTGCTAAGAAATTAACTCCAAAGAATGGAATATCATCGTAAGTTGTATTCAGATACGATTGACCACCAAAATAATCACCTGTAGCAGAGTGTGTATAGTAATCAAAAACAACTTTCAGTTTTCTGATTGGTTTTGCAACACCCTTCTTTCTAGTAATCTTAGAAATATCATAGATGAATGGTGTTTGATTCACTTCTAAGAAGAAGTTTCCAGTAATAACTTTTGAACCTGCAACGACAGATCCTTCACTATCATTAATGATTGCGTTAATTGCAGTATTATTACTATCAAAACCAGACAGAGTTTCACCTGCTTGGAATTGACCAGATTCATAAACAACAGTAAGTTTTAAGTTACCTGAGGAGAAATCTACAACTTTTGCTCTAGCATTTGATGTTTTACCTGTAACAATAGATCCTGTTGCAAAGAAAACAGGTTCTACAAGAGTTACTGAAGGAATTACAGGATCGTTATCGTCATTAGATTCATAAACTGCATGAAGTCGATAAGCATCAACTGCACCAAGAGAAATATCTTTATCTTCAATACGAGTGCCGTATGTGTTGGTATGAGTCAGGTTGTACTTGGGTCTATCTAAATCTTCTACTGTATTAGTAACCTTAAGGACAAACATCTTGTTTTCAGATTTTGTCTTTCTGGTTGTTACGTTCTTAGCAATAGTTGCTGTAATCTTAACAGAAGTGATATTTGTTAAGTTGTCAATCTGAAGTGTAGTGTTATCACTAGAGGTAAAGTCTGCATAACCAAGAACATTAGATGCATGACCAGCACTAGGAGGTTTTAATTGAATTTCTGACCCTACTGGATAAGATCCATTAGTAGAAGCCAAGGCAATCATTGTGAAGTTTGCATCATTAATAGCTTCAAACTGTTCGTTTTCAGGAAGAGTTAAGGATACAGAACCACCACCAGAAACCGTTTGGGTATCAAACGTTCTTCTGACGATCATAGACTCATCGCTGATGCTCTTAACATAGTTCTTGGGCATCTTACTGAGAAGATTTGCATTCTCAACGTCAAAGAACTTAGCACGATAACGAAGAAGACTAGTATATGTTCCTGCACTAGGAGCAGCACCACCTGGACCAGGTGTTACATTAACTGTTTGAGCAGCGTAATCAAAGATACTTGCAAATCCAGTCGTGCTTAATGCATCAGGATCTACTTTATCAACATCAACATATTTTGTTGAACTGAAATAAACACGATCTCCAGGACGAAGATCTAAAGCAAAGTTAGACTGTAAACCAGTAATATCTTCATTACCACCAGTAGCATCATAAGTGAATGTACTACCTTGAATGAGTTGAATATCTTCTAAAATTAGGTCACTAGTAAATTCAATGACACTAGTAGTCTCATCTCTAGATACAAGTTGACGAACGTCGGAGAACTGATATGTATGAATATTGTCAATAGTGTCCAGATTAATACCATCTACTGTCAACATTTCATTCTTAATGAATGATCCCTCTACTTGAATGAGGTCGATGTGACCAGCATTACTAAATGCCTCCGTAGTATATCCTCTAGCACCAGAAGTTCTACCAACAACTTGCACACCTGCACCAAGAGTTTGGTTGCTATTCATATCCAGAATAGTAAACATCTGGATATCCATAAGGTTTGCCTTATAGTTATCATCAGTATTACCATAAGTTCCATCGGGATTGCTTCTGTGTTCAAAAGAAATGACACGAGCAAGACCAATCTTTTCGCCAGCAGCAGTTCCTGCAGAAGCACTAAATGTGTCTCTTAATTCAACTGTCTGATATGCATTGGTAATTGTAGATCCAGTTGTATTGGGGAATCCATAAACGTTATTTACGTTAATTAGATTACCTAACTTAAATGCAATATTAGTATTTTCTCTATTAGCAGTATCTCTCGGTTTATCGAGATCAACAAAAGTCTGAGATAGTGTACTTACACGATAACCTCTGACATATGCAGTTCCAGGACCAAACTCAACTGCATACTTATCAGAAGACGCAGTGTTATCTTGAGCAGTAGTATCACCAGCAGCATATACACCATTATTATTGCCGTCATCTAGATTCTCTCTAACAGCAATATTAAAATCTTTTACAACATAATCACCAGACTCTTCATAAGTTCTAAGTGCTAAAGACTTTTCGAGTTCGCTAAGAGCCGAACGATCAACCAACTGCTCTACTTTAGAGTTGTTGAGACGGAGCAGTTCGATGAAGTCTTTATCGGCATCATCCGTTAATAATTTTTTATTTAATTTTGTGGTGATTCTAAATCTATGAGAACCAGGAGCAGCATAGTTACTTGTTCCAGCAGCATTATCGTTGAGGCTGAGGTCATCCTCGGGAGTGATAATGGATTCTTGGATATCGAGACCAACACGATAGGAGGGATTTGATCCATACTGATCGAGAAGAAGATATTGATAATCAACATCAACAAAGAAACCTCTGATGTAATAAACACCAGGTTGAATGTATGCAACAGAACCTTGTTGTAAAGATCCTGTAGGCAGAAGTTGAGCGAAGGGAGAACCAACCTCAATCAAAGTTGTTCCGAATGTAATCTCAACATCGGTAACTAACTGTTCATTGTTCGAGAACGTTGTTTGTTCCTGTGAGTCACCACCAGATTCAATGTACTTGACATAGAGTGTGATATAACCTTTATCAGACTCTGTATCAGAAATACTGAATAAGACTTTTGCTTTGACGCCAGATGTCAAACCTTCAATAATTTTTCCTGTAAGTTGAGAACGATACTGTTCAACGTCAGCACCCAGGAAAGATTCCTGAAGCATAATCGCATCAACTGTCAGGTCATAACCCACCTGACCAGGGATAACCATCGATCCATCTTTATATGTGCCAGAACCGATGTTTTCAATTTGATTCTGCAGAATACTCTGCATCGTAGTGAGTTCTCTCGCCTGAATGGGAAATCCAGGACGGAACAGCACTCGATAAAAATTCTTATCCTTATCGAAGTCGTCGTAGTAAGGTGTGACGTTTAAATTGGTATTTTGTGCCATTAGAACTCGATTACGATTTTGATGTCTTCTACTTGGTCGTTTGCACGACTAATGGATCTTCTATTATCTATATAAACAACCTGACCGCTGTTTGACTTGATCTCGGGTTTCGCATAACCATTATTGAACTTCATACCCAAATCATATTCCGTATTGTTGATTGTTCTGGAAGATGAGTTAGGAACAGCAGGGAAGTTCACGTCGGGTTGTCCAGCAGCACCAGAAGTCGCGCCACTGATAACATTAGAACCATCAAACTCATTTTGAGTACCTGTAACTTCAGGGAAGATACCATCAACTGCGTTCTGATAATACTTCAGAACTTTAGTTGTAGCATTCCAAGAAATAACACGAGCACGAGCGGTAACGTTTTGACCACCTACAACTCTAGTTTGAGTGATAATTTCATCAGGAACATAGTTACCTTGGAACGTAGGAGAGAAAATTACTGCTTTTGAAGCAGAAACTGTCAAGTCGGAGATAAGTTCCGATGTTCCAAACTTAAGGGGATTGGTAATCAAACCAATACGACGATAATCGTTATCGACAGGGAAGTCACCTGCACCCTCATCATAAGAGAGTTTAGCGTTGATCATGACACGAAATGCACCAATTTCAACAACTGCGTCATTACCATGTCCACCTGGAGGAGGAATGATAACGTCAACTTGACCACCTGTTCCTGTGCCGATACCAGTGATAGCATCAACACTAATTTTACCGAAAGTATATCCTGTGCCACCAGAGGTCACAGTAGCAGAAATAATTTTACCACCATCAATAACAACAGAAACACGACCACCTGTTCCGTCACCATTGATAGCAACGTTATCATATGTGCCGTTGTTATAACCAGAACCAGCAGAGTTGATTACAACAGTATCAACTTCACCCGAAACAGCGTTAGTTTGAACTGCAGAGTTCGTAAACACTGGCATGTAGTCATTGGAGAAGAACTTCAAGACCGATGCAACAGGGATAGTATACATATACTTCCAACGATAACCATCACCAGTAGTAATAATAGATGTTGAAGTACCTGTAGGTTCAACAGTAGAAGGTTTGCCGTTAGGGTCAGATGGAGAAGTGCCATTGTAAATGCACTTGTAGACCTGATACTGTGAGTTTACGACATAGAAGTCGGAATCATACAGTTTTGTGGCACCAGAGGCAGCAGTCTTACTAGGAGAATAATCGTGACGATACATGTCATAGGTGAAACCCAAACCACCAGTGGTTTGTTCGGGAGAAACCCAGTCAATACGACGAACGACCTGAACTGTATCCGAAGCGAGGACTCTCTTCAGAGAGATCATGTCGTCATAGGAACCAGAAAATTCGGAAAACGAATCGACCGCTTGAGGCGGAGAGTTTTCGTTATCCCATGTTTGGGGACGACCAATGAACAGATACAAACGATCTCTCGTTGTTCCTGCATCGTCATCACTTTGTGTAGCATTAGGACCCTCTAAGGCTTTAATAAATTTCTTAGATGAAAAAATCCTAAATTGATCAGTTAAAAGAGCTGCCATGTCCTTCGACTATTGTCCTCCTGTTTATTTATGTCTATTTGGAACGGATGATTGTTTGGTAATCGATCTTCTTGATTCTATATGATGCACCAGCATTACCATTAATCAATTCACCACCAAGAATTGCTTGTGCAACCGCTCCACTACCTGTAGTGTCGCCACCAGCATTGGTGAAAGTAACAGTTGGGTGAATATTGTAAGTTCCATCAATCGTTTGAGGAATACCATATCCACCATTCGTAACGGTAAGAGATTGAACTTGGTCTCCAGCAGTTGTCATATTCACTGTTGCAGTTGCCTGAATATCACCTGTGTTTTCAATCGCAACCGTTGGAGTTCCTGTGTAGTTAGTTCCTGCATTTTGAATTAAGAAATCGACAATAGTATTCTTTTCTGAGAACTCATACAAATATCCAGCAATACCAACATTAATATTATTCGTATTGAATGGAATAACATCTTGTACTACCAAGATACCAGTTTGAGCACTCCAAGAAACTACTGTACCTCTCACACCACTAATTGCACCAGTAACAACTTCATTCGTGCTGTAATTTTGACCGTTTCCTGTTGTAAGATCAACAGTAATACTTAAGGTTGCGACGTGTTGAACACCGTCACTCAATCCACCTGCTTCAATAATAGTTGCATATCTGAATGGGATCGAAGCATCCTTGATACTGTCACCAACTTGGAACAGAGTAGTGTTTTGACCACCTTGAGTCTCTTCAATACCATACAGGGAACTAAAGATACCACCATCAAGACTAATTTGGTTTTCATAGTCTGTTCCTGTATTTACCAAGTCTGCAATACCATCTCCTAAGAATGTTCCAGGATTATTAGGATCTTCATTTTCATCATCGTCTTGGAATTTTCTATCTTGTAAAGTAGAGATAGGAACAGTTAATAATGTAATGGTTGAACCAGTTTCGGTTTCGATAATATGTGGTTGATATGAACTATTAGCACTAGCAGCAACACCAGCGTCAAACTGTACAATAGCATCTTCAGTAGAAGGAATACCTGCATCGATAAAAGCAAGTTCATCAACTTCAAAAGTGACTAATAGTTCTCTTGAATTTGGATTCCAATCGTATACCTTAGCAACTTTGTTGTTTGCATTGTCAACACGACGAACAACTCGGTCACCAACGTTATACAGGTAAGTAGATACTCCTTCAGGTGTATTCTGTCCTGTATCTAGAACAACTCTCTGATCATAGTTAAAGTTTACACCTCTAGTCAGACCAGTAAATCTACCTTCACTCTTAGCAGTATAAGAAATAGTTTCTGCATCAACAATAATTTCACCAGAACCAGGATATGCATCAGTAGAATCTACATAAATCTCACTGTCTGTAGAACTAAGTGTTTTAACAAGTCCAGTAAGATAGATCGCAGATGCATTAAGTGCCTGACGTGCTCTGGTTTTACGTTTAAGTTGAACTAACTTAGTAAAGATAATATTAGGTGGAGAAGTATATCCTTTTCCAGGATCGACAATATTAATTCCAGTGATTTGTCCTTGGAAAATAGTTGCTTCTGCTTTTGCACCAATACCACCGCCACCACTAATAAGAATAAAGGGAGGTTCTTGATAGAACTCACCAGCATCTACGATATTGATATTAGTAACTTTGCCTAAGGTATCGATTTCTGCAGCACCTTGAGCACCTTGTCCACCACCACCTTCAAAGATAAGTGTCGGAGGTGTGGCGTAGTCTCTACCTGGGTTCAGCAAAGATAAACCAGTAACTGTTTGAACAGTGGGGGTTCCTGTAGCACCACTTCCCTGCCCACCAAGAATTTTTGCTTTTGCTGAACCAAAGAAGTTATCACCAGTTTTAGTCATCTTAATATAAGAGACTTGACCTGGATTATCAGTACTTAAAACAACTTCACCTGCAGCTTCGGTTGGGAATTGAGAAACTAAATCAGGGACTGTATCACCCTCAAATAGAGGAATACCATAATATTCAGGACCAATAGCATATGGATATACTGGATTGCCACTACCATCTTCAGTCATAAAATATGCATAAGTTCCGTCTGGATAATCGGGAGTAACAGCATATCTACCGTTGTACTGATCAAGAGTTCCTACAGAAGAATCGTAAATAAAATCAGTAATTAAATCACCTAACAAATATCCTTCGCAAACACCTCTAACACCTGCATCCGCTTCATGATATGCATAAACATATATCAGACGATCAGCATCAACAGGAACTTGGAATCTAATTTCTCGTGTTGTTGCTGCAGAGAATCCAGAAACATATGCAGCATAACTCACGGCAGAACCATCCAAATGATAGGTTACTGAATGAGATGCACCATAAACATAAGAAGTATCACCAACTAAAGCGCCATGCCAACCATCTTCTGTTGTAGAGAGTAATAAAATCTGAGAAAGTAATCCGTCTACGTTACTAGAATCATCTTGATTAAAGACATACGTTTTTCCTCTCAGGAATTCAATGAATGGTAGTGTTTGACCATCAAATAAGAATTTGTCATTTGCAAAAGTAACAGCATAAGTTACTGTTCCTGCAGTAACAACTTCTGGTCTGGCACCAGATAATTCTGCAGTTGTTTTCAATCTATAAGAACTAGATTCTCTACGAACAGTTCCACTATCCGTCTGACCCCAAGGACCATAGATGGGATATCCATCAAAAGACATACCCAAAATTTTAGAGTGCCCATTTATATGTCGAGACTTATCGATTGTATTAAGATCGTTAGAATTGGGTTGATAATAATTTTTTGTATAGTAATTATTAGCATGATCCTCTTCTTCTACAGTAGGATCGAGAACCATATATCCTTCATCGCCAGTATAACCCGACATATAGCGATGATTTTTACAATAGTAATAGATACGATTTGATTCATCCGAATTCATAATGAATAACGGTTGATATTCGTTTTCGTAATCAGTTGACCAGTTTTCAGTAACTCCTGTGCTGTTATAGTACAGAGTTCCTCCATTCAACAGACCATCCTGAGTTGTGCTGAACTGCATTGGGTGTCCAGCACCATGTTGGTTAGATGAATCAGATTGATTCCATCTAATTAAGTAATTTCTTTGAACTCTAATATTTTCTGGTGCAAAATAATATCTACCTGGGATAAAATTACCAAACTCTTCTGCATCAGATCCAAAATCAATATAAAAAATGCCGTTAGGGAAAGTAATAGGATCATCATCAATACGAAATTGGAATCCATTAGCACCCAACAGTAAATCGTCTTCAGCAAAAGGACCGTTAACAATATTTCTAATATAAACCTTTGTTGGATTATTCTGAGAGTCTCTAACAATCTTAGCGATAAACCCATAGGCATTACCACCAACTTCATCGACTCTTCTACCAACTTCAAGATTACCTAAACTCTGATCTAATGAGTTGGGAGTAATATTAACTAAAATATTGTCAAATTCTACTTTGATATTCCAGGTGAAAATTTCAATATCACCCCAATCAAAAACACTATTACCTAATTTAAATTCATCAATTAACTTATTTGTCTGGTAATAATATGTTTGTGAATCATTGACAGCACCATAGACATTCATATTCTTCAGATAAGAATATTTTGGTGCGTTGATTGGGAAATTGACCTGTGCATTACCATCAAGACCCCAATCAGGAGTATGAAGTAAAACACCATTTGACATGATGCCAGTTACTTTATTGCGCTGCTCATCTCTAGTTCCTGGATTAGGAACATCTTTACCGCCTCGGTAAATAAAGGTTTGGTCAAATGTTCTATCTAAGATAGTAGTAGATCCACCAGGTTCTCTCTCTGCCATAACAAACAGAGATGGTTTGGGATGATTATCAGATACAATACGAAGTCTATCTGTATCGGCATTAAATGATCCAGTAGTTGGAGAATTTGGATGAGTTTGCCAGATTCTATTAATATTAAAAGAATTTACTACATTAGGTGTTTCCTGTTCAGGAATAATCTTAAGTCTTAGAGGGTCATAACCTCTACCTCTTGATAAAACACGAACGTGAATAATTCTACCCGATTCTTCATCGATAATTGGATATAACAAAGCTTCGGTTGTTGGAGTTCCACAACCTGTAATTGTCAAACGAGGAGGATCTGCTGGATCATATGAGGATCCGCCATTTACAACTCTTACCGCTCTTACACCAAATACTTCGTCAAAAATTGGTTCAATTACGGCACCAGTACCAGGAACATTTCTTGCCATTTAGTGTCAACCTTATACTACGTTAATTGTGCCTTGCATTTGCGCGTGGAGGGTACACTGATAATACAGCGTTGAGGGAGCATCGAGAGGAACTGTCCAATAAAGAATTGTAGTGCCACTACCCGTTTGACCTGTCGTATATGCAGTTCCACTCAATCCCTGAGTAGATTGAATTCTAAACGGGTGACCACCACCTTCAACAGTATTATCAAATGCGTAAGTGAATCCTCTATAAACATACAGCGTTGGGTCACGATTCTCACCAGCAGGGAGTCCAGGTCCATTGATCAAATAGTCACTACTAGAATTTTCTACAGGAGCACCCAGTTCATACCAAAGCATTGGACTGCCACCTGGTGTTCTAACCCAATCCGTGCCATTCCAATAAATGTTATCGCCCTGTGTCAGACCAGTAGTATCAGTATCAGTTAAGTTGGCAAATGTAGTTGTAAGAGTTCCACTAAAATCAACAGTTACAGTATCACCAGAAACTGTTGTTGTAATATTCGTTCCACCCGCAATAGTCAGTGTATCGGTTTGACTATTAGCAGTTGTATTTCCAGTATCAGCTGCAATTGTTTGGAATACGTTAATAGAGGACACACCAGCAACGTCATCACCAGGAACCCAAGTAGATCCATTCCACTTAAGTACTTGGTTTAATGTAGGAACACTGGTAGTAGTGTCAACATCATTCAAAAGATTGATACTAGAATATTGTGTCAACAATGTTGCTCTAGTATCACCAACACCACCCGCAGTAATATTGATATTTACATAGGGATTATCATCACCATCAACAGTGAAGTAATACCCAGGATAAGATGCTGCAGCTGGTGCTGCGGCAAGACTAGTATATTCATTCTTATATTTTACCGTCGTAGGTAAATCAATACCTTCTCCTGTAGTTCCACCAAACGTAGAAGTAATACCACCTGCCGCCAATGTAATATCACCAGTTCCATTTGCTGCCACAGCAATATTTCCGTTAGATGAGGAAATAATGGAATTATTATTTACATCTAACGCCGCAGTCAGGTTTGTGAAATCGGAAGGTAGAAAACTAGTTCCGTTATATCTCAACACCTGACCAACAGCAGGGTTGGCAACACTTAATTGAGTGTTAGAACCATTGCCGATGGCAGTATAAAGTTCAGTGAAATTATCATTGATCTTATCGCCGCCTGCACGGAGGGTGTCCCCCGTGTTGTCATTAGCGGCAGTACCAAGATTAAGTGCCTGTTTAGCCATTACTCACTAAGTTTTTTAGTTATTTATAGGATCTCTGGATCAACTGCTTCTTCTCCGTAATCTGCAAGATTTGGAGCGGTCCAATCGTCGGGGACAGATGTTTCAACATCAATACCTGGGTTCTGATATCCAGATCCAGAATTACTCATTTCAACACCCGAAACACCAACCAGCGCCTTAATATTACCGTCGAATCCAGAGATAGAGTCGATTCTCACTGTAGGTCTGGAAGTATATCCAGAACCACCACCAGTAACCTGAACATCATCAATAAATCCAGAAGTGATTTGAGCCTGTGCGAGTGCATCTTGACCAAAGACAGATCCCAGATAATCGAAAGTGATCAAAGAGTTAGAAGACTCAATAACAGCAACTTCACGATCATCGGTTTCACCCTGAATTCTGATGAAATCACCAGGTTCAACGGGAGGAACAACTTCAGCAGCATCAACGTCTGCTTCAGAACCAACGTAAGAGAAGGCAACAAATGTAGATCCGAATCTAGGAATTTCGGAGAAGATGATTCTAGAACCAACAATCTCAAAACCAATTCCAGGTTCCTGGATAACACCATTGAGAGAAACAATGATGTTATTTTCAGGTCTAATAACACTAGATTGTACACCTTCCGTAAGTGTAAGTGAGTAGAATACTTCGTTACGCTTAAGGTTAAAGGACTGACGTAAAGAGTCAAACTCAAACGAAATATCGTCAAGTTGTCTCAGTTTACCAACATAGAATCCAGTGAACGATGCACCAATATCGGGTGCTTCAGTGAACTGAATTTGATTGGAGAATGCTGTATATGCATTGGTAGCGCCAGGAGGTTGCAAAATACCATTGATGAATACCAACAGATGACCAGCAGGATCTGGCAGATAAGATGTTCCGTTTTCAATAGTAAGATCGAAGTTTGTCTGTGTGCCATCAAAACCTTTGGAAGAACGCTTAACGCGAGCCTTAAGATCTTCTTTAGAAGTAATAACTGACTTATAATTATCGGCAGACTTGATACCATCTCTAGTAGTAAATGTTCCTGCGATATCACTTAGATACAGACGTTTCTGTGTGCCAACCGTCTTAACGTCTTGAATAAGAGCGGCAGCGGCACCTGCGGTTACGACTCTGGTTGTGATAGAAGCATAACCAACGGGGAAGTTACCAGCAAGACCATAATCACCAACAACATCACCATTTGCTAATTCACCCTGGAAATCGACCGCGTAAATGTAGTTATTGTCAAGGTCAACTTCGGTAATAATTGCATATACAGAAGAAACTTGATTACCACTAACAACCTTATACAGTCTGTTACCAACAGTGAATGTATTCAGATTACTAATAATACTAATACCGAATCTCACATAACCAGTAGATGCAATTCTCTGACCAATTTGAGCATCGAAACCATCATATTTGATAACATCGATATATTGTCTGGAACTCTCTGGATATACAACAGAGTTCTTCTCGAAAGTTCCGAGTAATGTCTCTGTGTCAACTTTAAGAGTACCACCAGTATTAGAAAGAACTGCTGCCTGATTCTTAATGAATCCAGTGGGTTGTGCAGTCTCGCCACTAGTGTAACCTTTAAACGGAATATCATTAGAGAACTCGCCTTTAAGGTCGATAATATGAATTCTATTTTCAATTGCACTAATCTGAGCAGATGTGGAGTTTTCAGCACCAACGATAATATCGGTAATTGCCCAAGGACCAGCGGTAACACGAACATCAAGATACTTATAGTTTTCATCTTCATGGAAACCATATACAACACCAGTAACAGATGGAGCACCTTGCTTAGCAACAGTCTCATTCATCGTAAACGGTCCATCAGTGATGTCACCGTCGATACGGAAACGCTTGTAGATTTGAACAATCTTACCGCTATTTTCGTTTAATGTTTCTACTTCTGCATATGCATTACTAGACTGACCATAGACAAAATCGGTGGTTTTAAGACCTCCTCCAAGACCAATGACTTTATCTCTTTCTCCAAATGTTTTGGTCGGCAGAGAAATAGCGTTCTGAACATCGAGAGAAGTGAAGTAAGTTCCAGTCTTGATTTGCTGTCTAATAATATTGGTCGCATAACGAGCCAAAGCAGTAATAGAATCTGTAGTGTAATCAGATGCTGCAGTAGAACTGTAGAAACTATAGAAACCTGCATTTGTGGACGGCGATGTAAGAGTTCCTGCGAGAGCCTGTGCAATGAATCCATCGAGCAGATCCAGAGCAAAGTTCTTGATATTAAACTCGTTATCGGAGTAGAAGATCTTACCACTGGTTGCAGTGTAAGGATCCAAAGCAAACTTGGTGAGTTTTGCACCCCAAAGGTAAATACCTGTGCTGCCATTACCAGTCCAGGACTGAGCACCAGAAGCACTATTAGCAATAATATTAGTTCTAAGAACAGAGAAACCAAAGGAGAACGTTGCAGTAATAAAGAGTCGATACCACCCATCACCAAGAGGAACCGCACCATAAGCATCACCTGTAATACCACCCTGAGGAATAAAGAGTGATCCAATAGCACCAGTACTGAGATTCAGATCAAAGAAGATATTTTGTTCTGCAGTAGTTCCATCATCCAAGATAAGACCGAATCTGACAGAAGCAGAACCTGCTGCTTTAACAAAGATGGATGATGTGAATGTTTGTGTTTCAGAAACACCTACAGCACCTGTATCAAAAGATTCATTTGTGGTGTCGAAAGTCAGTGTGCTTGAGTCAAATGTCTCAAATGCAGTCAGGTTATAATCTCTGAAAGTATCATGAACACCACCATTATTATTTGCAGCGAAAAACTTCTCTGCAGTCAATGTTCCATCAGGAGCAGAGATCGAATTATCAGTGATCAGCAGAGAGTCAACACCACCATTACTATTAACTTGCCAATTGACAGCAAGTGCTTCAGGGTTAGTAAACAGATTAGTACCAGAAATTTGACCACTGATGTTAGAAACCAATGTCTTAGCATGATCTAATGTCTGAACATTAGTAGGTTCAGAATACCAATCATAACCACTACCAACAGTAGCAACTGTTGCGGTCGCACTAGAAGTTCTACCAGTTAAGGTATCGGATGCAGACCATGCGGTTCCTGTAAATGCGCCAACAATCAACAGATTAGTTTCTTCATTCCACTCAAGAACGGTAGCATAACCGCCGCCACTAGAACGAATGACTTCACCAAGTTGGAAATTGCCAGTCAGAGAAGTGAATGTAATCTTATATGCAGTTTCCTTAACTGTAGTGTCAGTTGTAACAACATCATGAACCATATCAGTGATAATTCTATCAATGAAAGAGTTGTATACCCATGCTCCAGAACCAAACTGAGAGTTGACCTGATTCTGAATCTCCTCCTTATAATAATTGAGGTTATAAAGAATATTCTTAGATGCACTGCGACTAATGTCACCTCCAGGTGCAAGAATACCAATAATAATATCAATAAGATCTTCAAATCTATATACAACTTTTTCAATATCAATTACAGTTTCGGTATCGCGATATGCAACATCATCACTGTAAATTGCCGCATAATCAGGAGAAGTAAATCCAGAGTTAAAATCATATGCTCTGTTTCTGATTGCAAAAGGACCAATATCCTTCAATTTTTGAAGTGAATAAACAAAAGCGAGAATTTCATCTTCGATATCCTTAATTTGAAGAGATGCAGTCAGATATTTTTCAATTTCTGCAATGGTGCTATTACTACCACCTGTCTGCAAGTCAGAAATAATACCAAGAAGAATTGCCTCTATATTTGCCTGTCTTACCAATTCATCAGCATATGTAAATGCGTTATAAGTAACACCATTCAAATCATATTGGAATTCAGTTCTAGTATAACCAGTTACTTCTTCAGCAAGATACTGTCTGTTGAAATACAAACGATCTGCAGCAACATGGAAATCATTACCTGTAGGAGCGATAACATCGTTGATAATAGTTACCAAATTATCAATTGCTGTCTTAACGTTTGCACATCCACCAGCATCCTGAGTAATACCCCAATCACCAACAATGATTGCATCGGTATTATCATAAGTCAAATCACCTGTAATCGCTTGTTTTGCATAGAATGCAAGACGCTCATGTGCATAAACAGATTGGAATACCTGTAAGCGAATATGTAGAAGAATATCATTAGTACCAAGATAGAAGTTTGCTGCCTGAACAGTCTTCTCATTACCACCATTTTGAATATCATCTGCAATTCCATCCAAGATCTGACCCAAGTCAGTCTTACAACGCACAGTACCATCAGTGCTACCACCACCTTGGTTACGAGGCATATCCTGTGTAAGATCAGGATAACGCTGCAACATATCAAATGCTGCTTTATCAACGATAGCAGATCTGTTTGCTCTAATCAGGTTAGCAGCATCTCTAAAGCGATATTGTGCATCGGTGTCAATTCTATTGCTATAGAATACATCAGTATTTGCATCATGATAAGAAATATCGAAAGGAGTCTCTCTAAATGCATTGACTGTTCCACCAAGGAACTTGTAAGCGGGAAGTTTCTTAGTAACAGATCCAAGATGATCAACAGCAGGATCTTGACTTGCATTGTCTAATGTATCGCTGACAATAGACATCAAGTTGTCAACTGTATTAATAACATCTGTGCAATCATTGAGATTATATTCAGACTTAGTTATTGCACCGCTACTTGCGGATACGAAAGTATGTGCATATTGATCATTCTGACCAGATTTACCAACATTCACAGTGAATGTATTGGTATCAGCAGCAGTAATAACAAGAACTTGTTTTGCAGCAGGATCAGACTTTCTGGGGTATGATTTCTGTGCAGTATTTCCATCTTCAGTGCAAGTGAATACAATCGACTCAGTTGCAATGAATACGGAATCACCAGCAACCGTAATACCATTAGTGGTTGCACTTACGAAGCTATGAGTGTAGTTACCACCAGCAACAACACCATTTGTAGTTGCAGACGCAAAGGTGTGTGCTGTAGTATCCCCAGAAGTTCCAAGATCAACGGTGATTGTATTGTCTTTCTTAACGATTCCATTTGCTGTTGCACTTACAAATGTATGAACATATTGATCAGCAGCAGAAGAAGGACCAACGTTGACAGTAAACGTATTAGTAGTTACTGCAGTCGGACGTAACCATCTACCAGAGAAAGGATCGGTAGAACGAGGATAAGTCTTATTCTCAAAGTTACCATCCTTAGTGCAGGTGAATGTTAAAGAATTATCTTCAATTCTAATCTTATCACTAGTGGTGAATCCATGGTTTGCAACGGTAACTACAAGTTGACCCGATGCAGGATCATATGTTGCTGCTGTTGCAGTACTTGTTGCACCATTCTGAGTAATTTCATATGAAGTTGCTGCTGCAGTAGGAGCAGATCCGTTAGATCCAGATCCTCTGCTGAAAGTAAGTGCATTCTGAGCAATTTGAACATTCTGACCAACTTCCAGATTATTCTCAGGAAGAGTAATTACTGCAATACCTGTAGAAGGATTATATGTTGCAGTAGTCGGAGTGTAATTAACTGTAGGAGACTTACCAACATTAACTTCAAATGTATTCGTAGCAACGTTAGAAACTTCCAACCAACCCTGAGAAGCAGGATCATTTGCACGAGGATAAGTCTTCTGAGCAGTATTGCCGTCCATGGTGCAAGTGAAGGTCAGAGAGTTATCTGCCAACTTGATTCTGTCACCATTAGAAAGACCGTGACTGTTAGAAGTGATTTGAAGAACACCTGTAGTTGCAGTATATGTTGCACCAGTTGCAGTCTTATTGCTAGGAGCAACTAAACCATGACCATTAGAGGTAAGAACCATGAGACCCGTTGCGGGATCATATGTTGCACCAGAGGGCACAAATGTGGTTGCACTTGCGTAAGAAGACTCAGTAATAGAAGTATCAAACTTCTGAGTGAGACCATGATCACCCTGTACTTCCCAAGGTGTGTTGTTAATTACATATTCAACAATCTCTTGAGTCTTTTCTAGAGTATAGAGAGTTTCTGCAATTTCACTTTCAACATGACTCAATGTGATTGGGTTGACTGTTCTATTAACATACAGTGCAGAAGCATCCCAGATTTTATCATTACTACCATTTCTCAAGTCATTTACAAGAGCATCGAGAATATCACGAACATCATCCTCACAATTGATTTCTCCACCAGGAACAGTGAAATAAGGATAGCGATTCTTCATGATATAAACTGCTTCATTCGCAATAAAGTCCTTATTGAGAATAATGTTATCAGCAGCATTGATATAACGATGGGAGTTGCCAGTAAATCCAGTAACTCCAATACCTGTGGAGGACCTAGATGTTGCTAAGATTGCATCATTATTAAAGTACTCATCTGCAGTGAAGGACTCACCACCAGACCAGTCTTCAACATAAGTTTGACCTTCTTCTCCATCAAAGTGAAGAAGAAGTTTTGTAGTTGCATCACCTTGGAATATTCCTGTAGGAGCAGTGAATGCTGCGGTATAACGGTTAGTTGTAGAAACACGAAGTTCGTCAATGTAACCAGCAAATTCGTTTGCGCCTGCATAGTCACCACCGATTCTGAGAGGTTTAGCGGCATAGTTATTAGCATCAATACCAACACCTCTCTCAACACCATCAATATACAGTTTGGTGCCTCCAGAAGCGGTAGAAGAGCGAACAACTGCAATATGATACCAAGTATTGTTATTAAGCGTGGTAAGACCAGAAGTTGCAATATCTACATTATTTGAATTAAAACGAACTTGACCAGCTTCAAGATACAAACGACCAGCAACATCAGATGCCTGAGTGCGGAAGTCAAGAAGAGTCTTAGTTCCACTCAAAGAAGCAGAAAGGGGCTTCACCCAAAGTTCAATTGTATACGCAGCAGTGCCGAATGCAAATTCACTCGAAGATGGAGTGCTAATGTATTCATCGATAGGAACAGCACCAACGTTGACTGTAATCGTAGTAGAAGTTACTGCACTGATAGCAAGTGCTGTACCAGATGCAGGATCAGTAGAACGAGGATACGACTTATTGGAAGTATCTCCATCTTGATCGCATGTGAATGTAACAGCGTTATCTGCGATTGTGACAGTGTTGGAAGTGGTAAGAGAGTGATTACCAATCTCAAGGGTCATTGCACCCGTTGCAGGGTTATATGACGTGCCTGTAGCAGCAGTGTATGTGCCTGTAGCACCACCGCCAGCAACAATACCATCGGCAACACCACTTACAAATGTATGATCGGAAAGACCAGCAGAGAGTGCTAAACAGGAAGATCCAAACTTCTCATTGTAAGTATTAATATAAGCACCTGCTTCCCATGTCCACTGGAAGTAATCTTGACCATTACGTTGTGAGCGACCAATCTTACCAACATAAACGGTGTTAATAGCAGAGTTATAACCGATAACTTCTGCTTTTGTATCACGGGTTCTAATAATTTGACCAGCAGCAAAGAAACCATCACCAATCTTATCAGTGAATGTTAGTTTTCTAACAACGCCGTTCTCTACTTGGAAATCACCAACATTGTTACCGTAATCAATTTTATAGTTACGAACAATTTCATCAGCATCAAAATCTCCAGATGCATTATCATAAGGAATTACATAATTATTAATCTGTTCATTTGCAGGGAAGTTAGAGTTAAATGCGGTTGCATTATCACTATACTGAACAATATTGACTTGAGAAGAGGAAATATCGTCGAGAATTACGTTAGGATAAGTTTGAGATGCAATTCTGTTGAACAACAGACCGAAGAAAGAAGAACCTTCAGAAATATTGACCTGACCAATAAACTCTTGAGTTGTAGGATCTTGATATGTGGCAGTAGCAGTAACTCTTGCAACAACACCCGACTGAGCACCGATAATGACATCATTAAGTTGAATATCAAACAATCCAGGTGTAGACTGATATGTACCAGCAGTCTTACTTAAAGTAAGTGCATTAGTAACAGAAATAGCAGTTCCATATACAGGAGCATCTTCTTGCTGAGGTGCTGCAGCGGTTCCATTTTGACCTCTAGTTACTCCAATAGTAGTAGACTCACTACCATCAGTAACAGAGTTAACTAAGAAGATTTCGGAACCGACTTGATAGTTATCGCCAACAACGAATGTTCCTGCAGCAACAGGCGAATCTGTAGCAGCAGATACATCAATTACTTCAATATTAGTGGTTGCAGCACCGATAGTGTAGCGCAGTTTTGCAACAGGTGTTTCTTGACCTCTTTCCAGGTTAATCTGTTCAACAATAGCAGTATCGCCATCGAAGTTGGTAATTTTCTCACCGAAAACAAACAGACCCAGATTTGTAACTGCTGTGTTAGTTGCTAAGTTAGCATTAAATCCAGTAGTGCTACCAGTGATCAATTCACCGATAATAAACGTGCCAGACTCCATGAAACCATTAACTGTGTCACCAACAACACTAGTAACAATCAATCGTGCAGCAGAACTAGTACCAACTAATGTATTACCAGCTAACGGGAAAATACCACTCTGATTAGTAAATGTCAGAGAAATAGTATTGATTTGATTAATGGTAATATTTACATACTTAACACTTGCAGGAGGTGAAGGAGGTTCTTGGAAAACAATAGAATCATTTTGAATTTCAAACGCTGTTCCAGGGTTCTGAACGATACCGTTAAGAACAATCATTAACTGATTAGCGTTTGCAACAACGTTGTCTCCATCAACAGTTAGAGGGAACGCAATGCGCTCACCATCAAACAGATTAGAAATGTCATCCAATCTTTGAACAACAGAGGTTAAGATGTTCTCAGAAGAGGTCAGTCTCTTTTGACGGAACAGAACTTCTGTATTATTGAATTCGGAATATACAGGTTCAACCAGAGCAAAGTTCTGAATATTAGGAACAATTGCAGCTTGTGTAAGTTCAACCGACTTAGTTAACTCGAAGAAAGTCTCTTTATTAGGAACGAATCCATACTCATTTAAGTTCAGTTCACCAAAGACCTTGAAGGATGCTGGGTGAACGTTCTTGATAAGAATTTCTTTCCACTCACCAATCGAAACAGCAGACTTAACAGCATAGGAGAAGTCCTGATAATAGTAAGAGTCTTGAATCTTCTGAATAATTTCAGACGGTTTACCAACGTCATCGATAAACTGACCCGTAGTTTCTGTAATAGAACCAATTTCAAGAACACCTTTAGCAATCTTCAGATCACTAATAATACCAGAAGATTTAGAAATAACACCTGTGATTCTTTGATTTGCAGAGAAGTCGCCAGTATAGTCAACGATCTTGAGAATTCTAGGACCAACTTGCCAACCACTATTTGTAGAAACATAACCAGTTGCTGTTGCAACATCCAGAGAATCACCTTGATATACAAGTTCACCCTCAAGGAATGTAGAAGTTCCAACATTTGCCGTTGCAGAACCACCGAAAGATTCAGTCAAGATAGACTGACGACCATTACCTGCATTACTGAATGTAAGTGCGTCACCCAGTTCTGCGTTAGCAGGAGTGATAGCAAGTTTTAACTGATCATCTTCCAAAGAGTTTGCTGTACCAGCAATTGCATAATAAGTGGTAGATCCGTTTAAACGACCAGTTGCGCCAGATGACAGAGGGAATTCTGCACCATCACCAGTATCAGTTACCGAAACTGTAACTTCAGCACCATTTGTAATACCATGAGGGAAGGAGAATTGAAGCAGACCTAAGTCAAGGTTGATAACATAGTTGAAAGAAGATTTCAGATTTACAGTAGGTGTAGAAGAATAACCAGCACCAGGATCTTTGATCAAAATTTGATCCAAACGACCATTCTTAATTGTTGCCTCAGCAACAGCACCAGAACCGCCACCACCAGAGATAATAACAGCAGGTGCCTGAGAATAACCCGAACCAGGATCATTGACAGTGATACTAGTAAGAATGCTAGTAGATGTTAACTGTGCGTTGATTGGGAAAGTAATTTCAGGACGCAACGTATAGTCATGAGGATAATCATAACCAAAGTTATTGTTCTTAAGTTTCTTGATCTTACCGACCTTATCACCCTTAGTGAAAACAGATGCTCCAGAACCGAAGGAGGGAATAACAACCTCAACTTCAGCACCAGAACCAGTCAAACCAGCACCAAGAATACCATCAACAGAATCAATATCAATAGTTGCAGTGGTATAACCTTTACCAGGAGAGGTAACCGTAACTGCTTGAATCTGTCCAGGGATTGCATCACCTTCAGAGTCAGTGCCATCAGCAACAGTAATTTCTACTAATCCGCCTTCACCATCACCTGCAATAGGAACACCTCGATATTGACCAACTGCATATTCAGTTCCAGGTTCATTAATTTGAACTCTCTCAATTTGTCTTGTAGATTGAATATCAGAAACAATAGGTAATCTCTGATAGAATCCACCAGCGTTAACAACTCTAATGTCACTGATAGAACCAACTGCTTTCTTAGAACTAGTGCTATAAGACGCTTGACTGATATCTGCAGGACCTTCAGGCTCATTGAGCAGAGGGAATTTAATAATGTCAGCACCACGAGTAATTGTTGCACCAGCAACACCACTCAGTTGGAATGTTCCGACATATGGAGAATCTACAACGTCAAGATAACTACCAGGAATGACAGGAGAATCATCACCCGTTCTAGAAGGATCAAAGTAGTACGAGATGTTGGTTACAATGTTTTTATCAACCTTGAGTTTAACAGTAGGAGTAGGTTGACCTTCACCAGTAAGACCAGGAGTTCCAACACGTTCAATAGAGTTGAATGAATATTCCAACTTATACAGGTTATCCTTAGAGAAGGATAAGTTGCCACCTTCAAGAGAGGAATGACTAAGGTCAAACAGATATTGATGACCATAATACATCTTCAAGGTAGGAGACTTCGAGAAGATACTAACACCCGATGCTGTTGTAGCAGGATCAGAAACTGCTGCAGCAGTTAACTTGTAAACAAATTCCAGAGGACTGATTACTTGATTGACTGCGAACGCACCATCATATTCATCATATGTAACTCCACCAACATCTTGAGACGGGTTACCATCAACAAAGATAACATCACCAGCATCAAGATAATGATTAGTATCGGTAATTACATAAACTTCATCGCCATTCTCACGAGCAGTGACCTGAAGAATCTTAGTAAGATTTGCAATTACAGTAACTTTAGTAACACCAGTCAGACCTGTAATTTGAGCGGTGCTATATGCAGAATTGAATGAAATATTTCCAGAAGCAATCTGAACAACAGATCCAACAATATACGGGGAAGATCCGCTAACTTCGTCAATTCTAATGGAATAATCATCATCAGAATATGGTTTGAATACTGCATATTCATCAAGATTATTAGTTCCACCTATATCAGTAGGAGCGTTAAAGTCTGCCAGATCAAGATCAAAGGTTCCAGGAGTAGTATTAATTACTTGTGCAAAAGAGTAACTATCAATCTGATTAATATCATTAGGAATTACACCAGTAATACCATAAGTAGACTGTTCATTAAACTGCTCTGTAGAGAGACGACCCGTGTTCAGATCGTTAGACCAAGTGTTATTATTAACAGCAACAAAAACATGATTGGTTGTAGTATCAACCTTAGTAATATATCCGCTGTTAATAAATGCTCCTGATGTATTCCTCAGTACTAACTTAGAACCAACGGTAAATCTAAATGACTGATTAATAGTCAGTTTTTGAATATTATCAATCTTAAGAGTATTTGTTACTTTGAAGAAATATCTATCTTTAACAACTGCAGTTACCTGCAACTTCTGAGAACCAGGAGAAGGAACAGTTGCAGTTCTGGAACTCCATATATCCTGAGTATAAGTCAATGTCTCAGAATCTTGAGTCATTGTAGTATCCGCATCATCAAAGTCAAGTGATTGCAGACCAGCATCACCTAAAGCATACTCGGAAGTAGAAATAGTAAGAGTGGATCCTGTAACAGGAGTTACTGCAGTTCTTGTAAATGCAATACCAGTATTTGTCTGAGTTGCCTTATCACCAAGTCTTACAGCATCAGCATCCTTGTCAACTTTAAGTCCAAAACCAGCATAATCAATGTAATCGTAACGACCCAAATAATCAGGGAACCAAGTAAGATCGGTGTATGTGTAGGAAAGTCCAATTGCACCATTAGTGGGAAGAACCGAGATATCACTAGGTGTAGTAGGAGTAACGGCACGATTTCTCAGACGGAAGTTATCAGTAATATACTGACCTTGCTCATTTACACGGAATGTGCCAGTAGTGCCATCTTTACCAGAGATTTGACCAACTAAGAAATCTTTGTTTGCAAAATTAGTGTCGGAAAGAGTTGCGGTAATTACTGAAATGCCATTGACATATACAGTGAATGTATTACCATCTCTCTTAAGACCAATAAACTGCCAAGTGTCATCAGCAAACATCGTAGTTTGCGTAGATTGTACAGCACTTCCTAAGTTGATGGTTGTAGTGTTATTAGTAACAACTAAGGAGAGTTTACCATCAGCAACGTTGTAATACAACCAAAGACCACCTGTAGCATCGGTGGCATCACCAATAGAGAATAAGGTATGTTGAGTGATACCAGAAACAGCAGTGAAATTGGTATCTTTAAAGATCTGCATTTCGGCAGTCCAGTTACCATTCAACTTAGTTCCTAATTGAGCGCCAGTAACTTTTAGGTTGCCTCTTGTCCAAGTGCTTTGACCAGTCTGATAACCATAGATCTTTGCATATCCACCATCGTAATCCAAAGAACCGCTAGTAGATTCGGTAGTCAGTGTGTAATGTCCAGTGGTATCAGTAGTTGTAGATCCCGTATTAAAGGGGAAAATAAACTCGTTACGGTTCCAAGAGATCTGACCGAAGACATGAACGTCTGCAGAGTTGTCTACATCTAAAGAGTGTGCGGTAATACCTTCAATATTTGCTTCGTCGAAGTTATTGGTAGTATGATTTTTAACAATACCATTATAACCAATCTTAACTGTATCTACAGTCTTCAACCCAGTTGTATTATCAGTACGATTAAATGCAACGTTCAGATCACCGAAAATGTCGATTTCTGAATTGCCAACCATATCAACTTCTCTACCAGGAGCAACATAACGATAGTTCCAGATAAGAGCACCGTCAGTATTAATCTTACCAACCCAGAAACTATCTTTGTTGGTATCATCGGACTTAAGACGACAATTACCTAAAACATAAATTTCATTAAATTCGTCAATACACAGACTAGTATTCAAAGTTGAATATAAGGTGTTTGTATACTTCTTAATCCAAACACTGGTAATTGCAGATGCTCCGATGGACGCTTTACCAACTGCCACATCGACATCGCCAGCAACGTTAGTGTCAGCAACTTCTAGTGAATAATAGATGTCTTCTCCATTGACAATGATGTCAGTGATCTTTTCAGATTTATTTGACGATGCAAACTTTCTCTTAACTGAGAAGTTACCGCTAGTATCAATAGATGCGATGAATGCATCTTCAGGACTTACTGAGTTTGTATTAGTAAAACCACCAATTAAGAAACGAGTATCAGAATACTTAACAAGAGATGTAACAACATCACCACGGGTGCTACCAGAAATACCAGCATAACCTTTCTGAAAAGTCAGTGTTGCACTTAAACCATTATCTGCTTGAGTATACTTAGCAAGAATAATGTCTGGGTTATAATCAGCAAGAATGCTGCTATTTGGTCTATTTTGTCCAACTACCCAAACCGCGTTACCATCAACAACCAGTTTTAAAAATTCTGCTTCCTGTTGTCCAGTACCAAGTTCTAATGTTTTCTGCCATTCTTTAACACCTGTAGCAGAGAGTTTAGCAACAAATGCAACTACATTATCACTAGCATCTTTTGTCTTGCCACAAATGAATACCTCTTTATTGTCATTGACAAAGATATCGTTGACCTTTACATAGTCATTGTTATTGATAAAAGAGACATAATAATCTGCCTTTTTGAATACCTGTGGGTGAGAAAGAATGACTCTAGGATTACTTGTATATCCAGAACCAGAATTAAGGATATTGACAGTATCGATAGATCCAACAGAAGATACGACTGCCTGTAGTCTAGCATCAGCACCACTGTCACTATCAATAACAATTGTAGGAGGAATATCTTCATTATAACCAGAACCAGTCTGATTAATAATAATCTCTTCGATACCCGTATATTGACGAACAATAAACTGCTTGTTAGTGTTGTCCATAACAGGACTGTAGTCAACAAATACAGTATCACCAACAACCAGGTTATGAGGTTCTTCAGTTGTTAAGACACCATAATTTTGTCCACTAATACTTTCAAAGGTATAAGCTTCTACAGTTTCTCCCTTAATTCTAGAAACACGAGCGGAAACACCAGATCCACCAGTATTAGTATTATCAAAGATAAGTCTATCATCGACCTGATAGGAAAGTCCTGGGTTTTCAATTGTAAATCCAGTTACAGAAGCATCCTCAAACTTAGTAGTCGTTTCAACTTCAATATCAACCTTAGAATCCAGTTTTACCTTCGGGAAATAATCATAAAGTTGCAAAGGAGATTCTTCAAAGACCTGATCAGGATCATCAAGTTCTGCCTGTTCAATAACACCACTTCTATCTTCGTCTTCTACTTCAAACAGAAGAATATCACCGTTTTCTAATGTCAATGCATTTGTAGATGCATTAGGAGCACGCTCAACATCGATGTCAACATTCTCATATGGATCGCGATAACGAACAACACCAGTTGGAATATTCTGTTGAACTGCATCGGTGCTCAAGTTCCACTTATCAACAACAGAGTTGAAGCTAGGACCAAGAACATATGGGAATACGGGATTACCTGCTTCTGCAGCATCAATAGTGACAAAATAGCAATATCTACCTTCGGGGAAATCAGGTGTTTTGCAGAAACGACCGTTATATTGGTCTAGATCACCTGAGTTAAAAACATATTGATAGTCTTCAACGAAATTACCTGCCGCTTCTTCAGAAAGTAAGGGACCAGCAGTTCTTACGGGATTTGGATTAGTATCAACGTTGTATACCAATTCGGTCTTCAGACTATAGGAAGTACGCATTCTGGTAATCGAAGATCCTTGATCCGTAGGATCACTATATGCATAAGGACCGTAAATCGGGTTACCATCAAACGCCCAACCAATAATAGGAGAGTGAACAAGTTGATCTTCTTGCTCAAGAATACTACCAGCAGTGTCTTGGAAAAGATTATCACCGAGAATATATCTCAGTCTTTGTGGGTTGGAGATGTGTGCATATTCTCCACCATACTGATTATTAAATCCTTCAGCAACAAATCCTTTTGCACTATCAATTGTGGAAGTTTCTTGTAAGTTATATGTCCACTTGAATACTTGTGCTGAGAATTGAGCACCTTGACCAATAGAATTCAAGTTGATAAGAGTTTGTCCTTGAGTATATCCAATACCCTTGTTAACAATAGTGATACCAGTAACTCTACCAGCATTTTCACCATCAGTATCAATAGTCGCTCTTGCTACAGCACCGAAACCATCACCTTGAATTTGAATCTCTGGTGCAGTGGTGTATCCAGATCCAGCAGAAATAATAGCAATAGAAATAATTCTACCATTATTAACAATTGGTTGAGCAACTGCACCAGAACCAGAACTCAGTGTAACAGTAGGATTTGAAGTATAAGAAACACCACCATTAGTGATATTGACAGATTTGATAGGACCTCTAACAGATGCAGTACCAGTAGCACCTGTTCCGCCTCCACCAACAATAGTAATAGAAGGTTGAGATGTATATCCAGTTCCACCCTCATTGATAAGAATTCTAGAAACTACACCCTTAGTGATAATTGCCGTTGCAGACGCACCAGAACCGCCTCCACCAACGATAGAGACGAGAGGGGAGGATGTATACCCAGAACCACCAGAATCAACTGTAATCTCGCTAATAGCACCATCAACAACTACATCTGCAGTAGCACCAGTTCCTCCACCACCATCAATGGTGATAACAGGGGGATTTGCTGCATCATATCCCTCACCTTTGTTGGGGATATCAATTGAAGTAACTGCACCAAAAGTTTTTGTGATAGTAGACTTATAGGACCATACTGAGACACCATTCACCCATGTTCCAATAGGACCAGAAGCAATTGTATTCTTAGTCGAAATAGTTACAGGAGATATGGGGAATCTGTTCAGTTTACGCTGATTACCAGGTAAAAGAGCAGATCCAGGGAAAGGACCAATATTATAGTTTGGAATACCCGTAGATGCAACGTAAACGTAGTTGTCATTAAAGAAAGTATTCTGAATGTTAGTGGTATAAGGTCCAATAGCATTAAGAACAATCTGACTATCAGATTTACCCTTGTTCAAGTCAATAGAAACAAGAATATTACCTTGAGGAACTGTAGTTGCAGGTTGAGGTAATTGATATTGGAAAACCGTAGCACTATCTCTGGAAGTTACCAGGAACGTTCCGTTATAGATGATTGGGTTTGCACCATAGACCGTAACTTGGTCTCCAACCAAAAGACCGTGAGGATTAGCGCAAGTAACAGTTGCAGACTGGTTATTTACACCACCAAAAGTGATACCAGCTACTTCAACCAGTTTTTTAACGTTATACAACCAAGTTGTTAACTGAGAAGACGTTCCTGTGCCACCCAGTTTAGAAACTGACAGTTTATCACCAGGAAGATAATAAGAACCTGTGTCAGTAAGAGTGGTTTGTTGAGCATCAACAATACCAACAATATTCATTACAACTTCTTGAGCAGTGCCCTTGTTTAAGAAGATTGTAAAGTTGGAAGAAACCTCTGTAGCAGAATCCCAGTCTTCTACAGTTCCATTTACAGAACGGGTACACTCAATGAACTGGTTTAGTGACTTTTCTTTGTATTGAATGACTTCTCTGCCAAGTCCACTACCAATTACAAATTCTCCGTTTCTTTCTGGCCAACCAATCGTAGAGTCAACGGTGATAATACTATCAGTAGTGTTGAGAGGTTCTGCGAGACGAGTTTTATAAGGAACAGTAAAAGTTCCTGTAATAGTTTCTTCAGAAAGAACAAGTTCAAAGATTTCTACATCAGAAGTTTTAATCGAAATATAGTTTTCAACCAAAGCACTTGCTGCTTGGACATTAGAGTCTGCAATATCCGCTTCTTGAGTAATCAGAGCGTCTCTGATGTCTACAGGATTACCACTAACCAAAGTGGCACGAAGAATTGTGTCAACAGACCAAGTTGCAGCAGAGGGTTTGATGATCTGGTCTTTCGGATACGAAATAGAGACCGTTTCACCATAAAGTAATTTGAAAAGATATGCAATACTAAACGAAGTTCCTTTTGCTGAATAAAAATCTTTAATTGACTTGATTGCGTTACGAACGTCAATCTTTTTATAGTCTAATTGAGGAACATCGGGTAAAAACTGCTCAGTATACTTGTCAAGCAGTCTTTTAATGAATAAAGCATCCAAACACTTGACTTCTGCGTCTACTGCAGCAGATGCCGCTAACGTATTATTAGAAAACTTGGCATTACCATCTTCGGTATAAGAGGTTATGCCACTTGCAGATCTGGCACAACCATTAAACGCCGCTTTATCATATTCTGTTCCTGATTTTTGAACTTCAAAACCAGTTACCGCATTAAGACCGATTTCAACTGATGCCTGAGCAGAAGGAGGGTCCTGAATGACAATCTTTGGGGGTTGTGTGGCGCTGTAACCAGTACCAAACTCAGTTACGTTAATATCAGTAATCTGACCATTAAAGATCGATGCTACTGCCTTAGCGCCAGTTCCTCCAGAGTAGTTACCTTGAGCATCAGTGCGAGTGTCAACGATATAAACCGAAGGGATCTCATCATATCCACTACCACCACTAAGAAGTTCGATACCGATAACACGACCATTACCATCGACTCTAGTTTCAAGAACTTGAGCACCAACTGGGTCAATAATTGCAATTCTAGGAGTTGTGGTATAACCTTGACCAGCATTCAAAATTGAAATGCTAGTAACTAGTCCATCAGCAGAAATATTTGCTCTCAGAGCTGCTCTAATTGGATTTGTGCCTGTAGGTTCATCAACATAAACCTCAGGAGCAGTAGTATATCCAAAACCGTTATTTGTAACAGAAATAGTTCCTGTAATTGAACCATTAGTGATTGTGGGAGTTCCTAGAGTAGCACCGCCAGGTTGTCTGAACGTAACTCTAGGAGTAAAAGTATATCCAGAACCAGAACTGGTCAATTCCAACGCAGTTACCGCACCGTTCTCGACAGTTGCGGTCATGGTTGCTGCTACAGAACCAGGTTTTGTCGGAGATTGGATTTGAACAATAGGTGGATTGGTAGAACTATACCCCTTACCACCTTGAAGAAGACTTGTAGACTTAATACCATTAACAAGAGACCTAGCAGAACCGCCAGACCCATTAACAGACTTAATTGAAACTTGAGGAGGATATTCAAAACGATATTGACTACCACCAGTGTCAACTTTAATAGAAGTTAGTTCACCATTGTCATTAACACGAGAAAAAGCCTTGGCACCAGCACCAAAAGAGGGGATAGGTGCTTCGATAAAGTACACCGAGAGTTGACGACCATTGATAGGTGCAGTGTCAAAGATAAACTTATCACCATCAATGAAGAAATCGATTCTAGGTTGTAAAAGACGACCATCGTAGATAGCAATTACATATTCATCAACAGTCGGTTCATATTTTTCGCTATTTTCAGTTAAGGCAAAGGTAGTCTTACCTTCACCAAACGAATTAGAAATATCATCAAGAGAAGTAATGGTATTTTCAATAAAACCATTCAAATAAGTGATGAAAGTTGTTGTAGTATCATCTGCAGGGAGTTTTGTTCTCGGTGCAGTAGTAAATACAATCTCATCACCAGAAAGAGTGAAATCTGTGCCAGGAATCAGAACTTGTCCATAGACACTAACAATCAAATGTTGTGCTGAAGGAGGAGCAATTGGGTTATCCTGAGAAACTAGGGGAAATCTTGTCTGTACACCATTAAAATCATTGATTGGTGTTGCCAGGTTGGTCCATTTAAGTTTTACCTGCTCATAAGAGATACCAGGAGACAGTGCGATGTTAGGAGAACTAGTTGTGTTCTCATAATAGATGACTTCATCGCCAATCATGATTGAACCGTTCTCTTCTAAGAACTGTTCAATACTCTCTACAACAATTTTTGTAGATTTATCGGTAATTGCCTCAACAATCTTGGTTTTGCCTTCCAAGATACCGATGTCCAACTTGTCAATATCAAGATATTGAAGAAAGTTGTTGATAATATTTTGACCAGCACCTGTTTTTTCCTGTGACTGATAATAGTACTCCAGGAATCTATTAAACAGAGGATATTCTTCCTCAAGAAAGTCTGGAGTCTGTTGGACAATCGATTGAGATACCTTGTTAATATTCATCTCTTATTTTAAATACAATCAGACGTGTTTAAGGTGCCACCGTTGGCAACATCAGCGACCGTAACCGTAGATGGTGTCTGGTCGAAAATCGTTGGTGTCAAACTATTTAGAGGGATTGACGTAGGTGGTGTTGTTCCCACTGGAGCAATTGTAACTTCAGGGGAAATAATATTGATAATAGTTCCAGGAGTCGATGCAGGGATCGAAGCGGAGTTAGCAGGGATAAACTGAACAGGAACCTGAAGACTACCAGGCAATGAGTCAGAATCAGTAACAGATCCCTCACCAGAAACACTATTTGTAATGTTTACACCAGTTGCTGCAACATTTGAACCTGCACCAATCAAATTAATAGGTCCAAATGCAATTTCACCGTTGTCATAGTTGACAGTTCCCGCACTACTATTGGTAATAACCTTTCTAGTACCTGTATTATAGAAAACACGAAGGTTTCCAAACCCATCATCCTCAAATTGTTGGTTTACACCAGGGCGATCTGCGGTTCTGAACGTTCCAGAGAGCAAAATCGGTTCTTTTGATGTGTTAGCAGACTGAGATTGTGATGGTGCCGAGTTATAAAGCGGTGATCCAGTCGCAATAATGTAAGTATTGGTCTGATTAGTGACTGGTTTGATGTATCTGACAACAGTTGTCTGCAAAGATACGTCAGAAACGCACTTAGAAGCGAGTGTAATCGCTTTTTCAAAGGATTGTGAGCGGAAAGTTGAGTTAAAGTTGTTAATTTCAGTCTGTGTTGCCCATTGATTGATGGCATTTTGCACATCTGTCTTGATTGTGGTTGTATCATCACCGCAACCAGTGTCATATTGAACAAAAATCTTGTTATAGATGTAAATATCCTCGGGATCAATGATCACAGGGTCGATAGATGCCATCGCATACTTCCTTAAATCCGCAGCAATGGACTTTTTGGTCGCATCATTGAGTGATGAACCCGTTTTTGTTTGCACTGCGATGTAAACTTTACCGTAAATTGGCGGATTTAACGAATCTCCACCATAAGCGACGACGGATTTTGCGTTATCATAGACTTTTTTAGTCAACACAGCGTAATCCTGCGCGGTAACTGCCCGATATTGCGCGGAATAGTAGCGAGGAGCGTTATATTTGATCGATTCTACGGTCTCTGCAGACGATCCGCCGTAAGCAGTCTCTTTAACAGTCATTGTGGTTGACCCAGCAGCGTAAGTTGCGCCGTTAGAGTCCTGTATAATACCCTTAAAGGCAAACTGACTGACATCATTTGCTGCAGAACCCTCTGTAGTGAGGTATTCAAGCACAACAACCTCACCATCTTTCAGTGATCTGCCGATAGAATCATCACCAAACTTGATTTCGTACTGCATATCCTCACCTTCAGAGAGGAAATACACCCTAGAAGTTGATGTAAGGTTGGTTACATTCTCAACTTTACTATAGGTATCGGATGTAGTTGATGATTCGTTGGGTTTTACCCTAACAGATAAGGTTGAAATATCAGCATCTGCACTAGGAATCTTATAAACCTGTGTTGCAAACGTATTAACAACATAAGAGAAGGTAAGAATATTACCCTCTCTAAACATAATACTCTCAAATGTCGCCAAACCTGTAGATGGATCAGGTTCTACCGTTACATCTGACAGTCTATTCCAAATATAATTACCACCAGTTGCTACTGCGCCCTTCTTTAATGTGCAAGATGTAGGATATACACCTCCGACCGCAGTGGTTTGCAGTTCTAAGTTAAAACATGCTGTGCTCGATGTGACTGACTTCGGCACATAATTCAATAATTTTGCAATATTAACAATATTATCACGCACTGTAGCACTCGTAATGAATGCTTCGTTCATTGCCATGTTAGCATTAAACGCCGTATAGTACGTATTATACGCTAACGTGTCAATTAGATACGATAAACTAGAACCTTGAAAGTCATAATCTGTGAACTCCTCTCTGGTTCTCAGATATGCTTTGATAGATTCTTTGATATCATTAAAATCTAATGCTGTTAAGTTATTTGGTTGCATTATTCGGGTCTCTGTAATACGAAACTAACACTTTCTGTCAAAGGTAATCCAACAATACGATACTTTATCGTTACGCCGTATTTACCTGTCTCGAAGTTTGGTTCAATAATTGTATTAATCAGTGATACTCGTGGTTCAAACTTATTAATCGTCGCGGCGATTTCATCCTGTAATGCATCAGAAATTAATTCATCCATTGGTTCAAACAATAATTCACTTACTCTTGAACCAATACTATTGTCAAATGGCACTTCCCCAGGCACAGTCAATACAAGATTCTTTAATGCTTGTTTGATACTGTTATCATTCCTGACATGCGCGACATCATCGGTAAAAGGATTTCTCGCAAAATCAATCTTGATATCTTTAAATGCCTTTGAGATGGCAACATCTCTTCCTGTTACCTGCTTAAGTGCCATTTAACTTATAAACTGAACAATGCTATTTAGCGCCCTTGACCCCGATAACGCTTTTTCGCATTGTTCCGACTTGTGGATGCATACTTGGTATGCTGTCCTGCACCCTGTCTAGTCTTCTTCGGCACTGACTCGATCATGTTCTGACCCGTCAGTGACTTCTTCATTTTTGCCATTAATGTCCTCCTGATTTAAAGATTGTGGATCGCCCCCATTATACCACATAATATCCCATTTAGCATCCATAATACCCATTATAGTGGATACCGCGTTCTCGACCCGCTCCAGGCGCTCTGAGAGGGCAATCAGACCTAATCTGATAGCTTCGTGGGCTTCGGTGTTATCCTGCCATTTATTATAATCTTCATTCATCTTTCGCTTTTCTTAAAATAAAACTACCCTCTGCAATCTCAAAGTCTAATTTCGTACCTACATCCCATCCTAATTCCTCACACGCTTCATACGGAATTGTAAGGATAAGATCTCCGAAATCGTCCTCTTCTAGTTCTGTAATGAATCTGTGTGACATATTTCTATAACCTGTTTACTATTTGCGGGTTATTTGTGGGGTTATCTTCCTTCCACTCCACCCATAGTGTATATAGATCGTTTGTATTCTGTGATGCATAACCTGATGCATAGTAGTCAGCACACTCATACATGCGAGGATCTAAGAATCCCTCACGACGCAATAATTGCTCTATCGCCCATACTCTCGTCTCCTGTCTCTCTATACGGGTCTCAGAGTCCATTTTTTTACCTCAGAAATTTTTTT